>Ga0210406_10003629_pt1 | contig 16800 bp, 15 predicted proteins | sample IncBWC30MmetaG_FD_155454 | JGI IMG/M metagenome (GOLD analysis project Ga0210406, IMG submission 155454) | Forest soil microbial communities from Barre Woods Harvard Forest LTER site, Petersham, Massachusetts, United States - Inc-BW-C-30-M | ecosystem: Environmental > Terrestrial > Soil >... | reverse complement strand
ATCGCGGTAGCCCGCGCCGGATTGAATGCCGGCCGCCCCAAATCAATGGCATTTCTCGAGCGTATCCACGCGCGCGACGCCTACAAGCGCGCGCTGGAGCGCGGCGGGAAGTACGAGTATTAGCCGAGCATAGATTTTTGTGATCGAGTAATAATTAAGTAGGGGGGAGTTGTCATGTGGAAGTCGCTTAAAGCAGGCGCCGTCTTGTCGTGCGTACTGCTGCTTGTCGTCACAGCCTGCAATCAGTCGACCCCCCCGCCACCCAAGCCGAAGGGCCCTTCACCGGCAAGCGCTGCCTGGCTCAAGCTCTCGGGCGCCTTCATCCAAGACTACATGCAGGCGCAGCCTTTCTTTGCGGTGCAAGCGGGCCGCCACGAATTCGACGGCCAGCTACCGGATTTGAGCGCTCACGGTATCAAGCGCGAGGTCGCCCGGCTGCACGATCAGCGCGATCAAATTTCCGCTGTCGACCCGAACACCTTGGAGCCGCGCGAACGATTCGATCGCGCCTACCTGCTCGCGGTCCTGGACAAGGACCTGTTTTGGATAGAAAAGACTCAGTTCCCCTTCAGCAATCCGAGTTGGTACTTGCAGCAACTCGATCCGGATGTCTACTTGAGCCGAAACTATGCGCCGCTCGATGTGCGCATGAAGGCCTACATCAAGTACGCGCGCGGCATTCCCAGAATGGCCACGGTAATCAAGGAGAATCTCAAATCGCCGCTGCCCAAGACCTACGTCGAATTGGGGATCGCCCAGTTCGGCGGACTCGCCGAGTTCTATACCAAGAACGTATCGGCAGTGTTTGCATCCGTAACGGACCCCGACCTGCAGAAGCAGCTGAGCGATGCGGACGTGAATGCGGCCGCGGCAATGACTACGCTCAAGGACTACTTGGTGGCCGAGCGCAAGAACGCCAACGACAAATACGCCTTTGGTGCCGACTTGTTCGCGCAGATGGTCAAACAAACCGAACAAGTCGACCTGGGGCTGGATCAGATCGAAGCGGCGGGACGCGCCGATCTCGACCGCAATACGGCGGCGCTCAAGGCCGAGTGCAACACGTATGCGCCGAAGGCCGCGCTCGCGCAATGCGTCGGAAAAATGGCGGCGAACAAACCGAAGGGCGGCCCTGTCGAGGATGCCCGCAACCAGCTCAAGATGCTCAAGGAGTTCATCGTTCAGAACAACGTGGTCTCGATTCCGAGCAATGACGAAGCCTTGGTGGCGGAAGCCCCGACTTACAATCGATCCAACGCCGCGTTCATCAATGTCGCGGGTCCCTACGAAAAGGGTGTGGTGTCCATTTACAACATTGCGCCGCCGGACACGAAATGGAGCAAGGCGGAGCAGACCGCTTATATTCCAGGCGAAGCAGCGTTGTTATTTACCTCGGTTCATGAAGTATGGCCGGGGCATTTCCTGCAGTTCCTGCATTCGAATGCAAACCCCGACAAGCTTGAAGCCCTGTGGGTCGGGTATGCCTTTGCCGAGGGGTGGGCGCACTACTGCGAAGAGATGATGGTCGAGATCGGCTTGAGCAAAGGCGATCCGGAGAAGCATATCGGCCAGATCAGCGAGGCGCTGCTGCGGGATGTGCGCTTATTGTCCGCCATTGGCCTGCACACGCATGGAATGACCGTCGCTCAATCCGAGAAAATGTTCCGCGAGCAGGCCTTTCAGGATCCCGGCAACGCGCGCCAGCAGGCCGCACGCGGCACGTATGATCCGGCCTACCTGAATTACACCCTCGGCAAACTGATGATTCGCAAACTGAGGACTGATTGGCTGGCCAAGGGCGCGACGGCCGGATCAAACGCGCCTGCGGCTGCCGGTTCGAACGCGCCCGCGGCTACCGCTTCAAGCGCACCGCCGGCGAGCGATATGGGACGTTGGCATGAATTCCACGACAAGTTCCTGTCGTACGGCGGACCGCCTATCCCATTACTGCGCAAGGAGTTGCTGGGGGAGGGTGGCGGTCTACTGTAAGGCGACGATGATGCCGCTGTCCGCCCAAGTCCCTAAAAGACCGGCGGCGGCGGCGGGAATTTCATCCTGCGGCAGCCAGTTGCTCAAGCTTTCGCAAATCTCGCCGAAATTGCGGCCGCGCAACGCGGCATCGAGGGCGGCCGCTTCGAGGCCGGTCATGGAACGAAAATAATTCTGCAAATTTTGACGCCACAACAGCCACGTCACCGGCGCTGCGCCAAGTTCGGGCGCAGGCGGCGTCTCATCGCGGCTCATCGCCTTCCAAACGGCAGCCGTATTCCAACTTAGCTCGAGCCGGCGCAGCGAAGGATGAAACGCGAAGGTGAGGCCGCCCCAGGCGGCCGGATCGACGGCGGCCAGCGCCGCGCGCTGCAATACCGGAGCATCCTGGGCATCGAACACCTCCGCCAGGGTCCATTCGAGCAGCGCCACCTCCGAGAGAATGGGCGCATCCTCATAGGGCGAGCAGCCCGTCATGAAAGAACCCAAGTCGCGGCCATACCAGCGAATGGAGCGAAACACGGAGGGATGCGCCGTCACGTAAGCTTCCCCCAACGCCAGCCACGCCTCGTCGCCCAGCAGGCCGTGAAGAATCGGGTAAGTGTCGTGCAGCGCGTCGATCAGCCGCACCTGGTAGGCATTGCGATAAATCGCCAGTCGATCCTCGGGCTTGAGCGGCGGCGCATCCACGATGGCGGCGGTCACAGTGCTTTCCTCGCCCAACAGGTGGCGCTGCATATCCTGCTGCAGTTCGCGCAGCTTGAACGTAGCGCGCAGCGTTTCAGCCTGCGTCATGCCGCTTCCATGGCATGCCGGGCCGCGACGTCGCGCGCCAGGTTGAGCTCCGCCACCAGTTCGCCCAGTTCGGGAATGTTGTCATCGCGTTCGATCATGGTCGGTACATCGCCGAACAGGGCAACAGCCTGAGCGTACAGATCCCACACGGGTGCAACGATGGGATGGTCATGCGTGTCGATCAAATGTCCGCCCATATCGCTATGTCCCGCCAGATGAAACTGGCGCACGCGCGATTTCGGCATGGCCTGAAGATACTTTGCGGGGTCAAAACCGTGATTGACGCTGCTGACATAGATGTTGTTGATGTCGAGCAGGATGTTGCAGTCAGCGCGCGCGGCCACTTCGCGCAAAAAATCCCACTCGCTCATTTCGTCCGCGTGAAAGCTAAGGTAGCTCGAGACATTCTCCAGCAGTATCTGCCGTCCCAAGGCGTCCTGCACTTGTCCGACACGCGCCGCCACGCAGGCCAATGCCTCCTCGGTATAGGGCAGCGGCAGTAAATCGTGCAGATTCCGTCCGTCGACTCCCGTCCAGCAGAGGTGGTCGGAAATCCAATGCGGTTCGATGCGCAGCGCAAGCGCTCTTACATTAGCCAAATACTCGAAGTCGATGGGGTCGGTGCTGCCTATCGAGAGCGATACGCCATGCATCACCATGGGGAATCGCTCGCGTATCCGTTCCAGGTAATCGAGCGGCTTGCCGCCGGGCACCAGATAGTTTTCGGTGATGACTTCGAGCCAATCGACCGCGTGAGACTCGCTTAAGATCGCCTCATAGTGCGGGGTTCGCAGGCCGAGGCCGAAGCCGGAGAGCTTATTCATCAAAGAGTCAATTCATCAAGATGAGGCCGGGCCGTGAAGCCCGGCCTCCTTCAATGCCTTAGCTCTTCGCCTTGGCTTTTGCTTTGGCATCGTCGCAAGCTGACTTGGTCATGGAGACGAAGCCCTGACCCTTGCAGCTGTTCATGCCCTTGCAGCTATTCTTCGCCGATTTGCACTCGGACATTCCCTTGCAGGAATTCACGCCAGTGCACTTGACCGTTGCGGCATCCGCGGCAAAGGCAGTGGTGGTGATTCCGGAGGTGAACAGCATGGCGGCAGCGGCTGCCATGGCGGCGCTCGACAGTTTATTGATCTGCATTTTTGATTCCTCAATAGTTATGGAACGCAGCGGGATTGCTGCTCATAATAAGAGACCCGGCCAACGGCATCATTATTACCCATTTATCTAAGCTCATGCCTGTTTCACTAGGGTTACGACGGCGATCGGTCGCGTGTACCGGCACCTGTAAATGAAGGTTTCTTAATGTTGATTGCCGGTGCATCCAATCGTCCGGCGGGGCCGAATAAGAGCGCTACTTGCTGCTTCCGCAATTGCCGCCGCAGCCGCGTTGCTTCAATTGTTCTCGTTCATAGGCCTGCCGCTCCAACACTGCCGCCAATTGGCTCTCGGTAGCACATCTCTTCTGTGTGAAACGCGAACCCACCACCGAATCTTGGCGGCAGTACACCGTAACGCCGCTGCGCATTTCCGGCCGCCAGCCGGCCTCTTTTGCCTTCTTCGCGATCGCCGCATCGCTGTCTGTGGATGATTTTTCGTTTGCAGCAGCTGCGGCCTTCGCCTTGGCGATCAGCGCCACTGCAGCGGCAGCATCCGCGTCCTGCGCAGCGACATCGGCTTGGGCGGGGGCTGCGGGACTGGAATTCGCGGGCGCCTTCGCAGGCTCCGGAGCCTGTTGCGCATGGGTAGGCACCGTGATTGCAACGAGGGTTGCCACGATTAGCAAACGCTTAAACTGGGATTGAATCATGCTGCAACTCCTTGCGCCAACTACGCTAATCGGCATGAACGAATGTACGACGCGGCAAGGGGATGAGCAAGCCGCTGTCCCTACCGGTGCATCCGCCTATAATACGCCTCCCATGCCATCGCGAGGTGAGACGTCATGCAAATGCGTCGCTGCGCTTCTGTCGCGCCCTTCTTTGTCGTGGCGCTCATGTCTGCACCCTTATCGGCGCAGGAAGCAGCTCAGTCGAAGCCCGCGAGTGCCCCCGCCGGGACTGCTGCGCCTCCACTTCCCCAGAGACCGGCCCCCTCGGAAGCCACTATCAAAAAGGCCAGGGCGGCCGGATTCAAGGCCGAAGCGCGTAACGGCAGGACGATGTTTTGTTGGCAAGATCCCAATACCGGAACCCGCTTCACTACCAAGAAATGCGTCGACGAAACCCGACTAAATTTCATCTTGCAGGAGCGACAGGAGACGCGCGACCGGCTCAGACAGGGCGGTACGTCCCGCAATTGACATCGCGGGTATACTTCCAGCGATTTCCATGATGGGGCGCCCATGTTTCTTCAGATCGAAGACTTCCTTACCGCAGCAGAGGTGCAGGCGCTCAACGAGCTTGCGCGCGAAACAAAATTCATCGACGGCCGGCGCTCCAACCCGCACAATTTGACAAAGCACAACCTTATCGCCGATCCGAGTGATGCCCGCGGACAGCAAGCAGCTCAAATCGCGTTAAATGCGCTGCAGCGCAGCGAGCAAGCGCGGAATTTTGTTTTCCCGCGCCGTGTGGCCGTACCGGTTCTCACGCGTTACGGGATCGGCATGACTTACGGCGCGCACGTCGATTCGGCCTTCCTACCCGGAGCACATGAGCCTCTGAGGTCCGACGTTTCATGCACCATCTTCGTGTCAGAGCCGTCCAGTTATGAGGGCGGCGAGCTGCGGGCCTATTTGGGGTCCGAAGAAATCCGTATCAAAGCCGGGGCGGGGCAGGCTGTCTTTTATCCGTCAACGACGGTGCACCATGTAATGCCGGTCACGTCCGGCGAGCGCCTCGTGCTCGTCACGTTCATCGAGAGTCAAATCGGCGATCCTTTACAGCGCGATTTGCTCTATTGCCTGAACGAGGTGCGGGCCTTGGAAGGATTGAAAATGGATTGGCGGAATCGGACGCAGCTCGAATACGTGAGTGCCAATCTGCATCGCATGTGGTCGCGATAGTCTTTCGCGCATCATCCAGTGACACGCGATCGTAGCGCCGATCATGCGAGCTTGAGCGCCATTAACGCACTGGCGCGGGCGGGCGATCACGCTGAAGCGGCGAGGTTGGCAGAAGCGTCTCTGGCCGACGGCCTCGAGCATCCGCTGCTCTACAATTTGCTGGCGCTGAGACTCGAGCAGCAAGGACGATTCGAAGAGGCGACTCGGCTGCTGAGCCGTGCAGTGGACTTGGATCCGAACGATCTCGGGTCGCGCAATGCGCTCGGTTTGTGCCTCATGAGGCTGGACCGTCCGGCGGCGGCAATCGTGCATTTTGACGCGCTGCTCGGTTTGGATGCGACGCTGCCCTTCGCGCACGCCAGTATCGGCGGCGCCCTTCTCGCGCTCGGCCTCGTTGCCGAAGCGGAAAACAGTTACCGGCGTGCAGTAGAGCTCGATGCCAATCAGGGGATTGCGCTCGCCGGTCTCGCCCATCTCGCCAGCCGCCGCGGAGCGTATCCGGAAGCACGGCTCTGGGCGCAGAAAGCCCTGCATGCCCTGCCGGAACTTCCCGACGCGGTGATGAGCCTTGCGACGGCGGAATTGGGCGAGGGTGATCTTGCCGGCGCCGAAGCGCGGGTTCGCGCGCTTCTCGGCGATGCGCGGCTTGCGCCGCTGGAGCGAGCCTATGCCGAGGGCTTGCTCGGCGATGTGCTGGACGCCAAGGACTACATCGACGAGGCGTTTGCATCCTACACGCGCTGCAACGATTCGCTCCGCGACTTATACGCCGCTCGCTTCCAGGCTTCCGGGAACGCGCTTGATTTCGTGCAATCCATGAATCGGCATTTCGAGCGAGCGAGTCCGGAAACCTGGAACCGGCGCGCACCGCCGGACAGCCGGCATACGGGCGCTGCCGCCCACGTATTCGTCTTGGGATTTCCGCGATCCGGTACCACCCTGCTGGAGATCGTGCTCGAAGGTCATCCGAATGTGGTCAGCCTCGAAGAAAATGAGTCGCTGATCGATGCCATCGAGGAGTTCATGGAAAGACCGGAGGACTTGGAGCGGCTCGCGGCTGCTTCGCCCGCAACGCTGGAGCGATTGCGAGCCGCCTATTGGCGTCGGGTCGGCGTGGGCGGCGTCGATGTCGCGGGAAAGATGTTCGTAGACAAGAATCCCCTCAATTCCCTCAAGCTCGCGCTGATCTCTCGACTGTTTCCCGATGCAAAGATCTTGTTGGCGTGCCGCGATCCGCGCGACGTGGTGCTGAGCTGTTACCGGCATCGATTTACCATGAGTGCGCCGATCTATGAATTGCTGACTCTGGATGGTGCAGCGCGCTACTACGATGCCGTCATGCAACTCGTGGTATTGACGTCCAATCTCATGCCGCTGGAAATTTGCTTGGTGCGGCATGAGGATGTCGTCACGGAGTTTAGCCGCGAAATGCGCCGAATTTGCGCGTTTCTGGGCATTGAATGGGATCCGGCGATGGGGGATTTCGCGTTGCGAACCAAGGATCGCACCTCGCTCACGCCGAGCACTGCACAACTCGCCAAGGGCCTGCGGACGGAAGGATTGGGTCAATGGTGGCGGTATCGTTCGCACCTATCCTCGGTGCTGCCCATCATCGAGCCTTGGCTCAAGCGCTTCCTCTACCAAACGTAAGAGGGCACGCCGGCGGGGAGTCAGGCGGCCGGCAGCGTAAACCAGCAGTTGAAGGCGATGGTGATACGTTCGCCTTCCCCCTGAAAGGGTTTGACGTCGTGCAGTACCCAGGAGGGAAACATTACAAGCTGGCCGGCTTCAAGGGACAGGCTGGCGATTTGCGGTCCATAGGGCAGCTGCATTTGAGCGACACCGGCGTCGATGTGCATGGCGCTGGTGAGCATGGGATTGACGAAACTCAGGGTACCGCTGTCCTTCTTGTCCGCGTCGGGCCGTCCGGGGTCTACGCAATAGACTCCGCTCCACGAGGCATTGGCGTGATTGTGCAACCCGAAGTATCCGCCGCGCCGGGTTACATGAAACCAACAGTCATTGAAAATTTGCAGCCGGTGCAGGGTGGGAAGGTCATAGCCATTCAGCCGGCCGATCAAGGCAAGCAACTGGTCCCAGCAAAACAGCTTCAATTCCTGAACAGCCGGGTCGGGATCCCGAAACAAATTGAAGTGGCTTTCGAATAGCGCAGCATTGCGTTGCGTCAGTGGCCGCGGATTGGCCGCCACACCGCTGCCTTCTTGCGCAAAGATATGGCGCTTCAGGGCCGCGTTGAGCCGCGAGTGCGCCTCATAGCGGCTGAACGAAAACGGGACGGCGAACATATTGACGAGTTCCGGCGGTTGCATCTTCACTCCTCGAGCACAAAAATCAACCCGCGATCGTGGCGGCTCACGGGCGGATCCCCAAGGTATACTTTATCCATAAAGGTGGGATACGGTTGAAATGCGGCCCGAAGAAGTTACTGCACCCGTTGAGCAGATGCACGAGCGCGCGCGGCGGCTATTGGCCGCCGGCGATGCCTCGGGTGCGCTGGTCATATTGGAGCAATTGGTTTCCTTGACGCCCGATCACCTGCCGTTCTGGCTCAGCCTGGCGGCGGTACTTCGCGTACTGGGGCATCGCGACCAAGAACTGGCCGCACTGCAGCGAGCGCTCTCGCTTGACCCCAAGCACCTCGTGGTGCTGCTGCAAAAGGCCGCGGTTCTCGATCTGATGGGCAGACCGCGGGCCGCAGCCGAGATTTACACCAATGCGTTGCAGACCATTCCTGCCGGCTCGAGATTGCCGCCGCAGATCGAAGCTCATGTGGCACATGCGAGGAAGCGGGTGGCAGAGAATTATTCCGCCCTGGCCGCATTGATGGATGCGCGGCTCGCCAAGGTACCGGGAGCTTCCGCTTCCCAAGAAGATCGAAGGCGCGTCCAGCGCTGCCTCGATGGTCTTTTCGGTAAGGTGCGCATTTATGCACCCGAACCGACCTTCATGCTGTTTCCGTTCTTGATCAATTTTGAGTTCTTCCCGCGCGATTATTTCCCGTGGCTTGGCGTGCTGGAAGCTGCAACCGACTCGATACGCGATGAATTGCTGGATGTGCTGCGTGCGGACGCCGGAGGCGTGCAACCCTATATTGCGTACGCGGATGGTTTGCCGCTCAATCAGTGGAAAGAGCTCAACAACTCGCGGCGCTGGGGTGCCTATTTTCTTTGGAACCAGGGCCGTCGAGAGGATGCGCACCTCGAGCGTTGTCCGCGGACCGCCGCCAGCCTGTCCATGCTGCCGCAGGTGGACATACCGGGACGGGGGCCCACGGCGTTTTTCTCGCTACTCGAGCCGCGTACAACGATTCCACCCCATACGGGAGTGACCAATACCCGCCTCACGGTTCATCTGCCGCTCATCGTCCCGGACGGTTGTCGCTTTCGTGTAGGAGGGGAGACCCGCGAGTTGGAAGTCGGCAAGGCCTGGGTATTCGACGATACCATCGAACATGAGGCAACGAACGACTCCGACGCGGCGCGCGCAGTATTGATTTTTGATATCTGGAATCCGCAGCTCAAACCGTTGGAGCGGGACCTTATCCGCGAGGCTACGCAGGTCCTGGCCGATTACAGCGATGCCGAGTCCGGCATCCAAGGAGGTTTCAATTGAAAGTGCTGCTTTGGTGCGTGGGGAGCGCGGTGCTTGCGTGCACGCTGATCTGCGGCGCATATGCTGCGCAACCCCTCTCAGGTCTCATGGCCTGCCGCATGCTGACTGATGATGCCGCTCGTTTGGCATGTTTCGACCGCGAATCCGCAACGCTCGCCGGCAGTGCGACGACGGCGCCGCAAGTCGCGCCTGCGCTCAATGCCAAACAGCAGTTCGGGTTGCCTGAGCATGCCGTGGTCCAAAAGGAAATTGCCGCGGGCACGCGCCCGTCCGCTGTCAATACCATTGAAGCTCGGGTCGAGCAGCTTTCACAGACCTCGGATGGCCGAAACGTGGTAACCCTCGATAATCAGCAGGTCTGGCGGCAGCTGACGGCGGACAGGGATCTGCTGTTGAAGCCAGGAGAGACTGTAACCATCTCTCGCGGCGTACTCGGATCGTTTTGGCTTGAAACCAAACAGGGGCGCGGCACCAAGGTAACGCGGGTTCGATAACCGGACTGGCTGGATGCGGGATTGGCTGGATGCGCTAGGCGACATTCTCGAGGCTGATACCGGCTGCCATCAAACGCTCGCGCACCGGGGCCAGTTGAGCTGAGTAATGGCGCCACTGTTCCACGGAAGAGGCATACAAGGGCTGTCGCACTTGAACCGAACTCGCCGTCGAAGTTGAATTTGGATTCAAATGAAAATCCAGACAGGCTGCCTCGAACGGCAGTTCGAGATAGTTCAGGATGCGCCGGGTGGCTGTTTCTTGCGACCTGACCAGGTCTTCATAGGCCACGTCGAGAATCCTTCCCGGCAGGATGCTGTGCCAGTGAGCCATGAGCTTGCGGTAGCCTACATAGAAGTCCGCGATCTCCGCCAAGTCATAAGCAAAAGGAAATCCGTTGCTGAAGCGGGTCTTGTAAATCGCATAGCAGGTGGCAAGTGGGTCGCGTGTCAAATGTAGGATGCGCGCCTTGGGGAACGCGCGAAAAATGAGGGCGCAATAGTAGAAATTGGCAGGGGCCTTGTCCGAGAAGCGGGGTCGATCGTCCACTCGGGAACGTGCGCGTGCCCAGTATTCGGCCGCTATCGATTCGCCGTCCAGAGCTCCGAGCGTATCGACGTAACCAAGCCAACCGACGGCGTGGTGGGGCGCTTTGCGGTCAGCGACCATCGCGATGGCTTCCGACAGGGCTCCGAGCTCGCCGGCAGAGCACACCGCCGAATGCTGTCCGACGATGCGTTCGACCAAGGTGGTGCCGGTTCGGGGGAGTCCAACGATGAAAATAGGGCTCTTGCCGGTGCTGTCGTGTGCGACCGCTTCCGGGCCGCTAAACCCGGCGATGACGCGCTCCACGTGCAGGCGATCCTGGGCCGGGTCGTACTGCAGACGGGCACGCTCGAGCGTGTTCGCCGCGGTCAAATGTTGCCAGCTGGTGGAGTAGTCCTCCATGTCCTCATAGGTTTTCGCGAGCGCAAAATGCAAGGTAGCCGCTTCCTTGGATTCCGGCGGTGCCGCATCAAGCGCGGCCAGCATGGCCGTCACCGAATTTCCGCCGGATTGCCGGCGCAACTCCGCGAGTCCCTTTAGCGCCTCTGGGTCGTGGGGCGACAGCGCCAGGGTCGATTGGAAGTCTCGCGCGGCGTCCTCGAAGCGCCCGAGAAATTGTTGGATCGAGGCTCGTTTCAACAACACCGAGGCGCTTTGGGGAGCAGCCGAAACCGCTTTATCATAGACCCGCAGCGCAGCAGCGTGATTATCGGCGGAAGCGAAGAACGTGCCGATGGCGTCGAGCGCTTCCAGAGTCTCGGTGGCGCTTGCAGCGGACTCTGCAACGTCGAATGCTCGGTCGCGCTCGCCCAAAGCCAGCAGGCATTCGGCCTTTTGAAGCCTGCACTGTACGTTGTCGGGATCGCGGGTCAGGCGCTCCTCGATGAGTTCGAGCGCCCGATCGCGACGATTCGCAAACAGCGCGGCGATGCTTCCGAGCAGCCAACCCGAATCATCGTCCGGCCAAGCCGCTCTGCAGTTCTCTGCCAGCACCTCAGCACCATGCCAGTCGCCGCGCGCCATTCGGGCGCCGATTTCATGATGAAACTGAGGCAGGCTGGCGCGATTCATGGTCAGGTCCGTCAGGATTCGTGGTCAGTTCCGTCGGTAACTCGAATAAGCATGAATGCAGTTCCGTAACCAATCCAGCCAGCATACTTTAGTTGCGCCGGCACAACACAAATAGACGTTCTATCAGAATCCAAGTTACATCGATACGCTGGCCGAATGTTGCGTTCTCACGCCCATTCTAGCAGGGACGAAGATATACCACGGAGGGCTCATTTGGGTCTGGCAGCTGATGATGTTGTACTGCGCGGACACTGTGCTATATTTCCACATTAATCGACAAAGCCAAAAACTGGTGACTGAGGATGTAACTTGTAGCGGCATAGCGACGGGCATAAGGGCCCCAGATCGCTGCTCCGCTACCGTATGAGTCCCGGCCAGTTTGGCTTAGCAACTACTATTATTCGTCACGTTTTGCATTTAGGGAGCCAATCAAATGTCCAATGAGAATCTCGGCAAGGCGGTACTACGTCGCGCCATTCAACTCGCGTTGAGCGGGGGCGCCCTCGCCGTGATACCGGGTATAACGAACGCTCAGACCGCCGCTGCCAACACCGCCGCCCCCACGCCTGATGCCGGGCTGCAAGAGGTGGTGGTGACGGGTTCACGCATCTCTGTCCCCAATCAGTTCTCGGTGAGCCCGGTTACTTTCGTTCCCACAGAAACGCTGCAGCAAACCGGCGCGGTCCGAATCGAGGACGTACTGAATTCGCTGCCTCAGGTATACGCTGCGCAAGGGTCGAATATCGTCAACGGCTCCGACGGTACTGCTCAGGTCAACTTACGCGGCCTGAATGCCAAGCGCACCTTGGTGCTGGTCAATGGCCAGCGCCTCGGACCCGGCGATCCGCGCACCGGCGGGGCAGCCGACATCAATATGGTCCCGATCGAACTGATCGACAGTGTTGAAATCCTCACGGGCGGCGCCTCGTCCGTCTATGGTGCAGACGCAGTATCCGGGGTCGTAAACTTCAAACTCAACGATCACTTCGAGGGTGTGAAAGTCGTGGCCAGCGGCGGCCTCTACCAGCATCACAACAACGATCAACAGGGTGTTGAAGATGCCATCAGCACATTCAATGCAGCGGGCGGCGCTCATTTCGCCCCGGCACCCAGCACAGTCACGGCCGGCGCTACGAAGGAATTGGCGTTCCTCGCTGGCGTAAACTCGCCCGACGGCAAGGGCAATGCAACGTTTTACGCCACGTACCGCAACATCAACGCGGTGATTCAGTCCAAGTACTCGGTCAGCGCGTGTACGCTGTTCTCGGGTTACGTCACTTCCACCAGTCAGTTTTCTTGCGGTGGATCAGGCACCACGTTCCCGGCGCGCTTCCAGCAGTTCAACGCGACGACCGGCAAACGCATCAGCAACCAAACGCTCGACGCGGCGGGTAATCTGATTCCTTACAACGCAGCGGCGAACTCGTATAACTTCGGTCCGCTCAACTACTTTCAGCGTCCGGACGAGCGATACACGGGCGGCGCCTTCCTGCATTACGATTTCAACGAACATGCGAGCTTCTATGCGAATACCATGTTCATGGACGACCATTCGGTAGCGCAAATTGCGCAGTCGGGTGCGTTTCAGACTGTTTATTCGGTCAACTGCAACAATCCGTTCCTCACTGCCGGTCAGCTTGCGCAGTGGTGCGGGCCTAACGCTGCCCTGTCGGGTGCGGCGCCTGGATTTACCAATATCAATATTGGGCGGCGCAACGTCGAAGGCGGCGATCGCCAGGATGATTTGGAACATACCGATTGGCGCGTGGTGCTCGGGGTCAAGGGCAAGATCATTGATGGTTGGGAATACGATGCCAGCTACCAATACAGCATGGTCAATTTGTCCGAGACCTACTTGAACGATCTCTCCAAGACCAAAATTCAGAATTCGCTGCTGGTGGATCCGAGCGGTGTCTGCACGTCGGTAATCACCGGCAGCGACCCGAATTGCAAACCGTGGAATATTTTCCAGCCCGGCGGCGTTACCCAAGCAGCGACGGCTTACCTGGCGACCCCAGGCCTGCAGCGCGGCCAGGTCACGCAGAAAATAGGCAACGTCAACGTGACCGGCGATCTCGGCAAGTATGGCGTACAGCTGCCAAGCGCCAGCAATGGTCTGAAGGTGAACTTTGGAGGTGAGTGGAGAGACGAGCGGTCATTGTTCACCCCGGATAACGAATTCGCCACGGGCGATCTGGCAGGTCAAGGCGGCGCGCTGCTGGGCCTCGGCGGCGGCGTCGTCTCGCGGGAAGGATTTATCGAGGCCAATCTGCCCCTTGCCGAGGACCAGTTCCTGGCAAAGAGCCTGGCACTGGACGGTGGCTACCGCTATTCCAGCTATTCGTTGGGCTTTAAAACCAACACCTATAAGATTGGACTCGAGTGGTCTCCGACTTCGGATTACCGCGTGCGCGGCAGTTTCTCGCGCGCAGTCCGGGCACCCAACATCGGCGAATTGTTCGCCGCGCAGTCGGTGGCCCTGGACGGAAATACCGATCCTTGCGCCGGCACGAAACCGACCGCTACCCAGGCTCAATGCGTCAATGCGGGCGTGCCGGCTGCCAACTATGGCGGCGTGGTCGCGAATTCGGCCAACCAATACAACGGTCTGACGGGTGGTAACCCGAATCTTCAACCAGAAACCGCGCTGACATCCTCGTTCGGCATCGGTTGGACGCCATCGTACGTACCCGGTCTCCGGCTGCAGGTCGACTACTTCAATATCAAGATCGAGAATGTGATCCAAGGTATTGGCGCCGACACCATTCTGAAGGAATGCGTCCAGGCCGATCTGTTTTGTAACTTGATCCATCGCGATAACCTGCATTCCTTGTGGCTGTCCAATGGCGGCTACGTGGTGGACGCGCTCGCCAACGTAGGGCAGCTGCAGGAAAAAGGCATCGACGTCGACATGTCCTATGCATTCGAGGTGGGTCGTCTCGGCAAGGTGCGCACGCAGTTGACCGGCACGTGGATCAACACATACGACATTCAGCCGCTGCAGGCCGATGGCGGCACGAACCGCAATTGCGCCGGCTACTACGGCGTCCAATGCAGTTCGTTCAACGGTGGTGCTGGTGCTCCTGTATTCCGGTGGCGCCATACGTTGCGCACCACTTGGTCAACACCGTGGTCAGGACTCGATGTCTCGCTCGCCTGGCGGTACTTCTCGCCCGTGCAGCTCGAGACTTTGAGCAGCAATCCCAACCTGTCGGCGGGACCGGGCAATACCATTGCCAGCGGCGCTATTTCCAACACGGATGCCCGCATCGCGTCGTTCACCTACCTCGATTTGACTGCGGCCATGAAGCTTATGGACAAGGTGGAGTTTCGCTTGGGTGTGAATAACATGCTCGACAAGCAGGCGCCGGCAATCGGGTCGACCAATCAGCCCGGTACTACGGCGAACGGCAACACTTTCCCGCAGGTATACGATGCTCTTGGGCGATTCTTCTTCGCTCAAGTGTCGGTACAGTTTTAACGGGGCAGGTTCGATAGACTCGCTTCAGGGCGGAGGGCTCATGCTCTCCGCCCTTTACCGGGTCGCGGCTTGGAGCGCGGCCGCCGCTATGGGAAAGTTCTTGGCCGCGACCGCAAGCCAATCCATGCCCCGCCTTATTTCCATACCATGTTGGTAATCGGCCGACCGAAGAACCGCTCTTCGCAGCGCAGCGTCATAGGCATGTTCGGGCGCCTTCGAATATTGACGCATCGTCGATCCTGTCACGAGCGCCTCAATCTCACTGCTGGAGGGCATTGCACCTAGCGTGCGGAATATGGATTGCAGTTCTGAGAATGGTTCGCTCAAAAAGGCGTCGAAATTCACCCATCGCACCTGGGATGAGAAGCGCACGGCCGCCTGATGCAACGCAGTCATTTCGCATAGCCAGCTCATCGCGATATGCTCGCCTTCCGAGCGGGCATTCGAGTTCCATTCCATCCCACCGAGACGGCATGCGAGGCGGCGCTGGCGCGTGGGCGCCAACGCCGTGGCTTCGACCCGCGAGTTTGGGCCGCCCAAAATGCCGCGAATATAGTTGAGCGGGGTGGTAAACATGAATATTGCTGCGGGGCGGTCCTCCCCACGAAGAATCACCTCAGCCAGCTCGTTGACGAAGCTTGTCGGTTTGATCACGGCGCGCTGATTCGTTCGCCAGGTGCGAGCGAAGATTGCTAGAACGGCTTTGAGATTTGCCGCCGTATCAGCGGTTACGGTGCCGGGTCGAAGCGACGGCTCGCCCGCGAGTTTTCGCAGCAACGCGGGTTCTCTCAACGAGAAAAAGCCTTCGTGCGCGCCGATTAGCCGAGAGATGAGCGTCGAACCCACATGCCCGGTGTGGAACACATAATGAGCGCGTGGTGCAAGTTTTGCGGCCGCGCCGCAGATCGTCGCCACTGCGCACGATGTTTGTGGGTATTGGAGCGCAAGAATGCGCTCGTCGAGAAAGCTGGCACCCACATAAGCCGCTTCGTCGAGCTTGACCACTGTCACAGCGTCGTCGTTCTCCATACGCAGGGGAAACCATGCGGGAGACCGAAGAAAGTCGCTTTCCGCAAGTAGAACGCTTGATGCGGGCATATTCTCAATCTAGGGCGTTTTGAAATTCTTGTGCAGAACGACGTCGCCCACTTTGATGCCCAGACGTTCGCAGGCCCCGCCCTTCAATTCGAGCACGGCGTACTCGGGGGTCGGAGGTCCGATGATGGCCTCGGATAGCGGCGTCGCACCGGCAGCGATGTAGTCAATTTTTCCACGTGCATTCAGAAACAAGAGATCGAGCGAAATATACGTGTTCTTCATCCACATCGTGACGGGCTGGTTCTGCGGAAACATGAAAAGCATGCCGGCGTGTTCGTCCAGGTCGCGAATGAACATCAGACCTTGCTGCTCGCGCCGCTCGGTGTCGGCCGTCCAAATCTTGAAATTGACAACCTTACCCGTGACGGACTTGATCGCCAGCAAGCTTTGAGGAAACGCGGTGAGAGGTTCCGGCGCCGCAGCTTCAGGCAGCGCCGCATTCGCTCCCAGCAACATCATGAGGGTTCCGAGCACGCAGGAAATCTTTCGCCCAATTTGCATCATTTCTGTTCCGTGTTGAAGTTGACAGGTCCGGCAAACTCAAAGGTGCTGACCAGCACATCGCCCTTGCCGCGAACGGCGTGCGCCGGCTGGGTGCAGAAGCCGCGCGCTTCGACACGATACGATCGGGCGGCGGCAAGCGGCCGCTGCGTCAGAGAATCTACGGTACAACGGGAATCACCCA
>Ga0210406_10003628_pt1 | contig 16801 bp, 14 predicted proteins | sample IncBWC30MmetaG_FD_155454 | JGI IMG/M metagenome (GOLD analysis project Ga0210406, IMG submission 155454) | Forest soil microbial communities from Barre Woods Harvard Forest LTER site, Petersham, Massachusetts, United States - Inc-BW-C-30-M | ecosystem: Environmental > Terrestrial > Soil >... | reverse complement strand
AGAGAGGGGATCTTCGAGCGCCGCTTCACCGGCGCGCAATCCGGGAGCCAGTTTGGCCACGCCGAAGTCGAGGATCTTGGCCTGCCCACTGTTGGTGATGAAGATGTTGGCGGGCTTGATATCGCGATGAATGATGCCCTTGGCGTGGCAGGCGGCCAGGGCGTCGGCCACCTGAATGCCGATGTCGAGGACCTCTTCAAGGTCCATCGGCTTGCCGCGCATGCGGTCCTTCAGGCTGACGCCCTCCAGCTTTTCCATCACGATGAAGGGATGCCCGTCGTGGTCCTCGATGTCGTGAATGGTGCAGATGCCGGGATGATTCAGTTGCGAGGCGGCGCGCGCTTCCCAGAGAAAACGGTCGAGCGACTTGCGGTCGTTGGCCATCTCATCGGGAATGAACTTCAGGGCAACGTGACGGCCGAGACGCGTGTCGACGGCGTCGTACACCATGCCCATGCCGCCGCCGCCGAGCCTTCCCACGATTTGGTAGTGGGAGACTGTCTGGCCAATCATGTTGGGGGCCGCAACGTCCATTGGCGGTAATGGTAGGCCGCTGAAAGAAGCGGGTCAACCCAAGATCGGTGGCGTTGCGCATTGAGGGGATTTTGCTACACCCCAGGGGCTGGACATCCGGTCTATATGTTGGGAACACGTTCGCGCTGGTTCGCGGCCAGCGATGCGGCGTTCGGAGCTGAGATCGTAAACATGCGCAGGGAACGGAACCGTATTTGGCCGAGTTCCGATCACGCTACCGGCGTGCGACTTGCTTCGAAGATCAGCGACGGGTTTCCGGAGGGGCAAGACGCTTCCAGCCCAACTCGCAAACCAGTGCATACACGGCGAAACTTGCCTGATAGATCCGGTTGTTGACTTTGATCGCGAGCAGGCTCAGCACCAGGCACGAGACCGTACGGAAGTAATACAGGAGCCCCAGTGCCTCCAGATACGGTACGGCTTTCAGTACGCTGGCCCCCCTGAAATTTGATTGACCACGGGCCAAGCGATAGAGCGGATGACCGCCGAAATGCCGCCGTCGCACGGGTCGGGCTTAGTCGAATCGAAAAGCGCGTTTCACTTCCCGGCGATTTGAACCTCCAGCGGAATCAGGACTGCGAGAGTGCGGAACCGCGTTGCACCACAAAAAGGGGTCTCGCCCCGGGACCGAGGCGTAGCAGAATCCCCCACTGTGTTCTCCGTGCCTCCATTGTGAACCTGGACTTCTCTTGTCCCGCACAAGTCGTACGGTCGATCAGGGTGTACACTGAACGGCATCGGGGTGAGGATTCACTTGTCCACCAGTCCACATCTGTCGCGCTCCCATCCCAACCTCGGCGATGAGGTGAATCGCAACGTTGCCCAGTCGGAAATCGAAGGTGGTGTGTTCCTTCACGACCTGCCACCCGCGACTGTGCTGGAGATTGAGACTCAGAACCACTGTTACCAGGTTGTGCTTCTCGACGACAACAACGTGCTTATCTCCGGACACCCCAAGTACTGCCCGGAACCAACTCGGGTGGCCATAGCGGGTTCGACCTGGGGAGGTTCCATGCTGAAGCGCCGTTTCGTCGGTCGCGGCATGCACATGGAGTTTCGTCATCCGAAATACCGGACGCCAATAGTGACCTCGCGCGTCCAGGAAATCCGGGAGCCGCAAGTGCGGCAGGTCCAGAAACAATTCACCGCCGTAGATCCCCGCCCCTGAGTCGCCGTACGCGTCAACTTGAAGTGCACTCCCGCACCTGCCCCTGTCATACCAGTCGGATTACGGGTTCTGCTTCGCGGCTTTGCGCCGTAGCCTCTGCTTCTCCGAGATCGGATGGACGCCTCTGCGGTTGCACATTGGGCACGGCTTAGTGATCGAGTCCATCTTGCCCGCCGGCGGCGGGAATGTCTCCGAGGAGATGGCGGGGCTCAAGAACTTCGAATCAGGTTGGCCGGAGCTACTCCCCGGCCTTGGCTGCCAAGGTTTCAACGACTGCGATATTTTGCATCAGCTCGGATGGCACATCATGACGTTGCTGTAAATAAGCGAGGTCGTTGTAAGAGACCCAGACCTTCCCTTCGGCGTCTTCCCAGACCAGGATCTTGAGGGGAAGATCGATTGCGATGCTGGGCGCAGCGATCATCAGGGGCGTGCCGGCTTTGGGGCTGCCGAAGATCAGCAGCTTGGTCGGACGCATCTTCAATCCGGCTTTCGCGGCCTCACCGCTATGATCGACCAGAGCGAACACCGTGACTCCCTTGGAGTGCAGAATCGCCTGCAATTTTTCTACCGTCTGGTCCACCGAATGATTGCTTGGTGAGTTCACGATCCCGTTGTCTCGAGTGGATGTCGTAGAGACCTCCTGACCATTTACAGGATGCGAAGGGGCGGAGCTTCGAATCGAAATAAGGTATATCACCATGGCCAGTCCCACCAATCCGAGGAAGAAGGCCATGGCTACAGCCTGGATAGAAGGATACGAGCGAGTCACCTCTCCGCGGTCTAATTTGCGGGCCAACTGGGCAAAACGCCATCCCGAGAAGACATGTACTGCGACGCCCATGGCGATGAGGATGGAGCCGAACCAGAGCGACAGTCCGTAGGACTGCGCCGAAGGGGCGTGCTCGATGATTTGGAGTTGCTGCAGGAAGAGGCCGAAACGTGCTACCACGAAGCCGAATCCCATCAGGGCGAGGCCCGTGCGGATCCATGCAAGCAGAGTCCGTTCTGCGGCAAGATAATCGCTGAGGGCGGCGCTCTGCCTCATCTGGGTGGGCCCGTTCATTTCACGACCTCCTACAGGGGCCCTTCAGACGAATCCACGAGGCTATTCGGCGACCGGAAAAGCGAGTGGTAACCCGAAGCCGAGCGGCGCACGCCCGGCCCGCGGTTTTCAGTATTGCACGATCTTCAGAAAGTTCTTGGGATCGAGACTGGCCCCGCCGACCAGCGCGCCATCGATCTCCTCCTCCGACATGAGCGCTGTAGCATTGTCGGGCTTCACGCTTCCACCGTAGAGGATGCGCAGGGCCGCTGCGAAGTCATCGCCGAACGCCTTAGCTGCTTCGTGACGGATCACGGAATGTGCGTCTGCTGCCGTTTCGGGCAGGGCTGTCAATCCTGTGCCTATCGCCCAGACGGGCTCGTAGGCTATGCACATCCTAGTTGCCTTCTTGGCCGAGATGCCATTGAACGCCCGCATACACTGGCGGCGCAGGACGTCTTCGGTCAACCCGGCATCGCGCTCTTCCAGTACTTCTCCCACGCAGACGATGGGAGTAAGTCCGCCTTCGAGAGCAAACTCCAGCTTGCGGTTCACCGAGTCATCGGTTTCGTTGAAGTACTGGCGCCGTTCGGAGTGTCCGAGGATCACGCAGGTAACGCCGATGGCATTCAGCATGGGGACAGAAATCTCACCGGTGAACGCGCCTTCCTTGTCCCAGTGAGCGTTTTGAGCGCCGATGGCGACGTTGGAGCCCTTCGCTGCAGCCACGGCGGTTTGCAAATCGATGAAGGGCGGGCATACGACGATTTCGTCCCGCGCATGATCGGCCACGAGAGGGAGAAATTCCTGGAAAAAGGCAGTAGTCTGTTCGGGAGTCTTGTACATCTTCCAATTGGCGGCGATGACTTTCTTACGTGACATGGTATGAATCCATTCTTAGGGATTTACTTTCAGCGTAGAAGGCAGCAGCGTCGTGGAAATGCTGCAGAGCGCTGCTGTCGAACAGTACAAACGTTACTACGCGGAGGTGTGCCGAGTTCTTCAAAGCCTCGGCCGAACTGGCGATGGCAACTTGAGAGGCCAACTCAACAGGATACCCGTAGATCCCGGTTGAGATGGCAGGGAATGCGATGCTGGCAAGCTGTAATTCGTCGGCCAGGCGGATCGACTCGGTGTGGCAACCGGCAAGCGTCTCCGCCTCGTTATTTTGTCCACCGCCCCAGATCGGACCGACAGTGTGGATGACGTATTTTGCGGCGAGACGGCCGCCTAGAGTGGCGACCGCTTTACCAGCGGGTAGTCGTCCCTGGCGGGCAATGATGTCTTTGCAGGCTTCGAGGATGGCAGGCCCTCCGGCGCGATGAATGGCACCGTCCACACCGCCGCCTCCCATGAGGGAAGAATTCGCGGCATTTACGATGGCGTCGGAGGCTTCCTGAGTGATGTCGCCCGGACCCTTGATGACCAGCAAGCGGTCGGCTGAAACGTAGAGTCGTACGGGATCGATGATACTCGCCACAGGAATCAGCAATCCTCTACTGCCTGGTGGTGTGGGCGCAATAATACTACTTATTGGTCAAAGCTTCTACACCTGGGAGTTTCTTGCCTTCGAGGAATTCCAGTGATGCCCCGCCACCAGTCGAGATGTGGGAGATCTTGTCGGCCACGCCCGCAGCCTTGGCGGCCGCAACGCTGTCTCCGCCGCCCACGATCGAGATGGCAGCGCCGTTGTCGGCTACCGCATCCGCAATTTTCTTGGTGCCTTTGGCGAAGGCGTCGATCTCGAAGACGCCCATAGGACCGTTCCACACGATGGTCCGAGCGTTGCCGATCTCCGTGGCGAACAGCTCCACCGATTTCGGACCGATGTCGAGCGCCATCATGTCGGCCGGTATCGCCTGCCCTTCGCCGATTTTCTGAATGCGCGCGTCGGGCGCGACTTTGTCGGCCACGACATGATCGACGGGCAGCAGGAACTGCACGTGCTTTGCCTTGGCTTCTGCCAGCGTCTGCTTGGCGAGATCGATCTTGTCGGCTTCAAGCAGCGACTTGCCGATCTCGTGTCCCTGCGCCTTGAGGAAGGTGTAGGCCATGCCTCCGCCGACGATCAGGGTGTCGACCTTGGTCATGAGGTGGTGGATGACGCCGATCTTGTCGCTGACTTTGGCGCCGCCGAGGATGGCGACAAACGGCTTCTGCGGATGGCTGAGCGCCTTGCCGAGGTACTCGAGTTCCTTCTCTAAGAGGAGGCCGGCGGCGTTCTTCTCCACGAAGTGGGTGATGCCCTCGGTGGAGGCATGCGCGCGATGCGCGGATCCAAAAGCGTCGTTCACGTAGTAATCGCAAAGTTTGGCGAGGTGGCGTGCGAACTCCGGATCGTTGGCTTCTTCCTCGGCGTGGAAGCGCAGGTTCTCAAGCAGCAACGTTTGTCCCTGCTCCAGCTTGGTAGCCATCTCCTCCGCTTGGGGGCCGATGCAGTCGGGAGAGAACCCCACATTTTCGCCGCGGCGGAGAACCTCATCCAATAGGATGCGGAGCCGCTCGGCTACCGGCTTCAAGCTCATCTTGGGATTCGGTTTGCCCTTGGGGCGTCCGAGGTGCGAGGCCAGAATCAGGCGCGCGCCATGACGCAGCGCGTACTCGATAGTGGGCAAGGTCTCGCGAATGCGAGTGTCGTCCATCACCCGCCCGTCGTCGAGTGGAACGTTGAAGTCAACGCGCATGAAGACGCGTTTGCCGGCAAGAGGCAGATCACGAATGGACAACTTCGACATAAAACCCCCGCGCAGTGCCAGTGGGGCTTTCCGGCCGGCCTCAAGACCTGCCGGAAATATCGAGTCATAGCAATCTGCGCGCCCCATCGCAAATCGCCAAATACCACGTTGTGGGACTACAGACCTTTGCCAGCGATGTAGTGGATCAGGTCACGTACACGGCAGGAGTATCCCCACTCGTTGTCGTACCACGCGATGACCTTCACGCACTTACCCGCCACCACACGCGTCAGGGGCGCGTCCACGATCGACGAACGTGAGTCACCCTTGTAGTCAGACGACACCAGTTCCGCGGTCTCGTATCCGAGGTAGCCTTTCAGCGGGCCGGAGTCGGCTGCCGCCTTGAGGGCTGCGTTCACTTCGTCCACCGAAGTGGCCTTCTCCACAAACGCCACCAAGTCAACCACCGAGACGTTCGGAGTAGGCACGCGCATCGAGAAGCCGTCCAGCTTGCCTTTCAAGCTGGGGATGACGAGCGAGAGCGCCTTCGCCGCGCCGGTAGAGGTCGGAATCATGGACAGGGCGGCCGCGCGGGCGCGACGCAGGTCCTTGTGCGGGAAGTCCAGGATCACCTGGTCGTTGGTGTAGGAGTGAATGGTCGTCATGGTGCCGCTGACGATCTTGAACTTGTCGTTGATGACCAGTGCCACCGGCGCGAGGCAGTTCGTGGTGCACGACGCGTTGGAGATGATGTTGTCCTTCGCCGGGTTGTACTTGTCCTCGTTCACCCCCATCACAATGGTGATGTCTTCGCCGGTCGCCGGGGCCGAGATGATGACCTTCTTGACCGTGCCCTTTAGGTGCTCTTTGGCCGCCTCGGCCTTGGTGAAGCGTCCGGTGGACTCGATGACGACCTGCACGCCGAGCGAGCTCCAGTCGAGCTTGCCGGGCTCCTTCTCGGAAAACACGCGGATCACCTTGCCGTCGACTGTGATGGAGTCTTCTCCCGCGGCGATGCCGTTGGACAGGTTGCCCAGGACGGAGTCGTACTTCAGTAAATGGGCCAGCGTTTTCGGGCTGGTCAGGTCATTTACGGCTACGATGTCAATACCTTTGTCATTGAGTGCGGTACGAAAGACATTGCGGCCGATGCGGCCAAATCCGTTGATACCTACCTTAATCGCCATGTCACCTCTCTAAAGTAAGAAACGTGGTTCAGCTGGATGCTAGAAATCCGAAACTACCGGAGTATGAAAGCGGACAGGTTGCAGTTGCCTGAACTCAAAGGTTAGCATCCAGCCGAGGGAGCGGCAAATGGCGGGCATCACAGTATGGGTGTGTCGTGAGTCACATAAGTGTGGTTAGTCCACCGGACGGGAACCGGAGGTAGCATTGCCGCCAGCAGCCCGAGCGTGTTACAAGTGCAATATGCGCAGATGGATGCGCGACCGTTCGAAGCGGCGCAAACAGCAAACCGAGCCACAGGGGCAGAACCAACCGGCGCCTCTTCAACCCAAGTTTCCCGAACCAGTCATCGACGACAATATAGGCAATCGCGCCAACGAGCCCGAGTACGAGGCCCCCGCTGCTGCCACCGATTCGGCTTCCCATGAGAGCCAGCCCGTTACCCACACTGGAGGCGGGGAAGAGCCTCCGCAGGGACCGCGTCGCGATCGCAACCGCCGCCGGGGACGCCGCGGACGGGGCGGACGGCCGCAAACTGCCACCCAAGCGCCGGCGATGCCGACTCCGGGTGGGCCCACGGGCGAAGCCTCCGAGGCCGATACGGCTCCGGAACTGACCGAGGCTGCTGCTGCGGCACGTCCGCTCGCTCCGCACGAGGCGAAGAAAACCAAGGGCGCGGTAGTGCTGGCGATTGGGCTTCCCGGCTCGGGCAAGAGCACGTGGTTCAAGCGCCACAACATCCTGCCGCTTTCCAGCGATATGGTGCGTATTCTCTTGTTTGACGACGTGACCGAACAGCGCTACCAGGACCTGGTGTTCTCCACGCTGCGTTCCATGCTACGTGCGCGTCTGCTGGCCAGGCGTCCGTGGAATTACGTAGACGCCACCAACCTGTCGCCGCACGAGCGCCGCAGCTGGGTGAAGCTGGCGCAAGATTTCGGATACGAAGCGCAGGCAGTGTTCTTCGATGTTCCGCCTGAGGTATGCATAGAGCGCAACCGGCGCCGCGAGCGCAACGTGCCTGAGGACGTGATGATGCGCATGGCCAGCAAGCTTCGTCCACCGAAGTTCGAGGAAGGATTCGCCAAGATCACGGTGGTGCGGCTGAAGCGGAAAGATGGTGAGGCGGCGACCGCCGAGGAACCCCGCGCGGAATTCGCGATTGCCCCAGATGAGGGCGAACTCCCTGAACCGGACGGCTCGGAGTATTAAAAAGATAGAGGAATTCGAACGGGCGCCGATGGAGCGGATATCCTCGGCGCCCATTTTCCTTGCTACCACTCCAGTAGCTTCTCCAGATCGGCGAAGAAGCCGGGGTAGGAAATCGCCACGCATTCCGAGTTATGGATGACCGTGTCGCCCTCGGCTCGTAACGCTGCGATAGCGAACGCCATGGCGATGCGGTGATCGCCATAGCTCTCGACTTCAGTGCCGTGCAGCTTTTGTCCGCCGGGAATGCGCCAGCCATCCGCAGTCTGCTCGACCTGCGCGCCCATGGCTTCCAGATTGCGCGTCACTGCTGACAAGCGGTCGGACTCCTTAACCCGCAGCTCACCCGCATCACGTACCACCAGGCCCGCTCCGTAGGGAGCAGTGGCCGCCACTACCGGCAGCTCGTCGACGAGCAGGGCAGTGAGCGCGCCGGAGATCTCGAAAGGCTTCGCCGGGCCAGGCGTGAGCGAGATGGTGCCGACCAATTCGCCGTGCAACTCTTCAATATTCAGGACAGAGACGCGGCTCCCCATGCCCGTCAGCACGTCGAGCAGCGCTGAGCGCGTGGGGTTCAGCAGCACTCCATCGATCACCAGGTTGGATTCAGGGAAGATGGCCGCTGCGCACAGGAAGAACGCCGCCGACGAGCTGTCTCCCGGGATAGGTGCGTCAAGGGGACGGAGCGCCTGTCCCCCCGCGATGGTTACGGAGTTTCGGGAGCGAATAATTTCTGCCCCAAACGAGCGCAGCGCCAGCTCGCCATGATCGCGTGTGGGGATCGGCTCCTCCACAGTCGTCTGCCCATCGGCGAGCAGGCCGGCGAACAGCACGCACGTCTTGACCTGTGCGCTGGCCACGGGAACCGAATAGTCGACGCCTTTTAGTCGCGCGCCCGTAATGAGCAGCGGCGCGTGATCGTCTGTCGCGGCAAGCGCCGCGCCCATCTTGCGTAGCGGATCCATCACCCGCTTCATCGGCCGCCGCGAAAGCGATTCGTCTCCGATTAACTCGCTGCCGAAAGGCTGCGCCGCCACGATACCTGACAGCATGCGCATAGTTGAGCCGGAATTGCCGCAATCCAACGCCGCGGTTGGCGCCTTCAGCTGCGGGCCGATGCCGTCAATGACAACCGCGCCTTTCTCGTCGCGTTCGACGAAGCAGCCCAGGGCGCGCACACAGACCAGCGTGCTATTGCAGTCGGCGCCGGGAGAGTAGTTCGCGAAGCGTGAGCGTCCTGGAGCAAGTGCCGCCAGCATGGCGTAGCGATGCGAAATCGACTTGTCGCCGGGAACACGTATGCTTCCCAGGAGATTGCGCGCGGGGCGAATTACCATCGACTCGTTTGCGGCCATGAAGGTAGCGTCCTGAATCTACATTACCGGAAGGCGGACCGGGAGCAAACGCCGCGGGCAGATCAGCGCCGGATAGTGGCTTCTGAGCGGGCTTCCTGCAGGAGATCGACCGGAATCTCGCGTACGCGCAGGGCAATCTCGAAGCTGGGTGTGGCGGGGCCGCGTCCCCAGCGAGCGACTTCCCAGTGGGCGCGCAGAAACTTGGCACCATTGGCTTGCGAGAGGTCCACCAGCAAGGGATACTCGCCGACATAAAATTTCTGCGGCAACGAAGCCACCGGCTTGGCTTCCCACGTGGCCCCGTCAGCAGATGTGAAGAACGAAAGCTCGAACGATTCCTGCTCAACGATTTTCGTAATGGAGAGTGTCGCCAGAAATGCCGGATTGACAGCGCCGGTTACGTCGAGTGGTTCACTGTCTCCCTTGGCGGTGACGGCGGTCTTTTCGGCAACCAGAAGGGCATCGATCATGACGCAATCATTGTACTCAAGCGAGCGAACGGGGAAGCGTGACGGCGGTCACAATCGAATCCGAGCAACCCGGCAGTTTGACAAGGGGCCGCGTACGCGTTTGACAAGCCGGGAGAGGCGACATACTATGACCGGCACTCAGGGCCCCCACCGCGGTCACGAAACTCAAGCTGCCAAGGAGCGTTCAGCTATGCGTCGTATCAAAATCTCTCTCGCCTGCCTGTTTCTTGTTGTATTTCTCGCCGCCTCTGCCACGGCGCAAGTGCCCATCCCCAAACCAGCACCCGAAGTCAGCAAACTCGACTATCTTGCCGGCGACTGGATCACCGAGGGCGACTTGAAACCCAGCCCCATGGGCCCCGGCGGCAAGATGACCTCTACCGACCATGTGCAATGGATGGAAGGAAAATTCTTCCTGGTGTTGCACTCAAATTTCAAAGGTGCGATAGGCGACGGCACGGCCTTGGCTGTGATGGGCTACGACCCTGACAAAAAGGTCTACACCTATAACGAATACAACAGCATGGGCCAGATCACTCATTCGGAAGGCACCGTTTCGGGAGACACGTGGAGCTGGATCGGCGACGACAGCACAGGTGGCCAGACCTTCAAAGGCCGATACACCATGAAGGCTTTCTCTCCGACTTCGTACACGTTCAAGTTCGAAATGTCGCAGGACGGCACCACGTGGACGACGGTTATGGACGGCAAGTCCACGAAGAAGTAGCAGTTCACACAGATCTAGAGGCTGTGTGCTACCGGTAGAGCTCAACCGCTCCGGTTCGGCCGCAACCGCAGAAGTGTGTGGTTACGGCCCGGCAAACCGGGCCCACGACAAGTGTCGGCCCCGAAGCTTCTAAGGTGCTTCCCCCGCGAAACTACGAGATGGATCGCATGTTCCAACTAGGAGTGTTCTGACTAAAATTTCGAATGCATCCCGTTGGCGAGGTTTCTTGATGACATCGAAAATACGGTTCACGTTGTTCGCTTTGACGGCCTTCGTTTTGGTAGCTGAGTTCACCGCGTTTGCGCAGTCGCAAAGCATCCAGGCGCGCATATCGGGCGGAGGGGGCAACGGCAAGTGCACCTTTGAGGTAGTGGTCCGGGGCTCTGCTGAAGTGCAGATTCGCGGCAGCGAAGGTAGTTTGCGGACACTCTCAGGGAGTCCCGCACAGTGGCGACGGCTCGACTGCAACCAGCCGCTGCCGTTCAATCCATCGAATTTCAAATTCAATGGCGTCGATGGCCACGGCCACCAGAACTTGTCTGCCGATCCAAATAGCAACAGCGGAGTCGCCGTAATCCGCATCGACAATACGACGGGCGGAAACGAAGGGTACACCGGAGACATCACTTGGAACGTTGGCAACAACAGTGGTAATGGAGACTGGGGCTACGGCAATAACCATGACAACGGGAGCTACGGCTACGGAAAGGGCAACTGGAATGGGACTTGGAGCGACCAGGCGCAAAACATTCGCGCTCGCATTTCCGGCGGAGGCGGCTCGGGCAAGTGCACCTTCGAAGTGGTGGTGAGCGGTCCAGCCGCCGAGGTTCGGATACGCGGCGACCAGGGGAACCTGCGGGTCCCCTCAGACAGCCAGGCACAATGGCGTCGCTTGGACTGCAATCAGCCACTGCCGCGCCAACCGGGCAACTTCCGCTTCTCCGGAGTCGATGGGCACGGCCGGCAAACCCTCGTTCAGGATCCTGACAGCAATAACGGTATCGCCGTGATCCGCATCGACAATGGGAACCGCCGCAACGAAGGCTACACCGGCGACATAATCTGGAATGGTGGGGGCGATAACAGCTGGGGAAATGATCACAATAACTATTCAGCTAACGGCGGCGCCTATTGGGACGGCGGCGGAACGAACTCCGCTGTTCAAGCCTGCCAGGATACTATCGTCACCCGGTTGCGGAACGATCATCGCCAGTTACAAGACGTACAGTTCCGGCCCGACTCCATGCGCGTGTCGCAGCGTTCAGGCGACCTTGCTGACCTCGAAGGCGATGGACAATACCGATCAAGGAATGGAAGCTCTCGTGGCTTCACCTTTAGGTGCTCGTACGACTTTCGCAGCGGGCAGGTAAGGGAGTCTGCGTACCAGCAACCGTAACCCTCTTGCGCGTGGCTGGCGCTCACCCGCTCAACAACCAGCCAGCGTGCGAGAGGCCTGCTTAGTGGCGGGGCAACGCGTCGACGAATGTCCGCAGCAGGAGCCCGAACTCAGCGGGCTGTTCCATGGCGGCATAGTGTCCTGCCTTGGCGATGACCCGATACTGGCTGCCCGCAATTCGCCGGTGCATGAGTTCGAGTTCGCTCAGCGGAACACTGTCGTCTTCCGCTGCGATGACAAGCGTCGGAACTTTGATCGCAGCGAGCGTGGGGACAGAATCCGCGCGGTCGGCCATGCCGCGCTGCACCTGTGCGATATCGGTTGGCGACATCTTTTTCGCCATATCGCGGCCTGCATCGACTATGTCAGGACGCCTCGTCAGCGTCGACGACGAAAAGAGCTTCTGCAGCAAGTCGTCGATGAAAGCCGCGCTGCCGTCACGCTCCACTTTGTCGGCAATCTGCAAACGTCCGGCACGCCCCTCGGAGGTCTCCGCGCCTGCACGCGTATTCGCCATTACGAGCGCGCCGACCCGCTCACGGTAGCGCCGCCAGAATTCAAATAACGCGTAGCCTCCGATAGACACTCCGACGAAGATCGCGCGCGCGATGTCCAGCTCACGGCAGAGACGCTCGAGGTCATCCGCGAGCTTCGGCATGGTCACGGGACCATCACCGGCGTCAGACTCGCCGTGCCCACGCAAGTCCTGAAGAATCACGCGATAGCGCGTGCCGAGGTGGTCGACCACGCCGTCCCAGAAATGGTGATCGAGCGGAAAGGGATGCAGCAGCACCACGTCAGGTCCACTGCCTGTCATCTCGTAGAACAGTTGGGCGTCACCGCTATGCAAGGTCGCCATACGCCTAATCCATCTTACTGCCACTGAAGAACCTGCAGTCGCGATCAGGCTCATTGCCACCACAACTCCGCCCCACCAGGCCGCAGGGTGCAGCTTGCTGATGCCCGCCGGAGCCGCCGTGGCACTGTTAGTTAGATGAATTTCCCGGAAGAACATGGCAAAGCGCGCATAACTGTGGAGGTCCTCAGCCGGTCAGCGGTGGAGAGTTGGAAGAGCATCCGCTCATGGCGGTACGCCACATCCTCGGTACCCTTCGTCGGTGCTAGTGTTCCACCCAGGGGAGTGGTGCGGCGGTGCTGCATGCTCCTTCGCCCCGGACATCGCCGGAGTATGCCACAATTCGTACCCGCGGGTGGCCACTTTTCGGTGGGAATCTTTGCATAGGCAGGCCTGAAGCCCCCGCGACTCCCCATTCAATCTCGAGCTACCCCGTGATCTTCTTCGCCGCAGGATCCCACGTCGCGATCTTCTTCTTGAAGTATGCGTAATTCGCCAGATGGCAGCCGATAGCAGCATTGTTGCCGAAAACTTCATTCTCGACGCACGGCTTGCGGCTGCGCACCGCATTGAAGAAGTTGGCTTCGTGATCAACCACGTCGCTGTATCCCGGCGGCGGGACGAACTCCTCCACCTCATCGATCACCTTCGAAGTGAACGGTCCAGGCAGGGGATGTTCCTGTTCCCACTGCGCTTCGTACTGTTTGCGCATTACTTCTGGCCAGCCAACCGTCGAATATCCCTCCATCTGTTCTGCCGTGCCCTGCGGTATGAAAGTCAGGGTCGCGTTCTTGATCAGTAGCGTTCCTTTGGTGCCGTAGAAGCCAATGAACTCGCCGCCCTCATTGTTCAGGTTGCAGCGCACCGCGACGCGGAAGTTGGGATAGTCGTACATGGTCTCGATCATGTCGGGGAACTGCCGCCCATCCTTCCAGCGAAACAGTCCGCCCGAAGACTGCGCGCGCGTTGCCACCATGTTGGTTCCGGTGATGAACTGAATTCCCGAAATCAGGTGGACGAACAGGTCGCCCGCCAGTCCTTCGCCGTAATCGGTGAAGCAGCGCCAGCGGAAGAAGCGTGTGAGATCGAACGGGACGCTCGGTGCGCCGGTCAGAAACGCGGTCCAATCGAGATTCTGCTCGTTCACCCCGGGAGGAATGGGATAAACCCATGCGCCACTGGCGCTGTTGCGGTCCCAGTAGGCATCGATGTTGCAGACATCGCCCAACGCACCAGAGGCGTAAATCTGCCGCGCCTTCTCATACAGGATGGAACTGACGCGCTGGCTGCCGACCTGCAGGATGCGGTTGTACTTTTGTGCCGCCGCGATCATCGCGAACCCGTCGTCCACTGTGTGGGAGAGCGGCTTCTCGCAATAAACGTCTTTACCCGCGGCGCAGGCATCGACCACGACACGCCGATGCTGGTGGTCGGTGACGGCGACGATAATGGCATCCACGTCCTTGCGATCGAGCACCTCTTTATAGTTGCGAGTTGTCGCAACCGTCTTCTTGACGGCCTCCTGGCCGGCGGTGAGGCGGCCTTCCCACAGGTCGCACACGCCGACGCACTCCACTCCCGGCACCCGCAGCGAGGCTTTGAGCAGTTCGCAGCCGCGCACCCCCGGGCCGATGGAGACGAAGCGCACGGTATCGCTGGGCGCGGCCTGCGTGGCCGAGGCCCACATCGCGGCAGGTTCGAGCAGCGTAACTTTGGCGGCGGCACCGGCGGCGACGGCGCCCGCTCCGATGCGCATGAATTGACGGCGAGTCCACGGATTGTCGTTCAAGAAGCCACCTCGATGGGTCGTGAGAGTAAATTTGCCGAGGCCATCCTAATTTACTTTGCCGAGCGCGTCATCTTTCTTGCTGCGACAAAAGAAAAATCCCCACACAAGTCAGGCTTGTATGGGGCACACTTTCCCAACTCGGGACCGGACTACCGTCGGCGGCCCTTCGATTTCTTCGCAGCTTTCTTTGCTGCCTTCTTGGCTGGTTTCTTCGCAGCTTTCTTTGCAGCTTTTTTCGCCGCCGTCTTTTTAGCGGGCTTCGCCTTCTTCTTGGGCGGAGCTGCCTTCTTTTTCGCCGGAGCAGCCTTCTTCTTGGCCGGAGCAGCTTTCTTTTTAGCGGGCGCAGCCTTCTTCGCCGCTTTCTTGGCTACGGGTGGCGGGGGAGCAGGCTTAGGTGCGGGCTTCGCGGCCGCAGGCTTCGGAGGCGCAGGTGGCTTCGCTGCCTTGGCCGGTTTAGGTTTTGGCGGAGCGTTGGTGACCGTGGTCTCTTCCGGTTCGTTATCTTCCACCTCGACCACTTCCTCGATTACGGAAATCGACTCCGGTTCTTCTTCTTCCTCTTCTTCCTCTTCGTATTCCTCGTCGTCGAGCGAATCGCCGTAGGCGCCGTCACCGTAGTCGTCCATCTCGTCGTCACGACCATAGAGAGTCTTATCGAAAGGCGTCATGTGTCCTCCTGAGGTTGCCGGGCTCCGCTAACGAACGGAGGCAGCTCGCAAGGCTGATGATAGTTGAACCGCAAACAAGACCGCATCAACAGGCGCGGATTATAGCACGGGCAAAACGCAACGCCGGTTGCGATGCCGCGGAACGAACATACTGCAACGCGCCTTGTTGTATCAGATCATCCGCGACAAGGGAAGAGCGCAAACAAATACGAGTGATGAAGCTCACGGCAGAGCCGCGAGCTTACTTTCGAATTACGAGCACCTCTCCCGGCCGCAGGTTGGCGGTCAGGTTGGCGTTGTTCTTCTTCAGGTTGGCGACCGTCGTGTTGTACGACTCGGCGATGCCGCTGAGGGTTTCGCCCGGCTTCACCTTATGGAAGGTAGCTGCCCGGCTCGCCCCCGGCTTGGAGCCAGACTTGGCCGATTTTGTCGTCTTTCCCTGCTTGCTGGAATTCGAAGCCGGAGAATGGCTGCCCGCGGACGCCGCCTCGGAGCTACTGCCCGCCACCGGCCTGTAGATGGTCAGGGTCCGTCCCACAGCGACAGTGTTACCGCGCAGATGGTTCCATTTGCGTAACTTGTCGACCGGAACCTCATAATCGTCGGCGATCGAGCCCACCGTGTCGCCCTTACGTACCTTATAGTGCGTCGGTTTCTTGGAGTACGCGACCGTCTCACCGCCTTTGCCGGGGGCTATCGGGATGATCAGTTTCGACCCGTACTTCACCTCATCGTCTGCAAGGTTGTTGGCCTCGGCGATCAGGCTGGCTGAGGTGTGGTACTTATGCGCGATCGTGGCCAGCGACTCGCCATAATCCACCCGGTGGTAGCGCCAGAACGTGCGCATGTCCGGTGGAATCAATGCGATGGCGGTCTCATACTCGTCCTTCGACCCGGTCGGCAGGTTGAGCGTGAAGGTCTGATCTTTGGGGGTAGTCATGCGCAACAAGCTGGGATTCAGTTCCTGCAGCGTGCTGACCGATGTGTCCAGGCACTCCGCCACCAGCCGGAGATCGACTGGATAATTGATCGTCGCCTGGTCCGTCGAAACCGGCTTCTCCGGCACGACGTTCTCCAGTCCGTACTGCGTCGGATTCTTGGCCATGATCGTGACGGCCACGATGATCGGAACGTAATTACGGGTCTCCTGGGGAAGCACCCCGCGGTGGTATAGCTCCCAGAAGTCGGCGTAACCCGTGCGCTCGACGGCATGCTGGACGGTCCCCGCTCCCGAGTTATAGGCCGCCATCGCGAGGTACCAGTCGCCAAGCTGCGCGTAGAGGTCCTTGAGATAGCGGGCCGCCGCCCGGGTGGACTTCTGCGGGTCCTGCCGGTCATCCACCCACCAGTTGCGCTCCAGGCCATACAGGGCGCCGCTTCCCGACATGAACTGCCACATGCCACGGGCACTGGCACGCGAAACCGCCAGCGGCTGGAATCCCGATTCGGCCATTGCCAGGTAGATCAGGTCCTGCGGGACACCCTCCTGCTTGAGCGTCTGCGAAATCATCTCGCGGTATAGGCCGGCCCGCGCCAGGCCGTGTTCCAGGGTGTGGCGTCCCTTGGTGCTGGAGAAGTAGTTGATGAACATCGCAACTTGGTCGTTGAGCATCAGCGGCAGGTCGGACTTGGTGGTCTTGATCTCGGCTTCAGCCAGGGCGCGCACCTTTGGATCGATAGGGAAGGTGATGTCATTGGCTTCGTCGATCGGCGCGGGTTCGGAG
>Ga0210406_10003627_pt1 | contig 16804 bp, 9 predicted proteins | sample IncBWC30MmetaG_FD_155454 | JGI IMG/M metagenome (GOLD analysis project Ga0210406, IMG submission 155454) | Forest soil microbial communities from Barre Woods Harvard Forest LTER site, Petersham, Massachusetts, United States - Inc-BW-C-30-M | ecosystem: Environmental > Terrestrial > Soil >... | reverse complement strand
ACATATCGGCCGCCCGGCTGTACGTCGGGTTCCAGAAAAGGGATGGTTGGATGAATGTCGATACCGGTGCCGGCCCCAACACCAACGACAGAGCCAATGATCGCAACATGTTTACGGTGCGCGGTCAGTATCGAGTCACCCCCAACGACGATGTCGACGTGATGCTCATAGGCGACTATTCGAAGCGCAATGAAGTGTGCTGCATCGGAGTTGCGACGGTTCTGGGGCCATTCGCCGGCGTCGCGAACGCGATCGCATCGGTCCCGCCCTTGGGCGGCCAGGTCGGTGCCACCGCCATCGCGGCGGGGGGAGGCTATCAGGCGTATTCGAACTATCCATGGGGCCAGCAAGTCCGCGACACGGGATTCTCCGCTCAGATCGACTGGAATCTCGGCTTCGGGAAATTCACCTCGATCACCGCGTGGCGCGACAATACGGTCGAGGCCGGCAACGATACTGATTACACGGCGATCGATCTCCTGTGGCAGCCCGACACCAAGGCCAACGAGACGGACTTCAAGCAATTCAGTCAGGAACTGCGATTGGCCGGGAAAGAGGGCGCGCTCAATTGGCTGGTCGGCGGGTTCTTTGCCAATGAAACCCTGACTTCGAATCAGACGCTGTGGGGCGGCAAGAACTTGGACCTGTACTTGAGCGGGCTGGTCGGAGCCGCCGGGGGCTTACCGAACCCATTCGCCGCGCCGCCCCTCGGCCTGCCCTTGCTGACCGAATTGACGAGACAACCGCCCGGCTCGCTGTTCGTTCCGGGTGTGGCCGGCTACAGCGACACCTTCCGCCAAACGTCCAAGAGCTTTGCGTTCTTTTCGAGCGAGACCTACACGATTACCCAAGGCTTGGATCTCACGGCCGGGGTTCGTTACACCCACGAAAAGAAAGACCTGACCTCCAACTACAATGATACGGACGGCGGCGCCGGGTGCGGCCAGATACTGGCGTCGACATCGCCCCTGCTCGGCACGCTCACCGCCAACCAGGACGCATTTCTGTACGGATACGGGTGTTCAGTCATATTCAATCCGTTCTTCAACAAAAAGGCGGATAGCCAATCGCTCAGCGAAAACAATGTGTCGGGGACGGTGAAGTTGGCCTATCGATTCAATGAAGACGTGATGGCCTACCTCTCGTTTGCGGACGGCTACAAGGCGGGCGGATTCAACCTGGCTCGCGTGACGAATCCGTCTGCGCCGACGTTCCTGGGCACGCTGCAACCGGTCCTCGACACATCATTCCCCAAGGAAACCGTCGATTCCTACGAACTCGGCATCAAGACCACGCTGTTGGATCACACGCTGCGCCTCGACGCGGCGGTGTTCGATCAGAAATACAAGGATTTCCAGCTGAACACCTATACAGGCATCCTATTCGTCGTCAGCTCGATACCTCACGTGGACTCCAAAGGCGCCGAGTTCAATGTGGCATGGGCAACGCCGCTTTCCGGGCTAAGTCTCTCCGGCGGCGTGACCTATGCGTTTACCAACATCACTGAATTCGGCAACGCGGCATACTTGTTCGCTCGGAATACGGCCGACCCCTTCCTCCCGCGCCTGAACAATCGGCTTTCATTTGCGCCGCTCTGGTCAGGGGTGGCGTCGGCTGCGTACCGGGCGCCGATCACTTCTTCGCTGGATTTTCGTGCCAGTGTCAGCGAGAAGTACAACTCTTCGTACAACACCGGATCGGATCTTGATCCCCGAAAGATCCAGGCGGCCTATGGAATACTGAATGCGCGGATCGGCGTGGGCGCGCCGGACGACAAATGGGCGGTGGAAGCCTGGGGCGCGAACCTGGCCGATAAATACTACTACCAGGTCGCGTTCGATGCGCCGTACCAATTCAACCAAATCGACGCATTCTTGGGCGCTCCACGAACCTTCGGCCTCACCGCGCGAGTGAAATTCTGATAGCGATCAGGGCACCGGCCCCGCGCGGGGCCGGTGCATCTCTCGAGAGCGAACAATGCTGCGTCGGCCGCGAATTGTGCAACAGGTTCATTCCGCCACCAGCGACGCTGCCGTCGCAGTAGCGACCCCTCCCGCATCGAGTGCTTCGTTTGCCCTCTTCGTGCTGTTCGCCATCAATTTGCTGAATTTTTTCGACCGCCAGTTGCCGGGTGCTCTGGCGGAGCCGATCCGCAAGGAATTTCACCTGAGCGACACCGCGCTCGGATTGCTGGGAACCGTGGCTACGTTGATGTACGCCCTGGTCGGCCTGCCGTTGGGCCGGTTGGCGGACAAATGGTCCCGCACGCGCCTCATCGCCATCGGCACGGCCTCGTGGAGCCTGCTGACGGCCGTGTCGGGTCTCGCGCAGAACTATGCGCAGTTGTTCGTTTCGCGGCTGGGGGTCGGTCTGGGTGAAGCGACCTGTGCGCCTGCCGGCCAATCGCTGATCGGGGATTTATATCCGCCGCGGCAGCGCGCACGCGCCATGGGCGTATTCATGCTCGGTCTGCCCGCCGGTCTTTTTCTCGCCTACTTCAGCGCCGGCGCCATCGGCGCCGCGTTCGGGTGGCGCGCGGCGTTTCTGTTCGCCTGCGTCCCCGGACTCCTGTTCGCCTGGCTCGCGCTGCGGATTCCCGAACCCGTGCGCGGCGCCTCGGATGCCGCACGATCGGCCGCCGCCACCGATGCCGCGCTGGAGGCGCCCTATGCGGCCGTGCTCAAGTTGCCGACCATGTGGTGGATCATCCTGTCGGGCATCTTCCACAACTTCAACATGTATGCCATCAACGCCTTCCAGACCCCGTTCCTGCAGCGATTTCATGAAATGGGCTTGAGACAAGCCAGCAATGTCTCCGCGATCTCGGTCGGCGCCGTGGGTGCCATCGGTCTGCTGGCGGGCGGCTGGGTGGCGGACAAGATGAGCGCAAAGCGCCGCGACGGGCGCCTGCTTTGCGCGGCATATTCGATGGCGGTCGCGGCGCCCGCCATCTTCTTCGCGCTGAATCAGCCCAAGGGGTCGATCTCGGCGTTCATGGTGCTCATGGCCATCGGCACCATGACCATGTTCGTGTACTACGCCACCGTGTATGCGGCCATTCAAGATGTGATCGAGCCGCGACTGCGCGGCACGGCGGTGGCCATCTACTTCTGCGCCATGTATGTACTCGGCGCGAGTCTCGGCCCGCTCGGAATGGGCATGCTCAGCGATCACTTTGCGCATCAGGCGATGCGCGACGCAGGCGCCACGGCAATGACCGAAAGCGCCAAGGCCATCGGCCTGCATAGCGCCATGTACGCCATTCCGGTGCTGGCCGTGCTGGCATCGCTGGTGCTGTTCGCGGGGTCGCGCACGGTCGAAGCCGACATCCGCAAGCAGGAACGGAGTCACGGCTGAGAGCAAGGCGCCGGCGGGGCCGCTTGCCTGCAGATTACCGTCGCTTCTTTATCGCCCGCTTTTTGATCTGCTTTTTGATCGTCCGCTTTCGATCGACCGCCTTCTTGTTCTTTGCTTTGCGCTCCCCGACCGCCTTCTTCTTTGCCTTGCGCCGCATTTTCACCAGCGCATCGATGAGGTCATCGACCGCTTCATGTTTTTTTGCCTTACGTCGCATCCAAACGAGGGCATCGAGAAGGTTGTCAACGGCCTCAGGCTTTTTCGCCATGCATCACCCTGGATTTTCCGCCATATCCCCAATCCCGGGGGATAAGCCTGTGCACAACCTGAAACATGTAATCAAAACGTCACCGTGATTCAGTTGCTTGCGCTCATCTGATGCATTTTTGACCATGCCCAGTGTCCTATCCCATGGACACTAGAATCTAGCATTCACCGCCATGCCGTTGATACCCCGATACAGCTTGATCGCAACCGTCGAATTCGCGGCGCACGCCGCCACGGCGGCTTCCAGCTCCTCAAGCGCCTTGACCGGATGGCCATCGAATTCGTAGAGGATGTCCCCGGTGATGATGCCGGACTTTTGTGCAACGGAGCCGCTGTTCACGCCGAAGACCAGGATGCCGGCGCGATTCGGTTGATCCGAAGTGGCGGCAACCGGCATGCCGCTGATGCCCAGATCGCGTTTGAGGGACGCGCTGGTGGCGTTTGCTTTGACGACGGGGAGTGCATTGCTGTACTCATCGATCTTGGCCAGCAATCCGGCGATCTCGGCGGTCGAAAGTCCACCCGCGTAGTCGGGACCGGTTTTCGGGATGAACCTGTAAGCCCAGATCGTCGGTTTGCCGGGCACATTCCCGGCCGCGAGTTGACGCAGCAAGTCCTCATCGACTGGGAAAGCGACGCGCTCGGTGTATAGGCAGTCCCCCACTGCGCAATTCGCCGTTTCCTTGCCGATCTGAATCGCGGGCACCGACTTCGGGCCGGCTGGCGTCTGATAGTTCACGGACTCATAAGACCGCAGGCGCCCGCTGTAGATGGTCCACGCATAGACCTGAAACGACTTCTGACCCGTCTTCTTGTCGATCACGCTCGTGAGATATTCATCGTTCCACACCATTCGCATCGGGCCCTTGTGCTCCGCGTAGCCGTTCTCGGTGGAAATCGTGGTGATGGCGCCGGCCGGGTCGTCCTTGACGGTCGCGGTATCCCTGAAGTGCTCCAGGGTGAGCGAAAGCAGCGCAGGATCCTTCGCGTAGGTATTGTTGGCTGTAAAGCCGAGGACGATCAACGGAACGAGCGCCGCAATGCTATTTTTCATGCGCTCGGATGTTAGCCGATCCGCGCTCGCTCCGACAATCGACCGGCGCCGCCGGCGGCGCAGGATTGCGCCGAAGCGCTCAATGTGCCTCCGGCGGCACGCCTAATTCGCCGGTTTGGCTAAACCTCGGCGCGGCGCATTCGGGTTGCAGCGTTCATCCAGTGCAGCAGGAACCCGGTCCGGTGCTCTCACGCCCTCCTAGTCAGCGCGTGATACGCGATGAGGAACACCGCCGCCCCGATTACTGCAACCACCACGCTATACACATTCAATCCGCTGACGCCCGGCATGCCGAACGCGTGGAATAGCCAGCCGCCTACCACCGCTCCGACTATGCCCAAGAGAATGTCCAGGAGCATCCCTTCACCCGATTTGTTGACGAGCTTGCTCGCGATGAATCCAGAAATGAGCCCCAGCACGATCCAGACGATAAGTGACATTTCGTACTCCGATTTAGTGAGTGTTAAACCATGAGCCGGCCTACGAGCCGGCTCATCTCATCGTGTTACATACTGTCGACGTGAACCTTAGACGCCGCGCCCTACGATCGGTGCGCCATTCTCTCCGCCGATCACCACTTCGACACGGCGGTTCAATTGCCTTCCGCCTGAATCCACATTGTTCGCAACCGGAAACCCCTTTCCGTAGCCTTGGCTTCCGATCCGCGACGAGTCAATGCCTCGCGCTATCAGCGAAGACTTGACCGCGTCGGCGCGCCGTTGCGAAAGATCTTGGTTATACGAATCCGTGCCGACGCTGTCGGTAAATCCATCGATTTGCACGCGCCGTTCGCGATGGTCAGTGAGAAATTGCGCCAATTGGTCGAGCTTGCGCGCCGATCCTGGATTTAATTCCGCTCGTCCCGTGTCAAACAACACGTCCCCCAGAGTGAGCACCAGCCCTCGGGGAGTGGGCGTCGCCTTGAGTTGATCCACTTCCGCTTGCAAGCGAGCTGCTTGTTCTGTTGCCTGGTCTCTCTGTCCCAAGGCGGCATTGGTCGCCATTTTTGCGTTGTCGACGTCGCGAGTGCGGGCGGCCAGCTGAATCTTGTCGCGCTCGGCTTGACCGGCTGCAACCCGCGCGTCATCCGCTTTTGCGGTCGCACGCGCCTGCGCCAGGCGCGCCGTCTGCGCGGCAAGGTAGGCGGGCTGAGCAATGGCGGCATCTTCGTGATGCGTTGCTGCCGTCTCGGCGACCTCCAGCTGCTTCTTCGCTGCTTCCAAGTCCAAGGCGGCATACTTGCTGACGTTGGGATCCGCCTGTGCCGCCTCCACGGCGGTCCGCGCACTCTCTAATGCGGCGTTCGGTCTTGGAGTTGAGGCGCAGCCGGCCAGGGCCAGCGCCAAACCCATTCCCATCACTATTTTTGCGTTCATGTCATTGCCTCATTGAGTCGGTTGTGAGCTGCGCAGCGATTCTTGGCGAAGGGCCTGCATGCTCGCGTCGAATTCCATCGCAGCCTTGTGCGAGCGTTGTTGCTGTGCGGATGCTTCCGCGAGCTGAGCGTCTACGTTCGCTTGCTCAGCCCACACGGTCGCCGGTTGGAGATTCCGGTCAGCATTTGCTTTTTCGGCTCGGGCGAGCTTGTCGCGCGCGGCCGCCAGCTCGACCGGCGCGAATTCCGGTGCTCCGGAGCCCTCGGCGCGCTGCACCGATGCCTTCGCTACCGCGATCTTCTCATCCGCAGCGGGGTTGCTGGCGCATGCCGCCAACGCCACTACCGTCGCCGCGAATGCGGCGGCGCCCTTGGTCAGTCTTGATAGTTTAATACGCATAGCAGTATCTGGTCCTTCTAGTATCGGCAAGCGTCAATCATTCGCGCTGCCGTCAATCCGGCGCGCATGCGCGCATGGTGTACATCAATCCGTTGCGCCGTGTAACAGCACTTGATCCATTACGCTCTGTAACAATACGCGGCCGCAGCGAATCTGTCGGTGCGCCACCGCGCTTAGGGATCGCCCGCCTGCCAATCTCCGGACTTCGGTTGGAGCCTGGCGCTCAGTGCAGCATTTTTGCGTACGCCGCCCGATCGGCGGCGTAACAGCTGCAGGCGGCAGCTTCGAGGCCGCGGCGGCTCAGTACCTGGATCTCACCGCGGTGATATTTTATGAGCCCGCCACGCTGCAGTACGCTGGCAGCCGTGGTGACGCCGACCCGGCGCACGCCGAGCATGTACGCGAGGAATTCATGTGTGATGTGAAAACGGTCCGAATGGGCTCGATCTTGCGTCATTAGAAGCCAGCGCGCCAAGCGCGGCCCGATCTGGTGAAAGCGCAGACAGGACGCGGCCGATGCTAGTTGCATCATCATCACGTAAACGTAACGATTGAGGCCGCGTTGCAGATCAGAATTCCGCGCGAGTTCCTTGCGGAACGCGACTGCGCCGATGCGCCAAGCCGCTCCCGGGCCTTGCACCAACGCATGCAGCGGAGCATCTCTGACGCCCAATGCTAGTTGGGTGCCTAACATCCCCTCACGGCCTATCATTCCTACCTCTAAAACGGGTTTCCCGCTGATCGGAGTCACCAGCGAGATGAAGCCCTCCGTCGGAAAGTAGACATAGCGCGTCGGAATTCCCACTTCACTAAGAACTTGCGCCATCACGAGCTCCACCGGCTCGCAGATCGCAAGCAAGCGCAAACGTGGCTTCCTCGGAAGCAATTCTATCAAGTGATTTTGGGCGGTAGACAAGATGCTCACTATGATATTTGCTATTTCGGTCGTCGCGAGCAGCGCGGTGATCATTGAATGAGACCCAAGGAGTTTCGCGCTGTCGTCCGAGCATACTCTCTATACGCGAGGGAAACCGTCCTGCTGCGCCTAAGGGCGTTACCGCACAGAGCGGACAGCGCATATTGTGCAATTGTTGCAATCCACAACCCGACAGGAAGTATCGATGGAAACGGATACCCAGGTGCAGCAGCAAGGTTCCGTCGAATCGCAAACGGAGCCGTCGGACGTCACGGCACCAGTCGAGTTGCGGGTCAACGATGTTGACGCAGCACGCTCGGAAGAGAACATTTTGCAGTGGAAGTCGTATTTGCCCGAGGACTGCATCAGAACCATGGTTGAAATGGGCTGGGACGTAACTACTTGATGGAGTGACCGACAGTTTTTCGACCCTAGATCTCAGTCGTCCGGCGGGCCGGGTTTCCGAGCATGAGCCGTATGCTGTGAATGTTCCCGTCATCGACCAGAGGGATGCGCGTTTGGAAATCCGACGGCAGCGTGTTGCCATCCAACTCCGCGCGCCCTACGCCGGAGCTGACGCCCAGAGGGTTGTCGATCAGGATTTCGTAGCGCGTAGAGCGATACTTGAATGCGATCTCGAAGCGCGGCCATTTTTCAGGGATGCACGGGGCCAGGAAGAGGCTGGTTCCCCGCACGCGAAATCCAAGGATCCCCTCGAGGCCGGCCCGGTACATCCAGCCGGCTGAGCCGGTATACCACGTCCAACCGCCGCGCCCGACGTGTGGAGCGACGGAATAGACGTCTGCGGCGACGACGTAGGGTTCCACCTTGTAGCGATGCACATCGGCGCGTGTGCTCGTGCGATTGATGGGATTGAGGAGTGAGAACAGTTCCCAGGCATTGTTTCCCTGGCCGAGCAGGGCGTACGCAATCACCGACCACGTGGCTGCGTGTGTGTACTGGCCACCGTTTTCGCGAATCCCGGGCGGATAGCCTTTGATATAGCCCGGGTCGGCCGCAGTCCGATCGAAGGGCGGCGTGAAGAGCAACGCCAGACACGCGTCACGCCGAATGAGATGACTATCCACTGCGGACATCGCACGCGAGGCGCGAACTGGGTCGGCGGCCCCGGAGATGACGCTCCAGGATTGCGCGATGGAGTCGATCCGGCATTCGGTACTCGCGGCGGATCCGAGCGGCGTCCCATCGTCAAAATAGCCCCGCCGGTACCATTCGCCATCCCAGGCCTCTTGCTCCAGTGAGTTCTGCAGCGTTGCCGCGTGGGCCAGCCACTCGGCCTCGCGCGTACGCTGATCGCGTGCTCTCGCCAGGGACGCGAACGCCACGAGCGTGGCGTGCAGGAACCATCCGAGCCAGACGCTTTCACCCCGTCCCAACTCGCCAACCCGGTTCATGCCGTCGTTCCAGTCGCCAGTGCCGATCAATGGCAGGCCGTGTTCTCCAACTGACAGACTCTGCTCCAGCGCTCGCGCACAGTGCTCGAAGAGCGAAGCGGTGTCGTCCGAGATCCCAGGCTGAAAATACGCGTCGTGCTCACCCGGCTGCAGCGCCTGGCCCTCCAGAAACGGTACGCTTTCATCCAAAACCGCGACATCGCCGGTTGCCTCGACGTAGTGAGCAGTGGCGTACGCCAGCCACACCCGATCGTCGGCAATGCGGGTACGAACGCCGGAGCCGGCCGACCCCTCGTTCGACGGCAACCACCAATGCTGGACGTCGCCCTCGATGAACTGCCGGCGGGCGGCGCGCAGCAGATGCTCGCGCGTCAAGTCGGGTCTGGACAGAGCCAGCGCCATTCCATCCTGAAGCTGGTCGCGGAATCCGTACGCGCCGCTGGCCTGATAGAGGGCCGATCGCGCCCACATTCGGCAGACGAGCGTCTGATAGAGCATCCAGCGATTGAGGATGACGTCCAAGGACCGGTCCGGCGTCCTCACTTGAACCACTCCAAGCACATCGTCCCAATGTTGAACTACTGTGTCGAAGACCGCATCGAGATCAACCGACCGGTAACGCCTCAACAGAGATTGCGCGTCGGTCGCACTCGCGGCTTGCCCCAGGAAAAAGACCACCTCCACCATCTCGTCGGCCGCAAGATCTACGAAGGTTTGCAGCGCGCAACAAGGATCGAGGCCGGCGCCCGCGCGCTGGGACAGAGGTGCTCGCCCGGCAAGCGCTGCCGGCCTGTCGAGGGTGCCATGTCGTCCGAGAAACTCGCGCCGATCGGCGGTCCACTGCGTTTGAATTCCCGCAAGATCCGCGAACGCCACACGCGAGCCGAACGCACTGTTCCAGGGGTTGTGCGCGAACATGGCTCCCGTATCGGGGTCGACCGCCGTCACAACAAACGGCGCCGCGGCAGCCCGCGAAGACCCCAGCACCCATTCGACGTAGGCCGTGACTGAAAGACGCCGCGCCCGGCGCGAGGTGTTGCGGATCTTCAGGCGCGAGATCTTGATGGGATCGCCCATCGGGACGTACACAAGGAGGTCGAGGTCGATGCCGTGTGAGGAGTGTTCGAACCGGCTATATCCCTGTCCGTGCCGCGCGCTATAGTGCGCTCCGGGATCCCGGATCGGCAGGGCCGTCGGTCCCCACAGCTCGCCGCTCTCCTCGTCGCGCAGATACAGCACCTCGCCGGGGCGATCCGTGACGGGATCGTTTGCCCACGGAGTCAGCTGGTTCTCCCGACTGTTCAGCGCCCATGTGAAACCGCCCCCCTCCGCCGCAACTTGGAAACCGAATCTGGCATTGGCGACCACATTGATCCACGGAGCCGGTGTTGCCTGCCCCGGACCCAAGAGCGTGACGTATTCCCGTCCGCCTCCTGAGAATCCTCCAAGTCCGTTGAAGAATTCCAGATCTTCCGTGACAGGAGCGGCCGTCGCCGCCTGGGGATGCGGGCTGCTCCTCGGTCGCGGCGGCGCGGACGAGGTGGGCGTTCGCAGGCGATCGAGTTGATCGGCCAGGCTGCCGCGCTGCCCGACCAACACGACACGCGCAACGGATGACAGCCGCGCGCGCGTCTGTTCCGAGATCAGATCCGTGCGCAGCAGGAATACAGAGCCGCGGGTGGTGTCCGCGGCCATCTGCGGATGCGACTGACTCATTCGAAGCTGTGTCTCCAGAGCGCTCTGCAGGTCCTGGAGATAGGAAGTCGTTCGCTCGTTCAGGATGACCAGATCGACGGCGAGCTGCTTCATCCGCCAGTATTCGTGAGCGCGCAATAGCTGCCGCGCGATGGCAATGTCGTCGACATCGTTGATCCGCAAGAGCACGATCGGCAGATCCCCGGAAATGCTGTGCGCCCACAATTCGGCGGGGCCGCCGCCTCCTCGCCGAATGGTTTCGGACGAAGGCCGCATCGGCGCGCCCGCATAGATCACATGGCCTGCAAGACGCTGGAAGAGGCTGGCCTCCGCCGCGTCGATGCCGAGGTGACGAAGTTGTATCTGCGCCTGCGTCCACGCCAATGTGGCCGCGCGCGCGAAGGCGTTCGGCTCGCGGAGCTTGTCGACGAGATCCAGAACGCTTTCACGAGATGCGGCAATACTGGTCCAGAACGCAATACGCACCGTGGCGCCCGCCGCTATACGTACGCGGTACCGGAGCGCGAACACCGCATCAAGAACGGTGCCCACGGTGTTGGACAGCCGCCGTCCGTCCATCATGGCAATGGGCGCCTGAATGTCCCGCCCACGACCGAGGAAACGAGCTCGATCAGTTTCGATCTCCGGTTTGCCCAGCGCCTCGCCTTCAATGACGGCATGATGGGCTGCCCAGATTTCCGGATCGGTGGGCGAGCGCCGCCGCCGCGTCGCGAGGATCGCGCCCACTTTCGCCACGTACTCGGTCTGCACGAAGAGCTTCGAGAATGCCGGATGCGCCGTATCGGCGGCGGGGGGCGCCAGCACGAGTTCGGAATACGATGTGATCTCCAGTTCGCGCACTCGGTTGCCGGTATTCATAATCGACAGGCGGCGAACCTCCGCGTCGTCCTCCGGCGAAACGACCACCTCCAGGGTCGTGGTGATCGCAGCGTCGCTGCGAATGAATTCCGCCCGATCTTCTGTGAAGGTCACCGCGTAGCTGTCGGGCTCGACGCCGCTGGGTTGATAGCCGCCGGACCACACGGCGCCGCTTTCGGTGTCATGCAGAAAGAAATAGCTGCCTGAATCGTCGCGTGTGAAATCCTCGCGCCAACGGGTTACGCCGAGATCGCGCCAGCGGCTGGAACCGGAGCCGGCGCCCGTGAGCATGACCGAATAGCGGCCGTTCGAGAGCAGATGGGTTTGCGGCGTCGATTCGTGCGGAGTTGTGAGACGCCGCGATTCCGGGAGTTGCACATCACTGACCCGCGCCGCAGTGCCGACTTCTTCGGCCCGGGGATGAGCGACCGAGACGTCACGCGGCGTGCGTTCCTGGAGCAGCAGTTCGGTCGCCTGGATGCTCGGCTCCGCATGAAACCGTTCGCGCATCCTACCGTCGAAGAGGACGTTGGCGATGGCAACCACGGTCATGCCTTGATGATGCGCCATGAATGCGCGCACGACGGCAACCCGGGATCCCTCGGGCAGACGGCTACGGGTGTAATCGAGCGCCTCAAAGAAACCGTACCGGCCGCGCGCACCGTTCGCAGCGAGTCTCGCAAAATTGAGCGCCGAGCGTTCCGGATCGACCATCACGGCCAGGGCCGTCGCGTACGGCGCGATCACGGCGTTTTCGCTCAAACCCCGTTTCAGCCCCAGGCCAGGTACGCCGAAGTTCGAATACTGGTAGGTGAGCTCCAGGTCGCGCGCGTTGTAGGCGGATTCCGAAACGCCCCAGGGAAGGCCGAGTTCGTTACCGTACTCGATTTGCCGCTGGACGATCAGGCGATTGGTCTGTTCCAGAAGGCTCCCGGATGGGGCACGCATGACGAGCGATGGCATCAGGTATTCGAACATCGACCCCGACCAAGAGATCAACGCTGCCCCATGTCCAACGGGTGTGACAGCGCGCCCCAGCCGAAACCAGTGGCGACCCGGCACGTCGTTCTTGGCGATGGCCACGAAGCTCGCCAGACGCGCCTCGGAGGCGAGCAAGTCGTAACAGCTTGGATCGAGCGCGCCCTCGGCCGCGCGGTAGCCGATCGAGAGGAGCCGACGCTCCGGATCGAGCAAAAAGCCGAATTGCATCGCCTCGGACATAGCCTTCGCCGTCGACTCGAGGATTGCCAGCCGCCGCCGCAGGCTTAAGGTCGCCTCATCCCTAAGACCCAGATCCCGCTGCCGGCTCTCGACCGACCGTCGCGTGGCCTCTGCCCAAAAAAGTATGTCGCTGCCCACCTCATCGCCCAGCTCAATCGCCAGTGCCCGCGCAATGTCTGCAACGGTCGCAGCCAGAGGTGCGATCCGACCTAGTCGCGCCGCGGCGTCCCCCGGTTCCGCCTCATCGTCGCTGAGCGCCGCGGCGAGCGTATCGAGAGCATGATCAAGCTGGCCCGCGGCGATGGTGTGGGTTCGCAGGTCATTGGGTAGTTCCTGAAGGGCTTCTCTCGCGAGGAGCAGAGCGTCGTCGACCCCCGCAAATGACGAACGACCAGGCACGGGCGCATCGATCCATTCGCGGCACGCATTGGCCAATGCAATGAGATGCGCAGCAAGGTTGCCGCTGTCCACGGACGAGACGTATCGCGGATCCAGCGGGCGCAGATCCCGGGTGTCGTACCAGTTGTAGAAGTGACCGCGATATTGCTGTAGGCGGCTCATCGTCGCGAACGTCGCTTCCAGCCGATCAACGGTGTCGATCGTGCCCGCCCATCCGAAGTCGCGGGCGCTGACGGCGGAAAGTAGATAGAGGCCAAGATTGGTGGGCGAGGTTCGATGCGCTACCACGGGTCGCGGATCTTCCTGGAAGTTGTCGGGCGGCAGCATCTGGTCGTCCGCCGTGACAAATGTCTCGAAGTAGCGCCACGTGCGGCGGGCGATCAGTCTTAGTGATCGAGCGTCCACATCCGTGACTGCGAGGCGACCCGCGACGAGCGGAGAGAGGCTGATCCAGACGGCGATCGCGGGGGAGACGATCCAGAGAATCAAGAATGGCGCCGCCACAGGCCAGGCGTCGGGACGGAGATACCCGACGAGCGCTGCGGCAACCAGCGCGATGACCATCCCTCCGCTCATGCGGCGATAGGCGCTGTGGAGGTCGAGCCGGGGCATGAGGCTCGCCTGAGCTGCAGTGACCCACTGGAGCAGGTTCCGCCGAGTCACGAACAGGCGAAACAGCGTTCGACCGATCGCGTCGATCATCAGCCATGCCTGATGCGCAAGAAAGATGATCAGGAAAGCGATCAGAGACGCGGCAAGCCAGATGTCCTTCCGGAGTGCGCGAAAGTGGCTGAGTGCGTTGACGCCGGGGCGGTGCGGCACAATGGCGGCGAAAATCGGGAGCAGCGCCGGCAAGCCAATCGTCAATACGACAAACGCAGTCCAGACCAGTGCGCCGTTCCGGGGCAGCACCCATCCGGCCAACAGGGCCGCGACACTCGCGGGCGCCGACAACGTCCGCCGCAGATTGTCCAACATTTTCCACAGACCGATCAGCGGCAGGGCGCGGCTGCCCCGAATGGCGCCCGCCGCATCGCCTCTTCCCAAGATCCAAGGCAGCAGCTGCCAGTCGCCGCGCGCCCAGCGGTGCTGCCGTGCGGCAGCGATGTCATATCTCGACGGAAATTCCTCGACGACCTCGACATCGGAAACCAGACCCGCGCGCGCAAAGGTCCCCTCGAAGAGATCGTGACTGAGCAGCGTGCCATCGGATACACGACCGGCGAGCGCGGCTTCAAAGGCATTCAAATCGTAGATGCCCTTGCCGGCGTACGAGCCTTCGCCGAAAAGATCCTGGTAGACATCCGACACGGCGGCGGCATACGGATCGATTCCGCTCGCGCTCGAAAAGACGCGCTGAAAGAACGAACCTTCCCGGCCGACGGGCAGGGACGGCGCGACCCGCGGCTGCAAGACGGCGTATCCCTCGACCACGTATCCGGTTGCGGCGTCGAACCGGGGGTGGTTCAGCGGGTGGGCCATCTTGCCGACCAGGCGCCGTGCCGTTTCCCGCGGCAGCCGGGTGTCGGCATCGAGCGTAATGATGTAGCGGACGCCCAACGGCACCTCGGGGGGACGCCGATTGACGTCACGGAAGTTCGTATCGGTCGCTCCGCGCAGCAGGCGATTCAGTTCGTGGAGCTTCCCCCGCTTGCGCTCCCATCCCATCCACTGCCTCTGCACATCGCTCCAGACGCGGCGGCGGTGGAGCAGGAGGAAACGGTCGCCTGCAGAAGCCTTGCCGTGACGCCGGTTCAGTCGTGCAATGGCCTCGCTCGCCACCGCGAGAAGCTCCTCATCTCCGGCAACGTCTTCGGTCGCGGCATCTGACCAGTCCGACAGCAGCGCAAAGTACAGCTCACCCTCCGGCGAGGCGAGGTAGTGAATCTCGAGGCGCTCGATCTGCTCTTCGATGGCCGCGCGAGTAGTGAGCAACGAGGGTACGACCACCAACGTTCTCAGCTGCGATGGAACACCCTCGCGCAGCGCGAGACCGGGCAGGATCGATGCGCCGAAGCCCCTCATGACGGCGCGATTCACGAGGGCAATGGCGGCATCGAGCGCAGGAATCAGGCCGAGGAGAGTGAGCAGCCCTAGATAGGCAACCGAGACGCCCCACGTGTCGAGCAGAAACAATGGCAGGGACAGAGCGACGCCCGCTATCAGGGCGATCGCAGCCACGTAGTTGCCGACTCCGGTCGCCAAACCGTATCGGCGGGACCAGCTGAAGAGAGGGTGTCGATAGCCAATGGCCGATTCGAGGGCGAACCGACCGTTTGCGATCAGGTAGTAGCCAGGATCACGGCGGCGGTCATCGCCATGCCCGTCGTTCGTGGCGACCGACTCGTGGGCAGCCGACAGGGCCGCCTCCGCTATTGCAAGTTCCGATAGGTTCGAACCTCGGGCTAGACGCTCAATTGCCCGGCGGTAGAGGTCGCGGGTCGGAAAATCCATGGCAGCGAAGTCGCTGCCGGAGCGCAGCAAGTCGTCAACCAGGCTGACACTTTCGAAGAACTCCGGCCAATCCACATCCGAGAGCAGCCGCATGCTGGTGATGATGTTGCGCACCGTCACGTTCGACGCGCCCTGCCGCTGGTGCTCGTCGCGCACGGTCTCGTCCGAGGTGGTTCCCTGGTTGCCTAAGCGTTCCTCCAGCCAGTGCAGCGCCGGCGTCACGTTCGGATCCTGATCCCGCAGGCGCTGGACCAGCTGGACTGTGAATGCAGGTGCGAAGAAGGCGCGGTCCGCGGCGCGGCGGACCAGCGCGTCAGGCTCGGCGGCATAGCCGTTGACGCCCAGAAGCCGATCGGCAAGGGCGTCCGCTTCCTGGCGTGCGGCACGACTGTTCACGATGCGCGCCGCGGCGCGGCGGAGGTTTTCAACCAGTACGATCCGCAGCGTGATGGCCACGGCCCACAACTCGCCGATGGTCAGTGGCTGAACACGCTGATAGGCGCGCACGAAACAGCGCAGCGTTTCAGGATCGAATCGGCTGTCGGTGTGCGCGACGAATGCCCAGGCCACGCCGAATACGCGCGGATAACCGCTGAACGGTCCATTCCCTAACTTGGGCAACAGCCGATAGAAACGCGGCGGGAGGTGTTCGCGAATTTCCCGGATCTGCTCCTCGACGAGGTGGTAGTTGTCGAGTAGCCACTCGGCCGCGGGCGAAATTGCGCGGCCTTCGCCCGTCGCTGCGGCGATAGCCCGATAGGCCGCGAGCAGAACCGACTCGTTGTCCCGCAGCCGCGCGCCAAGAGTCCGGCGGGCCGTATCGCGGCTCGCGACCTGTTGTGCGGCGGCGAGACTTGCGGCGTGCTGCTCGAGACGCTCGATGCTGAATAGCTCGGCGCGCAGGATCTCATCACTGTCCCAAGGCGAGGCGTGCGAACTCCACCCCATAGCGCGACGGACGAGTGATATCAATTTGGCCGGTTTATCGAGTCGCAGGCATGTGAGTTAAGGGACCCGTGTCTCCTGAAGGGCGGCATTCGGGGAGTTATCCTCAATCAGAAGCACGATTTGAGACATTGCGTCATCGCACGAACATCGATTTTAGGCACGCTTGCCCACGGACCGTCTGTCTGTCACCGAACATAGGGCATGAACCGTTAAGGGTCTGCCCGTCTAGCAAATTAATGTAACGTATGAAGGGCACGACCGGTCAAATCGGTATAGCGTCGCGTCGTAGTCCTGACACTAAAGGCGTCGGCCACGATAAGTGAGGCTTTATTCGGCCATCTCTGGTCTTCCGCACATACTACAGGGAATCCGCGGACGGCGCAGGCAATTGGATGCCGCTCCTCCAATTTCATCGCGACCGATG
>Ga0210406_10003625_pt1 | contig 16808 bp, 13 predicted proteins | sample IncBWC30MmetaG_FD_155454 | JGI IMG/M metagenome (GOLD analysis project Ga0210406, IMG submission 155454) | Forest soil microbial communities from Barre Woods Harvard Forest LTER site, Petersham, Massachusetts, United States - Inc-BW-C-30-M | ecosystem: Environmental > Terrestrial > Soil >... | reverse complement strand
GTGGGACGCGAATCCAGTGTGCGGGCTCTCGAAGAGGCTCTGTCGGGTGATCGGAAGATCTTTCTCGCGACGCAGCACGACGCCTCAGTGGACGAGCCGAATGCTGACGATATCTATGAGACCGGGACGATTGGGAATATCGTCCAATCCGTGAAGATGCCGGACGGCAATATTAAAGTATTGGTTGAAGGCGTGGAGCGGGCGCGAGCCACCGAAGTCAATGATGTTGATGGGTTTTTTGTGGCAACGGTCCGCACCGGCCAGACGCAGTTGGAGATGACCCCGCAGGTGGAGCAGTTGATGCAGCGGGTCCACTCCCTGTTTGAGCAGTACGTCAAGCTGCAGCAGTCGCTGAACTACGAGACCATGGCCGCCAGCGTGCGTGCGGATGAGCCGGCGAAGCTGGCCGACACGATCGCTGCGAATCTGCAGCTTTCGATTGAAGAGAAGCAGCAGCTCCTCGAGGTGTTTGATCCGGAGAACCGGCTGTCCAAGGTCGCCGACGTGCTGGATGTGGCGATTGAGAAGCTGAACATGGACCGAACCATTCAGTCGCGGGTGAAGCGGCAGATGGAGAAGGCGCAGAAGGAGTACTACCTCAACGAAAAGATCAAGGCGATCCAGAAAGAGCTCGGGCGTGGGGAGAAGTCTGAGTTCGACGAGCTGAAGAAGAAGATCGAAGCCGCTGGAATGCCGAAGGATGTGCTGGAGAAGTCGCTGCTGGAGTTGAAGAAGCTGGAGGCGATGCCTCCGATGTCGGCTGAGTCGACGGTGTCGCGCAACTACCTCGACTGGCTGCTGGCCGTGCCGTGGAAGAAGCGTTCGAAGGAGATTCGCTCGATCGAACATGCCGAGCAGATTCTGAACGAAGACCACTATGGGCTGGAGAAGATCAAGGAACGCATCCTGGAATTTCTCGCTGTGCGGCAGCTGGTGAAGAATCCGAAGGGGTCGATTCTTTGCTTTGTCGGGCCTCCGGGCGTGGGGAAGACTTCGCTGGGCATGTCGATAGCCAAGGCTACCGGGCGCAAGTTTGTGAGGATGTCGCTGGGTGGCGTGCGGGATGAAGCGGAGATTCGCGGGCATCGCCGAACCTACATTGGGGCGCTGCCGGGCCAGATTATCCAGTCGATGAAGAAGGCCGGGACCAAGAATCCGGTGTTCATGCTGGATGAGATCGACAAGATGGCCTCCGACTTCCGCGGCGATCCGGCGAGCGCTTTGCTTGAGGTGCTGGACCCAGAGCAGAACACGTCTTTCCAGGACCACTATCTCGATGTTGAGTACGACCTGTCGCAGGTGCTGTTTGTGGCGACTGCAAACGTGTTGCATACGATTCCAGGGCCGTTGCAGGATCGCATGGAGATTCTGCGGCTGCATGGCTATACCGAGGTCGAGAAGCTGGAGATTGCCAAGCAGTACCTGGTGAAGAAGCAGCGTGAAGGCACCGGGCTGACCGAAGAGCAGGTCGTGTTTGAGGACGATGCGCTCAAGCAGATCATTCGCGGGTATACGCGTGAGGCCGGCGTCAGAAACCTGGAGCGCGAGATCGGTAATGTGTGCCGTAAGGTTGCGCGCCGTGTGGTAAAGAACGGCTCGGAGCACAAGGAGAGCATCACCGGCGAAAATATCGGCGAGATTCTCGGAGTGGCGAAGTTCCGCGACTCGATGGCGCATGAGAAGAGCGAGATTGGCCTGGTCACCGGCCTGGCATGGACGGAGATGGGCGGAACGATTTTGCAGACCGAGGTGCAGGTGCTCGACGGCAAGGGTAAGATGACCGCCACCGGGCAACTGGGCGATGTGATGCAGGAGTCGGCTCAGGCTGCGCTCACTTATATTCGGTCGCGTTCGCACCATCTTGGGTTGGCGAAGGACTTTTACAAGAACGTCGACATTCATGTGCATGTGCCGGAGGGAGCGATTCCGAAGGATGGGCCTTCCGCCGGCATCACGCTGGCTACGGGACTTGCGAGTGCGTTGACAAAGATCAAGGTACGGCGCGATGTCGCGATGACGGGCGAGATTACGCTGCGGGGCAAGGTGCTTCCCATCGGGGGCCTAAAGGAGAAGCTGCTGGCAGCGCATCGCGCGGGAATCTTCGAGGCGATCGTGCCGGAGGAGAATCGCAAGGACCTGGCCGATCTGCCGGAGCTGATCAAGACCAGCATGAAGCTGCACTTCGTCGAGGAGATGGACCAGGTGTTGAAACTGGCGCTGGAAGGAAATCTACCGGAGCTGCATGAAGAGACGCCGGAGGCGCTGGCGCCTGTGCTGCCGGTTCCAGGAATCGATCTTCCGCAGCCTGTAGCTCACCAGTAAGAGCGGAGGCTCGAAACGACAAAGGCCGAACCCAGGGTTCGGCCTTTGTCTTACATTGCGGTGCTCTGCACTGCGCTGTTTTCAGACTGCTCGTCTGCCGCCGACGAAGTTCATGATGATGGAGATCACGGCGAAGAGGAGTAGCAGGTGAATGAGGAAGCTGCTCACGTGCAGGACGAAGAATCCTCCCAGCCAGAGGAGAACCAGCACAACAGCCAGAATCAGGAACATGAATGACCTTCTTTCTTCAAGCGTTTTGCCGCGCTGGGCGCGATGCTCTCAGGTCATATGAGCCAGAACGCGGAGGTTTCGTTGCTCCGTCAGGAAAACTTTGCCTGAAATCTCGAACCGCTGCTTTGTTCTCTTCGCGCACAGCCAGGGATCGGGCCAACGCCCGCGCGGTATAGTTCGGGCTAAAGCTTATGCGGGTCAACGGTTTCGCACACCGGTGTCAATCGCAACCCTATAAGCCACTTGCGCCGGTTATTTCGCTGCAGCCTGCTCCAACGCGGCGACGAACAACCCCGCCCATCGTGACACCTGCTCGGCGTAGGCGCCCGTCACCGCATCACGGCTGCCTTCGAGCACTGCCATCTGCACCGCAAAGTTGCCTACCGTGGAGCTCTCTGCCGCGCCGCGAAACAACTCCAACTCCGTCGCTTCCTCCGTCAACCGATTCAGATGGTCGTTCTGACTCGCCCCGCCCACAACAAACAGCCGCTTCAACTTCTTGCCACTATGAAACGCTACCCGGTCCAGCACCTTCGCATACCGCGACGCCAGACTGTGGAAGATCAGGCTGGCAAACGCCGGGGCGTTCTCCGGCCTGTCATCCAGAGCCTCAAAGCCTTTGCGCACACGCTGCGCATTGATCCGCTGCGGCATCCGTCCCGCAAGCAGGAGGTCAGGATCGTCCACATCGAGTAGTCCCTGTGGCTTCGCAGTCTTCTCCGCTGCCGCCACCAGTTCCGGCACCGTCCATGTCCGTTCCTCCGCCGCCCATGTTTCAATACATTGCCGGATCAGCCACATCCCGTTCACATTTTTGTGAAAGCATATTCGCCCGCCAACCGCGCCCAGATTGGTGAAGTTTTCCTCCGCTGCGGCGTCACCGTTCCGCGGCTGTTCCAGCAGCGTCCCTACCAACGACCACGTACCCGAGCTGATGTAGGCCCAGTCGTTCCCCGTCGCCGGAATTCCCGCGATCGCCGATGCCGTGTCATGACACGCCGGCGCAATCAACACTGTGTCGCGAAACGCTGGCAACTCAGCGAGTGCCCCTCTCAGTCTGCCGATCTCCGTGCCTGGAGGAACAATCTTTGCTGCGCTCGCCAGGTCAAGATGCGCCGCGCTGAAGATCTCCCTGCACCACTCCCGCTGATACAGCTCCACCATCTGCGTATGGGTTGCGTTGGTAAGTTCGGCCACGCGAGCACCACCCCACCGCGACAAAATATACTCCGGCAGATTCAACCACTGCCGCCCCTCCGGCAACCCGTGCAACTGATCCGCATAAAGCTGATATAGCGTATTGATCCGGATTAACTGAACCCCCGTCAACTCACGCAGCCTCTCCGGCCCGATCTTCCGATGCAGCGCGCGCTCGGCCTTGATCGTGCGTTCATCGCGATAGCAGAAAGGATCCGCCAGAGCCTTCCCGTCCGCATCCACCCGCACATAGTCTACCGCCCACCCATCCACCGCAATCGAGCGAACACCTTCGGTCGCGATCGCCGCACTCCGCCGAAGTCCATGGTCGAGCCCAGCCTCGATCCTCTCGAGATCCCACTGCAGTCCTCCATTCACCTCGCGCGGAGCATTCGCGAACCGATGCACCAGTGTGATCTCCGGCCTATCCTCCCGCCATCGCAGCAGAGACACGCGGCAACTCTCCGCCCCCAGGTCCACCGCGATTGAAGCCCGCCTATCGGCAGGCAGCAACGCCGTGTCAGGCGTTCGCTTCTTCATCGCAAATAAGCCTCAGTCAATCCGCCATCAACCGGGATCAGATGTCCCGTCGTGCATCGAGCCAGCGGCCCGGCAAGAAACAGTATCGCCTGCGCGCAATCCTTCGGATCGATCGGCTGATGCGTCAACGTCCGCGTCGCGTAGAACTTCGCCAACTCGTTCCGCAACTCGTCGTCGGTCATCTTCTCTTCAAACGGCAGCTTGTACTTCTTCAGCGAAGCAATCACGCGATCCCGCGGAAACATCGTCGATCCCTTCACCACCGTAGCCGGTGAAATCCCATTCACCCGAACCTTCGGCGCCATCGAAACCGCCAGCTCCCGCACCAGATGACTCAGCGCGGCCTTGCTCACGTCGTACGCTTCACTTCCGCGTTTGGCGACAACAGCATTCGCCGAACTCGTCAGCACTACACTGGCGTCAATTCCCTGCTCAGCAAATATCTTTGCCGCTTCATCCGTCAGCAGATAGTTCGCCGTCACGTTCACCTCCAGCGTCAACGCCCACTGCGCATCGCTGATGACTCCATCCGGCGACGAAGGAAACAAGGCAGCTGTGTTAATCAAAATATCGATCCCGCCAAACTGCCTGATCGTCGCTTCGAGCGCAGCCTTGATTGCTTTTCTGTCGCGGATGTCGATGCTGGTCCAGCCCACGGCTTCCTTACCGGAGATCGCAGCGACCTCAGCGGCAACAGCCTCTGCGCCCTTCACATCGCGATCCGCAACCATCACGTGGGCTCCACGCTCGGCCGCCAGCAGAGCAACCTCACGCCCAATCCCGCTGCCACCGCCCACAATCAACGCCACCCGGCGGCTCAGTTCTTTCTCTGGAGGCTGCCGGCGAATCTTCGCCTCCTCCAGCTTCCAGTACTCAATCCGGAACGCCTCGCTCGGCGGTAGCGCCACATAGTTCGCATGCACCCTAAACTGGTCCGCCGAAGCCGCCGGCCCCGCCTGCGGAATCTCTTTGCAGTCGATGCCAGCACCCAGCGCACCCGCACCCCGCATCACACCGATCGCATTGATGTAAAACTCACCGGTGATTCTCGCTTCCGTTCTGTTCTTCCCGAAGCTGAACATCCCCACACCCGGCACCAGCACCACCGTCGGGCTCGCATCGCGCAACGCAGGCGAATCCTTCACCGCATGCTTCTTGTAGTACTCCGCATACTCCGCGCGATACGTCTCGAGCGCCGTCTCTATCAGCTCTTTCAACTCAGCAGGATCCCCGGCAGGGTTCCACTTGATGAACATCGGTCGAATCTTCGTCCGAATAAAATGATCCGGGCAACTCGTCCCCAGATGCGCCAGCTTTTCCGCCTGCGCCGAATTCACAAACTCCAGCACCTTCGCCGAATCCGAGAAACTCCCAATCCACCGGTGCTTTCTTGAGACCGCACCGCGCAGATACGGCATGATCGCCGCCGCAATCTCTACGCGATCTTCACGCGCCTTAATCTGCCCGCCGCCAAAGACCTTGTACCCCGCCGGCGCATGCCGCTCGATAAACTGCCCCAGCTGATCGATGATCGTAATCGTATTCAGATAGCTCTCACGCTGCGTATTGCCCCACGTAAACAGCCCATGCCCACCCAGCACCACACCGTCGCACCCCGGAGTTTCCGCGACAATCTTCTTCAACATCATGCCCAGCTCAAACCCCGGCCGCTGCCAAGGCAGCCACGCGAGGCTGTGCCCAAACTCCCGGTTGAACTCCTCCATCTTAATCTTCCCGTTCGCCGAAGCCGCCAGCGCGATACCCCAGTCCGGGTGCAGATGGTCGACATGCGGGAACGGCAGAAATCCATGCAGCGGCGTATCGATCGAAGCCGCGACAGGATTATTCCCAAACGTGCACAGCGGATACATCTCCACCATCTCGTCTTCGAGATCAACGCCGCGATACGCCTTCTCCAGCGCCAGCAGCTTATCCATATAGAGCGTCGCAAACCCCGCGCGCTTGATGCTTCCCAGGTCGCCCCCGCTCCCCTTCACCCACAGAATCTGCTTGGTCTTTCCATCCAGCGGATCGACCTGTTCCAGCTTCGAGCTTGTATTCCCCCCGCCAAAGTTCGTGATCCGAAGATCCGAACCCAGCAGATTCGACCGGTACCTTAGCAACTCCGGCGCATCCAGCTTTGCCGCAACCGCCTCATCCCAACGATCTTCCAGAAACCGCAACCCACGCTGTGTTGTCATGTGTCAACCTCTGTCGAAATCAAGCCCCGACTATCATTCCACACGAAACACCAATACGGCAACTATTTCCAATGAGAAAACTCTGCCCCGAACACTATCGACGTCGCCGTTACTGCAACGACTCCCGCGTCACCATCCGATGAGCCACATAGTTATACGGCGGCACCGTCTGGCCCTTCAGCAGCGACAACCCAAGATGGATCAAACTCGGCCCATAGGAACTCGTCTCATGCGAAACCGACCCAATCAGCGGTGACTTGTCCTTCTTCATCTCCTGGATCGCCTCGGCGATGCAATCCTGCCCCACGATCGCCACATGCTTCTCCCGCTTCTGCTCCCGCACCGCGTCCACCGCGCCCAGCCCGCTCGAATCCGTAGCCGCGGCAATCAAAATATGCTTGTCCTTGGGATGCCGTTGCAGAAAATCCGAGATCAGCTTTTTACTCCTGTCCCGCATCCCGCGCCCGTCGATCCGGACAAACACCTCGACCGGCAGGTCCGGATGCCCTGCCCTCACACCTTCGAACGCCCCGGTAATTCTGCTCTGCACCAGCTGCCCCGCCTCCGGCAGATCGAGCCCAATCACCCAATCGACCCTACCCTCCCAGTTCGCCGTCGCATACGCCGCCAGCGCCTCCCCGGCTTCAATCCCAACCCTGTAGTTGTCCACGCCAAAGTAAGTCGCATGAGGATGCGGAATATCGATCGCGATCAGCGGAATCCCCGCCCCGGCAATCTTGTCCCCTATCATCGGCGCAACCTCCTGCTCCACCTGGAACTCAATCACCAGGTCGACCTTGCTGCGAACAAACTCCTCCGCATTTTTCAGCGCCGTCGGCGCATCGTAGCGGTTGTCCAGGATCAGCAGGTCCACCCCCACCGAAGCCGCCGCGTCTTTCAAGCTCTCCGTCACCTCGACAGAAAACGGCATATCCGCACTCTGCCCCCCAAAGCCGAACCGCAGCTTCTTCGGCCGCGTCACCTGCCGGTACAGCCCATCCGGCGACTGCGACAGATACCCCCGGTGCACAAACGTCTTCAGCACCCGGTACACCGTCGTCTTCGAGATCCGCGTCTGCCGGTGAATCGCCTCCAGCGTCAACGGCTGGTTCTCCGCCTGCAGCAGTTCAAGAATATCCAGCGCCTTCGACAGCACCGGAATCAGATAAAGTCTCTTCGTCGCTTTCCGAACCGCCATAATCTCCTATCCAGAAACCCAATCCAGGAACACTCACTCAACCGCTCCATTATGAGGCAATCCGCAGGAGTTTCGTTAATGAAATGAGGGTTCAAAACAGAATCTTAAAAAATGACCACTGAAGCCCCGATGGGCCTAGCCGCTGGCTCCCCCGAAACCGCCGCCTCAACCGCCTGAATATTAATGGAGCTTGAAGAAACCTGGATCCGTTAATAGAGTCGAAGCCCCCGTGACAGGAGCGCAGGATCCATCACCCGTTACGCATAACTCGAAACACTACGAGCATTCCTGCTCCCGCGCTCCCGTGTAATCTTTTCCACATACCCACTCTCAGCCAAAGCCTTCAAAGGCTCCGCCGGCAGACCGCGAGCCACGCGCCACTCCCGCACCACCGGCCGCACATCCTGCCAGAACGCGCTCCGGAAGCACTCCTCCGCCTCCACCAGCCGGCACTCCTGCTGCAACTCCGCGAGTTTCACCTGATCGATCAGCGCCGCCTTCGCATACAGTTCCTGCGCCGTCACAACCGTCTGCACCATCGCCTCCATCTTGCCCTTCAGATTGTGGCTCTGGTCGATCATGAACGCGACCCCCGCACGCTCCTCCGCCGCCACGCTCAGAATCTCATGAAAGATCCGGAACACCTGGTAAGGATCGATCGACCCCAGCGTCAGGTCGTCGTCAGCATATTTACGGTCGTTGAAGTGGAATCCTCCGAGCTCTCCCAGCCGCAGCAACCACGCAACAATCTGTTCAATGTTGGTCCCCTGGTAATGATGCCCGGTATCCACCAGCACCTTCGCCTTCGGCCCCGCCTGCCGCGCCAGCTCCAGCGCCATTCCCCAGTCCGCAATATCCGTGTGATAAAAAGCCGGCTCAAACGGCTTGTACTCCACCAGCATCCGCTGCCCCTCGCCCAGGGCGGCATGCGTCGCCGCCAGCACCTCTTCCATGTATCCAATGCGCTTGCGAATACTCTGCGTCCCGGGATAGTTCGAGCCATCCGCGATCCACAACGAAACGTCTTTCGATCCCAGGGCTCTTCCAATCTCCACCGAGTCCAGCAGATGCGCCAGCGCATTCCCGCGAATCTCCGCGCTGGGATTCGCAATCGATCCATACTTGTACTCCGCATCCTGGAACAGGTTCGGATTGATCGACCCTGCCTTCACTCCATACTTCTTCTCCAGCCCCTGAATCGCCGGCACATCCGCCTTGCCCCCCGGCAGATCCCACAGCACATGCAGCGCCACCGTAGGACTGGCACCCGTCAGCGCATTCACCTGCGACGCATCGCTGAACTTCTCTTCGATCGTGGTCGCCGCCCCGCCCTGCACGAACTTCCCGAACCGCGTCCCGGTGTTGGCGAAGCCCCACGACGGAACCTCGATCCGGAACCCGTCCAGAGCACTCCAGACTCTCTGTGCATCACGCTCTGCCGCACCTGCACCGTTGATTGTCATGGTCCGATCCCCTTCATCCGATCAAGCTGCACAACCAGAAATATACTCTCTATTGAAACATTCAGCAGAATCTACCTTTCCATAGAAATTGTCAAAGGTATTTTCGGCGAAGCTTTACCCAACCAGAATCACATCCAGAAACCGCGGCCCATGAACTCCTTTAATCCGAGTCATCTCAATGTCTGCCGTAGCCGATGGCCCCGAAACGAACGTAGTCGCCAATCCCGCCGTAGCCTGCAGCCGCTCCATCGCCTCCGGAACCGTCTCCACTACATCCTCCACCCGCACCACGCACAGGTGATAGTCCGGCACCAGCGTCACTGCCCGTCTTCCCTGCCCCGCCACATTCTGCAGCACCACAGTGCCCGTCTCCGCAATCGCGAGCGTGGCTCCCGTCATCACACCATCCACCGCATCCAACGCCGCAGCCGCCAACCCTTCATCGACAACAAACTCAACTCCGTCCGGCAACCACTCCGCCGCCAGCCCACGCGGCACAACCATGCGCCGCGCCTTGCGCTCCCCCAACATTCGCGCCGCGCCAGCCGCAACCTCCGAGTGCCCGACCCGAACCACCCGCGCGTCATAGTCCCGCAGACGATCCTCCAGCAGCTCCAGCACCGCCTCACGCGACCGTGTCGCCTCACGCCGATACGTCCGCTCAATAGCGCTCCATCCAGCCCGCACCACCTCGGCATTTGCGACGCCACCCTTCGCCTCGCGAATCCGCCGCAGCACCTCCACCCGAGCTGAATTTGTAACCATATCAGTTGCCATTCCTGCCCCTCTTCTCCCACCAATCGCGGAACGTCTCCTTCGGCATCTCCTGCAAATCCCTCACCTGCGTCCACCCACCCAGCAACCCCGGCAGCCACCCAATCCAACCATCCTTCCTCACCAGCGGAGACTCCGCCACCCGCCCCAGCCGCTGCGCCGCACGAAACCTCCGCTCACTCCGGAAGATCATCGCCATCGCCTTCATCGCCCCGGCCTCAACATCAAAAAATCCCGCGACTCCAGCTGTATTCTGCTTCACCACCTTATTCCGCAGATGAATCAGCACCTCCGGAATATTGATCTTCACCGGACAAACCTCATAGCAAGCCCCGCACAACGACGACGCATACGGCAGCGACTGTGCATGATGCATCTCCTGCAACTGCGGCGTCAGGATCGCTCCAATCGGTCCGGCATACACCGACCCATACGCATGTCCACCCGTCTGCCGATACACCGGACAGGTATTCTGGCAAGCCGCGCAGCGAATGCAGTTCAGCGTCTGTCGCGCCTCTTCATCCGCCAGAATCTCCGTCCGCGCATTATCCATCAGCACCACATGAAACACTCGTGGCCCGTCTCCGGCATTCACACCCGTCCAAACCGAGTTATACGGATTCATCCGCTCGCCGGTCGCCGACCGCGGCAACAACTGCAGCAGCACCTCCAGGTCCTGATACCGCGGAATCACCTTGTCTATTCCGGCGACGGTGATCAGCGTCTCCGGCAGCGTCAAACACATCCGCCCATTGCCTTCGCTTTCGACGATGCAAACCCCACCCGTCTCCGCGATCAAAAAATTCGCCCCGCTCACGCCCGTCTTCACCCGCAGAAACTTCTCCCGCAAAAAAAGCCGCGCAGCATCCGCCAGGTCCTGCGGCTGATCTCCCAGCTCCGGCAGATTCATTGTCCGCCGAAAGATCTCGCGAATCTCATGCCGGTTCTTATGCAGCGCCGGAACCACAATATGCGAAGGCCGGTCTTCGCCCAGCTGAATGATCAACTCCGCCAGATCCGTCTCGAACGGATGAATTCCAGCCACCTCGAGCGCGGAGTTCAACTGAATCTCCTCAGTCGTCATCGACTTGATCTTGATGACCTCATCCGAGCCCGAAGCCTTCACTAACTCAACAACGATCCGCCGAGCCTCCTCCGCATCCCGCGCCCAATGCACTACGCCGCCTGCCCGCGTGCAGTTCGCCTCAAACTCCTCCAGATAGAAATCCAGGTTCTCCATCGTGTGCTGGCGAATCTGCTTTCCCGCCTCGCGCAACTCCTGCCAGTCCGGCATCTCGCCGACAACACGAGCCCGTTTCGCCTGAATCACATCGGTCGCATGACGAACATTCTTCCGCAGCTGCGTATCGCCCATCGCCGTCCTCGCTGCGATCGGAAACGTCGGAGCCGTCTTCGGGTCCAACCCCGCTACACTCATCGCTTAACCTCTTCATATCTAAGTAACGCTGTTCGGAAGTTGTTGTCGACACGTTTACCTTGAATAACCACGCAGTAATAACCACTCCAGTTTCTCTGCCATCGCCATCCGCTCTTTGCTCCAGGAGCATTTTTCTCGATGTAGGAAGCTGACAAATCTGCAGACAAGATTTGGTTGCAGTAAGGGCAACGTGGCGAGGCTCCCTTCCTAAAGGTTCCACCACACTCACATGGCTCAAGATGAGCCTCCATCGCTGAACAAATTTCTTGCTGTACTTGACAATCCGACAGCTTTGGCCAGCGATTGTCCCACATTGAAAGGATTGCTGTTCTACCGCAGAGATCGCAGTAAGCGTAAGAACAGTCACTAAATCCGCAATGGTATATGGAGTAATCGAACCGCTCGCAGCAATGCTCACAAATCCCCGCATCGGCAATCAGCGATTCGCTCATCGGTCCACCTCCCCAGCCAGAATCTCCGCCAGATGCAAAGTCCGCACGCCCGTCTTCTGCCGATGCAACGCCCCCTGAATATGCATCAGGCAGCTGTTATCGCAAGCCGTACAAGCCTCAGCCTTCGTATTCAACACCGCCGCCATCTTATCCGCCAGCATGGCCCCCGAAACATCCGCATTCTTCACCGCAAACGTCCCGCCAAACCCGCAACACTGCTCCAGCCCCTCTAACTCCACCAGATCGATCCCCCGCACGGCCTTCAGCAACCGAACCGGCCCATCGCCAAGCCCAAGGTTCCTCAAACCATGACAACTAGCGTGATACGTCACCCGATGCGGATAGTAAGCCCCTACATCCTCCAGCCCCAAACGCTTCGTCAGAAACTCCGAAAACTCATATACCTTGGGCAGCAATTCCTCCACGTCAGCAATTAGCTTTTTGTCCTTCAGCGATGCAGCCATGTTCGGATAATGATCCCGCATCATCGCCACACAAGAAGACGAAGGCACGACCACCGCCTCGGCCCCACGAAATTGTTCTACGAATCGAGAAAGCAGAGGCATCGCCTCCGCCTGATACCCCGTATTCCAATGCATCTGTCCGCAACAGGTCTGTCCCGCAGGAAACTCCACCGTATGCCCCAGACGCTCCAGCACACGAACCACAGCCTTACCGGTCTCAGGAAACAACGTATCGTTATAGCAGGTGATAAACAGCGAGACTCGCAGACCATCCTCCAACGAGAGAGCATTCCAGGTAGAATTCAATAGAGAGTATATTTCCCCAACGCAACTCGCGTCAGGTACGATAGTAGTTTCAATAAAGAATCATTATCCTTTAAAGACAACGAGGCCTCGTGGGACCGAATCCGTTTCTCGGCGTTATCTTTCACTGGATTGGAGGTTTCGCCTCCGCCACCAACTTCATTCCCTTCCGCGGCATCAAGCGCTGGTCGTGGGAGATTTATTGGCTCATCCAGGGCTTCGCCGCATGGATTGTTGCACCCGTCGTCCTTGCATACATATTCGTCCCCAACGTCTTCGGCATCCTCCACACCGCCTACGCGCAGGACCCCAGCAGCGTCTACTACCCCATCCTCTGGGGCATCCTCTGGGGAGCCGGCGGCCTCACCTTCGGCCTCGCCATCCGCTATCTCGGCATCGCCCTCGGATATGCCATCGCCCTCGGCCTCTGCGCCGCCTTCGGCACCATCGTCCCGCCTATCTTCCACGGCGAGTTCCTAACCATCATGCACCAGACTTCCGGCCAGATCATCCTCGCCGGCGTCCTTGTCTGCATCGTCGGCGTCGCCATCAACGGAGCCGCCGGCGTCTCCAAAGAACACGAAATCACCCCCGAGGAAAAAGCCGAAGCCGGCGAAACCGACTACAACTTCGGCAAAGGCCTCGCCGTAGCTATCTTCGCAGGCATCATGAGCAGCTTCTTCGCCTTCGGTCTCGACGCCGGCAAACCCATCGGCGCCCTCGCCAAAACGCAACTGCTCGCCCACGACAAACTCGACCTCTGGCAAAATCTCCCCGTCCTCATCGTCGTCCTCTGGGGAGGCTTCCTCACCAACTTCATCTGGTCCGCCATCCTCATCCTGAAAAATCACTCCGTAAAACAGTTCGCCGGCGAACCCGGCCTGAACCCCATGCGCGCCACCCACGCCTCCGGCGACACCCTCGTCGACTTCGACCCCCTCGACCCCTCCACCTACGACCGCCTCGCCCCCAAGACCCTCGTCGCAAACTACATCTTCGCCGCCATGGCCGGCGTCATCTGGTACTTCCAGTTCTTCTTCTACTCCATGGGCCAAACCAAGATGGGCAAGTACGACTTCTCCAGTTGGACCCTGCACATGGCGAGCATCATCATCTTCGCCACGCTTTGGGGCTTGTTCTTAAAAGAGTGGCGAGGCACCAGCCGCCGCACAAAAATACTCGTCGCCACCGGCCTCTTCTTACTCGTCGGCTCAACCGTAATCGTCGGCTACGGCAACTACCTCAAAGCCACCGAAGCTCCCACGATCACGACCACTCCATAACCCTCGAAAGCAGTTGCACTAGTGGACGCCAGGCGGAATGAGACCGCCGGCGTTAGTCGCGTGAATCGGCGGCCCCAGAAACTCAACGCCCCAAGGGGCACCATAGGCGTTGAGCGTCAGCATGTCGGGACGTCCTGCCGTCATAAGTTTCCCCAACCCGACGAAAAATGCGACCGCATCCATCGCCGGGAGCATCAGGACCAGTTGCCTCGAAGGACCATCGCTAACGTTGGCAAACGTATGTGCCGCGCCACCGGGTACACTCACGAGATCCCCAGCCGAGACATAGAACCTCCGGCCGTCAACCTCGTACAGATATCTTCCCTCAAGCACTCGAAAGACCTCCGTCTCATGGTGGCGATGCAGTGGAGGGCCGAAGCCCGGTGCGTTCACCGTCTCCATCAACGTCAGCGCTCCGCCAGACACATCCTGTGAAAGCCGCACCGAAAGCTCCAGGCCCATCGCAGGAATATCCAGCTTCGATTCACTCTCTGCAAGCGATTGAAGGAATTCAAACGGCATAGCGATTCTTTTTCCCCCTGAACGTTCATCGAAACCACTATTCCCATTTTGGCCCTGAACCAACGAAAAGTGGTGCAATTCCTGTCAAATACCCCCCACAAAACCTAGACTAGGGAAACATCACAGCCGAGAGGTACCCCATGTTTTCCGACGGAAAGACCTGTCCTACCTGCCACACCGAATCGCTCCACCACTCCCATCGCCCGGTCCGGGACTGGTTCTTCCGTATCCTCGGGCTCCGCTCCGTACGCTGCATCTGCTGTTATCAGCGCTTCCTGGTCTTTCGAGCTGCCTACCGCACCGACATCAGCCGTACTCGTCTAAACTAGAAGGGACATGATTCCCACCCTCGAATGGCTCCCGACCGGCGTTAACTTCCTCGACCAGACCAAGCTTCCCCTCGAAGAGACGTACGTCCTCGCAACCGACTACAAGCAAGTCGCCACCGTCATCCGCGATATGATCGTCCGCGGGGCACCCGCGATCGGCGTCTCCGCAGCCATGGGTATGGCCATCGGCATCGACCGCAGCACAGCAACCACCCTGCCCGCCCTCACCGAAGAAGTCGCCGTCATCGCGAAGACCCTGGCCGAAACCCGCCCCACCGCCGTCAATCTCTTCTGGGGCATCGACGAGATCCGCAATCTCTACAACACTCTCGCCGCAAAAAACACCCCCATTCCCGAGATCAAAGCCGCGGTCGTAGCCAAAGCCCGCCGCATGTACGACGAGGACATCGCCGCCTGCAAGCAAATGGGCGCTCACGGAGCCTCGCTCCTCCCCACCGCAGGCACCGTCCTCACCCACTGCAACGCCGGCGCCCTCGCCACCTGCGGCTACGGCTCCGCGCTCGGCGTCATCCGTGCCGCCATCGAACGCGGCCACAAGATCGATGTCTTCGCCGACGAGACCCGGCCCTTCCTCCAGGGCGCCCGCCTCACCGCATGGGAGCTCATGAAGGACAACATCCCCACCACCGTGCTCTGCGACAACATGGCCGCCGCGCTCATGCGCCAGGGCCGCATCCAGGCCGTCATCGTCGGCGCCGACCGCATCGCCGCCAACGGCGACGTCGCCAACAAGATCGGCACCTACGGGGTCTCCATCCTCGCCAAAGAACACAACATCCCCTTCTACGTCGCCGCCCCCTGGTCCACCCTCGACCTCGCCACCGCGCACGGAGACCTCATCCCCATCGAACAACGCGCCGCCACCGAAGTCACCCACTCCAACGGCAAGCAGATGACCCCGCACGGCGTAGCTATCGAGAACCCCGCCTTCGACGTCACCCCGGCAAAGTACGTCACCGCCATCATCACCGAACGCGGCGTCCTCCGCGCCCCCTACGAGCAATCCATCCAAAGCATGGCAAAGCAGACCATCTCCGAGCCGGAGCTCGCAGCTACCTAGACCTACACGCATTCCACAATTTAGACAAAAAACGCGACGCGGTTAGGTCACTTGTGTTCCACTAGGCACGTTCCACTGGAGACACCATGCTGCGCTTGTTCAAGTGCCTTCTCGGCCCTGCCTTCACTGCGCTCGCCCTCGCCACGGTGGCCGCCGCCCAAACCCAGCAACCAACCCCGGCCGCACAACAACCAGCCCCCGCCACCCAGCAGCCATCCCAACAGCCATCCCAGTCCGGTGTCGCAACCCTCCGCGCCGGCACGCAGCTTGTGGTCGTCGACGTAGTCGTCACCGATAAGAACCAGAAGCCCGTTCACGGCCTCAAAGCGTCCGACTTCACCCTGACCGAAGAGAACGTCCCGCAGGTCGTCAAGCACTTCGAAGAACACACCGCTCTCACTCCGGCCGACGCCACGAAGTTCCCGCCTATGCCGAAGTTTCCTCCCGGCGTTTTCACCAACTACACACCCGAGCCCGTCAACGGAGCCGTCAACCTCTTACTCCTCGACGCCCTCAACACCCCTGTCAGAGACCAGGCATACGTTCGCCAGCAGCTTCTCGCCTACCTCAACGCCACTCCGCCCGGAACCCGGATTGCCATCTTCGGCCTTACCAACCAGCTCACCATCCTTCAGGGCTTCACCAGCGACCCCGGCATACTCAAGGCGGTTATGTCCTCGAAGCTCGGAAAAAATTCCCCGCTGCTTCAGGACACCGTCGGTGGAGGCGGGATCCAGAACACCATGGCAGACGACCTGGAAGACCAGGGAGCGGACGCAACCGTCGTAGCCAATATGCGCCAGTTCGATGCGCAACAGCAGTCCTTCCAGCTCCAGCTTCGCGTCAAGTACACACTGGACGCGATGAACCAGCTCGCCCGTTATCTCTCCAGCATTCCCGGGCGCAAAAACCTCATCTGGTTCTCAGGCTCTTTTCCCATCAGCGTTCTGCCCGACACCACCGGCAACCTTACTGACCCCTTTGCTGTGGTCGCCGACTACGAAAACGAG
>Ga0210406_10003622_pt1 | contig 16816 bp, 17 predicted proteins | sample IncBWC30MmetaG_FD_155454 | JGI IMG/M metagenome (GOLD analysis project Ga0210406, IMG submission 155454) | Forest soil microbial communities from Barre Woods Harvard Forest LTER site, Petersham, Massachusetts, United States - Inc-BW-C-30-M | ecosystem: Environmental > Terrestrial > Soil >... | reverse complement strand
TCCGGCCTGGAATGAGAAGAACGTGCCGCCACAGGGGGTTCCCCCGCCGACTATAGAGGGCGGAGTATATGGCTCTGGCCAGGTCGATCCGGCAACCATTCCCGACCCGAAAGTTCGGGCGCAATACGTCCAGGAGCTGGAGGCCAACAAGCAGGAGATTCACCACTACTTTGCCCAAATGCAGTTGCACCGTATCGACGATCGCGCAATGCGCTTCCTTCAGCTGTTGTTGAGCGAGAGATACACCAACTCCGACAAGGATCGACAGGAGTTCGAGGGAGTGCTGACCGCTTCGGCCGTTTCCGAAGCGCGCAAGCAACGCCTGCGGGCCCTCATGCACGAGAAACCGTAATACGAGTCAAAGCCAGGTGCGTCGCTTTGCCCCTGGTGCAACTCGGCAACTTGTGAACCACGAGGTGCGCCCTTCCGCACCCCAGAACTTTGTCCAACTCAACTAACTAACGTTTCCTTGGCGACCCGGTTGAAGGGCCACGGTCAAGAGTTTTTGCAGGCCCTGCCACGCCGGCTACAAACTCGCCCACCAGGGCCAGCGCGTCCAAAAGCCGCCCGCCAAAGAGCTCGAATCTCAAGGTCCCGAGGCGCTGCTCGCGAGGTGTAAACCCGGCCGTAATGGTATCCGTCTTTCTCAAATCGATCTGCTGCTGCAAGTGCAGAAGAGTCACGGCAATCGTGCCGTGCAGCGGATGTTGCAGCGCGCCACACCGCCGCTTAAAGCTGTTCTCTTTTCAAAACCACATTCCATTAGCTCAGGGCACCGCTGACCCGGGACAACCGGTGGAATAGATGACGGCCTTAAGGGCCGGGGTTGGGCACCGTTTGTTCTCTAAGGCACGTTGACCGTGAACTCGCCGGGCACAACTATCTGTATGACGCCCGCCCAAATGCAGTTCAGCGTGCATGTATTGTCGAGCGAGGGGGTTCCTCCAAGGATGACGGTCACTGCGCCAGGCACCCAGGGCGCCGGCGTGACCGGTATACACGGCATCGGCGTAAGCACGCCGAGCGCGGCGGCGGTGGCGGCAGCAACCGAAGGATTGGCTGGCGACATGCACATGCCGAACGGCATGATGTTGACCATGGGAATGTGGTCCATGATGTTCGCGTCCGGCTGCTGACCCGTATTGACCCGATTTACCGGTAATACAACCAAACTGCTGGGTGCCATGCCCATGCTGCACTGAAGCATCGCTCCATTGCAAACTTGTTGTGCCATGTTCCCTCGCTACGTTCGCGTATTCACAACTCCCCGAAAGGCCCGGCTGCGATCGCGATGGAGCGAAGCGGGCAAGCTGACCTTTCGCGGCACGGTCAGTTCGGGCCAGTCGTTACACGGATGTCGTCTGCGTCAGTGGCCGGGCTGCGGCTATGGTGATGGCCACCTGCTCTCCACGGTTAATGGCGGCCTGAAGCTTCGGAAAGAACTCGGCAAACGCTACTCTCGATTCAATGACGTCGTCAAGCCCGTTGCGCTGCTTGCCCAGAAGGATGCAGCCTTCCGTGTCGGCGGCAGTATTGCCGCTGTGAATGCGGACGCCGTCGAAGCCGGGCACATTCAAGACGTGAGGCATCGGCCGCTGAAAACGGTTGGAGAAGTCGATGATCACCTGGTATGCGCCGGTTGGGATGGCGGTCTTACCGGCGAGCTTCCAGGTGGAGACTGGCTTGCCCGGCATTTCCCGTACCACGTCCTCAAGGGTGAAACACTCGACGACCCCGTCAACGATGAGAGTGCCGGCGGTGCTGTTTAGCGTGCTGGGTTCGCGCTGAATCAGTATCTCCATAATCGCCCTCCTGCAAGCAAGTGGCAGAGCTGAGGTCGAGCTTGAAAGCTACTGCGAAGCCAGTTATTTGAAGTTACCGAATGACTCGTACCTGAACGATTGCGTCCCTGCAAGGGAGGGGTCGAGCGTTCACAGCCCCGGATATTTTACAACGGCTTTTTGCGTTTGATGCTGCATCATTCCTACGCGTATTTGCCCGTCGGTCCAGTTTTGAGCGCGAATATCGCTAGCATTCCGAGCTTCTGTCGGTGACCCGCAGGAAGGGCACGCCTCCGGCCAGCCGATGCACTTCCTTCGGCAATTCCATCGAGTCGTCCGGCCCTACGGCGGAGGGCCCCAGCACAATCAGCGACACTGCGTTGTCGTGGGAGGAGCCTCCGGTGCCGGCTTAACTGAGGAGGGTCGGGTGACGGCTCAGGGCAGGCTTGTCAGGCATACTTCCAATTCGCTGTTACCATCGGGCCGCCCGCCTACCGGGTACCCAGCATCGAGCGTTTCATTGCCTGGCCAAATTGGCCAGCCGCATCCAGCCCACAATACCAGCGTCGGTTATAACATTCACGATGTAGGGTTGAATGGATTTATCCTTCGGGCCCGCTGGTTTTTTCAGCTCCAGTGCTGTCACGTCGACCACCGCATCCCGCTTCAGAAAGTCGATCTTCTTAGTGAGATCCTTGTCCCGGAATACTTTGGCCCCAGCACTGATAACCCGGTACTTTCCCGGCTTGGCCTCCCCTAGGAAGTCCGCAGTGTTCTTTGGCCCAGCAGCGGCGGCGGCTCCCATCGAAGCCGTAACCGTCTCGTAGTGGCCGCCGGCAGGGGCGAAGAAAACCACCAATGTTCCCTGGGTAGCTCCGGTTTTCTTGTTGTTCACCACCAGTTGCGATTCGAGAACGAAGCCCCCTGGCCTTGGCTTCTGGTCCTCCGGTTTCGGCACAGTAACCTCCACGGCCTCGAGTGTGTCGATCTTTTTTTTCGCCTTGATGCTTTCGTTGATCTTGCCGACATTGAACAAATCGAGGACGTGGCGGGTACCGCCACGTCCGCCGGGAGCTCCACCCTCATCTTGGGAAACCAGCACCCGCATCGTCTTACCCGGGCTGCCGTCCAGAAACCAATCCATCAGGTGGTCCCAGTGGCTGAAGCCGTAACCGGCGTCCTGAAGAGTCACGTCCTGGATCTGGTCGCCAAAAGTCTTGCCGCCGCCAGCGAGGCTCGTCGCCTCGATGATCCCCTTGCCCCCGGCGCTGTGGCCCGCCACGTGAATCTCACCAGGCACGAGAGGGGTAGAGACCCCAAGATCTTTAGTGAGTCTGTTCAGAGCGATGTTGATCAACCCGTCGAAGCCGACCTTGCCGAGGGCTTCGTTCCACTGCGCGGTGGACTGCACCCACACCGTCCCCGTCTTATCAACCGCCCACGTCGCGGGTGCCTGAGGCGCAATCCCGAGCCGGTCGGTACCGGCAACCGCCTCTTGCAAGTGTGACCACAGAGCTATCGGCTCCGAGCCCTGTTTCTTTTGCACGTCCGTTCCCTCTTCGTACGTGGCGCGCATTCCGTGAAAGAAAACGAAGATATTGACCTTTAGCGGATCGAGGATTGCCGGAGGGTAGACCAGAAGCGGGAGGGTAATCTCAAACTGCTTACCGGGCTTCTTGACGTCGTTTAGGTCCGGGGGCTTGTTCATCGCCACAGCAGTGTATTCGTAGACGACCGCGCCGCTGCTGCCTGTTCCTCGGGGAAGCTGCTGAATGGTAGTCGACCCGGTTTCGTCAACCCGCACTGTGGACGTGGGCTGTCGCTGCAGTGACATGGTGGACGATCGGGGAAAGTAGTGCCCGATGACCGGCGGTGCCATCTTCGAGTTGACCGCCACATCACCGGCTCCGTCCCCTCGGGCTGCCACCTTCGAGGATGCTCCCTGTTGCACCCCATGCATCAGCTCGTGAGCAACCGGTGTTGCACCTTGGGTGGTTGCGGGCGCGTATTTCCCCTCTTCGAAGGCAATGTGTTGCGCGACCGTATCCGCCCGGCCATCCACTGCCCTGGCTGACTTTGCCGAAAGTGCATTACCGTGAATTTGAACCATACCGGAATAATGGCCAAAATTCGGTTTGAAAAATGCTCGTGCTGCTGCATCCAGCCGCTGCCCGGATGAGCCCAAGACCTCACCGACCATAGGTGGCGTCTGCCTACCTCTTAGGTCACCTGCTCGTGCGGGCTTCATCTGCACGCGTCCGTGTCCCGTGTCCGCTTGCTCCGCCTGGCACTGGTTGGAACTTCCGTCACAGGAGGACCGATGCAACACTCCCGGAGCCGCGCGGCGAACCGCAGGGCTCGCAGCGGCGGCAGGATCCGGCATGCGCATCACCAGGTCAGCGACGTGATCTGGTTGCTGCTCAAACGCATCGCCCGGGGTGCTCACCATCAGTTTTGGCTTGATGGTTAATGCTGAGTTCGAAACCGTAGCGATGCCACTCGACAGGAGAGGTGGTTGCACCCCGGTCTTCCCATGTGAGTGGTTTTCAACTCCGGCAGCTTGAGCCTGCAGCAGCCGCAGCACGGCTTGATTGCCGATCGTCCTTTGCAGGCGCAGAATCGCCGCCCACTGCCTGGGGGCCATGGCTGGAGTGTTCAAAGGCTTCACGCTGGACGAGTTTGGCTCCTGAGAGACATTCTTTTGTCCTTCGTGGAAGGCTCTCATTTCCGTTTTTCTCCTGCGTAAGGCGGCAAAGGAGACTAAGCTCTCCCGTTTCTGGGTCACGATTTGTTCGATCGCTTGCCATGCGAACGAATTGGATTCGTTCAGCCAAGCATGGCAACAGCCGGGGTACAGGTGTATACCGGAATTGTCTTCTTGGCCTCAAAAACAGCACCATAGTATACCGCGCGTGATGCGAGTCGCATGTTCCCGCTTTCCTGTATTTCAACGCACACGCGAAGATGGAGTTTGACCGGACCCCGATGTCCAGGAAGGCCCTGCGCTATCTACGGAAGCAAGATGTGTCCACGAATTGGCAGGGTGGCGCGGCGGCATTTCTCGGTGTGCTGCCGCAGGGAGGAAGATCGTCGCAGCGGTAACGGATTCCCTAAAGCCGTGATGTGCCGCCCGAGCTTGGCGCAAAGTCGACGTCGCGCACTTATGCAAATCAGCTCGACCGGTCTTCCAAACACTAGCTCTTCTTCGACGTCACCGCGTAAAAGGCAACAGCATCTTGCTCAACGTTCTTGCTATTGCACTCCGGGCAACGAATGTCACCTTTGTCGTGTTCACCGAGGGTGAGAACTAACTCAAATGAGTTCTGGCAGTCCTTGCAGATGTAATCGTAAACGGGCATGGGAGCCTCCAGCAGAGATTTGACTATGAGTAAGAGGTGCCTCTACGCTGCCGACGCCCCGCTCCCGCCTTCCGTGTCCGCTGCTTCAGGAGCGGTGGCGGATTTCTTTCCAAATATTTCGGCCTTCGCTCGGAGCCAATCCTCGAGGTCATGACCGTGTTCGTAACCCCGTTCCTCAAAAAACCGATACGCACGTAAGCGCATTATTTCTTCGGTCAATGCGAGGGAGCCTTCGTCGGGTTTCGCGGTTGGGGAACTGGCTGTTGGACGTGGCAATGTCAGACCTCCTGCATCAGTGACGACGTAGCGCAACGTTGAAGAATGAGAAGCCGACTGGAGAAGAGGCGCTCGATGCACCGACGCGAAGGCCAGTACACCGACACTTAATGGTCTCAGTGGCGTTCGTGCCCGTCAAGTGGTCGTCGGCCTTGACTTTCGCCTTTTATTCGCCTATGATATCAGCATGTGCGACGACGAAAAGCAAAGTGGAGCCTATTGATTGCCGTTTGTCTACTCGCCGCAACTGGGCTCAGAGGTGAGCTGATCCAGCACAGTCCCAAGGCGAAAGCCACGATCCACTACTCGGTTCAATTGGCGGATTGCTGGACGGGAGTTGCATTCACGCACGGTCTCGCATCTTAATCGATGGCGCGGCAAAGATGGTGCACCATGCTTGACGAAACACTCTTGGGTTTGATCGCCCAGAAAATGCTGACCAACGACACGATTGATGTGGATGGGATGCATGTGCCCGTCATCCCAACGAGCACTCAACACCTAAAGATCGTGCGATTTCCAATGAATGGGCGGGAATATCTGGCCATCGAACAGAACCCGTGGAAGCGCAGCAGGTGGGGGCAACTCGCGAGGAGCGGCCATCGGGTCGTCCAGTTCAAGGATTCGGGGATCAACAAATTTGTGGCGGCAGCGGTTGATGGAACAGTCACAATTTATCATGGCGGGAAACGAGGCAAGGTGTCGGTAGGCAAGGGCGCGACTCGACAAGATGGGAGTGGTCACGCCGAACTAAAGCGCGTTGGTTAGCAGACGACACCGAAGTTTCTTCTGAACACGAAGTGTAATGCTGACGGACGCTTCCCCACGCAATGCGAACCGTGGGGCGGGCGTTTGCTTCCTCTCGCAGAATCCATCGAACGCGCTATGACGGACGGGACAACTGCGGATGTCAGACGCGCCTGCTGACAGTAGGGCGCAATAAAAACTACTGCGTGCAACCCATTCTCTTGCGCGAGATTAGTGAAATAGGCTCCCCCACTGCAAGTACCCGTGAGCACGTATGTTACGGCCTCGCAGTAAGCTGAACCGTCTTGCTCGTAGCCGCCGATTGCCGCGCTGCATCCAAAATCTCCATCACGACCACGTTGGTCTCGAGCGACGACAGACCCTGCGACTTCATCCCACCCAGCACCACCGCTCGCAGGTAGTTGATCGGATCGTCACCCGGCGGAGGAATCGGCGGAGCCGACATCTTCTCTTCCTCGCCACCGACGCGCCGCACCCGTACCTGGTCACGCGCCACGGTGATGGCGTATCCGGTCTGCCCATAAACTTCCATATCTTTGCGATCGAAAGGCCAGTTCCACGAAGCCTGGATGATTGCCTGCGCTTGCGGATAGGTCAGGACAACGGTCGCTTCATCATCGACCCTCGGGTAGACCTCCGGCTTGATCTGTTGCACCACTGCCGTGACCGCCGTGGGACGATGCCCGTCGATCAGCCACGTCATGAGGTCGGCGCCGTAACAGCCGAAGTCGAAGAGTGCACCCGCTCCGTCGAGCTTGGGATCGGTAAGCCACGCCAGGAACTCGGGCTCCACATTGATCTCCTTGGGTCCGCGATGGCCGTCGTGCACCACGACTTTGCGAATCGCGCCCAGCGCATTCTGATGAACCAGGTCATAGGCCGCGCGATTACTGCGATACCACGTAGTCTCGTAGTTCACCAGCACCGGAATCTTCGCCTTGCTCGCCGCCTGCTGAATGGCCAGCGCGTCGGCCAAGCTCGTGGACAGCGGTTTCTCCATCATCACGGCCACGCCGTGCCGGGCGCAGATCTCGACCACCTGCCGATGGTCGTAGGTGCTGGTGTACGCCAGCACGGCCTGGGGATGCGTCTTCTGCAGCATCTCCTCGAGGCTGGTGAACAACAGAGCGCTGTTGATGTGGTACTGCGCCGCATACTTGGCCACGAGCGCCCGATCCGGCTCGGCGATGCCCACCAAGTCAATGTCAGGACGATGCAGGTTTGTTTGCAGAAACCCCGAGACGTGCCCATGCACCAGCCCCGCAATGGCAACGCGCAGAGGAGCGTTACTCTCCGATGACGGTGTGGCTTGGCCATGAACTTGCGGCGCCAGCGACAGCGCGGCCGCGCCGATGGAAAGCAATAAGAATCGCAAGTTAGACATAAAGATTTTCACCGCAGGGAACCACCCCATCGCAAAGCCACACAGTTATTTCGACAGCGATCCCAGCGCCGCCCGGAAAATCGCATCGAAATTCTCGCGTCCCGCCGAAGTGGCGGCGCGCTCAACCGCCTTCTCCGCCAACGGCCGCTGGTAGCCAAGGTTGGCGAGCGCCGAGATGACGTCGTCTTCTACCGGAGACACGGTGACCACCGGCGGCGGCGCCCCAAACGCATCGAGCTTGTCGCGCAGCTCCACGCACATACGCTCGGCTGTTTTCTTTCCGATGCCGGGAATTCTTGTCAACCGCGCGAAATCGTTACCGCGGATCGCACCCACCATGTCGGCCGTCGCCATGCCGCTCAGGATGGTAATCGCCAGCTTCGGCCCAATGCCACTCACCGTGATCAGCTTCTCAAAAAGCTGCTTCTCGTCGGCGCGCAGAAACCCGAACAGCGCGAAGGCGTCTTCGCGCACGTGGGTACGGATATGTAGCGCCACCTCGCTGCCCACCGCGGGCAGGTCGGAAAACGTCGGAACGGTAATGGTTACGTCATAGCCGACGCCCGCCGCCTCAACGATGGCCTGGTTGGGATGCTTCGAGATCAGCCGTCCGCGAAGGTGAGCAATCATTCGCAATGATTGTAAACGCCGAGTCGAGAATCAGTTAGGTTCACGGGCTGAATTTCACGGGAGTCGCTCCCTCACAAGGCACGCAGCGAGAGCGTCCATTGATCGGAGTTTGAGGAGTAATGGCGCGCAGTGATACTGTCGCGTCTGAGCTGGCTCCATAAACGCGAGTCGTCACCGAATTCGGCGCCCTAAGCTGGAAGTCCGGTGTCGTGATACCTGGATTGTCGAGGTAGGAATCCAACAGGCACACTTGCGACGTATAGCCAGGTAAAATGCCTGAAAGAAACGGACTGTGTAGGCGTATGACAGGGAGCGTGTCCGGCCGAATTCTCCAGGCTGTATACAAAGTAATCTCCGTCCGGAGTCCATGCTGCCTTGGCGACCGCAAATCCATGCTCCCCGTCTTCAGAGGAGGAATCCAGCGAGCACACTTTGTCGCCCCCCTGATGTGAGTATGTTTACCCGACTCTCGTTAAGCGATGGCTTCGTCGTTTTGCTCGCAGGCGTCACCAGGGCGCGCTCCGTGCGGAGCTAGAAACTCCCTCGTCTTTGTGCTGAGAAACCGCAACTGACAACCGACCACTAGTTTTTACTGCCTTCTCCGGTGGTACACCGCAAACTCATACCCCGGGTTGGGTGGGAACAACTCGTTGACCTTACGCATCCGCTCCGCCAGCGCATTGGGAGCCAGCAACGGATAGTCGCGCTCGCGTAACTCCTGGTAGTCGACGTCGAGATACAGCGACAACGTGTACACCGCAATGGCGTCGGCAAACGCCGCCTGTAGAAACTCGTGTCTGGCCTTCTCCGCCTCGGGACCGTTACCGGTGGCGATCTTGCGCAGCTCGTAGGCGTCCATCGAGGTCTCGCCGCGGACCTTGTCCTCTACTTGCTTCCACACCAGGTCGCTGAATTCCTGAGCCACGCCGACTTTCTCCACGAAGTTATGTCCCACGTTGATGAAGAACTCGAACGCGATGGCGAAATTGTCTTCCATCAGCCGGGTGGAGATGAAGACGCACTGCGAGTCGCCCAGTGCGTGGTTGCGATGGCAGATCGCGCTGTCGGCCAGCTGCACGTCATAACGGTCGGCGATCATGGTGTCATCGCCCAAGTTCAGCGTCAGCGGAACAAAGTAGTACGCCTTGCGGCTGAGCGCGGCTGCAACTGTTCGCGGAACCGCAGCCACCAGGTGCTCGAGGTCCCCGACTGCAGTCGACACCTCGCCCATCGTCGCGTAACAGATGCCGTTGCTGGCCTGCGACACCGGTGCAAGCCGCACCACTTCAGCCGGCGTTCGCGTAATCGCCTGGGACGCTTGCGTCATGAATGGTGATTGTAACGCAGCGGACACAACTGCGAGCCACGCCGCCTCTGTTTGCGGGCCTGTGCCGGCACCGCCGCAACTGGGGCTAACCACCGGTAGATCAGCGCGGTAGCGGCGCAACTCCGACCGGAAATTTCTCCCCGGCCATGATCGAAGACACAATGCTTGACGCTTGCGGGAGTTGACAATCCTTTTGCACCGCATTGACCCGCCGGTGACATCTGCCCGTACCAGCAGACTTACGCTGACTGAGTCGGCGCAAACCCCTCAACTGAGAGGACCGCCGAGAGTCATTTCTGAATTGGAGTATGCAGTATGGCAAGCGAAGATCTCTATCCAACCCTAATGTCGCCTGAAGCGTCAGGTGAAACCCCTGAGTCCCAACCCAAATCTGCTGTCCCGCGGCGCTCATTCCTCAAAGGCATCGGCGTGGCAGGAGTGGCACTCTCCGCAGGATCGCTCCTGCCCGCTGCCTTGGAAGCTCAAGCGGGCAGCGCCACAGGTATTACCAATGGCGATGCAGCTATCCTGCGTTTCCTCGCCGCGGCTGAAATCCTTGAGACCGACTTGTGGCTGCAGTATCAGGAATTCGGAGGCACCCAGGACGATGAAGTCTCGAAGCTGGCGAGCCAATTCATTCCTGGCTATCCCGCTACACCAACCGGAGGAAACTCCTTGTATATGCAGGACCTGCTGCCGCTCGATTCTGACATGTCGCAGTACATCCACGACAACACCGAAGATGAGCTGACCCACGAGGTTTGGATCAACAACTACCTGGTCGCGCATGGAGCCGCACCAGCCAACCTCGATCAGTTTCGCACTCTCCCCAGCAGCAAGGCGACCGGAGCTAACCAGATTGGACGGCTCACCAACCTGATGCAGCTTACCGTGGATACCACGTGGTGGACACGTTATCGCAGCCGTACCAAGAATCCTGACTTTGGCGACACATTCCCGCCGGCGATCCCCACGCTGGCAGTCGGGCAACATCCGGCTATTCCCCGTACGAACGCCGATGCGAACCACGCCGACTTCTTTCAGGCGATCGTGAACACCGCCGGGTTCCACTTCGCCACCATTGAGCAGGGCGGAACCAGCCTCTATCCGAGCCTGGCGCAGCGAGTGACCAGCGCCGAAGTTTTGCGCGTCGTTCTCAGCATTGGCGGTACCGAGGCCATGCATTTCCAGACCTGGCATGACAAGGCCGGCAATGCACCTCACTTGACGAACGTCGTGGACCCGGTCACCGGCGTGAAGGTCACGTTCCCGGATCTCAACTCACCTCCATTCGGCGGCGAGGACTTCCAGACCAACTTGATCATGCCCGAACCTACGTTCTTCCTGAACAAGAGCTTCGGCCCGGTTTCCATCATCCGTCCTACTCAGACGAAAGGGATTGCGATGGGAGCATTGAAGTTCCTTACGGCAGATGGGCTCTTCATTGGCCAGTCGAAGGCGTTCTTCGAGTACATGACCACCCTGGCGGCAGAGGCCGATGCTGCCCAACGCAATGGCTGATGTCACGAGAGTAGCGAACTTGCTTCTCCCGCAAACCGGTGGCGCTGTTCTGGAACCACAGCACAGCGCCTGATTTTCCAAAGCGAAATATTGTCGGAAGTGAGGAATCGTGATGTTCGAAGGAATTTTTCAACCCATGCATCTGCTCGTGATCGTCGGGCTTGCCCTGCTCATGTTCGGGCCCAAGAAATTACCGGAACTGGGAAAGGGAATCGGTGAGGGTATCCGCAGTTTCAAGTCAGCGATAAATAATCCTACGGAGATGTCCAGCCCCGACCAACCCGCGGACAAAAAAGCGTAAGAGAGGCGCGCATGGCAGGCTTCGGCACCGAACTGCTGCTCTTCTGCGGCTTGGGATATGTCGTTCTGGGTCCGCAACGGATGCACGCCATCGTGCACCACATCGCGCGGGCGAAGGCGGAGTTCGAGAAAACCCGCCGACAAATCGAATCTAAGCTCGCCACCGAACTCGACGCCAAACCTGAAGACACTTGAGCTTGATATACCTTAAAGGGTGATGCACAGTACTCCACCGGGCAGGCGCGGCGCAGGGTCCCGCCTCGTCTTTACGTCCACCGTCCGCGTGCTCTTCACGACGCTCATTTTTACCGCCGGCGGCATGGGACTTGGCCTGTTGCTGGGCATCATCGGCATGATCACCTACGGCTTGGTCGCCGGGGTTCAGCCCGATATGCGCAACGCCTACCGGCACTTCGCGATTCCCGTTGCCATCACAGTCGGATGCGTCGCGTTCATCGGCGCACTGGTGCTCGAAATCCGCGCCCGGCGAACAGGAATCTAACCGCCGCAGCCAGTTCGCCGATGGACAGAGCGTACAGGAACACTGTACGCTTAAGTTGGGGTCTAACAGCATGCCGATTGAGACTACATACACCAGCTTGCGCGAACGATTGGCTTCCATCCTCGATCAGGTAGCCGACGACCGGGAGGTGGTCATCGTTCGGCGCCGAGGCGAGAAGGACGTGGCCCTGTTGCCTGCCGACGAACTTGACGGCCTGATGGAGACGGCCCACCTACTGCGGTCGCCGCGAAATGCCAGGCGCTTGCTCACCGCACTTCGACGGGCAGACTCGCGCAAAGGACGAACAGGGTCGGTGGAGAAGCTCGGTCGGGAGATGAGACTTGGCGAGGCCCGCTGAGCGCGAAGCCGTCTTCCAACCTGAATTTCGCGAAGACCTGAAGTATTGGGTCAAATCCGATCGCAAGGTCGCCTTGCGCATGCTCGAGTTGGCGGAAGCGACAATAAGGGATCCGTTTGACGGGATGGGCAAGCCCGAACCTCTGAAATTTGTGCTCGCGGGCTGCTGGTCGAGGCGGGTAACTCAGGAACATCGCCTGGTGTACCGCGTCGGCGATTCTCGGATCGATTTCCTCCAGGCACGCTATCACTACTAAAATCAAAGTTTGCACTAAAGTTTCAGGTGAACTCTTCATGTCCGAACTCATCCATGTAAAATTGCCCGACGGCAGCGTCAAAGACGTACCCTCGGGCACCACCGCCCTCGACATCGCCCGCGGCATCAGCCCGCGACTCGCCGATGCCGCACTCGCTGCCCAGATCAAGCCATCTTCTAATGGCGACAAGCCGCAACTTGTCGATCTCACCCGACCCCTCGAGCAGGACGTCGAGCTGCGCCTGCTCACCGAGCGCGATCCCGAAGCTCTCGAAGTCTATCGCCACTCGTCCGCGCACTTAATGGCCGCCGCCGTCCTCGAACTCTTCCCCGAGACCAAGCTCGGCCACGGTCCTGCGACTGAGAATGGATTCTTCTACGACTTCTATCGCGAGAAGCCCTTCACGCCCGACGACCTCGAAGCCATCGAAAAGAAGATGCAGGAGCTGGCCAATCAAGACCTGCCCTACGCGCGCGAGTTTCTGCCTCGCACCGAAGGTCTCGAGCGCTTCAAGTCCGAAGGCGACTTCATGAAGTGTCACTTCATCGAGCAGTTCACCCAGCCCGACGAAAAAATCTCCATCTACAAGACCGGCAAGTTCACCGACTTCTGCCGCGGGCCGCACATCCCGTCTACCGGACGCATCAAGGCGTTTAAGCTGCTCAACATCGCCGGAGCCTACTGGCTGGGCGACGAAAAGAACCCGCAGCTCCAGCGCATCTACGGCACGTCGTTCTACTCCAAGAAAGAGCTCGACGACTACCTCAACAAGCTCGAAGAAGCCAAGAAGCGCGACCATCGCCTTCTGGGCAAGCAGCTCGACCTGTTCTCCATCCAGGAGCTCGCTGGCCCCGGCCTCATCTTCTGGCATCCCAAAGGCGGCCTCATCCGCAAGGAGATGGAAGACTGGATGCGCGACGAGTATCTCCGTCGCGGCTACTCGCTCGTCTTCACTCCGCACGTCGCCCGCACCGACCTCTGGAAGACCTCCGGCCACGCCGGCTACTACGCGCAGAACATGTTCACTCCCATGGAGCTGGACGACGCGGAATACCGCATGAAGCCCATGAACTGTCCGTTCCACATCCTCATCTACCAGGACTCGCTCAAGTCGTACCGCGACCTGCCCGCGCGCTATGGCGAGCTCGGCACCGTCTATCGCTACGAGCGCTCCGGCGTGATGCACGGCCTGTTGCGCGTGCGGGGCTTTACTCAGGACGACGCCCACATCTTTTGCACTCCCGAGCAGATCGAAGACGAGGTCGTTGGCTGCATCGACTTCGCGCTCGAAGTGCTGCGCGTTTACGGATTCGACAAGTTCCAGGTTGAGCTTTCAACGTGGGATGCGGACGACCAGAAGACCTACGCCGGACGGCCTGACCAATGGGAGCTGGCTGAGCGCTCGCTCGAGCATGCGCTCAAGCGCCGCAACATCAAGTACAAGACCATCGCCGGCGAAGCCGCGTTCTACGGCCCCAAAATCGATGTCAAGCTGGTCGACGCCATCGGCCGCCTCTGGCAGCTCTCCACCGTGCAGTTCGACTTCACCCTGCCCGAGCGCTTCCGGCTCGAGTACGTCGGCGAAGACGGCAAGCGCCACCAGCCGCTCATGGTGCACCGCGCTCTCTACGGCTCGGTCGAGCGCTTCTTCGGCGTGCTCATCGAGCACTACGCCGGAGCCTTCCCCGTGTGGCTCTCACCCGTGCAGGTGGCCATCATCCCCATCGGCGAGAAGCACCAGGCCTACGCCAACGAAGTCGGCGAGAAACTCAAGGTCGCCGGAGTCCGCGTGCACGTTGACGCGCGCAACGAAAAGATGAACGCCAAGATCCGCGAACACGCCATGCAGAAAGTGCCATTCCAGTTGGTAGTCGGCGACAAGGAAGTGGAATCCCACGAGGTCAACGTCCGCGTGCGCGGCCAGGAAAAGGCCGAAGGTTCAGTTCCGGTGGAGGCATTCGTCCAGCGGGTGAAGAAGCTTATTGAGACGAAGAGCCCTACATTGTAGAAGCGGCACAGCACCAGCGGCGAATTCGACGGAGTTATTGATTTTGACGAGACCGTGCGCGACCCCGACCACCCTACCCGGCTGCTTCCTGCCTACGACAGCGGTGACCATTTGCATCCCAACAATGCCGGGTATGCCGCCTCTGGGAAGGCTATTCCGCTCAGCGTGTTCCACGGCCGCTAACGAGTTCGAATCGCCGCGAGAAACGAGGCGGCGGTCCACCCCGTCAACTTCCGCCACCCATACCCGGGCGTCCGGCGTCGTCGATGACACAAATAGCTAAAGAACTCTTGACTTAGTGCCTTCGCCAGACCATCATTCCGCGAACCTAACTAACCTGATGTCGAAAATGCTGGCGGTCGGAGGAGAACACTGTGCGTCCACTGAAATGGGTACTGGCCGCGGCAGCCGCGCTGGCTGGTCCTTCGCAAATGGCGAAGAGCACCTAGCCGAATTGGAGGCCTTATATCCTTCCGCACTTCTAGATGCCACTCTTTCGGCTCCCGTTCGCCCGGAGAAGACGTCGCCCGCAACTCCCTATGAGACAGTACTTTACGTAACAGCTCCTTATTTTCGATGTTTTGCGCGGAATTCCTCCTATCCCCACGAAAACGGGGATTTTTACAAGGTGGGGAGGGGGCACCCCCGCCGCAAATCCAACCTCTATCGTCCCAATGCGGAACTGCCGATAGGACAGCTTCCTTCCTCAGATCAGTGTCGGTCCGCGCAAATCCTTGGCCACTTCTGCCTTTCGCAACGATCAACTAGAATGCGAACGCACGGAGAAAACCATGGCAACCGCAGCAACTGAAACGAAGCCCCGAGTCAATCTCGATCAGATCAAGTTCGACATCTGCTGCGCCGGGCGCATTCTCTACCGCCAAGGTATGAGCGCAGCCAATGCCGGACACATCAGCGTAGCCATCGGCCCCGACCGCATGCTCATGAATCGCTTCGGCCCGTCGTTCGCCGCGCTGCATTCCAATGACATCCTCACGCTCGACTTGCACGGCAACATCATCGAGGACCACACGGCGCAGAAAAGCGCCCGCCTGAACGAGACGGTTGAGCTGCACGGCATTATTCATCGCTACAACCCGCAGGCCATCTGTGTGCTGCACACCCATCCGCCCGCCACCGTGACCTGGAGTACTTTCCGCAAGGTGCCCGAAATCTATGACCAGGAGAGCTGCATCCTCGTCGGTGATGTTGCAGTGGTCGAAGAAGACTACGAAGGCCTCGCCTCGGGCGAAGAGCGCACCAAGTCTGCCGCCCTTGCACTGGGCAAACATCGCGCTGTGATTCTCCCGAACCACGGAGCTATCACCACCGGCCCGACCGTGCAGCACGCTCTGTTTACCCTGATCATTCTGGAAGGCATGGTGGCGCGCAATCTGGCGGTGTTGTCCGCCGCGCGCGCAACCGGTCTGACGCCGCAGCCTATCAAGCTGGAAGTCGCGCAGCAGGTCCGCATCGGCATCGCCAAGATGAATGCCATCGAGCCGCTTTGGGCTGACCTGCTGCACCGGCTGGTCGCAACCGACCCAGAGCTGTTCGCGTAGGACCGTTGAAAAAACCGCTAAAGTCTTTGCGGTCGCACTGTCGATTTCCGGCCCTTCCGCCCGTCATACTATGTGAACGCGAGAACAACCTTGCGACACATTAACAAAGTCAGGAGAGACCATGCCGAACTACATGTTGCTGTTGTACGACGACCCGACCGGATGGACAAAGCTCAGCCCCGAAGAGATGCAAAAAGCGCTGGAGAAGTACATCGCCTGGGGCCAGAAGGCTAGCAACGGAGGCTATCTCCGCGGCAGCCACCGCCTGGCCGAAGATGTCGGCAAAGTGATGCGTGGCGCCAAGGTCACTGACGGCCCCTATAGTGAGACCAAGGAAATCCTGGGCGGCTATTACCTGATCAACGCCGCCAACTACGAGCAGGCTGTGCAGCATACCCTCGATCATCCTCATCTCGAGTACGGCGGCACCATCGAGGTGCGCCAGGTGCACGCCATGGAGAAGCAGGATTGACCTCCGGCGGAACAAGCGCGGAACTGGCGGTCGCCGAAGTCGGCGGCTCGGTCGAGCACCTGTTCCGCCACGAGTCCGGCCGCATCGTTTCCTACCTCACCCGCCTGCTCGGTCCCGAGCACATGGACCTCGCCGAAGAGGTCGTGCAGGAAGCGCTGCTCAAGGCCCTGCAAAGCTGGGCGTACTCCGGGATCCCGACGAATCCGGCGGCATGGCTCTTGCAAGTCGCACGCAATGCGGCGCTCGACGCTATTCGCCACCGCAAAGTCTCCACCGACAAAGAACCGGTGCTGATTGCTGAACTTACAGGCG
>Ga0210406_10003621_pt1 | contig 16817 bp, 13 predicted proteins | sample IncBWC30MmetaG_FD_155454 | JGI IMG/M metagenome (GOLD analysis project Ga0210406, IMG submission 155454) | Forest soil microbial communities from Barre Woods Harvard Forest LTER site, Petersham, Massachusetts, United States - Inc-BW-C-30-M | ecosystem: Environmental > Terrestrial > Soil >... | reverse complement strand
GGAACGGAAAGCAGGGACACGGCCAGAAGTGTCAGACCAATCGAACGGCTTACGGAGCGAAACTTCATACAGCCTCCTTCGCGGACAATTCGAGTACCACCCCGGGACGACCGACAAATCCGAACCGCTGACCCCACCCTACACACTAGCGGAGCTGGAAGTTAAAAGCCAATGTTGAAATTAGGTCCACCTTCTTGCCACAAATGTCACCCGGATTCACCCGCCATTGGCGCACCGCGGCTCGAGCCGCCTCTACCAGCGCCGGCTCCCCTTCTATAACCTTTTCCACTTCCAGCGTTCCATCCGTTTTCGCTCGCACCTGCAGCCGCACCACGCCTTGAATACCCGCGCGCCGCGCCATCTGCGGGTAATCCGGCGGAGGCGAATTGATCAGGTGCTTTTTGAACTCTTCCGGCTCTTCGTGAACACCGCCCAGAAAGGTCACCTGTAGGCGGTTCTTCCAGTTATCCCACCAATCAGAGTTGCTACCGGTACAGGCAACCGCGCTGGTGGCTGTCTGCGGAGCCGCGGCGGCGATGCTGGACGCCGGTTCTTCAAATCCCATCTGGTTCAACTTCTGCGCCAGCCGGTGTCTTTGCTCTTCCAGCAGGGACTGCCGCAGCGCGGTTTGCTCGTCCACATACTGTAGTCGGATTTTGCCTGCGTTGCTGCGCAGCTTCAGCAGCGCCCCACCGCCATTCAGCGTGCCCGAGGCGCGTACTGGTCCATCCTCATGGGTCTCCATGTTTAACCCAAGGGCCGAATCGGCTTCGATGCGGTCCGCGCCGCCATTTTCCACGCTGGCTTCAATGGTGGCCGCCAGATTTCGCGGCAGGAAAACGATGATATCGCCCGTGCCCGAAGACAGTTGCGATGGACCCGGCAACCGCACGGGACGTGAAGCATCGCCGGATTCAGGTGTGATCCACGCCCTGATGGTGCCGTTGCCCGTCGCCGCGCGCACCACGTTGGAGACGCGGGTCAGGCAGATGCCGCCGCCGCTCGTTTCCACTTCCATGGGCCCTGAAACATACATCACACGAACACCGCCGCCGCCCGTTTCCGCATGAACGGAGCCGTGCACTTCACCGAAATCGATCTGGCCGCCGCCCGTGCGCACACCAACCAGCGCGCCCGCTTCTCCGACGGTGATATTTCCGCCGTCGGTCTCCAGTTGCGCGGTGCCTCGAATGTGCGCGGCGCGAATATGGCCGCCACCGGTGCGGATCTTGGCGTTGCCCGCGACGTCGCGTGCCTGGATAAAGCCGCCAGCAGTGTAGGCATCGAGGTCCCCAGCAATGTCGAGGACGGTGATGTGCCCGCCCTGGGTCTCAATCTTCGCGACGGGAGCCGAATTCATGTTGGCGAGGTGATCCATTCCTCCAACGCGTCCGGTGGTGATGTTTCCGCCCTCCGTCACCAGCAGCGCGTGGCCCCCGATATCCCCGGTTTCGATATCGCCCGCGCCCGTGTGCACTTCAACAGAGAAATTCGAGGGCACATAGACAGTGAACTGCACCCAGAACTGGGCATTTCTTCCCGCCATGCTGCGGAGCCGGGGAAGGAGACCGTTCAACGTGAGCGTACCGCGGATATTGCGGAAATTGAGGATGTAGCGGCTGAAGAGAGTTTGCGAAAGCGGCTCGTGCGCATCGGTTTCGAGGTGCACGGTATAGCGCACCGCTGGCGCCGCGCCGGCGGGCTGCGGAAGAATGTGCACCGAGCCCATGTCTGCCAACAGAGCGAACGTGCGTGCGTCGGCCGCCGGCAATTCGCCGGAGCGGTCGGCGGAAGCGTGCGGCGGAACATTTCCAGCTTTGCAAACGGGGCAGTATACGCAGGAAGTGGCGAGGCACAGAGCTACTGCCATACCCGTGACCAGCAGCCATGGCAAAAACTTTCCGGGATCGCTCACGAAGGAAATCGCTTTCATTGGTTCGGTATCTTAAACCAAATCCGTTGGGCCGGTTTACTACTGGTCGCCGCGCGCACTAAGCTGGCGCAGGGCAGCGGCGCTGCGAAGCCGAACGTAACTGCTGGGGTCGCTGCGCCGCAGATCTTCCAACGTCATGATCACGCCCGTCATGGAGACTTCATGCGCTTTCCCTCTGGCCATCGCCGGAACCGTGTTTCCGTCCGGTATGGGCGCCATTCCGGGCACCATCACCGGCATACTGTTTCCATCGCCTGATTTTTCCAGTGAGTTTACCAGCAGATTTACCGCTTCCACGCGAACTCCGGGATTCGAATCGTGCTTCAGGGTATCGAGCAGCACGGCCCGCACGGAGTCTTCGGAAGCAGAATCGCGCAACGCCTCCAGCGCTTTCAGGCGAACCGCGGGATTCTGATCCTTACGCGCGGCGGCCAGCAGCGCATCGCGTACGTCGGCATCTCCAGCGCGCGCCTTCAGGGCTTCCAGGCAATCCAGGCGCATGCCGGGATCAAAACGGTCGCCGCTCTTCACCACATAAGTGACCACCCGGCGCACATCGGAATCGTCCAGGCTGCCGGTGATTTCGACGGGTTGTTCAGCATTCAGTTGCACGCGGACGTTTTGCGCTCCCGTTCCGGTGGAGGGCGAGAAATTAATCCCGGCCACTGCCATTTTCGAGAGCTGGTCGTCGGAGAAATGCGGTCCTGGGCGCACATTAACGGCTTCATCGAGAGGATTCACGATGCTGTTGCGCGCCAAATACCATTGGGAAGCCTGCACGCCCACAATAAGCCCAAGCACCACCAGTAGCGCGCCGCTCCATGCCGGGCGCAACGCCATCCAGCGGCGAAACGCGCCGAACACGGGAGTCCTTTCCAAAACGGGGGGCCGGACCAGGTCATCGAGACTTTCCGCAAGTTCGCTGCGACATTGCGAAAGCAGCACGCCCGCGGAATCCAGCCCGTCGGCATCCTGGGGAAGGGAGCCAAGCAGGCTCTGAAATTTTTTTTCTTCGGAGAGCTGCGCGTTACACGCGGCGCAAACGGCGAGATGCTGCTGCACCAATGCCTGCTCGTTGTCATCGAGTTCGCCGCAGGCATAAAAGACCAGCAGCGGCGCAACCTGTTCGCAAACGTTCTTGAGTTCACCGGAGGTCATCGGAGTTCTCCCAACTGGCTGCGGAGTTTCCGAGTGGCTCGAAACAGCGAGTTCTTTACCGTCTCTTCACTGGTGCCTAGCGCGTCGCCAATGGCGCGCAGCTTCAGGCCCTGGTAGTGCTTCATTTCGAAAACGATGCGTTCGCGTGGTGAGAGCCGCTCCATCGCGCAGGCAAGCCGTCTCTTGATTTCCTGGCCGATCAGGTGGCGCTCGGGATCGGAAGAGGGGCGCTGTTCCTTCTGGCGTTCAAAGAAATCCGTGGTGCCTTCTTCGTAATGGGCGGGATGCAATTCCGGGGCTTGGTCCTCGGGACGGGCCTGGCGGCGGCGGAGGTGGTCCAGGCAGACGTTGGTGACAATGCGATACAGCCAGGTGTAAAAGCTGCATTCGAAACGGAAGCGATGCAGGTTTCGGTAGACCTTGAGGAAGGCTTCCTGGTAGACGTCGCGGGCGTCCTCGGTGCGCTTCATCAAGTTCAGGGCGAGCCGGAGGACATCACGGTCGTACCGGCGGACAAGCTCCTCAAACGCAACGCGGCTACCGGCCTGGGCTTCCTGGACAAGGGCGCGCTCTTCAAGATGGATCAAGGAGGTCCCCGATGCCAGCGCAGCACCGGGGGTGCGGGACTGGCCGCTATCGTCAGCTAATGCAAAGGCCAAACGGGGTAGAGGCATCGCTTGTTTCTCTCTGCCGACTCTTGTGTAACCTATTGAAACAAGAGACCTTGGTGAATCGGCGGACGGCCTTGCTGCAGGCTACACAACCGATACACTGATTGGACGCTTGAGACTCCCTTTTGTAAGCAGAGCCTCAAGAATACAAGCGCAGCCAACTCGGACCACTCCACTCACCCAGTTCGATGCCCGCAACGATTCCCCGGTATGCCCGGGCACTAGGCCGTGACGTCCTTTCGAGAGCTCATGCGCCACGCCACTAGTGGCCAAGTCAACAGGAGTACTAAGGCCGCCAAAACGAGATGGCCCTGGGCGCGATAAAACCCGTCAGACTGGGAAACCAACTCCACCACACCCCCCAGCAGCGCGACACTTACCGCAACCAGAAAACAGCCCAGCAGATTGAAGCGCACCACTCGCCGGAATCCGAACACGACGACGCCCAGGAGCAGTACGGACGCCAGGAATTGCTTCGTGAAATCGCCTGGGCTTCCCCAATCGGAAACCAGCGCGGCGGCCAGCGCAATAAAGAGAACCAGCCGAAGCCAACGCACACGCAACTCTGCTCCTAGAAACGCAGCCGCCAGGGCAAAAGTTCCCGTTAAAAGGAGGCCCCGCACAATCGCTCCGCCGATGATTGCCGCCGCCGGATAAAGCGCGTCAAAAGTATCGCCGAAACTTGCCGGCAACTCCCGATGTGGGGTTGCCCACCAGACGTCGACCGCACCGAGCAAGCGCTGCAGTCCGACCAGGACTGCGGCGCCTCCTACAGCGATCCAGAATGCGTCGCGATAATAGTCGGCCGGCATCCCGAGCCACATGGGGATTTTCTCGGAGCCGAAGGCGCGGGCCCCAAACGACCACGCCAGGCCGAAGAGCAGCACCAGTGCGCCGACAAGGACGGAGGCTATTAGAAAAATGCCAACGGCGGTGGTAGCGAAGAACATCCGCAAGGAAAGTGCAGTCGGATATTGCACAAGCAGTGTGGGAATCCCCCTTCCGAGCAAGAAGCTGCCGAGAAATGCTGCGACTCCGGCCATGCTCCAGACCGTCAGGCGGCGCCAGGGGACGGTTCCTGCCGGCTGAGAACGCAAGCGCAGGAAATAGAAAACGAACACGGCCACCGCCAGCCCGAGGTAAAGGCTGTACTTCGCGATCGTGAACAGCACTCTCGGCAAAGAGAACTCTTCCTGTTTGCGCGTGAACTCCTCGGGGATTTTGACGTAAGTGCGGTAGTTGGCAGCCTCGTCGCCCAACACCTGCACGTCCATGCGCACGTAGGCATGATCGGCAGAATCTTCTTTGGAACCGGTACTCTCCGGATCGAGCGGCGCAATTTGCTGCCACGTCAGCGTGTGGTCGGTGCGGTTGGGGCGCTTGTCGGAATTGGCCTCCACAAGTTTCCAAGTAGCCAGATCGATCTGTTTTTTCTCGCGCAGGAATTTTTCCGCGATGGATTGTGCTTCTTCCTTGGAGAGATTCGCGCCTTTGGCAGCCTCGGCCAGCGTGTGCCGGAAGGCGTGCAACGATCCGTCGGGTTTCAGCACGATCGCGAATTCTTCAGGTTGCGAATCACGGAAGTAGCGTACGCGCCACAGAGCCCCTGGCACGCGCTCTGCATAAATCTTGTTGATCTGCCCGATGGAGAGCCGGCGCCGCAGGTATTCGTTTGCCACCGGATTCGTGGCGTCCACAAATTGCGTGGCTTTGTGAAAGCTGTTGGGGTCGAGGCCGTGCTCGCGCATCGCGGCATCCCCGCGGCTGACGGCGATGCGGTTGTCCACAGACAGGCGCAGGTAATCACCAATCTTCTCGCGCTTGAGCGTAAACGCCAGCGATCCTCCCAGGATGACGCACAAGGCCAGAAATCCGATCGTTCCGGTGGCAAGCGGATCGTAACGCCGAGGAGTGAGCGCCGTTTCCGCTGCAGCAGGCTGTCGCTCGAGCGAAATTTCTCCCACGGGCGCTGCCCCGTTCAGTAGATCGTCCACTGCCTCGAAACTTCCACGCGCCAGATAAGAGATGCCGGACCAGGCCAGCGGCGCAACCGCCGCGAGCCCCACGACTACGCCGGAAATTTTGAAGTAAAGATTGTCCGAGCGGATCAGCAACATGCCAACCAGTGAAGCATCCACCGTGTAATGCCAGATCAGCGTGGCGACGATTCCCCAGCGCAGCATCACGACGCCCGCCAGGATGCCGACCAGTCCCACCTCAATCCCGCGGATATATCCGGGCTCCTGCGGATAGGCGCTGTGCAGAAAGCTCCAGAAAAATGCTGGGAGAACGACCGCAAGTATTCGCGAGCCGGTCATTTTCTCAAGGAAGGGAATTGCGAAAAGCCGGAAGAGAAATTCTTCGCTCGTTGCCGCCATTACGCCAATCGCAACACCCGCAATCCAAGGAAACGATGTATTTACGACGTCCGAATAACTCAAATCCTGCGGCGCCCACACCCCGAACTTGCTGCCAAGCATATAGAACGCCACGATGAAGCCCATGTGCGCCGCGGCCATCGAAATGCCGACCACCGAGGAACTGAAAAATTCTTTCGAACGAATCCCGCGCCGGCTGAACGCCTGGTACAAACGCAGGCGGGCAGGTTGCGCGGAGCGATACAGCGGTTCGCCGCCGGGAAGCACCAGCGTGACCATCAGACCCGTGGCCAGCGCCCCGAGCAGCAATTTGGCAAGTTGCGCCGCAACAAAGCCGGAATACGTCTGGTGCGTGTCATAACCGGCACGGATGGAGTTCCAATCGTTTGCCTGCATCAGGAAAAATAGGACGGCCACAAGCGCTCCGAGCTTCAGCGCGGTGCCCCAGGAAGTTTTGTTCTGGCGCATCAAGGAAATTCCCAGCCACAGAGCAGCGCCCAACAGGAAACCGTAGGGGATCAGAGCGATTTGGTTATAGAAAATATTGGTGGAGCGCAGATGTTGGTAAGAACGCGTCCATGCTTCTGGCACCTGCAGAAATTCCCGTGTGTTCCCAATGTGGTCACCTTGCAGCCCGACTTCCAGCCGGTACGGCGCATCCTTCGCTTTGAAGTTTTTTCGTTCCCAGGTGAACGACCAGTCCAACCGATTGGGACGCACCTGCGAATTCACCTCCTCGGGCAGGAAATTCCAACTATCCGGATTCGTGCCGAGTTTGGCTTGCAGAAACTGTTGTGCTGCAGCCAGCGCCTGCTCGCGACTCAATGATTTTTCGCCGCGCGCTTCTTCGATCTTGTGGCTGTAGGCGACGACCTTTCCGGCCGGGCTCACGCGCACCAGAAATTCTTCTTCCTGCTGCGGCTTGAAGAAGCGAACATCCCAGAACCAGATGTTCAGTTCGGAAGACATCAGGCGATTCGCTTCTTGCAGGCCGAGTTCGCGCTCCAGGTAAGTCTTGGCGTTATCGTCCACCTGGAAGGTGATTGTGGACTGGTAGTCGTCCAGATTTTCGCCCAGTCCCTGCACGAAAGTCCGTGCGCGCTGCTGCGCCTCGGTACGCGATACCTTGAAATCCACGGCTGCTTCGGGAAACGCGCGGAAAAAATAGCGTTGCGCGAACAGCAGCCCCAGCACGCCGCAAATAATCCACAGAATGAGCGCGCGCTTTTCCGACCCCGTCAAACGTGCATCCGCCAAGGCAGCCTCCTGCGCTTGAAAACACCGCGACAGCCCACTCTAACGATACGCATACCCATGGCGCAAGTTTCACGAAAAGCGAAGCTTAGGCGGGGATGATATAAAGAAGGAAGGATGCCCATCAGCCTGCAAACCGAAGTGCGCATGGTAAAAGGAGTCGGGCCGCAGCGCGCCGAACTCCTCGGCAAGCGCGGCATCTACACGCTTGAAGACCTGTTGAATTACCTGCCGTTCCGCTACGAAGACCGCATCCATTTTTCCAGGATTAAAGATGTCCAACCCGGCGGCACCTACACCCTGCGCGCTCGCGTAATGAGCGGCCAGGCCGTGCGCGGCATGTATGGCCGCGACGCCATTTATCACCTGCTGGTGCAAGACGACAGCGGCTCGCTGCCCTGCAAGTTTTTTCATGGCGGCTACCTGGAAGACCGCTTGAAGCCTGGCCAGCAGTTGATCCTGCACGGCAAAGTGGAGATCGACAAGTTGCGTCCGGCGCGCCGCGAAATGGTGAATCCGCAGATCGAAGTGCTGAACAGCGAGGAAGTAGATTCGACGGAGATGGGGCGCATCGTGCCGATCTATGAGGCCGTCGGCACCTTTGGTTCGCGGATGATTCGCCGCGCCATTTACAACACACTCCAGAATCTGGATTCGAACATCCCGGACGTGCTGCCGCCGGTGCTTTTGGAAAAGTTGCATTATCCGGTAAGACGCGAGGCTTTGATTCACACGCACTTTCCTCCGGCTGAGGAATCGCTGGAGGCGCTGAACCTTTTCCGGTCTTCCGCGCAGCAGCGGCTGATCTTCGAAGAATTTTTTCTCTATCAACTGAGCATGGCGCTGGGGCGCAAGGCGCAGCGGAAGGAAAACGCGATTGCCTTTCGCGTGCGGGAAGACAAAGTGCGGGAAGCACTAAAGCGTATTCTTCCCTTCAAGCCGACGGGTGCGCAGAAACGGGTGCTGGCGGAAATTGCCACCGACCTCGAAAAACCCGCGCCGATGAACCGTCTTCTGCAGGGCGACGTCGGCAGCGGGAAAACGATTGTGGCCATGCAAGCGGCAGTGATTGCCATGGAAAACGGCTGCCAGGCGGCGCTGATGGCGCCCACGGAAATTCTCGCCGTTCAGCATTTTCTTTCGGCGCGGCGGATTCTGGCGCCGGGCGGATATAGCGCGGAACTCCTCATTAGCGGCTTGAAGCCCGCGGAGAAAGCCGCGGCGCGCGAGAGAATCCGCACGGGAGAAGCCCGCTTGGTAATCGGAACGCACGCGCTGATTGAAGATGAAGTGGAATTCGCGCGGCTCGGCTTTGTGGCCATTGACGAGCAGCATCGCTTCGGCGTGTTGCAACGCAAACGGTTGATGGACAAAGCCGCGAAAACCGGCTTCGCGCCACACGTGCTGGTGTTGACGGCCACGCCGATCCCGCGCACGCTCTCGCTCACGCTCTACGGCGACCTCGACGTTTCCGTGCTTGACGAATTGCCGCCGGGACGCACGCCTATCGAAACGCGCATGACCACGGAGAAGCATCTCCCAGGCGTGTGGGATTCTTTGCGCCGAGAAGTCGAGGCCGGGCATCAGGGCTACATCGTCTATCCAGTAATCGAGGAATCGAAACTCGAATTGAAGGCCGCGATGGAAGAATACGAGCGCCTCTCAAGAGACGTTTTTCCTAAATTGAAAGTGGGCTTACTGCACGGACGGATGTCCAGCGAAGAAAAAGACGACGTGATGCAGCGCTTCCGGCGGAATGAAGTGCAGATTTTGGTGGCGACAACCGTGATCGAAGTCGGCGTGGATGTGCCTAACGCCACCGTGATGGTGATCGAGCACGCCGAGCGCTTCGGCCTGGCCCAATTGCACCAGCTTCGCGGGCGTATTGGACGCGGCGCGCAGAAATCCCACTGCATCCTGGTGGCGCCGGGACGCATGACCGACGACGGGCGCGCCCGGCTGGAAACGATGGTGCGCACCACGAACGGATTCGAGATCGCCGAAACCGACTTGCTGATTCGCGGCCCGGGCGAATTCTTCGGCACGAGGCAATCCGGGGAGCTCGGCTTCCACGTGGCCAATCCCTTGCGTGACCGCGAACTGCTGGAGCGCGCGCGAAAAGAGGCATTTCTTCTGGTCGAGGACCCTGCGCAGAAAGAACCCCTGCAACGCATGCTGCGCTTGCTGCCGCCGCAGTGGCAGCGGCGCTATCATCTGGCGCGCATCGGCTGAGGCCCGCTTCCCATGCGCATCATTGCCGGAACATTTCGCAGCCGCCAGTTGAAAAGCCTGAAAGGCATGGCGCTGCGCCCCACCAGCGATAAGCTGCGTGAAACTCTCTTCAATGTCCTTGGCGATTTGGTTGCCGGCGCTCGATTTGTGGATTTGTTTGCCGGCACGGGTGCGGTCGGTATCGAAGCGCTCAGCCGTGGCGCACAGGAAGTAATTTTCGTGGAAAAGCATCCGCCCGCCGTTGCGCTCATCAAGAAAAATCTTGCGTCTCTGGAAATTCGCAACGGTACGCGTGTGTTGACGATGGATGCCTTGCAAGCGCTGAAACGTCTCGCTGAAGAACCTGCCGCCGCAAGGGTTCGTATCGATATTCTTTTTCTCGATCCGCCCTACGCCGAAGAGGCGCAATACGCGAATGTGCTCTCCTTTTTGGGCAACGCGAATTTGTTGGCTCAACACGCCGTGGTTATCGCCGAGCATCAACGCTCGCTTGACCTTCCTGAATCCTTTGGTAAGCTCGAACGAGTCCGCGTGCTTCGTCAGGGCGACGCGGCGCTGAGTTTTTTCAGGTTTCGTCTCCCCAGCCTGCCGGATATGCCCCGCTCCGAGTAAACCTTAAGTCCGGCCTGTTCATCTATCTTCACAGTCCTTTTATGGGCCAGAAGAGGAAGGCGCGCTTGCGCAAGGCGCGATACAATTAAGGGTTCATGGGCAAGCGGTACCAGGTCAATCGATATGATTTGCTCGGCCAGGCGGAGCTGTACCCGCCGCATACCGTTTTGCCCGGCACGCTGGAGCCGAAGCTGGAGATCGCCTGGGACAGCTTCCACCAGAATTTCTTCAGCAACATCCCGGTATTTTTTCAGCGCACGCGCCTCACTGGCTCGGTGCCGCTTGTGTATGTCCTTCGCGATTGCCGCGTCGAACACCCCGCGCCGCAGCGTGCAATCCTGCTTGCCGCGCTGGTTCAAATCTTGTTGCTGCTGATTCCCTGGCCCGATCTGCCGGTATCGGCAAAACGCAATCCCGCCTTCGATAACACGGAATTGACATGGTCCGGGCCGGTTGACGATCTTCCGCTCCTCAACATGCCACGCGAAAAGAAAGCCGCGCCGCGTGCAAAAAATCCAGCCGAGCCGCCGCCTGCCGTGGGCGCCGACGCGTTCCATCCCCGCCAGCGCATCCTCACCGATCCGTCCCGCCCGACGCATCCCCGGCAAACTCTCGTGAATCCCGCGGCGCCGGCTGACGCGCCGAAAATTTTGCCGGACATGCCCAACGTGGTGCATCTCGCGTCGGTGGCGGCTCCTCCACGCCCGCGGCTCGAAATCAGCGAGCAGACGCTGAGGAAACTTCGCCCGAAAACAAAAAAGATGGTAGCGACCACGGATGTGCCTTCGCCGGATTTGCCGAATCTGGAGCAGAAGCCGGCGGAAGTCAGCCTGATGGCCCAGCAGAACGGGCCGGCAAAACCGAAACTCGAAATCAATGCAGGTTCCGCGCCGCGGCTTGGTGCGCGAAAACAGGATGGCGAACTTGCCGCCGCGCCAGAGGTGGCTCCATCGGCGTCGAATGCTCGGGCAGGCTCAACGGGGACTCTGATCGCCCTTTCCGCTTCGCCGGCGCCACCCTCGCCCGTGGTTTCCGTGCCGGATGGAAATTTGTCGGCGCGCGTGGCGATTTCCCCCGAAGGAAAAAAGCCGGGAGTGCCGGGCGGTGTGCCTGCGTCCTCCGCTTCCGGCGGCGGAACTGCCGAAACGGCAAGCAACAGTGCCGGCGGGGCAAACACGACGGGCATCACCATCAGCGGTGGAAATCCAAAACCCAATTCCAGCGTCTCAGGTTTGGGCGGCATCGGAAAGTTCAGCATGGCGAAGCCGCAAGCCTACATCAAGCGTCCCGACCCGAACGCGGCCGTGGAAGACGATTCCGTGCGCGCGGGCCCGCCGAATTTCGCCCTCCTCCCTCCCGGCTCCCCGCCGGAACAGATTTTCTCCCGGCGCCGCGTTTATTCGATGAACGTCAACATGCCGAATTTCAACAGCGCCACCGGCAGTTGGATCATTCATTTTTCCGAGTTGCATCTTTCCGGCGCCGCCGGCCACGCGGGAAACGTTGCCGCGCCCGTGCCGGTGCACAAAGTGGACCCGAAGTATCCGTCCACGATGGTTGAGGAGCGCATCGAAGGAGAAGTGATTCTTTACGGTGTGATCCGGCAGAATGGAACCGTGGACAGCATCCAATTGGTGCGCGGCATTGATGAACGCCTGAATGCCAACGCTATGAGCGCTTTCAGCGAGTGGAAATTTGAGCCGGCCATACGCGACGGACAACCCGTCGACCTGGAAGCAATCGTTCACATTCCATTCCACGCGCCGGCCCGCCAATAATACCGAAGACTTTTTTAGAAATTGGCTTCCTGCAATTTCACAAGGGTGTATAGCGTGTGATTTACGGGCACGGGCACGCCCAATTCCGCGCCGAGACGCGCAATGCACCCGTTCAGCGAATCGATTTCCGTGCGCTTGCCGCGGGCCATATCCTGCGCGGTGGAAGAACGCGTCCCGCTCATCTGCTGGCCAATCAGGAAGGCGCCGGCAATCGCCGCTTTCGGGTCTTCCAGACCCGGAGGATGGATTCCCTTTTTCTTCGCAACTTCCAGCACTTCGTAGACCACGGCTTCCACCACGCGCTTGGCATCCTCGCTCGCGATGATCTCTCCATACGTCACGCGCCCCAGGCCGGAGATGGCGTTGAGTGCGCAATTCCACACCAGCTTGGTCCACAATTCGCCCTCAATATTGTCAGAAACGCGGCAGGGAAGTTTGGCGCGCGAAAAGAACTCCGCGGTCTTATCTACCTTCGGCGAGGGCGGCCCAATCACCAGATCGCCGCGGCCGAGATGCTTTACGGTTCCGGGAGTGGGCGCCGACGCGGCGACGTAGACGACCGTTGAGATCGCCTCGATGCCCGATGCCTTGCGAATTTCTTCCGTGTTGTTCACCCCGTTTTGCAGGCTCAGCACGATCGTGGAGGGAGAAATATACTTGGCTAATTCTTTCGAAACTGAGGCGGTGTCCGTGGTCTTCACGCAGAACAGCACATAGTCCGCCCCGGCCGTGGCAGAGATTTCGGTCGACGCCGCGGGATGCAGCGTCTCCTGAAATTGCATCGTATCCAGTCGCAAGCCGGACTTCCGCACCGCTTCCACAAACGCGGCGCGCCCGATCATGGTTACCGGCACGCCCGAACGCGCCAACAACCCGCCGAAATATCCGCCAACCGCGCCTGCGCCTACGACAGCCACCTTCGGCCAATTTTTTTCATCAGTCATTTTGGGTTTGTCCTGCAATAGGGATTCATCAGTATTGCGCAAGGTTACATCAAAAATGGTTGCGCAATTCGCGGAACGCCGGCAGGATCACCAGCTTTCCCGTGCCCGCCACAACAGGCTCGTGCTCCAGTTGCCAGGTGTTTACATGCGGGATGTACACGGCGTTCAAGCCCGCTTGCATCGCAGGATTGATGTCGCTGCGCGGGCTGTTGCCGATCATCCAGCCCTGGGTCTTCACAATTTTGTGCTTGTTCACCAACACCTGGTAAGTCTTGGCGTCTTTTTCGCCGACGATCTCGATAGCTTCGAAAAATCCCTGCAGGCCAGAGCGCTCCACTTTCGCCGCCTGTTCCGCCGGCTCACCCTTCGTGAAGAGGATCAGCCGGTGGCGAGCCGTCAGGTACGCCAGCGTTTCCGGCACGCCATCGAGAATTTTCGGCGGCGTGCGCTCCAGCTCCACAACGCGCACGTGAATCTGCGCCAGCGTCTCCCGTTTGGCCATCTGGTCGGCCAGCTTCAAATAGGTTTCTTCCAGCGAGCGGCCGAAGCTGCGCACGCCGTACCCGTATTGGCGGATATTCTTGCGTTCCGTTTCGTTCAGAATGTGCCGGATGTAGGCGCGGCTGTAACCGCACGGTTCCACCAGGGTTATGAAATCCTCGATGAGCTTTTCGAAGAAAACATTGTTTTCCCACAGCGTGTCGTCTGCATCAATCAGCAGTGTGTTGCGTTTCATAAGCTCGAAGGGTCACCGTGTTTCGCGATTCCCCAAACAATGCGAAATCTTAGTGTAACAGCCCCAGCGCGTCCTGCGCGATCACGCGTGCCGCGCAGGGGTGGGCCATGGCTCGCGCCGCTTGTTTCATCGCGCGGAGCTTTTCCGGCTGGTCCACAAGCGTCGCGATTTTCCACGCCGCCGCGGGGAGATTGTTGCAGCGGATCGCGGCGCCCGTTTCCAGCAGATGATCGGCGTTGCGTTCTTCCTGGCCGGGTATAGGCTCGACGAGAGCCATGGGCAACTCGCGTGCCAGGGCTTCCGAAGTGGTCAAGCCGCCGGCCTTGCCGATCAGCAAATCGGCGGCGGCCATGTATTGGTCCATCTCGGTTGTGAATCCCACGGCCACCAGGCGCGGCTGGCCGGACGGCGTCTTGCCGGCGGCTTTTGCCAGCGCGTCCAGGCGCTTTTTCAATGGTTCTGATTTTCCGGCGATGGCCACAATCTGCCACGGCCGCTGCATCGCCAACAGATCTTTCACAAGCTGCTCCAGCGGTCCGACACCGTATCCTCCAGCGGACAAGAGCAAAACTGGTTCGCTAACTGCCAGCCCCAGTTTCTTCCGTGCTTCGCCGGCGCTGACGGGTTTTTCGAAAAGCGGATCGATGGGAATCCCGGTGACGTGCAATTTTTCCCGCGGCACGCCGATGTTGGCCAGGTACTCGAGCGACTCCCGCATCGCCACGTAGTAGCGATCCACCGTCCGGCACAGCCAGAGGGCGTGGACATCGTAATCCGTCACCACGATGGCGTGGCGCGCCTGCAATTTCTTTTTCGCGATCAGCCAGGCCAGAATTTCGGCGGGAAGAAAATGCGTGGCCACGCACAGGTCCGGCTGAATTTTCTTCAGCAGGCGGATCATCGGCTGGGTGTTCAGGCGGTCCATCGCCAGGCGTTCGCGCGGATGGCGCCAGGGCTTGTCGGTCCGTTCGTAGAGCAAGCCCATCAGGTCCGGCGCGCCCCGCACCATGCGGATGTACGCTTTATCGTAGATACGCTGGAAGAGTTTGCTGACGTGCCCAAGCGCATCAATGTGTTCCACTTCGCAATTGCCCTGCGCGCGAAACGCTTTTTCGAGCGCCTGCGCGGCTCGCACATGACCTGCGCCGGAGGAAGCCGACAGAATCAGGACGCGGGGCTTCCGGTTCAGCAGAAAGGGAGGCTCCATCAAGCGGCGCCGTCAGGCCGTCTTCCGTTGCCCGTTCGCCAGCTTGTCCAGGATTTCGCGCCCAATTTTCTGCAATTCGCCGAAGCGCGTCAGATATTCCTGGAAGTCGTGGTTCAGGAGTTGCGCATCCTGCGGCCCCAGTTGGTTGCGCAGAATCATGTCGCGCAGCCTCACGGGGTGAGGCAACACCGCCTCCTCCTGCAATTCTTCCAAAGCAATTTTCGGATTGTAGTGATACATAACGCCCCCACGGGCTTTCTTCGCCCATTCACACAATACGTCAAGCCCCTATTCTACGCGCAAAACGCGTGGCGAATCATACCCGGAAATTTCGGGCTGGGCCGTCTTCGATTCAATTGTTCAAGAGACAGGCAGTTAGGAATTTCGGTCCGCCGATTTTAGAATGGGACTGAGAGTTCACAGGCAAGAAAAGCGACATTACTGAGCAGCGGATTCGTAAACGGCCATGGAGCACGAGAGTGGATTATTCAACCGATTGGGCGCAGATTTAAGGGCGGGTTCTAAAGAGAGCGCGTCGAACTGGCTTCCGTCTCGCTCACTTCCGCGCCAACAGCTGGGTCCAATCGGCGAGTTGATCGTCCAGGGCCTTGATTTCCAAAGCCAGGCGAGTATACATCGGGTTTTTCAAAAACAGCCTGAAGAGAACTTTTCTCTTGTTTTTCAATTCCTCACGATCTTTTTTCGGATTGTTCGCAGTCTCCTGCATGTGAGTTACCTCCACTTATCGAAGGCCTCAGCGTACAAAGCTCTAGAATCTGCTATCCGCGTCACTGGGGCCACTGTTCGGAATCCAGAGCTGCAGCATAGAGGCTGTAATAGGCGCGCGCAGTCCACTATTAGACACTCTTGCAAATAGTTTGCTGAAAGATGAATGTCGGCCAGAGTCAATTGGCCCAGTAGTGCGGGTAGCTTTCGGTAGGCCTACCCATGGGGACCGGGCCCGTCACTGAAAACGGAAACGGGGAACTACGCGGCGGAGGCGCGCGCGGGGATGAATTCGTATTTTTCGATTTTTGCGGCGATGCCGGTTTTGCCGTGGTCGTCGGTTTCCACGCGCACCACATGGCCATGGCAGCGAATATTCACGTCGCCCGCGGAAATAATTTGCTGGGGAAGCGTCAGGATGAAATCAATCTCGCTGCCCTTCTCAAAGGGCGCCTCAACAACAAAATATAGCCCGCGGTAGCTGACGTCGCGCGTGTTGGCTTTAAGTTCCGGGCCGTTCGCGTCGTTTAGCAGGACGCGCACTGGCAAATTCATCGCGAAGCGCCGGGCTTCGCGCCGGTCGGAAAGATCGCCCATTCGGCCCCCTGGATTGCCGGACGTGGCGAAATTAGCATTGGGAACAGCAAGTTGCAATGTCAAATTGCCACAATTTAGCACTAGTACGAGCAAACGGCGTAGTGGGTGGTATAGAACTAGGGCTTTCGAGATTCGGCGGAAATTCCCGTTTCGGGTACACTTTTGTTGACTAACTTTCAAAATGCAGACAGTCCACGATTCCCATAACCTGTTTCTCGACGGCCCTGCCGGCCGCCTCGAGGCGATTCTCTGGACACCGGTCCGTTCGGATTCTCCCTTGCTGGCGGCGGTGATTTGCCATCCCCACCCGCTCTTCGGCGGTACGATGCACAACAAGGTGGTTTACAACGCCGCGAAAACCATGGACGCACTGGGCATCCCCGTGCTGCGCTTTAATTTTCGCGGGGCAGGATTGAGCGGCGGCGCTCACGACAACGGGCGCGGCGAGCAGGGCGACGTGCACACGGCGCTCGACTATCTAGCTGCACAATTTCCGGGCATTCCACTCTTGCTTGCAGGCTTCAGCTTCGGGAGTGTTGTGGGTCTCCGCGTGGGTTGCCGCGATGCGCGCGTGAGCGAATTAATCGGCAT
>Ga0210406_10003619_pt1 | contig 16819 bp, 34 predicted proteins | sample IncBWC30MmetaG_FD_155454 | JGI IMG/M metagenome (GOLD analysis project Ga0210406, IMG submission 155454) | Forest soil microbial communities from Barre Woods Harvard Forest LTER site, Petersham, Massachusetts, United States - Inc-BW-C-30-M | ecosystem: Environmental > Terrestrial > Soil >... | reverse complement strand
ACAATATTAAAAACCTTTGCGTATATCAAAACATGAATAACAAACCAAAATATCATAAAATCTTTAAATACACGCAACCAATGAATTTTAATGGCATTGATACTCTTGATAAAATTAAACATGAATGGAAAACCAAATATCCTGATAAGCAATTGAAATTTATAATATTTAAACGATTAATGAGAAGTCCGTTCGGTGCTTTAACTTCACCACCAAAACATGACCATCTTTTCATTATGCGTGTGTATAGCACAGATCACACATTGAAACAGCCACCAAAGGCATTACTTCTTAAGTGGGAAAGCCTTCTTGATCCATTCTGATATTATGACATATAAAAAACGCAAATTTGATTATAAATTCATTCACTTTAATAATCTTGAGGGTGTTTCTCAGATCGATTCAATGAAAAACATTTATCGTAATTATGATAAAAAAGCCAAATTTAGGACTATATCAATCATCGTGAACGGAGAACCTTCACTTGCCACATTTGTGTATTTATCCAAATCCAATACCAAAATCGGAATTTTTACTAATCAATCATGAAAATTAATTATATAAGGTGGAATCCATTTTTGTATACAGACACTTCAATTTTCTCATTAACTGTTTCTAATGATTTGGAAGGTGTAACAAAATTAGAACTTGAAAAATATCTCTTTTCGATGTATAATAAGGATGTGAAGTTTCGTACATACAAAAGAGATGGCGGTAAAACACTAAAAACATTTTTATATATACACCAGAATGAAAATCATAGGAAATCAATTAAAGAAAGCCAAATATCGTAGAGTATTTTACTATACTGAAGTATTGAACCTAATTGGATTTAATAAACTTCAGACTATTAAATATTCATGGTCATCATGCTATCCCAATTACGATTTTAAATTTCGTATATACAAACGCAAAGTGGATGATAAATCTGAAACGATATATGTAATGGTAGTATATTGTTCCACTACACCACTATCAGAACCATTGGATTTAAAACATGTTATATATAAATTAGAAGTATGAACAAACGTAGACCATATTACGGTAAATATAATAGGGCTGATAACTTCATGCCTTGTCACAATAATATCGATGGATTAGATCATATAGATCGTCTTAAAGTGGCATTTCGTCAGAATGATATAAAATACGTGGTAAGATCAAATAAAGATAAAACATTATTAACCTTATTCATGTATTATAACCCAGAATGAAATTATACTACGGAAAATATAAAAACGCCACCGTCGAACTGGCTGAACCTAACAATCTAGAAGGTCTTCAGCAAATTGACAAATTTATGAATTTTTATAGAGACAATCCAAAAGTAGACAAGGATATGAAATTTGTGGTAAGATCATCCAAATTGAAAACTTATCTGTTTCTTTGGACTTATTGGAATTATGATGAACTCTAAACTATTTTACGGTAAATATACCCACCAAAACGATTTTATGCCGCGACCAAATAATCTCGATGGCGTGGAATCAATTGAATTCATTAAACATCAATTTAGAAATAAAGATGTCAAATTCGTAACAAGACATCGAAACAACTGGTTAATCCTTTTTGTGTATCACAACCCCAAATAATTATGAATAAATTAATAATCCTAATATCAATGCTCTACATAACTGTAGAAGCTCAAACCAATAAAATAGGCTCCATAGTCAACGGAGAATATATCGAGCCTGTCGGTTATCGTTGGATAGACCCATCTAATTTAGTGGACAATCTCAATTTAAGTAATCCTGAATTTAGAATCTATTATCCCCATCCTTGGGAAACCTATTACGATTTCTTCCAGATTGACACAACTAGAACAAAATATGGAGATTCCAGTCCTACAAACATCTATTTTTATAGCGATAAATGTCCGATTTCTATCCAAATAGGCACCAATTTTTATCATTTATCAGATTTAACCAAACAAAACGAGTTACCAAACCGATGGCATTATTGGTATGATACGAATGGTTTTGATAATTTTACTAATTACGAAAGCGGTGACTTTTTTTCAGAAACAGTAAGCCCAATTTATACCAATTTAGTCAATGAAACAGTCAAATTGCGTTTAATGAAACTGGACGGTATCAGTAAATAATAAATCAAACCCCAAAATAATAAAATGAAAACTATAATTATAATACTAGCAATTGTCATGGTTCCTCTCGTTGTGACTTTGGCACTCCCTCCTGTTAATTGTCAAAGTTATGAATGGACACAAAAAGACCCAAATAATGAAGCCGAAACTATAATATTTGATGCTGGTTGGTTAGATAAACTTCGTCCAGAAGAAGGCTCCACAGATTATCAAATTGGTGTAAGAAATGAAGAATTTGCCATTCAAACTACTCGTTTCACTGTTGATCTTCAAGTAACTAATATTTGTTTTGATGATACTAATTGTCAAATCACTATTCAAGTAGGTACTAACTTTTATCATTTATCCGATTTAAAGAAAGAAATACCAATGCCAGATCATTGGTTATGTAAAATTTATAGCAATGATGTTTCAGAATTTACTAACACATCCACGGGTGATGTGTTCCAATTTTCAACCAATAATCTTCTTCATCTTCCTGTTTGGCCAACAAACTTAAACCCATCACCTTGGTGCGTTGGTGATACCACCGATACATCAAAAAAAGATCATTATACTAACAATAACAACTATGGTTTTTGGAGTGAATCTAAGCCTGAGTCGGAAAATAAAATGCTTGAATTCTTCAAAAATAATCCCAATGTAACTATCATTATGGATTTCGATTCTTATAGATATAATGGAGATGATGGGAAACCTTTTTCACCCAATCTTCTCAATGCTATGGTGAAATCTGGATTAATACACGTTAAATAATTATGAATAAATATAAATTACTAATTTTATTATACTTGATATGTTGCTTGTCAGCATTATCTCAAACCAATGAAATGTCTGTGTTCGATCTGGCCCTTGAAAATGGAAATGATGTAACAACATATTATTCCCATGGACATAAACCTGTGAATTTATCATTTCCTTCTGTTGGATTTTCTGATGTTATCGCCCAACTTGATTATGTAAATGTATGCGACACTAATCAATACTGGATAGGCATTATGCTAACAAACGTAATCTATGATTCGAAATACATCGGCACAATTCAAGTGGGCACCAATTTCTATCATTTATCTAATCTTAAAAAGGATGTTCTAGTGCCGTTTAGTAGTATAATTAATTCAAATGATGTGGAATCACTATTTAAACCGACTCCTCGAAATATATGGGATCAACTTACACTAGACTGTGGTACGAATGGATTCCGAATACTAGATGATGATACAATTCTATATACAAATAATAATGGAATGCCCGTATTGTGGATTATGTCAGACGATGGTGACATTGGTGAAGAAAATTCTACTGAATTGATTAACGCAATGAGGAAGTGTGGATTAATACATATTAAATAATTATGAAAGACGCAATATTAACAATGGCAATCGGTATATTTCTTGGTATAAGTATAATGTTACCAGAAGTCCAATCATTACGAAACCAACTCAGTCATTCCGAAGATGAAAGCTATAAATGGTATGTTGATTACTGCGTAGTCGCTAAAGTTCCTATATGGCCAAAAACTATTCCACAATACTGGGTAGATTATACCGAACAAACAAATACTGGTTGGATCGAGATTACGAACAATTATCAATTATATGTAGATAAAAATAGTTGGATCGAAATATCTAATATCATCAATTATTTCCATGTAAAAAATACCAATGCTGTTATGCTTATGCCATCAGAAAATAATATAGGTGCCAACGATTTCTTTAAAGCTGAATTCGGTACTAATCAATGATATGCGTAAATTATATTACGGTAAATATACTAATTCATATAAATCATACTCTGTACCAAATGAGTTAGACAGTATTGACCTATTGGATCATTTTAAGAAAAACCATATTAGAATTCTGGCAGATATGAAATTTGAGCCAAAATTTGTCATCAGACCATCTAAGGATAAACAGTTTCTGTCACTTTTTACTTATTTTGTAACACAATCATGAACACACCTAAGAAACTTTATTACGGTAAATATAATTGGAATCGTCAATCTTACTTAGTGAAAAACACTATGGAAGGTGTCGATGAATTAGAGAATTATAGACAATCAGAAACTGATCTCTTTAATCACCGTGGTGTCTATGATATAAAATGGGTATGGAGAAAATCCAAAGATAAAAAATTTATTCAAATAACCTGTTACTTAAAATGTTACATCGATCATGAACACACCTAAGAAAATTTATTACGGTAAATATAATTGGTGGTATAATTCCTTATTTTACAATAACGATATAGAAGGCGTCGATAAATTAGATAAATATATAAAGGAAAAAACTAACTATCTTAATAATATTGGCATTTTCGATGTCAAATGGGTACTTCGTAAAACTAAAGACAAACAGTGCCTTTATCTCACATGTTATTATAAATATGAACCAAAAACAACAATTTAAACTATATTACGGCAAATACAATTGGCGGTATAATTCCTTCTTTACCACTAACGATATAGAAGGCGTCGATAAATTAGATAAATATAGAAAGGAAGAAACTAACGCTTTTAAGAATCTTGGCATTCACGATGTCAAATGGGTAAGTCGTAAAAGTAAAGACAAACAATACATTCATATCACATGTTATTATAAATATGAACCAAAAACAACAATTTAAACTATATTACGGCAAATATAACTCAAAACATGTTTCATATACATTTATGAATAATATTGACGGTGTAACTGAAATGGACAAATTTATCAAATTTCGCCGTAAACATTACGCCGATTATAATATTAAAGATGTTAAAATTGTAATCAGAAAACAGAGAGGTGGGGAATTTATACAGTTTACATCATATTATTATACTACCCCTCCGACAACCAATCAACCAAGAGTAATATGACCACCGAAAAAGAAAAGTCAATTGATCACGGTAAAACATACTACGGTAAATATACCAAGTTTGAAAAACCTAACGTCTATTACAATGACGTGTCTGGTGCCGATTTAATAGAATCTGTAAAGATTTATTATAAAAGACTTCTCTTTAATCTCTTGAAAGTCACCGATGTCAAATTTGTCATCCGTCAATCCAAAAATGAAAAATATATATTTCTCTACACTTACTATATTGCTACCAATTAATATGAATCCATCACTATCTAAACCAAAGAAACTCTATTATGGTAAATATACCACAGTATCGCGTTCTTTCTCACAAATTGATAATCTAGAAGGGTTGGCTTACTTCGATATTCTTAGAAGTAAACAACCTGATATGGTGTCACTTAAACCATCCGATTTAAAATTTGTGGTAAGAAAAGTTAGAGGATTTAATAATTTTATCGCAATGTTTACCTATTATACCCCTCCACCCTTTTTATCACCAATTTCAGCAGACACTCTCATGCGAACACTAAATAATACCATTTAATACTTGTGAACCAACAATTAACCAAATCCGCTAAAAGAAGAGTTAAAAAACTCTATTACGGTAAATATAACAAAAAAGCCATATCTCCAACTACATCCAATGATATCGACGGTATAAATCATTTAGATTGTTATAAATATACTTGGAATAAACGCATTTTTGATATGGCCAGTTCAACGAAATCAAAATCGGTAATCCGTAAATCTAAAAACGGTAAATCCTTATCCCTTTACTTCTACTTCTATGCCAATATCCATATCCCTTTACCTCTTTAATATATGAAACCTAAACTGTTATACGGTAAATATAACAATAAACACATATCCTATCACCGCGATAATACCATCGACGGTGTCAATGACTTGGAAGATTATAAACAATATGTCCTTAAAGAATATAACGCTAATGATATCACCGATATCAAATTCGTTTATAGAACAAATAAATCAAAACAACTTATCACGTTCACAGCCTACTTCTATCAGAAACCAACCGCTTTTACCAGATTATCATGAAACATAAACTCTATTACGGTAAATACAAATGTCGGGCAATTTATGGATGGCATCCTAATAGTATTGCTGGTATTAATGAAATTGACGGAATCCAATCCAATATAACAACAGACCTTCTTAAAACCGATAAAAACTCCATATTTAAGTTCGTTGTCAGACAATCCAATGACGGTCAATTCTTAAAATTAATAGGTTATTACACGCCTTAATATGAAATCACCTAAACTCTACTATAATAAATACCAAATGGCAAGTACTTATATCGCTCAATATAATAATATAGAAGGAATTGATAATATCGACGCAATTAAATGTCATTTCCTCTCATATCCCACCTTATTCACAGCAGTTAAATTTGTGGTAAGATCAAATAAACAAAAAACTCTACTATCCCTCTCCGTTTATTATAATTATGTCAAACAACCCTAAACTCTACTATAATAAATACAAATGTCGGGGCATCTCCTCCTCCTTTACCAATGATATCAATGGCATTGCCTTCCTTGACAATCTTAATGCCTCAAATGCCCGAATCTTTAACCAGAAATCTTCCCATTTTAAAGATCATAAATCAGTCTTCAGAACCTCAAAAGATAAATCCTCCTTAAGACTCTTCACCTATTACAATCTCCCTTAATTCTTATACTTCAATATTCTCCTCACTGTGGTTTCTGTCCAATTCATCCCATTTCTAGGAGTCTTATATCCAATACTCATCAAATATTCAGCCATATCAGTTAATGTATTCTTATCATTCTTCTCCCTATATTCTTGAATGACCTTTATCGCATTTAAATAATAATCCGTCTTTCTAGATTGTATCACGGCTCGTGCCTTTGACAATGCGTCGTTTGCTTTAGGGTTTCCTAACTTAACTCCGCGTTTCCTTGCCCTTTCTATTCCAATCTTTGTAAGAGTAGATATGGATATCTCTCGTGTCTTAATATTATGTACTTTATCATGACATTCCTGACACAAATGAACTGTCCTCTTTCCTCCCTTTATCCGTGGTACAACATGATGTTTTATTATATTCTCCTCACTATCACACTCAAAACATTTTTCTATATCCATATTCCTATAATTATACCATTACTTATTACTTTATCAAGTTATTATACATACCCTCCATACAGAGTCTCTATTTAGGGGACCCCCCCCTCATTTAAACTCCTTACCCCACTATCCTCCTCTCTCTACCACCTTACCCCACAGTAATACTCCATTTAATATATTTTAATTCATATGATCTTCCATAATTAATCAATACTCTCTGTTTTAGTATCAATAGCATTGTGTTCATTGAATTTAATTGTAATGTCATTAATGAATTGTTATAGATAATAATGAATTAAAGGGTAAGTAAGGAGGGAATGGAAAATGTAACAGTATGTCGGTTATTCTTGTTATATTTGTTATTATTTATTGGGGATTTTTATATACGCAATTATTTTTCATCATTATCTGTCATTATTAATTTGGATCATCGTTTTAAGTACCACACTTTTTATATATCACTATCTCTTATGATATATGGGTCATTAGGCGATATGATGATATAGGCAATTTCTGTTATTAGTAAAATTGATTTCACTTACATTGATAAGAAACAATTATGAAATTACGGACTTATGGAATTTTTTTCCGTTATCGTTAAAGTTGAAAAAGCCCAATAATAACGTTAAAGTGGTATAGATTATGTAAGTGGTTGGTATTAATGGGTTTATGAGGAATATTGGGAAAACTGATGGTATATGGGAAGGTGTATGTACATAGTAAACATATTAACGATAAAGTGATATAGGTACTCCTTGGTGCCCTACTCTAGATGTATAATCATCGCAATGGTGTTTATAGTGAACCTCGCACTGATATGTCCAACTCTCACTTACAATACTAGTATATCAGGTAATTGGTAGATAGCAAGGATTATTTTATAAAAAGGTCAAAATGGTGATTATTTTTGGTATGTAAGATGTTGGTAATGATGTAGTTATGGGATATAAAAAATAAATTACGAAAATGATTATGGTGATGACTGTGTTATTGTGTGTGATGATGACTGTGTTTTGGTGCTTGACAATATAAAAAGGTGGAGAGTATACGGAGTATGAATTATTAAGGAATGGTATACCGATGGAATTCAAGGAGTTATACAATTAAAATAAGGTCTTGACAATGTGTATGGATATGGTATTCTATATACATAATAAATTAAAGATATGCCTAATCACTGTTTTAACTCATTAAATATCACTGGGCCTGTAAAGGATGTTACCGCGTTTGTTGCGTTGGTATCTGGTGGGAAGCTTGATGCTTTTGATTTTAACACAGTTGTACCGATGCCGAGTGAATTGGTTGGTACGATTAAGGGGACAGGTGAGAATGACAATCCTGAATTGAATGAGCAACTCGTTAAAAAGCATGGATTTAGCAATTGGTATGATTGGTGTATTGCCAATTGGGGAACGAAATGGGGTGCGTATGATGTTGGTGAATGGTTTCATGAAGGTACTTGTGATGGTGAAACTGCCACAGCTACAATTACTTTTACTACAGCATGGGAACCACCATCAAATTTCTTAAAACGAGCCAGTGTTAAATTCCCTGCGTTATTCTTTAATATTGAATTTGAAATAGAAGATGGTGTAATTGGGGATGTTTCATTTGAGAATGGTGAGATATTTAGCGATTAGCGAGGGGATGGGGAAGGTTTGGTGGTAAATCCTTGAAAACCACCAAGATACTAATATAAAAAGTATCTCTTGACTTTAGGTGAATGTCTGATATATTTATTCTTGTAACGATTTAAAACAACAACAATTAAAACAACATAATTAACCAGTTATATGATTCCAGAGAAGTCCAGTAATAGTTTGACTCTTTCGACTAACATCACCACGGCAAACTTCGATATTGACGCGGAAGATTTCGCTCACATCGTTGACATCATCCAGAATCAGCTATATTCCGATAAGCCATTGGCTTTGATTCGTGAATATAGCTGTAATGCGTATGATGCCAATATTGCTGCTGGTCGCAAGGAAACCCCCGTTAAGATCACCTTACCAAGCAAATTCTCTCCAACCTTGAAGATTCGTGATTATGGTGATGGGTTGACTTTTGAGCAGATGACTTCGATTTTCATCCGTTATGGTAAATCTAATAAACGTAACGACAATACTACCGTTGGATGTTTTGGTATTGGTAGCAAGTCAGGATTCTCTTATGGGCAGTCATTCACGGTGATTAGCTATGTTAAGGGGTTGAAGTCCAGCTATAACTGTGCTTTGGATGAACGGAATGTTGGTAAGTTGATTCTGTTGGGTAATCCTATTGATACTACGGAACATGATGGGGTTGAGATCAATATTAACGTCAAGATGACTGATATTGAGAATTTCCGTAACATCTGTATGTCGTTCTTCAAGTATTGGGATGTGTTGCCTAACATTGAAGGGTTTACCGCCGATGATTATACCAGAATGCGTGGTACTTCTGATATTGTCCTTGATGGTCAGGGATGGCAGTTAATCAAGTCTGAGTACGGTTATGGACGTTCCAATAACACAGTTGCCATCATGGGTAACATTGCTTATCCTATCAAATGGGATGCCGTCAAGGGATTGACTGAATTGATTGAAAAGCGTGGCAAAGCGATTTCAGTCAACATGAAATCTTTCATTACGGACAATACCTTTGTATTTCGGTTCAATATCGGTGAAGTTAAAATGTCACCTTCCCGTGAATCCCTTCAATACACTGATTTGACCAACAATGCTATCTTGGCTAGGGTTGGTCGTGTTTTGGATGAAGTGACCGTTGTGGCTCAGAACAAGATCAGTCAGGCTAAGAATCTCTGGTTTGCCAAGATTGCCTATGATGATTTGTTCAATAACTACGGCAACCTTGGGCGTTTGAAAGGTGGCATCACGACTACTTTCAATGGTAAGGATGTTACGGACAGCAAGATTCGTGGTTTCGAGACGTTTAAGCGTTCCGATGGAGTTGCGCCTAATATCGTTGAGTCCAGTATTTTAAAGACGTATCATAAGCGTGGTGGTAATGTTTCCTTTAGTGTGTATGATTGTTCCGATCATTCATGGAATACCATTGATTGCGGTGATAAAAAGATGGTTCTTGAAGTTGACCAGATCAAGGGAGTATATCTCCAAAAGGCTGTTAGGTATCTATCTGATACTAAGGGAGTTAGCACGGTATTTGTGTTAAATTTCAAGGATGCTACGCAACGTAAGACTGTGTTTGACCAGCTTGGATTGGATGATAGTTTCATTACCAAGTATAGTGACATTGCGACTGACGTTAAGAATACGATTGTTCGTGGTGCTCAATCTGGTGCTAGGGTTCAAAAGGAAAGCACTATTCGTAGCCTTCGTTACTTGGATAGCACGATGACCAGCACATATCGTTACTATGGTGTTAAGGATTATAGTGCTGTTGACGTTGACTTTGCCGAAGGTGGTATCTATGTTGAAACGGAAAATACGTCTATCAAGGACAATAAATACTCTATTCGTGATATTCAATCTATGGTTTGTAGCCTTGGAAAGCATGATGGCAAGACTGTTACGGTGTATTTCATTGGTCAAAACTATGTTGATGGTACATTGATGAAGAAGGGTACATGGGTCAAGTATGAAGATTACTTGAAGAATCGTTGTACTGAAATATATAAGAATAACAGCAATTTGCGTTTAATTACCGCATTCCATGACATTGTGAACAATGATGACACTATTTATCATTTGAATGCCAATTTCATTGAATTTTTGAAGAAACACTTCAATGCCTGTATGGAGATCAAGGAAATCGTTAATATCTTTACCTCGAAGAATGAATTGGCTGAGAATATCGTTCGTGGTAAGGTTACTGTTACGGATGATGACCGTAAGGAAATTAAGGGTATTTTCAAGAATATCTTGGTGAAGTTCCCGTTGTTTCGGTTATTTAACAAGTCGTTTGGTTACAACGGAGTAGGTGAGGATGAATCGAGTGTGATTGAATATATTAAACAGCACTTGACAGCGGCTAAGAATGTGGTATAATATCTGAGTATTAAGAAAACAACAAAAATTATGTCTAAACTAAATCAAATCGCTTATTCACTCTCTAAGGGAGCTAATGGGCAGTCCTTAACTGTGTGGGTGGGGGCAGAGCAATATAGTGCGGATTCTACACATCCGAATTGGAAGGCAATTCTCCAAGCCATTAATGATAACGATAGCGACGGGGTAGTTAAGGCTATTGATCTCAAGACGGCATTTGAGGATTATGTGGAAGGTAATGTTCGCATTGTGGGTGGTGAAGTATGGCACAATGAGACGCGCCTTGGTGGTGTCGTGGTTGACCGTATCTTGGATTTCATGGGAAATGGTGAACCAGTTCGTCCGATCTTGCGGTTTATTGATAAGTTGTTCAGTAATCCGTCGAGTCGTGCCGTCAATGAGTTGTACAAGTTTTTGGAACATGAACATTTGCCTATCACCAGTGAAGGTAACTTTCAGGCGTACAAGGGATTGAATGAGGATTTTTACAGTGTTACCGCTGGTAATTTGACCTTGCTTCAGGGTAAGGCTAACAAGAGTGGCCGCATCTTTAATGGTGTGGGTGAAACGATTGAATGTGTTCGTCATCAAGTGAATGACGACAAAGATCAGACATGTTCTTATGGGTTACATGCTGGTAGTTTGGAATATGCTACGGGATTCGCTCAAGGTAAGTTGGTTGTGGTTGAGATTGACCCGAAGGATGTTGTGAGTATTCCTAGCGACTGTAATGGCCAGAAACTCCGTACCTGTAAGTATAAGGTTGTTCGTGAATATACCGAACCTTTGAGTAGTGTTTATGTTCGTACTACGTCTGAAACCTTCAATGGTAATGATGTTGAGGAAGATGGAACGAATGGGGGTTGCTGTGGTGGAAGTTGTGGTTGCGAAGGCGACTATGACGAAGGTTATGACGATGGATATACGGATGGTTATGATGGCGATTACCGTCAATTGATCGCAGACCGCAGTGACGAGTATCAAGAGGGTTACAATGATGGATACCGTTCTGGTACGAATGATAGTTTGTGAGTGATTGTTGTTGAATCATAAGGGAGTAGGTAGCAATATCTACTCTCTTTTTTCTTTTAAAATACTATTGACACCACAAATAAATCTGGTATAATATATACATAATCAAATAAAACATATGGGAACTACTGCTCTAACAACTGTATATAATGAACAAGGTAGGCCGATCTTGTCATTCAAACGTTTACTGGATGGTTATTTTAAATGTCATGGTGCCATTCTACAGAAGCTTATCAAGGAAAACAATGGTAAGAACATGGCGAAATTGGGATTGGAATTACTCAATGAATTGAAAGGCAGTGTAATTCTCACCACACATGATGATGACTGTGATTATTTATATAATGTTGAGTATGATGCGTATGGTATTGACACCATTAAATTAACTGGTGAAGGGTATGATGCCAATGGGGTATATCAAACGGAGAAGGTATTTCCTATTAATGAACCTGAATATACTCTGATTGCTGAATTTGCGTATCAAAAGGATAGTCCAACGTATTCATATCGTAATAATGGAGAAACTCCTAAATGGCGTCGGATTGGTGTAACGGAACAGGACAATACCTATATTAAGGGTGTTGATCTTGATGATGATAACAAGTTTAAGTCATTTAAGATCGCCAATGTTATTGGTGGTATTAAAAAGGTGTTTTTTACCAAGGTTTAAGTCTCAGTGATGAACTGAGTGGTTGCGGGGTTAGATAGTGGTTGAATATCAAGAGGTTATTACTGTTATTAGTTTCCTCCTTTCATATAGAGATATTCAACCACTTCATGTTATTGACTGTGACTTGCTATTTGTTTACATATATCAATAAAATATGATTGATTATAATCATTTTTCATAATATTGATGTCTTTATGAATCCATTGAATATTATCAATAGTATAACCTTCACTGGAATTTATTCTATCTAAAGATGCGGTTCTTTCTTCACCGTTTCGATATTTATTTTTTCTAATACCCATCGTTAAAATTTTTCCACTTAATACACATTTATGATTTTGTTTATTAAATATATCCCAAATGTTTTCCGATGTTATTGCGAATTTAAGATTTCGTCTGATGGCATCATTTTTAATGTGATTAAAATATGTTAAAGAAATATCACCATGTCCTCTATGTGATTGATATGATCTAATACATCCACAAGATTTTGTGATATTTGATAATAGATTCCCTTTTAATACAATTGTCTCTTTACCACATTCACATTTACACTTCCAATAATATTTATAACCATCCTTGTGATCAAAATCAATAACTTCCAATTTACCAAATTTTTTACCCATTATATTAATACTTTTCATACTAATAAATAGTATAAAAATCTAAAATATTATAATATTTAACGTTAAAGTTTTAAGGTAGTTGTAGTATCGACCATAGCGTATTTCAGCATGAGTATAGTATATACCCATTTTATAATAAGTCAAGGGATTATTTAAGAAAACGTTTACTTTGATCACCATTAACGAATTGGTTACGTTTCCAATCAGTCGTCTTGTTTGTGGAAGTATTGTATGTAGAAACAATGTTACCAGATTTAAAATTCCTGACGGTGGTTTTGTTACCATCCCAGTGCGGGAAGTCCCAATGAAGCGTCCCATATTATCTTTTATGTGATTTATCATATATTATTTCTCATCTTTCTCGGCATCGAGGGCAAATTGATAATTTTCCCATTGAGCCGCATTAACGAATATATCAGCGGTACGCAAGGTTGTCAAGAGTTCATTGGGATGATCAGACTTTGAAGATAATATATGAATTTTGGTGGTGAAGGTTGGTATGACTTGATCATCTGTTTCTAATACATTAATACCTTTATCATTAACCATTGTATAAAAATCATCCATTTTGTCTTTAAATTCACCAGAACCAAAGATGATCTCAACTGCTCTCGTGGCTAATTCAACATAACATTCATGTGGATTAATAAATAGTTTGGTATCAATGTGTAATTTAACACACCAGTTCCCACATTGAATAAAGTATTGCTTCTGTTTCATTCACATAATAAATATATAAAAGATGTATCTTTGGACACACCTTTTACCATTACGTTCAATAATAGTTCAAATTATTTTCAAATCATTCATTAATGGATGATAAAGAATTTCCCTACGGGAATATTCCTTGGTATTCTTCTTCTCACACACATGAAGCTTACCTTCATAGTTGATCAGTACGTAATCATAATTCTCAATGAACAGATATTCACTGATAGTGTTCTTGATCAGGTCTTTATTTATAATATCAAGGATTTCACTCTTCCTTCCATCGATAATGGATCGTGGATACTTGATACCAATCATTTTAGCAATTGTACTCATATATTTAATATAAAGGCACCGCATCAAACAAACTCAAATCTCCATCATGTAGCTCACTGATGTTCTTAACTTTCAACGCAACACGAGCACGTTGACGTTCCTCAATCTCACTAGCAAACAAGAACTTCTGGACACAAGGACTCTTACCATTAGCACGATAAATACGACCAATAGCTTGGAGAGTCATGATGGCACTCCAACTTGGACAGATTAAACTTTCACGAGGGAATTTACCATCGATGTCATGAAGGTTAATAGACGCAGCACCAGCGTTCATGTTAGCCAACACAATCCTGCGTTTATTGGACTGAAACTCCTCAATCTCAACATTACGCTCTTTCTCGGTTTGACCACCAATGATTTTGGTGATTAAGTCTTTATATTTACCGAGTTTATTCAAGACAGCTTGTAAGCTATCAGAGAAGTTGAAAAATACAACGGGACTGATACCTTCTTCGAATCGATCAATGATCCATTCAGCAGTAACAGGCACCTTAAGCAATTCACTATGACGACGTGCCCGCATCATAACAGCAAAGATGTGTTCACTGTAATTCTCAGCACGAGCATCTAATGCGGCTAATTCATCAGCCATCACATCATAGACTTTTTGAAGCTTACGACTACCATCTTCACCTAAATCAAAGGATTCAGCAATGACATGATTCTTAGGGAAGATGTCACCGAAGTCTTCAATCTTCATCTTGCTAGCACATTTACGGACATTGAATAGGGTATGATGAATCTTAAACATACCAGACTTGGCCTTTTCTTCATCCTTAGTGAAGGTTAAGCCACCAAATCCATCATTCTCGGCACCATGTTCTTTGGCAAATGTATAGAAATTACGACCATAGTGAAGGTTGGTGGTATATCCAAAGTGACGCATTTCCGTAACGTTGGTCGCTGCCGTAGCAGATAACAAGAGTACTTTGTAACCAAAATTTTTTAAAGCGGTAAGCATCTCACCGTTCTTGCTCTTTGGCCCCTTACATTTATGACATTCATCAATGATGATTAAAGCATCTTTGGGGAAGTAAATGTCAATCCCAGTGGAATCGTACCAGTATTTACGATTGACGTAGAGTTTCTTATTGAAAGCATAATGGATGGTATTACCACGCACTAGTTTCTCATAGTTAATTACACAGTGTGTTTTGAGTCCAAAGGAAGCCAAAACGTCAATCCAATTCTTACGGGAGACTTTTGGACAGATAACGACAATGGGAGCATTGAGGTTTTTTGCTATGGCAGCAGCAGAGTAAGTTTTACCTGTACCAGTGGGACTGGCATCGAAGGCAAATCCGTTGGTATATAGGCTGTCCAACAGGACTTTAGCATGGGCCTTTTGTGGCTCCAAAAGTTTATCAACGTTCATTAGATTACTAATGATATAGACTTTTTATATAAAGTCAAGGATTAAGAAGAACTCCCTGATACGAGAGGGATTAACGCGGGACCCACTGGAACTTCTTCTGTAACCACCTCAATATCAACAAAAAACGCCTTTGGATTAGTTATAAATTGGGCAAATACCCACTCCACAGGGGGTTGACCCATGCTCTGAATGATGATACCGTACCTAGTACCCCCTGTTTTACTGACAACAAGGCACTCGTGATAACCCCTATGTGAGAGGTTTCGGATGGTAATATCGAAGTCTTTCAATGATGGTTGGGACATAATGGTGGTTATTTTTTGTTTTTAAAGTAGGTTATGATACATTCTTCAATGATTCTCTGAATGGTGTTTAAAATCACTAGGATGAACAGGGTGGTGATGATACAGAAAACGAAATACTCAATATTACCGAGTATGAAATCTATAATACCACTACCCATTGTGAATTTAAACAATTCGTTCATAACTGATTAGGCATCGGCCCTTTCATTGTATGTCATTTGAATTTGTTTGTTATCAACTTGCCACACATCATCATCTTGGTCAACGACATTTATCACGTTGGTATCCAAGTCGATGTCAACAATTCGTCCACTGAATTCAAAAAATTCATCATCATCGCGTGGGTACACGTCAACATGATCTCCGATTTGATATTCTTCTGTTAGCTTAATCATAAGTTATTCATTATTAGTTGGATACATTGTGTAATAGTCAACAATTCTTTTTATATTGTCGATGTCATAGATAGTAGTGGAACCTTTGATGAATGTCAAGGGAATTTCTGGTTCATTTAAAATATCTTTCACAACTTGTTGAATGACATGAACATATTGTTTAACGGATTGTTCTGTACGTTTCAAAGTGATTTGCTCTTTAAGGTTTTGTATTAATTTTGCTTGTGCTTTGTCCATATTTACGACATGATATACCACCATTTTAATTTGTCAAGTATAAAAAGTGGACACATCAC
>Ga0210406_10003618_pt1 | contig 16820 bp, 13 predicted proteins | sample IncBWC30MmetaG_FD_155454 | JGI IMG/M metagenome (GOLD analysis project Ga0210406, IMG submission 155454) | Forest soil microbial communities from Barre Woods Harvard Forest LTER site, Petersham, Massachusetts, United States - Inc-BW-C-30-M | ecosystem: Environmental > Terrestrial > Soil >... | reverse complement strand
ATGCGTAAGGAAATTCCAGTCCGCGAATACTTGCTTTTACAGACTTATCATCTGCCACCCAGATCTCCTGACGTTTACTATTAAGGAGTGTATCATTACGGAAAAATTTCCACAGATAATAATTTTCTACATTTTGCGGCACTACGGAATAAGCGAGAGGATAATATCCCTTATGATGAAGGATATCTCTTTTAGCATAGTAAGTGTATCCCAGGCTGTCTACAGGATAAAGGTCAGGAAGTGTAGAAATTGCCGAGTAAATTTTTCCGTTGATATTTACTGTCAAGGTATAAGTGCGAAACTTAACGCCGGTGATTGTCTTTGTTTTGTAAACTCCCGGACTGGTCTGGATTAAAGTATCAATGTTGCCGATGTTATCCGAAATGATTACCAACGCGTTAGAAACAGCAGGCGGTGGCTGGTTTTGATAATAGTCTGCCGTCATCGTTACCTTCACAATATATGGCCCTGGCTTATCGGTGATCAATCCTTCGATCACCACATTAGGGTTTGATGCGTTTAGATCCACATTGAGTACCTTTTCACAAGAGCTCAGGAAAAGAGCGGTTGAGAAAATGGAGAATAATATTTTTAGCTTTTTCATATTTTTAAAAATTAAAATTATAAGTGACTGACGGAAGCCAGCGAAATAAATATAACATCACTACTTCTTTCTCTCCGGGGGAACCCGCTTTATCCCTGGTGTAAACAGTGAATGGATTTTTTCTTCCATACGCATTATAGAGGGAAAAATTCCAGCTGCTATTCCAGTTCTGGCCTTCTTTCTTTTTATTGGTCAGATTGACGGAGATATCCATACGGTGATATGCGGGCATACGGTAGCCATTTCGTTGTGTATAATAGGAAGCGGTAAGGTAATCAAAACTGTATCTGGCTGCCGGCAATGTAAAAGGCCTGCCCGATCCATAGATCCAGTTCCCGGCAATATTCCAGCGGTCATTAAAGTCATGTGAGATCACAAAATTAAAATTATGGCGACGGTCATAGCTCGCGTAATAAGTATTTCCATCATTCACACCCGGGATTTTTCTTTGTGTCTTCGACCATGTATAGCTGATCCATCCTGTTGTTTTTCCTTTGGTCTTTTTGACAAAAAATTCGAGTCCGTAGGACCAGGCTTTGCCTCTTCTCAGTTCCGTTTCAATATGTGGGTTGAGAAGGAGGTTGGCATTGTCTTTAAAATCCACAGCATTGTGCATCCATTTATAATATCCTTCAATAGAAGTTTCAAATGTGTTGCTTAAAAAATTTCTGAAATAGCCGGCCGCCACCTGATCCGCTTTCTGCGGCTGAATATATGGCGTGCTTGGAACCCAGATGCTGGAAGGTATTGGTGAGGTGGAATTTGACAGCAACTGTATGTATTGTATCGTGCGGTTGTATGAAGCTTTGATGGAAGCTTCTTCCGTCAGCATATACCTACCTGAAATCCTTGGCTCAAATCCGCCATAAGTTTTAATGGGCTGGAAAGGTTTGTACTGAACTGTATCAGTAATATTTGAAGCCAGCAGATCGCCATTATATTTATAAACGGTGCCTTTGCCAATATTGGTAAATAGAGAATAGCGCAGGCCATAGTCAATCGTGACTCTGTTGCTGAACTTTTGCTTATTGCTGATATAAAAGGCTTCATCAATAGAATGATATTTGTCTATGATCACTTCTTTGAAAATAGAAGTATCGCTGCCAGGCTCGAATTTGCCCGGGTCATAGCTGCGATAGGTAACGGTTGTACCGAAAGTGATCTCATTTTTCGTGTTCGGCAGCCAGGTAAAATCATGACGCAAAGATTTTTCCGTTACGCCGGTGCTGAATTTAAATTGCTGGATGCCCAGATCAAAACTCTGTGCATAATCAAATTTGGAATATACCAGCACGGTGTTTGATACCAGCTTGTCGTTGTAAAGATGGTTGAAACGCAAAGAACCCGTTGTATTTCCCCAGTTAAGTCCGAAGAGGCTGGCAAATGCAAGTACGTCTCTTCCATGATAGGCCGAGAGATAGAGTTTATTTTTATCGTTGAATTTGTAATTCAGCTTTAAATTAAAATCATAGAAGTAAAGCTGGTCCTTTTTGATACCCGGATTGCTGGAGAGTTTGAGAAAAAGATCTCCATAGGTCCTTCGGCCAGATAACATAAAAGAGCATTTGTCTTTTTTTATCGGCCCCTCTATCATGAGTCTGCTCGCAATTAATCCAATCCCTCCGGACACTTTAAATTTCTGAGGATTGCCATCCCTGGTCCTGATATCTACCAGTGCCGAGAGCCTTCCACCATATTGAGCCGGAATCCCGCCTTTGTAAATCTCAGCGCTTTTTAAAGCATCCGAATTAAATATTGAAAATACACCCAGCACGTGAGAGGCATTGTATACAGGGGCATCATCGAGCAGCACAAGATTCTGGTCGGGACTGCCGCCTCTTACGTACAGACCGGTGTTTCCTTCGCCTGCTACCTGTATACCGGGGAGCATTTGCATATTTTTGATCACATCAACTTCGCCAAATAGCGCCGGTAATTTTTTTATCAGTTTAACATCGATTTCATTATTGCTCATCCTGGTGTCTTCGACATTCTCTGACATTTTTTTGTCTTTGATCTCAACTTCCTGCGTGACTGTTTCTTCCATGGTCATAGGTATATTAAGCACCATGTTGGCAGCGAGATTAACTTTTTGTGTGATGGTTTTGTATCCCAGGTATGAAATCTCCAGGGTATATTTTCCCGGAGGGAGACTTATCGAAAAATTTCCCTGCTCATCTGAAACAGCACCTGTATTAGTTTCTTTGACCAGCACGGTTGCATAGCCCATCATATCTCCTGTAAGTGTGTCTTTAAGGTTTCCTTTGATGGTAAAATTATTCTGGCTGTATGCTGCTGATGAAAGAAAAAATACAAACAGGGCGATAAAAGCTTTGATCCTTGTCATGTTAATAGATTACATGCAAAGATAACTATTTAAAAATAATCAGCCGACAGATAATTTCCATAACTCCGGATACAATCCGAAGCCACGATTATTATCGCCTGCCAGCCTTGTTTGAAGTTACTTTTTCCCTTTCTTCGTCTGACTTTGATGTAATAGTCGGACCTGGCACGCCAGGAAATTGCGGATTTCTGCCGGACCATGCCTTGCCATTCATCGTTTCTCTAGCAGACGTATGATTAGAATTTCCAGTCATTACGGCTGGGGTATCAGATATATTGGCACTTTCCTTTGTAGTCTCGCATGAACAAAGTGACACACCAATGATTGTTATAGATAAAATAATTTTTTTCATATTTTATTTTCTTTATTTACCAGCCTTTATTCACTGAAATGCTGTCTTGTTTATTAACAGTGCCTGTTGAATCAGTGACCTTCACATTATCACTTATCTCTTCTTCCATTGGAGGTACAGCGCTTTTTGTATATTTTGGCTTCTTCTTATACCTCAGCTTTGCATACGCATGTCCTGCATAACTGCTACCTGTTCCCACTCCGGAAGCACCATTATGATAAGTGCTGTTGCTATTGTAAGAAGAACTTTGTTTTTCAGCTCCTGAATTTGAATTCATAAGCATTGAATCCAGGTGAGTTTTAGGTGCGTGAGTTTTAGGTGCCACTATTTCAGCAGGTTCATTAACCCGGCTTACATTATTACTATTGCTAATCGTTTTAGGCGTAGGAGCGCTTGTATAACTTCCTGCGTTCGAACTTTTTTTATTCGAATCACACGCTGTAATTAAACCTGTTATTGTAAATGCCAAGAATAACTTTTTCATATCCCTCTTTTCTTTTATCTGTTATAATAAATTAAGCCTTCAAGACAGGCTTTTGTTTTAGTCTTTTATTTTTAGGAAATACTTTAGATAAAGAATGGCTCCCCGCTTTTATCAGATCCTGGAAAGAGAGGCGAAACAATTAAATATTAATAACCAACTATGCTATGGCCAAAAGTCGAAGTTTATTTTCAGTTAAGCTGACTAAATAATTAATTATCATTCATTTACTGTCAGCTTTCATTTTCGATGTCAGGACTCTTCCTAGCCTTCAATTTTTATTTTACCGGTATTTCTACTCATTTTCGGAAAAATACGGGAATTTAAAAACTGATTTAACTAAATCATAAAAATACGGTTTATAAGTAAATCACTTTACTTATGCTTCCATATAGAATTCTCATTTTTTTATATTTTACTCTTAAAATAACTCTGAGCATCGCTCTTCCGGATGATTCTTCCAGGCTTAAAGTCGACAGAAGAATACTTATTCTTCCGGTAATAGTAAATGCACCTGAAACTAAGGTAGGAGCAGGTTTACTGGCATCGGTATTTTTCAGAACCGATGCTTACGATTCCACCGTGCGGACTTCAAATATTCAGACTGTTTTTTTGTATACACAAAAAAAACAGATTGTCATTAACCTGGGAGGCAACATATATTTCCCTAAGGAAAAACATATATTAAAATGGCAAACAGTATACGCGTATTTTCCTGACAAATTCTGGGGAATTGGCAATAATACTCCGGCAAGCAATCTAGAAGTGTATACTTATACGCAGCTTTATTTTAACCCTCAATTTATGCGGAGGATTTATAAAAGATGGTTTGTAGGGCTGATTGGGGAATATCAAAATGTTTTGAAAACCGATTTTCAGCCCAATGGCATATTTCAAACTGAGAATGTACCGGGACGTAATGGTTATGTCGCTTCCGGGCTCGGCCCCTTAATAGCATGGGATAGCCGTAATAACGCGTTCAGCCCTACGAAAGGTGAATATTTCCAAATCTCTTTTATGAACTATAATCGCTTTCTGGGAAGCCAGTATAATTTCAACGGATGTACTATTGATGCCAGGAAGTACATTTTATTTTCCAAAAATGTTTTAGCAGTACAGTTCTTTGGTTTATTTAACAATGGCAATGTCCCCTTTAGGAATTTAGCTACTCTTGGAGGCACTAATCAGTTGCGGGGATATTATACAGGAAGGTACAGAGACAAAGATGCCACAGTACTTCAGGCTGAATACAGAATGCCTGTATATAAAAGGTTTGGAATAGTTGTATTCAGCGGCATAGGAGAGGTCAGTGACAAGATCGGTAATTTTTCCTTATCAGGAATAAAGTATTCAGCAGGCGGAGGAATAAGATTTGCTATAAAGCCTAAAGAAAGATTGAATTTAAGGTTAGACTTTGCGATAGGACAAAAATCTTCGGGGCTCTATCTTTTTATTTCAGAAGCATTTTAAATAAGAGTTTCGATAACACTGAGATGTGCCAGATTTTCTTGTTCTCTTTAGTCCACTCCTTAGCCCACCACTTAAGTAATGGGCTAAGGAGTGGACTTTTTTCCATGATCTGATCATTCTGATTTATACCTGAATAGATCAGAATGATTTTAATTATTTCGGGGATTTAATTGTACAATCTTCTCAAGATCTTCTTTATAAATCACTTCCTTCTCCAGCAATAACTCCCCTGTTTTTTGAAGTTCCTGTTTGTGCTCTTCAAGAAGTGTTTTTACTTTCTGGTATGCAGTATTCACCAGATTTCGCACCTCTTCGTCAATTATTTTTGCGGTTTCTTCACTGTAAGGCTTTTGAAACGGGCTCTCCTGACTTCCTGTTGAATCATAAAAACTGATATTCCCGATTTTCCCGCTTAATCCGTAAAAAGCGATCATGCTGTATGCCTGCTTTGTCACTCTCTCCAGATCATCAAGCGCCCCTGATGTTATCTCCCCTAAAATCACTTCTTCTGCTGCCCTTCCTGCCAGCATAATACATATTTCATTCTGCAATTGGGTGAAAGTGATTAGCTGAAGTTCTTCCGGACGATACCAGGCTGCCCCCAGCGATCTTCCTCTCGGAATAATACTCACCTTAACTATCTCTTTAAGTCCTTTCAAATAACAGGTGGCAAGCGCATGGCCGGCCTCGTGAAACGCGACGATATTTCTTTCTTTAGGCGAAATTATTTTTTTTCTTTTTTCCAAACCTCCAATCACCCTGTCCAGTGCTTCTGAAAACTCTTCCTTCCCTATTTTAGTTTTTTTTCTTCTGGCCGCGATTAATGCAGCTTCATTGCATATATTGGCAACATCAGCACCGGAGAAACCCGGTGTCTGCGCCGCAAGGGCTTCCACATCTACTGTTTCGTCAATCAATAACGGCCTGATATGTACATTGAAAATCTCCTTCCGTTCCCGCAGATCCGGAAGTTCAAGATAAATACGCCTGTCAAACCTTCCCGGTCTGAGCAAAGCTCGATCCAGAATATCTCCTCTATTGGTAGCCGCTAGAACTATAACGCCTGAATTATTACTGAAACCATCCATCTCAGCCAGCAGTTGATTCAGCGTATTTTCCCTTTCATCGTTACTGTTAAACGATTGTATTTTCCCTCTTGATCTTCCTATCGCATCTATCTCATCAATAAAAATAATACATGGCGCTTTCTCCTTGGCTCTTTTAAATAGATCTCTTACACGGGACGCGCCAACCCCTACAAACATTTCTACAAATTCAGAACCGGAGAGAGAAAAAAATGAAACCCTGGCCTCTCCTGCGACAGCTCTTGCCATAAGAGTTTTTCCTGTTCCCGGCGGACCTATCAACAGAATACCTTTAGGAATCCTTGCTCCAAGCCTTGTATAATCCTGTGGGTTTTTCAAAAAATCCACAGTTTCTTTCATCTCTTGTTTTGCTTCATCGAGGCCTGCCAGATCATTAAAAGTAATATTCGTTATTTTATCATTCTCAAAAAGCCTCGCGCCGGATTGTCCAAACGAAAAAATGGAATTCCCGCGAAAACCTTCCGCGCCTCTGCTTAGCCATCTCATAGCTAAAAAAAATATAACGAAGGGGAATAGCCAGAGCAACACGTTCGTAAACCAATTTTTTTCTGTTTTGTATTCTGTTTTGATTTTGTCTTTTTCAGGAAATGACTCCTGTATGCGATAAAGTTTTTCTTCAAATACTTCCGGGGATCCGATATTAAAATAATATTGAGGGCTTTCCTGATTGAAATTTAAATCCCTGGATTTTCTATGAGAGGTATCCTGCCTTAAATAAACTTCTGCAGTTTCCTTATTAACAATTACCACTTTCCCTACTTTTCTGCTTTCTAAAAGCTTTTCAAAATCATTCCATGAGATCTCTTTAAAGTCCGCGGAATTCATAAACTGATAAAGGAAAAGTGCCAGCAATATTAGTGGCAAAAGAAGATTAAGGAGCCTCCAGGGTTTTCCCAATCCCCTGGTTTTTCCTTTTTCCTGCTTTTGAGATCCTGGATCTGATGTGCTCATTTATTTTTTGAAATTTTCTCTATCAGCAACATCTAACAAATTGAATCTTTGAATGTTTTTCTTTTATACAAATACTGCTATAAAACAATAACTAAAGACATGAGTTAATTAACTTATTAATATTATTAAACTGATAAAAACTATGCTATTCGACTTTCAACGCCACACACAAAATGCTTCATCATTTCTAAAAGAGGTTGCCATTGAACTGGAAAACCCGAATGATCTTGCTCATGCAGGAAGGGTTCTTTCAGCTGTTTTACATTGTTTAAGGGATATGATCACTCCTCAGGAATCGCTTGACCTTATTTCTCAGCTGCCACTTTATATTAAAGCAGTTTATGTGAATGGATGGAAAATCCCAGAAAAACCTAACAGGCTCAAAAAACTTGAGGACTTTCTCCTAAGTGTAAAGGGCTATGCAGGACAAACAGCGGAGAAAGATTTTGGAGACATCGCAAATACCAAAAGAGATGTTGAAGCTGTTTTCAAAGTGATCAAAAAACATGTCTCCGCGGGTGAATTAAAAGATGTGAAATCACAGCTTCCGGAAGCAATAGCGGCATTATTAAAATCATGAATTATTTTATCCTGACAAATTGGAGAAACTTATTTGAAATTATGATTGCAGTTAATTCTCCATCTTCCAGCTATAATACCAGAAGAGAAATATCGCTGCATAGAAAAAATTCTTAGTGCAATATTTCTCTTCTGTATTGCATGTCACACCTTTATCTATAATCAGTAACCTGCATCATGGCCATAGGCCAATGCTAAAAACATATGGTAATTATTGTTATTGGCTTACCTGGATCAGGGAAGAGTTATTTCGCGAGCAGGCTTTCAGAAGTCCTCAATGCTGTTTATTTCAGCAGCGACCAATTCCGGAAGAAAAATTTCTCCGGGATGAAATATTCCATGAATGAAAAATTAATAGTCTATGAAAAACTGTTGTCTGAAACATTAAAGAATATAAATAATGGAAAAAATGTTGTTCTGGACGGAACCTTCTACAAACAAAGCATAAGAGAACAATTCATCTCAGCCTTATTGGAAATTAATCAAAAAATAATTTTTATTGAAATAAGAGCAGAACCGGAATTAATACAAGAGAGATTAAAGGGATTAAGGAAGGACAGTGATGCAGATTATCAGGTTTATCAAAAATTAATTACAGAATACGAACCATTAACCGAGAGCCACCTGACATTATTCTCCAGAAATGACAATATAGAATATATGCTTCAAGAAGCATTGGAACACATCGCGAATAATTCATGACAGAGGCGGATATATATAAGCTTATTCTCTCAAAAAATATCCCCGGATGCAATGGAGAGGTTCAGCTAAAAGAAACCCATATCTCATGGGTACTCCTCTCCGGAAAATTTGCATTTAAGATCAAAAAACCGGTTCGGCTTTCTTTTCTTAATTTTTCCACTTTGCATCAGAGAAAATTTTACTGTGAAAGAGAAATTTCCCTGAACTCACGTTTCAGCAAAGGAATTTATTTTAAGGTTGTTTCAGTAAAAAAATATAATAATTCCATATCTATTGATGGAAACAAAGGTAAAACCATAGATTATGCCGTCATGATGAAAAGGCTTAATTCCCTGAAGCAAATGGATTTTATGTTGCAAGAAAATGTAGTGACGAAAGATTCCCTTCTGAAACTTGCAATGAAAATCTCTCTCTTTCACAAAAAGGCTCCGTTAATAGAAACTCATTTTAATACTTCAACTTTTAGTGAGCTTTTTAATGAATTAAGTTCTTACAAAAAATTTATCAAAAAATATCTGGGGAGAGGTTATCATGACGTTGTCTGTATCGCACAAAAGAAATCGGAGGCATTTTTAAATGACCATAAAACCCTGTTCGTGGACAGAACAAAAAAAGGTTTAATCAGGGACTGCCATGGCGACCTCCATTCAAAAAACATTTTTTTATACTCCTCTCCCATACTCTTTGATTGCATCGAGTTCAATGATGAATATAGATATATTGATATATTATACGAAATCGCATTTCTTTGCATGGACCTGGATTTTTATGGAAAATTCAATCTTAGCGAATTGTTCAGAAAGAATTATTTATCTGATTCCAGATTAGGCATGAATAAAGGAGAACTTCAATTATTCTATTATTACAAATGCTGCAGAGCAAACATACGCGCTAAAGTGAATATTATAAAAGCACTTGAAATAAGAAACAAAAATGATGAGTTTGATAATATACTCCCTCAAATAAAAATCTACTTAGATCTTATCAAGATTTACAGCCGTTACTATTAGTTGATTTATTGAGTCACTTAAATTAATACTAAGTACCTACCCGACATTAAGAACAACATTTCGGATGCTAATAAATTTTATATATGTTTTACTTATGATCAGTATGCTCATAGGCAATTAAAAAAAACTAATAAAGTCAATGGCTCAAATAAAGCATTCGAAGCATCAATCATCATTAAGACTAAAGCAGCTTCTTAATAATATCATCCACTGTAATTCCTTCAGCTTCCGCCTTGAAATTTCTGACGATCCTGTGACGGAGAATTGGTAATGCAACTACACGTACATCTTCGATATCGGGTGAGTATTTCGCGTTAAGCAGCGCATTGCATTTAGCACCCAGCATCAGGTATTGCGAAGCTCTCGGGCCTGCTCCCCATTCAAGGTAAGAGTTGGCTTCGTTGGAAGCCATAGCAGTATTTGGACGGGTTTTATGAACAAGCTTCACAATATATTCAACTACATTGTCTGGCACGGGCACCTTCCTGACCAGCTCCTGGTACACTTTAATTTCTTCTCCTGTCAAAATAGCATTTACAGATGTTGTTATATTGGATGTAGTACTCTTTGCAATGCTGATTTCTGATTCATATGAAGGATAGTCAAGCCAGATATTGAACATGAAGCGGTCAAGCTGAGCTTCAGGAAGTGGATACGTTCCTTCCTGCTCAATAGGATTTTGTGTAGCGAGAACGAAAAATGGTTTTTCCAGTTTATACATTTGTCCCGCAATGGTGACAGAATATTCCTGCATGGCTTCAAGCAGCGCAGCCTGGGTCTTGGGTGGAGTTCTATTGATCTCATCGGCCAGGATAATATTAGCGAAGATGGGTCCTTTGATAAATTTAAAATTTCTGTTCGTGTCTAATGTTTCTGAGCCTAAAATATCCGAAGGCATCAGGTCGGGAGTGAACTGTATTCTTTTAAAATCCAGATTAAGAGCCGAAGCAATAGTATGAATAAGCAATGTTTTTGCAAGCCCCGGAACTCCCACCAGCAATGAGTGCCCCTGACAAAATATGGCGGTAAGTACCAATTTTACTACTTCATTCTGTCCAATGATCACTTTAGATATTTCCGCGCTTAACCTTTTATTAGCTTCAAACATGGCGTTAGCCGCATCCACGTCCGATTTAAATTTCTCCATCTTTACTGTGTTTTAAGGATATCGCAATTTTTATAATCATTATCTATATCAATGAATACCTCACTTTTGGTTTTATCAAACCATTCATTCAGCGCTTTATCTTTTTTCTCTGACAGGGCAGCTTTGTATATTTTCTGATAATCGTCTTTCAGGTTTAAAGTATGAGGAGGTATTCTTGATTTCAGATATATAATTCTTACTGCCTCTGTTTCATCCGCTAAACGAAAAGGTTGTGGTACGGATACGTGGCCTGTTTGCATAGTGTCGACTATAAAAAATAAAACCCCATATAAGTCTCCCAGTTTTCCAAAGGGAATTCTTGTGCTACCCGTTTCAGGATCGAGGAAGAAGCCTCCATTGGTTTTTGTTTCCCGGTCTCCGGAAAAGCTATTGGCAGCTTTTTCAAAAGACATACTATCCTTCATAATCAGAAGGCGGATACTGTCAAGGAAATGCTCCGCCTCTCCCACATCGCGGGTTGAGCTGTTAGGTTTTACCAGGATATGCCTTGAATTATATTCATTGGCTCTTCTCTCTATCAATTGAATAAAATGGAAGCCAAAGTCTGATTCAACAATATCTGAATATTCTCCTGGCTTTAGTTTCATCGCGGCTGCTTCAAAGGGGGGGACAAGTTCGCCTCTTTTAAACCAGCCAAGCTCGCCGCAATTTTTTGCCGAACCCGGATCTTCTGAATAAAGCTGAGCGAGCTTACAAAAATTCTCACCCTTCAGGATCCTTTTTTTTATGTCTTCAAGCTTAGCCCTCGCGATGGCTTTCTGATTTTTTCCGACCTGAGGAATTTTGACGATTTGGGCAACCTCAACTTCAGTAGTAATTAATGGAAGGCTGTCTGAAGGGATTCCATTAAAAAACTTTTTCACTTCCGAAGGGTTGACCTTGACTTTGCCGGTGATGCTTTCCTGCATTTTTTGTGTGATCATTTGCTCTTTGACGGATTTCCGCAAGTCGCTTTTCAGGTCATCGAGAGACTTATTAAAATGAGCTTCCAGCTGGCTGGCATCTCCACCTGCCTGCTGAATAAAATAGGCCATTCTGCGATCCAGCTGCTCATTCACCGTTTCTTTATCAACAGTTACAGAGTCTATTTCTGCTTTAGCAAGGAGAAGCTTATTGATAATAAGAGTTTCAAGCACATTGCATTTATCAACCTGCTGTCCGGTGGATATTATCTGTATGTAGGCGATTTCCAGCTCAGATTTGAGCACGATCTGATTGTCGACCTTCGCGATGATCTCATCAAGCACCTGGCTATTGCCTGTGAATGGGATAATGAATATATATATTACAAAAAGAAAATATCTCATTTACGCTCAAGCTTCTGAACTTCTACCTGATTGATGACCACAGGGTATTTCTTCTTTAGCTCAATGAGCCATTGTTCTTCCAGATATTGCTGATAGTCAGAAATAGCAAGGCCCCTCGCCTCTTCGAAAGTCTTTTGCCTTGGATCATCAATCTTAGATATGATGATATAATAAGCTCTGCTGTCTTTATCGACAGTAAAAGAATCGGCTTTCCATTCTATCTGTTTCAGAATTTCATTCTCGCCTTTCTGGAAAACTCCTTCTGTTGCCTGAAGTGTAAGCGGCGCTTTTTCATTGAAGTTTTTTTCCAGTGTTTTCAAGGATTTAGAATATAAAGCAATAAATGCGAATCTGTCCATTGCCCTTTCTTTATCTACAGATCTTTTAGCTGCTTTGCCCATATCTCTTATAATGATAGCCGCTGAATCCAAGCCTTTGCTGATAAGATAATTTTTTACTGCCACGGCGCGTTTTTTAGAAATGTCGGCATTTTTACCCGTAGCTTCCCTGTAATCGGCACTGGCAGAAATTTCAATTATCTGTGATTTGTCACGGCCAAGCTGAGGCAATACATTGTCAATGGCTTTTTTTGTTTCGTCAGTGAGGTCATATTTACCTTCAGCAAAAAATATATGATCGAATTTAAAATCATTCACTTTGTATAAACCTTTTTTAAGTTCTGATTTCAGTTTTTCAATGGACGCTTTATCTGCAAGATTGAAGATCGTTGCGTGTGCACGATAATCCCATTTATATTTATCGCGGTTTTTATTGAAGAAGCTCTTTAGGCCAGCAGTATCTTCAATAGCTTTGGACCATACCTTCTCATCCATCAACTGGAACAAAAGTATACCGTCCCTGTATTCTTTTACGAGCATCCTGTAGTCGGGATATTTTTCGCCCAGATGTGCTTCTTCATAAGAGATCAATTGGTCATTTACATACTCGGAATAAAGCACCCTCATATATTGGCTTGGAGTGGCGTTTCTTCTCACCTTCTGTTTGTCTTTGATGTAGGCGAAGAAATCGTTGATGTTGTATTTTTTCTTGTTTATCTCAAATAAGGGCTGGTTATTTTTTGCCTCAGCTGTTTTTTTGAAGCTGCCCTGTAGTAAAGAAGAGTCGGCCATGGCAAGAGCGGCATCCAGAGCTTTGGGATATTCAATAAAATTATTTTCCTTTTTCAGCCTGCTGATCAATGCTGCTTTGTTAATTTCAGACCTGTCTTTGCTGACTTTAGATTTAATGTTAGGCTCCATCTGCTGGAAGCTTTCAAGTTCTTTTTTCTCCAGTAATTTGATAATATGCCATCCGTAAGGTGTCTGGATAGGGCTTGAAATGTCACCAGGTTTCTGCAAAGCAAATGAAGCTTCTTCAAAAGATGGTATCATTCTTCCAGCTGAGAACCATTGAAGCTCTCCATTCTTATTTTTAGAAGAAGCATCATCAGAGAACTGCGCGACCAGGGCATTCCATTCCTCCCCGGCTTTAAGCTTGCTATAAATCTCATCGATTTTCTCTTTGGCAGCGAGAGAATCACTTTGTGGAAGTCCTGTGGTTGCTCTTACCATGATATGAGCAACTTTTACTTGTCCCTGAGATTTTCTTCTGTCATTTACCTTTACCAGGTGATATCCGAACCTTGTTCTCACAGGCATTGAAACCTCTCCTTTTTTAGTGTTATACGCCGCCGATTCAAAAGGATAAACCATTTGCATGGCTGTAAAATAGCCCAGGTTTCCTTTATTTTGTTTTGCCGATGGATCCTGGGAATATTCAACAGCTAGCTTTTCAAAGTTCTCGCCATTCATTGCCTTTTTTCTTATATCCATGAGCTTGTTGTATGCAGCGAGGGTGTCTTTGGGTTCGGCATCGGGGCTCACAGTAAGAAGTATATGGGAGGCATTGATCTCTTCTTTCATTCTTTCATAAGCTTCTTTAGTAAGCTGGTCAGTCACAGATTTTTCTGTCAGATAAGGTTGGGCTAGCTGTTTTCTATAGCCTTCAAGCTCTTTTTTAAAGGAGGCTGAAGTATCAAGCCCCATTGCTTCTGCTTCTCTTACTTTGAGCTTAAAGTTTGTATACAAGTTCAGGTATTCATTGATATTATCTTTGGTATAAGCATCAGGGTTGCTTGCGTTGTTTTTATTATATACATAAGAAAACTCAGAAACATAAACCGGAGTCCCACCTATAGTTTCAATAATTGGTTCTATAGTCTGGCTCTTCTTTGACAACTTGCAACCTGAAAAAAGCAGTAAAGCAGTAATAACTAAAAAGGATATCTTTTTCATAAATTCTTAAAAACTGTAGATACAATAATTTACTAAGGTACAATTTTAACGATTTTTTGCTTATATATTATACTGGATTGGAAAAAATGGGACAATCAGGTAAAGATAGGGTTTACAAGCAGAAAGGAAAGAAAGGTTTGATGGCTATAAATTAATCAGGCTATCGTTTATAATAGCCCTATACTTTCTACTCAAAAAATAAAGTTGCCGGTATTAAGAATTAATTCGCATAATTGACTCTTTTGAAGAGTCTGCAGATGGTATGATCATTTTCTTTGGTGAACTCTATGCTATCCATGATTTTTTTGACCAGCATCAGGCCGATGCCGCCTTTTTTCTTTTCTTTGATAAGATTATGAATATCAGGTTCCCTGTAAGTAGATTGGTCAAATGGCTCGCCTTCATCTGAGATCTCAAATGAAACCCCTTGCGACTCATCCTTTATTTTAAGTTCAATGTGTTGATTTTCATTGCAATGATTAGAATGAATGATTAGGTTGGCACATACTTCATCGATTGCCAATACCATCATATTGATCTCCATTTCCGGAACAGAATATTCCACGAGCGTATCACTCACGAAATCCCTGATCTCTTTAAGGTTTTTTGTTGAACAACTAACTTTAATATTTTTATCCATTAATAACAGATTTCGCTTCATCCTTTGTTTTTACAATTTTTATCAATTCGTCAAGCCCCAGGATCTGAAATACATTTTTCACCTTCTCGCTTAAATTATATAACACCATAGAAATATGGTTGTTCTCAAAATCCTGCAAATATGACATGAAAACACCCAAACCTGCTGAAGAAATATAGTTCAGCCGGCTACAATCGATGATAATCTTTTTTTCATGTTTGGTAATAGCCTCAGAAATGGCTTTGTCCAATATAATACATGAGCTGGCATCCAGATCACCATCAATCCCTATCACAAAATATTCCTGATCTTTGTCTGAAGTGATTTTCATTTGCTGTTCTTACGGGGGTTTAGGGTGTAAAGTTTTTAAAATTAAATAAATTTTATTATAAGTAATGTATAATCGTCGTTTAATTGTTCCGTTCCTGTAAACTTATAAAGTTCTTCGATAATCTTGTCATTCAAGTGTTTGGTACTTAAATTATGGTTAGATAAAACAACTTCGCTGAGCCTTTCAAATCCAAATTCACCCTGAGTATTGTCCATAGCCTCTGTGATCCCATCAGTATAAAGAACGATGATATCTCCTTCTCCATAGGACAGATCTTGTTTTTCAATATGCTTGCTATATTCCCTGTTCCGGATGATACCCAACCCAAGTCCTTTATTTCTCAAATAAGAACATGTATTGTCTGCTGCTCTATAAAAAAGCGGAGGGCAATGACCCGCCCGGGCAAATTGAAATATTTTATCTTTTATATTAACTATAAATAATGTGAGGGTGATAAATATACTTTTTTCTAAGGTCCGGCTGAGGGCATTATTGGCATAGCTCATAAACTGGTCGGCCGGAATATCAAGCTGAATGAGGCTGTGAAATACCCCTTTCATCTGCGCCATGGTAAAAGCCGCGCTGGTTCCATTGCCCGAAACGTCACCCAGTACAATAGCCATCTTATCTTCGCTGATCTGATAAACATCATAATAGTCGCCTCCTACCTCGTCTGCGGCTTTTGAAAAGGCGCTCATTTCAAGATTACTGTTTACAAGCAGGTTTTCGGGAAAAAGACTTCTCTGCACATCCTTGGCAATCTTCAGTTCTTCTTTATAGCGCTCGTTTTCTACAGCCTCGTTAATCAATCTGAAATTCTTGATAGCAATACTCGCCTGGCTTACGAAAGTATATACGATATCCACCATTTCCTTATCAAAGCCATCGTGAAGATTTTTCAATAATACCAGTGTACCCAGGCGCTGATTGTGTGATGAAAGAGGAATAATGAGGATGGATTTAAAAGTAATATTACCGATCCTCTCTATATGCTTATAAGTTTTTATATTCTTGATATACTGAGGCTCTGTGGTAATGTTGATGTCATTTTTTCTTAACACTTTTTTTATCTCAAAAATATCAAACTCGTCAATATTCCTGTTCAGGAAGGCTTTGAAGTTTCCTTTCTCATCCACAATCTCAAGCCATGCACCATCAGCAAGTACTGTATTTAAGCTGCTGTCGAGCAATACAGAGTATACTTCTTCTTCCTTATCACCAATCTGGATTGACTGGCTTAGCTTCTGAAATATCATTACCTCTCCAAATTTCTGCTCGAACACAGAAGAGGTAGGTAGGTTGAAAAAAAGAACAAGCAGGCTGGTAAAACAATTCAGGAGAATGAATGAAAAGATAGCGAGCACAAATACATTATCCCCGAGGTTGAGAATAAGTTCTTTGTTGGAGTAGTTCTCATAGATCTGCTGCAGAAAAGTGCTGCTAATAAGAATTATCAGGAAGACCAGGGCGATACTTTG
>Ga0210406_10003617_pt1:0-12500 | contig 16825 bp, 11 predicted proteins | sample IncBWC30MmetaG_FD_155454 | JGI IMG/M metagenome (GOLD analysis project Ga0210406, IMG submission 155454) | Forest soil microbial communities from Barre Woods Harvard Forest LTER site, Petersham, Massachusetts, United States - Inc-BW-C-30-M | ecosystem: Environmental > Terrestrial > Soil... | reverse complement strand
ATCCAGCCACATCTGCGTGGCCTTCCGGTGGTGGAGCCAAATTCATTCCCAATCCTTCTCAGCGTTTCCCCTTCTTCATTATTAAGCTCGGTGGGGAAAGGTCCTCCTCCCACGCGTGTGCAATAGGCTTTGAATATTCCAAATACCTCTCCGACATGTACGGGTGCAATACCCAGTCCGGTGCAGGCACCTGCGGCCATGGTACTTGAAGATGTCACAAAAGGATAGGAACCAAAATCAACATCGAGCAGAGAGCCTTGCGCTCCTTCCGCGAGAATGGTCTGCTTCGTTTTAATAGCTTCATTGATCATGTACTCGCTATCGACCAGGTTGAATTGTTTAAGAAACCCGATCGCTTCAAAAAAATCTTTCTCTGTTTCTTCCAGTGAATATTCAAATTCATAAAATTTCAATATCGCTTTATGTGACTCTACCAGCAGATGGTATCTTTTACTGAAATCACCCGTGATAATATCTCCCACCCTTAATCCATGCCTTGCAATCTTATCCTGATAAGCTGGCCCTATTCCTTTGAGCGTAGAACCAATCTTACTTGCTCCTTTTGATTTCTCATAAGCGGCATCAAGCAGCCTGTGAGTGGGAAGTATAAGCTGTGCCTTCTTTGATATAAAAAGATTTTTCTTAAAATCAATTTTGTATTTATCAAGCGCCTGGATTTCTTTACGGAAGATCACTGCATCCAGCACCACTCCATTGCCAATAATATTCTTAATAGCCGGATGAAATATTCCTGACGGGATCTGATGAAGCACATGCTTGTTTCCATCAAACTCAAGTGTATGGCCGGCATTAGGGCCGCCCTGAAATCTCGCTACCACCTGATATTTCGGAGACAAAAAATCTACGATCTTACCTTTTCCTTCATCCCCCCACTGCAACCCCAATAAAATATCTACTGCCATTTTTAAAGTGATAAGTTTTAAGTTTTAAGTTATAAGTGTGATTACAACTTGATTTTATTTTTACTTCTTCAATTTTGTCAAAGCCTCTTGCTCGTTAGCAACGATGTTAAATATAGCATTGAGCTTTGTGATGATCAATAGTTTCTTGATCTGATCTGAAGGATTGATAAGCACCACTTCTCCTCCTTTATTTCTGAGTTTGGTTAAAAGGGTGATCAGCACTCCGATGCCGCTGCTATTCATATAACGTACGGCGGAAAGATCAATAGCGCAAAGAAGAATCGATTCATTCACCTTGTCATTGACAAGGTCTACCAGCTCCAGGCCATTTTCTTCACCGATGAGATCACCTTGCAGGTTGATAAAAAGAATGCCATCCTTTACGTTAGATGTATATTTCATATTCAGTTGTTAATTTTGTTTTCACATTTAGTTTTACTGCAGCTCCCATATAAAATAAGCGAGTGATGCAGCACTTTAAAATTCAGCAGTTCCCCCACCATCGTTTGAATATTGTAAATCCGTGGATCACAAAACTCAACCACTTTATTGCAATCTGTACAGATCAGATGGTCGTGCTGGCGAAACCCATAGGACTTCTCATATTGTGCCAGATTTTTTCCAAACTGATGTTTGCTGACAAGGTCACATTCCACCAGAATATCAAGTGTATTGTAAACCGTAGCTCTGCTTACCCTGTAATTTTTGTTTTTCATACTGATATACAGAGATTCCACATCAAAGTGTCCAATCCTTGTATATATCTCCTCCAAAATGGCAAATCTTTCAGGTGTCTTTCTTAATCCTTTATTTTCAAGATAAGCCGTGAAGATTTTTTTTACTTCGGCAAAAACATTTTCGTTAAGGCTCATAGACTAATAAGGAGCCAAATATACAAAATATTCATTCAAATGAAATCTACGAATAGACCCTGCGAACATTGGTGACATCGGGAATCTTTTTCAGCTTCATCATCAGCGTATCCAGGTGTTTTGTATCGTGTACAAAAAGCATCAGGCTTCCTTCAAACATTCCTTCATTAGTATCTACAGTGATTGACCTGATATTGACTTTAAGCTCATTCGAAATGACTTTAGTAATGTCATTGATGATTCCCACCCTGTCAAGCCCGATAATTTTTAACCCGGCCAGGAACGCGATCTCCTTCTGCGATGTCCATTTGGCTTTCACTACGCGATACCCATAGTTTGACATGAGCTCAATGGCGTTCGGACAGGTAGTGCGGTGGATTTTAATCCCTTCATTTACCGTAACAAAACCAAAAACATCATCTCCCGGGATAGGATTGCAACACTTGGCAAGTTTGTAGTCGATCTTATCCATATCGTCTCCGATAAGGAGCATGTCCGCGTCATGCCCTGTTACTTTTTTAATCGTATGTTTATGCTCCGGCTCTTTCTTTTCAATTTTCTTTTCTTCCAAAGGTTCCTGAAATTTTTTGAGATCTTTGGGATCTATTATTCCGCGGGCTACATCATAATAAAGATCAAGTGGAGTTTTGACATTAAAATAGGCCAAAAGCTGATTAATGATTTCATTGTTCAAATGCAGCTTCATCTGGCCAAGCTTACGCAGCACAATATCTTTACCATCAAGAGCTACTTTCTTTTTTTCCTCTTTCAGGGAATCTTTTATTTTCGCTCTGGCCTTGGAACTTACAACGAATTTAAGCCAGTCCTCGCTGGGCTTTTGCTTGCTTGAAGTAAGAATTTCTACCTGATCACCATTGTTCAGAACATAGCTGAGGGGTACTAGTTTCTGGTTTACCTTCGCACCCAGGCAATGCATGCCGATCTGAGTGTGTATCTCGAAAGCAAAGTCTAAAGTGGTGGCACCATGAGCCAGAATTTTCAGCGCGCCTTTCGGAGTAAAGACAAAAACTTCTTCGTTGAAAAGATTCGTCCGGAAATCATCCATGAATTCAAGGGCGGAGGAATCGTTGGTTTCAATAAGCTCGCGGACTTTTCTGATCCACATTTCAAGGCCGGTAAGAGCCTGGCTGGGAACTGTATCTTTATATTTCCAGTGTGCGGCATAACCTTTCTCAGCGATCTCATCCATTCTGGCTGTCCTGATCTGGACTTCTACCCATTGCCCGTGCTTACTCATCACCGTAGTATGCAAAGATTCATAACCATTCGCTTTAGGTGTGCTGATCCAGTCGCGAAGACGGTCGGGGTTGGGTTTATAAAAATCGGTTACTATCGAATAAACTTTCCAACAGATGGCTTTTTCCTCTTCAGGAGTTGCGTCCACTATAATTCTGATAGCGAAAAGATCGTATACTTCTTCAAAAGGAATATTCTGCTTTCTCATCTTATTCCAGATGGAATAGATGGATTTAGGCCGGCCTTTGATGACAAAATTTATGTCAGCTTTAGCCAGTGCCTTTTCAAGCGGAGCGGTAAAGTCTTTGATGAATTTATCCCTGGCGGTCTTTGTTTGCGAGATACTTTCCGCAATGTTTTTGTAGGTTTCTGTATCGGTATATTTAAGATAAAGATCTTCCAGTTCTGTTTTAATAGCATATAAACCCAGCCTGTGCGCCAGTGGCGCATATAGGTATATTGTTTCGGAGGCAATCTTAAGCTGCTTCTCGCGCGGCATGCTTGTAAGCGTGCGCATGTTATGAAGCCTGTCCGCAAGTTTGATCAGGATCACCCTTACATCATCAGAAAGTGTAAGAATCATCTTCCGGAAATTCTCCGCTTGCTGGGAACTTCCCTGATCAAACACTCCGGAAATCTTCGTGAGGCCGTCAATGATCTTAGCAACTTTGGGACCGAAATCTCTTTGGATGTCTTCTATCTCTACGTGAGTGTCTTCTACTACATCATGCAGAAGAGCTGCGATAATTGAAGTGGTGCCAAGACCTATTTCCTCAACAGCAATGTGAGCGACCGCCAGCGGATGATAAATATAAGGTTCACCGGACCTTCTGCGCATGTCTTTATGCGCATGAAGAGAGGCATTGAAGGCTTTTTTGATGATCTTGGCATCGTCATCTTTCAGAAAAGGTTTTGCAACCCTGAGCAGCTTCCTGTATCGACTGATTATCTCCTTATTTTCACTTGCTGTATCTATCACCTGCATGGTGCGAATTTAAGAAAAAGAATTTATAATTAAGTGTACAGCGTGAGTGCTGAGTGCTCAGTATTTGATTATTTATAGAATAGAATATTAAGGGTAATGTTTTTAAATAATTATCCAGTATCCATTGAGATCTGCGAAGATTACAGGTTCATATAAAGCCAAAACCGTATCATATTTGTGAGTTTTGGTTTAGAAATGAACCAACCGCCGGAACTTATTCAGTATCTGATTTTACGACTTCTTTTCAAATGGTGTTTCGCCAAATCACATAGCCATTGCTTCTATTAACTCAGGCACCGATTATTTATCTCAAAATACCGTAAGCATCAGTAGTAGTAATTTTATTGTAACAGCAAATACTATCCCCCTTGTCAACATGTCAAACAGTGCAGATGCAAGAAATCTTACCACTATAACAACTTTAGAGAAGAAAAAAATGGTTTAACGATGTTAAATCTATTAAGAACGAATCCGGTTAAATGTTAAAAACTGAATTTGATCCTATTTATCAAATCCAATATTTGCTTTCATTTCCAATCTCAGACATCAAATCGCTAAAGTCTTCTCTTTCTCTATTTTTCGATTAATTATTGTGAATCATTTTTTTTTACTAGATTTGCACTCTTAATTTTATTAAGATGCGGATATGGCGAAATTGGTAGACGCACTAGACTTAGGATCTAGCGGGTGACCATGGGGGTTCGAGTCCCTCTATCCGCACAATAAACCCTCAGCGCGCCATGCTGGGGGTTTTTAAATTAAAACAGATTACAAACAAAAAATATTTCTGAAATGGATATCGTATTAGAGAAAAAAGACACCACCAACGGAACTATTAAGGTTAACTTAAAAGAAACCGATTACCTGGGCAAGGTCACTGAAAAGCTGAAGGAATATAGCAAAAAGGCCAATATCAAAGGCTTTCGTCCTGGCAAGGTACCGACTTCATTAATACAAAAAATGTATGGCAAAAGCATTATGGTCGATGAGATCAATCATCTGCTTTCATCCTCACTTAATAATTACATCAAGGAAAATAAACTGCCTATCATTGGCGACCCTCTTCCTGACACTGAAAATGCCGCTAAAATTGATTGGGAAACTCAGAAGGAATTTGAATTTAACTATAAGATTGGTTTAGTGGCTGAATTCAAATGTGATGTTTCGGATAAAGTAAAGATCCCCAAATACCAGATCCAGATAGACGATAAAGCTGTTAAGGAAACGCTGGAAAACCTCAGAAGCCAGTATGGTAAAATGAGCAACCCTGAAGTTACGGAAGAAGGAGATTCTATTTATGGAGAATTGAAGGAAGTAAATGGTGATTTTACAACTAACACACTGGTACCTTCGAATAAAATAAAGAAAAGCGAACAAAAGAAGTTTGCGGGAAAAGCGAAAGGTGATAAAATAGAATTTGATATAGAGAAAACTTTTGAGGACACCGCCGTTGTCGCCCATGTTACAGGCCTTGGTCTGGAAGAAGCGAAAGCTAAAAAAGGCAAATTTGAGCTGACAGTCACCAATATCAACCGTACTGAACTTGCTGCGTTGGATCAGGATTTTTTCGATAAAATTTTCGGAAAAGATAAAATAACAACAGAAGAAGAATTTAACGAGAAGCTTAAAGATACCATCAAAGAAAATTACGACAGGGAATCTGAAAATATGCTCTCCAGGGAAATTCATGACCATTATGTCAAGAACACTAAAATTGAGCTTCCGAATGAATTCCTGAAGAAGTGGCTTTTTATCACCAATGAGGGGAAAGTTACTGAAGAGCAAATCGAAAAGGAGTATGACCAATATGTGGGAGAAGTAAAATGGTCGCTTATTAAAAATAAAATTGCTGACGAAAATAATATCAAAGTTGAGAATGAAGATATATTGGGCAAAACCAAAGAAATGATCTCTCAGCAATTTGGCAGCATCGCGATTACAGAAGAATTGCAGGATAGTTTTGACAAAATCGCCGATAATTATCTGAAGCAGGATAACGGCAAAAATTACATGAAAATGTTTGAACAAGTATTCTTTGATAAGGTTTTAAACCTGATAAAGGAGAAAGTTTCCTTCCAGGACAAAAAAATTACGGTAGAAGAGTTTAAGGAAATTGCCAATAAGTCACGATAAAAATAGTTGGTAAAGTTTTTGAAAGTCCTTTCTTCAAAGGACTTTTCTTTTACATTTGTATAAACTTAAAAGTATTTAAAATCATGCTCAACAAAGAAGAATTCAGAAAATACGCTATCAAGCATCATGGCTTGGGAAGCCTCGCCGTAGATAAATATATCAATATGGTGGAAAGTATGTCAGTGCCTCAGATTGACAATATGACACCCAATGTAATCGAAGAAAGGCAAATGAGAGCGACGGTCATCGACGTGTTTTCCCGTCTTATGGCTGACCGCATCATTTTTCTGGGTACTGCTATTGACGATTATGTTTCCAATATTGTTGTGGCTCAGTTACTATTCCTTGAATCAGCCGATTCTAAAAAGGATATCCTTATTTATGTAAATAGCCCCGGAGGCTCCGTATATGCCGGACTTGGAATTTATGATACCATGCAATATGTAAATCCGGATGTGGCTACTATCTGTACGGGCCTTGCAGCTTCAATGGGTGCTATTCTTCTTTGCGGCGGTGCTGCCGGCAAAAGATCTGCCCTGCCCCACTCCAGGATTATGATCCACCAACCGCTGGGAGGTGTGCAGGGTCAAGCTTCTGATATCGAGATCACCGCCAGGGAGATACTTAAATTAAAACAAGAGCTTTATGAGATCCTGGCCAAACATAGCGGGAAAGATATTCCAACTATTGAAAAACATTCTGACAGGGATTACTGGCTAAAAGCGGCAGAGGCGAAGGAATACGGCATCATTGATGAAGTACTCACGAAAAAATAAACTAAAAAATAATATTTTTGATTATATTGGAGTATGGCAGCGATTACTTGTTCATTTTGTGGGAGAAATAAAAAGGATGTAGCCCTGATGATCTCAGGAATACATGCTCATATCTGCGATAAATGTATTACCCAGTCACAGCAGATACTCACGGAAGAAAGCAAGGTCAGAAACAAGAGTAACGCTCCGAAATTCAACCTTATTAAACCGGTTGAGATGAAAAAATATCTTGACCAGTTCGTAATTGGACAGGACGAGGCAAAAAAAGTAATGTCGGTCGCGATATACAATCACTACAAAAGATTAATGCAAAAAACCATCGAAGGAGATGTAGTGATTGAAAAATCGAATATCATCATGGTTGGCGAAACAGGTACAGGCAAAACATATATTGCCCGGACTATGGCTAAAATTCTTCAGGTGCCTTTCTGCATCGCTGACGCTACGGTTCTTACAGAAGCAGGCTATGTCGGAGAGGATGTTGAAAGCATACTTACCCGTTTACTTCAATCCGCCAATTATGATGTTGAAGCCGCAGAGCGCGGAATAGTTTACATAGATGAAATTGACAAGATCGCGCGTAAAAGCGACAACCCATCCATCACAAGAGATGTGAGCGGAGAAGGAGTTCAGCAGGCATTACTGAAGCTGCTGGAGGGGACTTCCGTAAACGTTCCACCACAGGGAGGAAGAAAACATCCGGATCAGAAAATGATCAGCCTGAACACCGAAAATATTCTTTTCATTTGCGGCGGAGCATTTGATGGTATACACAGATTGATCGGAAACCGTTTGAATACACGTCCACTTGGATTTACAGGCAAAAGCAAAAAGGATGTGCAGCTGGACAAAGAGAATCTTCTGCAATATGTTTCCGCACAGGATTTGAAATCTTACGGACTCATTCCTGAATTGATAGGAAGAGTTCCAGTGCTTACACATCTGGAACCTTTATCAAAAGAAGCAATGCGCCTTATTCTGACGGAACCAAAAAATGCCATAGTAAAACAATATTCCAAACTATTCAAAATGGAAAATATTGACCTGGAATTCGAAGATGAGGCACTGGACTATATTGTTGATAAAGCGATGAATTTCAAGCTTGGTGCCAGAGGTCTAAGATCCATCTGTGAAGCTATTATTACAGATGCCATGTTCGAACTTCCTTCACAGGAAGGCACTGAGAGATTTGTGGTAACGAGAGATTATGCCGAAGAAAAGATTGAGCGGTCGAAGTTCAATAAATTGAAAGTGGCTTAACAGGGTATAAAAAATATTTACAGAAGGGCTTTGCCGCCCCTTTTTTATTTCAAATATTTTATCATCAATGCAGCGGTCTTTGCCGAAGCTCCCTTTTCACCTAAAATATTCTCCAGGTTTTTATAATCATTCAGCTGGTTTTCCCGATGCTGACCATCCAGAATCTTCTTAAGCTCAGTCTTTAAATTTTGCTCGTTGAAATTACCCTGAATTAATTCCCTGACCACTTCCTTATCAGCGATAAGATTTACCAGAGAAATATATTTTACTTTAATAAGCGCTTTGACGATGAGATAGGTTATCGTGCTCGCTCTGTAAACCACTACCTGCGGTACTTTAAACAAAGCTGTTTCCAATGTGGCTGTACCTGAAGTAACGAGCGCGGCTATTGAATTTGACAAAAGATCATACGTCTGATCGTAAACCACCTCTACCAGATTTTCTCTTCGGAATTTTTCATAAAATTCAGCGGGGAGATTACTTACGCCTGCAATGACAAACCTGTAGCCGGGAAAAAATGGAACAATTTTAAGCATTGTATCCAGCATAGCCTTTACTTCCTGTCGTCTGCTTCCGGGAAGGATCGCGATGACAGGATTTTTTGCAAGATTATTTTTATCACGAAAATCGGGATTCTGCCTGAATTCAGAGATAGCGTCTTTCAATGGATTACCTACATAATCAACTTTGTAATCATACCTTTTGTAAAATTCTTCTTCAAAAGGCATGATCACAAACATCCGGTCTACCAGAAGTTTAATTTTAAGAGCCCGCGACTGATTCCATGCCCAGATCTTAGGAGATATATAATAAAAAACTTTTAGCTGATGCTCTTTAGCAAATTTCGCGACCCTGAGGTTAAATCCGGAAAAATCAACAAGCACTAACACGTCCGGTTTAAAAACAAGAATGTCTTTGTGGCAAGCCTTAAAAAGTTGGGAAAGTTTACGGAGGCTGAGTACCACTTCAATAAACCCCATGATGGAATATTCTTTGTAATGCCGGAGAAGCCTGGCACCGCTCGCTTCCATGTAATCTCCTCCCCAGCAGGCAATGTCGGCGGAGCTGTCTGCTTTTTTAAGTTCTTTAATAAGATTAGAAGCATGAAGATCTCCTGAGCGCTCACCGGCAATAATGAAATACTTCATTTGAATTTAAATGTTGAATTTTAATTGATCAAGCTTCTTACTACTTGCCTATTATTAATTGCTTTTTACCTTTTGTCTATTCCTCCACTGTCAACTGTCAATTCCCTTCACCGTAATATTCCACGTAATTTCTCGGTGTTTCGTATAAGGTAATACAATGAAGATTGGCCTTCGAGATTTCACGAATAGCCGGGCTAAGTATCTTCCATATTTCAATGGCAAGATTTTCAGTACTGGCCATCTTGCCTAGCATGAAATCAACATCAATATTAAGGTTTTTATGATCCAGCTTTTCAGTAACTTTCTCCCGGATAAGTTTGCTGAGCTTTTTAAGGTCAATAACAAATCCTGTATCCGGATCCGGATTCCCTCTCACAGTAACAATTAATTCAAAATTATGCCCGTGCCAGTTCTGGTTAGAACATGGGCCAAAAACTTCCTTGTTCTTTTCTTCGGTCCAGGTAGGGTTATATAATTTGTGAGCCGCGTTAAAATGCTCTTTTCTGCAAACGTAAATCATTCTATCTATAAATTATCAATAAAAAGCTGTGAAGATATCCAAAGAGAACTTATTTAACCGGAACTTTCAGCAGGGTATTAATTTTTGTAAATTTAATCTTTTATTAACTATTATAACAAAGAAATATTATGATCGTTGTCACCGGGGCGGCAGGATTTATCGGGAGCTGCCTGATAAGCAGATTAAATGCTGACAATTTTAATTACATCATAGCGGTTGATGATTTTTCAAACCCCGAAAAAAATAAAAACCTGGAAGATAAAAAAATACAGGAGCGGGTAGACAGGAAGAACTTTTTCAACTGGCTGGACAAAAATTATGCGCTTGTCGAATTTATACTCCACATTGGCGCAAGGACAGATACAACCGAATTTGACAAAAAAATCTTTGACGAACTAAACCTTAATTATTCAAAGAGTATATGGCAAGCCTGCTGCCAATATCAGATACCGCTGGTATATGCCTCTTCCGCGGCAACTTATGGACTTGGAGAATATGGTTATGCTGATGATGAAAAAAATATTTCCAGCCTTAAGCCATTAAATCCATATGGTGAGTCAAAAAATGATTTTGATATATGGGCGCTGGAGCAAAAACAGAAACCTTTCTTCTGGGCAGGTTTAAAATTCTTCAATGTATATGGCCCTAATGAATACCATAAAGGAAGAATGGCCTCTGTGATATTCCATGCTTACCAGCAAATATTAAGAACCGATAGCATGAAACTCTTTCGTTCCCATAATCCGGACTTTAATGATGGGGAACAGATGAGAGATTTTATATATGTTAAAGATGTGGTGGAAGTGATCATGTTTTTAGTAAACCATAGAAAAAATTCTGGCATCTATAACCTGGGAAGCGGTAAAGCGAGAACCTTTATTGACCTGGCAAAGAATACTTTTCAATCTATGGAGAAGAAAGTCAATATCAGTTTTGTTGATACCCCTATTGATATCCGCGACAAGTACCAGTATTTCACTGAAGCCAAAATGGAAAAATTAAAAAATATAGGATATACGAAAAAATTCCATTCCCTGGAAGAAGGGATTAAGGACTATGTTCAGTGCTTCCTGATGAAGGGCAAATATTATTAATCATGAATGCGAACACTGTCTTATACATCATTGCCGGAATACTTATTATTGATTTCGCGCTTGAGCGAATACTCTCTTATCTGAACGCAAACCATCAGCAGAAAAAACTTCCTGATGAACTCACAGATATCTACGATCAGGAAAAATACAGCAAATCGCTTAATTATTTTCAGGCTAACCACTCCTTTGAAACGATCAGCGCCTCTTTCAGTTTTATTCTGATGCTTGCCATGATCTTAACAGGAGCCTTTGGTAAGCTTGACTATGTTTTGAGATCGCGGATCAATGATCCAATATTGGTGGCCTTATGCTTTTTCGGAATTTTATTCCTGATCTCGGACCTGATAAATATACCTTTCTCTCTTTATAGAAATTTTGTTATTGAAGATAAATTCGGGTTTAATAAAATGACCTTAAAGGTTTTTCTATTCGATAAAATAAAATCTTATATACTCACTGCTATTGTAGGTGGAGTTATACTGTATATTTTGTTATACCTTATTACTAATATAGGCGCGAATTTCTGGTTATGGTTCTGGCTGGTTATTTCGGCTTTCCTTCTTCTGGTTAATATGTTTTATACTTCTTTAATCGTGCCGATCTTCAATAAATTAGTTCCTTTGCCCGCCGGAGATTTAAGAGATAAGATCGAAGAGTACAGCAGAAAAATCAACTTTCCGCTAGACAATATATTTGTGATTGATGGTTCTAAACGATCATCCAAAGCAAACGCGTATTTCTCTGGAATAGGAAGCAAGAAGAAGATCGTGCTGTTTGACACACTGATTAGCAATCATACGCAGGAAGAACTGGTGGCAGTGCTCGCGCATGAGGTCGGCCATTTTAAGAAGAAGCATATTTTAACCGGATTTATTTTATCCATAACTCAAATAGGCTTCATGCTTTTTCTACTTTCTTTGTTTGTTTACAATCCATTTCTTTCAAAAGCTCTTGGCGCTGGTGAGAATGCCATTCATATCAATCTGATCGCGTTTGGGATTTTGTATACCCCTATATCACATCTGACAGGGATCTTTATGAATATAATTTCAAGAAAAAATGAATATGAAGCTGATAAATACGCGGCGACTACTTATAATGGTGCGACTCTGCAGAGTGCACTTAAAAAATTGTCGGGGAATAGCTTAAGCAATCTGACTCCTCATCCGGCCTATGTCTTTATGCACTATTCACACCCTCCCCTGTTACAAAGGCTGAAAGCGCTCAGAAAACTGATCAGTGAAGTCTGATTTTTATCTTTATATCATGGGGAGCAGTAAATTCACCTCCAAAATAGGGATATAGCAAATATTTTTTTTCAGATGTATTGCAACTCCGGGGCATTGACACTTCGTACCCATTCACCAGGAAAACATATTTATCGTCCTGAATATAAAGTTTGTAATTGTTTTCTTCATTAAAACCGACTGAAGTTATATATTCATCATCCCTTTCTCCATTTTTATAGACATAAGCAAGTATCTCCAGTCTGCCATTAAACCAGCGCCAGCCAAAACGGGCGCTGTTATTAT
>Ga0210406_10003613_pt1 | contig 16837 bp, 21 predicted proteins | sample IncBWC30MmetaG_FD_155454 | JGI IMG/M metagenome (GOLD analysis project Ga0210406, IMG submission 155454) | Forest soil microbial communities from Barre Woods Harvard Forest LTER site, Petersham, Massachusetts, United States - Inc-BW-C-30-M | ecosystem: Environmental > Terrestrial > Soil >... | reverse complement strand
GTCGGCGCGATTGCCATGAGCACGTCAACGATGATCGTCGCACTGAACGCTCAACTCCTACGCCGTTTGAGAATCGTGCGCCATAAAACGATTCCGAACTAAGGCATGGACACTGAGGAAACAGCGTTTAGACTCCGGAGCGCGACGGTTGCACAGACCGCTGTAACGACCCTCTACCTTATTAAGGGTAGCTCTCGGGCGGTTTTCCAAACCGCCGCCGAGCCGAATGCCTCAGGAAGTTATGGAGCGGACGATGGGAATCGAACCCACCTCCGAAGTTGGGAAGCTCGCAATCCAAACAAGATTCATCGGACTCGGCTTCGACTGTTGCAGGCATCTGTGTTAGGATAAATCCCGCATGAGCGCACCAACTTTTATTAGCGGTTTATTGGCGGTTTTGGCAGGGACAGCTGCTACCGTATGCACCGCAGGCGAACAGTGCGCTGTATGCAAATCTTGCAAACGCCTTGTTTGCAAGGTTTTAGCGTAAGTTGTTGATTCCACGGCTGGGGACGTAGTTCAGTTGGTTAGAACGCTGCCCTGTCACGGCAGAGGTCGCGAGTTCGAGTCTCGTCGTCCCCGCCATATTTTTCAAGTACTTAGCTGGGCCTCGTCGTACCCGCGGTTGAACATTCGTTGAACAGCATTTCCAGCAAATTCATCGCAGATAGCGTGTTTTCCGGCACATCCTTCACATAATGCCGGGTTGTGGTAGCCAGGTTTGTGTGCCGCAGCAAGCCCTTCGAAGCCATCCCGTCCTTCGTCAATCCCGCAAGGGTTGTAGCAACTCCACGGCGAAGCGAATACCATCCCGCCCACTTCGGAATCGATTCATCCAGCTTAAATTCGTGATCTGCCTCGCCGTGTTCTAACTCCTGCTCGCCACATAGCGCGCACTGCTTAAGCGCTGGAATGACAACCCGCTTGGAAAGATTGTCCAAGATCATTGGCTTCCCGCTCGGGCCTCGCAGAATCGGGCCGGTAGCAGGATTACCGTCTCGCTCTCTCAGGTCGCTGAGAATTACCGCCAGTGTTTCAATCACCGGGACAGGACTTGCGGCGTCGAGAGTCTTTGGATCGGTTGTAAACTTGTGCCAGACAGATTGCGTGACGAAAAGCCGTTTGCCATCGTAATGCTCCCAACAAATTCCCCGTGCTTCGCCCGGTCGCAGCCCCGCGAAGAACATCAGGGCAACCGCAGCCCGGGCCTTCCACTCGCCGGCCTTTCGCAAAATCTCAAGAATCGCCATCACCTCTTCGGGAGTCGCGGCGTGTGTATTTGCGGGCGCCGCAGCCTTCTTTGGAATCAATGAGCCCTGTATCGGATTCGGGGCATCAAGCGCTCCCTGATTGCGGGCCAGCGTGAAAATACCGCTCAAACGGCTCTTGCAATGCTGCAAAGTCGTGCGCCCGATTTTATGATTGCGATGAATTTCCTTGAACAAATTGGCCGCGTCAACCGTGCGAAAGTCTCTCAAGCTGATTTCTTTCAAATACGGGGCCAGGTAGGCATTCCAGAGAGTTTCATAGCCTGCAACGGTCGAGGGCTTGCAATTTTCACGCGCCCAGGGAAGCCAGTTCCCTTCCGCAAAGTCCGCAACGGATAACGTGCTTTCTGGCCGAACCTTGCCGCTATTGATCGGCCCCAGGATTTCATCTCTCAAACCGTGAAGATCTTTTTCAGTCCGATAGCCGTCGCAAACGGGGGCTAATTTTTTACATTGCTGCTTGCGCACGATTTGACCGTTTTCGATCACATCGTCCCGAAATTTAAGAAACCAGCTCCCGCGGCTCTTGTAGATAAATCCCTTTTGCGCCATGAGATTTCTCTCCTCTACTGTTTGGGAATCGCAACGCTCCGCAGATACTCGGAGATCGACAAGCCCGCTTCTTTGGCCTTGCTCCGAAGCTTGGCCGCCTCAGCCTTCGTCACCACGAAGCGAAAAATAACTTCCCGCCTCTGGCTTGGGGCTTTCTCCGGTCTGCCTGCGCGCCTTCCCATCTCACTACCTCATTCTGGTATTATTTATACCAAGTTAATTGTGGACAGTCAACGGTTATTTTGGCTCATCCACGCACATACGGCAAGCCAACTGAAGCGCAGGTATTTACCAAGCCGGATGCAGGGCAACGGGTTCTTGTTGCGGACCTTTGACCGCGCCCGCGTTTGTTCGAAGACCCAACTCGGCGACACCTTTAAACGGTCAGCCAACTCTTCGGGCGTCAAGAGATCCGAAGGCTCCAGTCGGGCTGTTTGGCCGTCTTGAACAATTCCGAGTTTTGGAGCAGTCGCCATTTTTTTACTTAAGCAAACCTCGTTCTCGCAGGATTGTCTTCTGGCGTTCAAGCTCGGCGCGGCGCCCTTCATAATCCACAAAGCGGAGAGTCTCGCGGATCGGCGCGGGCGGTTCCAGGCTCGCTCTCGCGGCCGCAATCGCGGGAGTGTATCGAATCGCAGCGGGCAGGAGAGCAACAGACGGAGCGGCTTTCTTAAGAAGCTTTCTCAGTTCTCCGCCAGTCAGCAATCCGGCCAGATCGCCGGTTTTCCGTGAGCGCTGCAGATCTTCGATGAATGCCTTTTTGCGCCAGACAAGCTCCTCTTTCGAACATTCACGCAGAAACTGCACTCCGCCGGCCGCCCGGGCCGCGTGGTCTATCTCTGGCGGCAGCGATGGCGCTCCGCTAAAGCGAATATCCGGATGAACCCATTCGCGACAAAAATCGAGTAACGACTGCCATTCATTTTCAAAGTCTGCCTGCTCGGCTGCCTGCAAAGGCTCTAAAATATCCGCAACCTTCGGAAAAAACTTGCAGGTGGTGAAAGTCCTCTTGAAGAGCGATTCGATGGTTTTTGCGTCGATACCACTGAAGGCTTCCTGCCAGAGCGGTAGAATAGGCGCAACGTCCTTCTCGAAATTGACGCCAAATCGAAATAGCCATTGCTTAATTAGCGTGTCGGTCGAGTCCGAGTGCTCTTGCGTTTCGCATGGCGAGATCACTTCCAGTCGGTTTGCGGTTTCCATTGCTTCCCCCTTCTAAGATCGGGCCGGACGAAAAGGTGTCGAATCGACGGACGAAGTACGTGAGGCTCCCGCCTTGCTTGACGGTAAATGCCTCTGTGGAATCGAAAAAATTTAGGATATTGGCTTGCCAAACCTCTAGAGTGACGTGGGGAGCGCGCCGCAAGAATGCGGCCAGCTCGGAGCCATCCTTCCCAAAAGAATCCCAGGTCTGCGGGCGGTTGTGTTTTGTCTCGAAGGAGTTTTTTGCAAACTCCAGAAATGGACCATAGCGGGCGTCGGGCGGAGCCTCTTTTTGTTTCTCTTTTCTCTTTTCTCTTTTCTCTATTCTTCTCTGAGCGGCACTATGCTCGACACTCTGCTCGCCATCCTGCTCGCGGGAGAAGTAAGTCGGATCAAGGGGACTCTTAGAATCTATTGCGTTTAACTGCTCGCCATTGTGCTCGCCTTGAGTTATTGGGAATTTGTGAACCAAAATCGGGTAGCAGGAGTGCAATCCAGGCACGGCGAAGCGGCGGATATAGTCGCCATGCTCCATCTTTTCGAGCACGTCCCGCGCTGTACGCTCTTTGAGTCCTAGCTCGCCTGCCAGTGACTTAGCGGAGCCTTTCCAGATTCCCGTTCGCGTGTCAGCCTGAGAGCAGATATAGACGAACGCCAAAGCCTCGAGATGGCTCATCCGTCCATCGCGGACGTGTTCCCAAAGTCCCCGGCGAATCGGTGCGAAGCCGTTCTCTCTGCTCATGGCTGCGGCTTAGGGGGAGCGAGTACAAAGCAATCGTCTTTCCCTCCCCGCACACGCTGGCGATTCCAGCGCTCAAGATCGGAACGTCTTATGAGCCATTTCCCATTGGCGTCTTTGGAGGCTGTTACCCGTTGAGTCAAGATGAGTCGAAGGACTGTGGCAGGGTGCATTCGGAACTGCCGTACCGCTTCGCTTGTGGTGATGACTTCCATTCTCTTAAAACCTCCGTGCTGCTAGTGCAGCATGGAGTGAGAATGCGGTATGTTTTCTTTGGTGGGAAGATGCTGGAAACGCTAGGAAACTGGTTTCCTAGCAATCCTAGCGCTTTTTTTAAGGGGGTCCGTGTTCCAGAGATAACGATATGCGCCCATGGACCTTACATGGCCGGTTTCCACGTCCATTTCCTTTGTGACTCGTTTCCAGTCCTTGCCCTCTTCTAGTTTTTTGCGAATCATCTCGCGGTCGTTATCATTACGATGCCTGCCGCCCTTTGCCCTCGTTGTGGCCGGAGCCAAGTCAGATTCTGGCTCAGGTGTTGGCGCCTGCTTGTACTCAAGCTCTCGCACCTCGATCTCGTAGTGGTTGGCAAACTCGGACCTGAGATCGCCCACTTCCCGCGCCAGGTACGCCCACGCAGGCCCCCATCTTTCGAGGTCTGTAGCGCTTGACCGAATCACGGACTCGCCTACCACTGCATCGATTTGTGCCATGACTTTCCGCTCTAGAACCTCGCTCACAAACCCAGTTGTGACCGGCTCGCCTTGGATTTGCCAGATTCCGCGGCAAATTCGGTCAATCCCTTCTAGCCGCTCATGCAAGGACACAGGGTAACTATCTATAGCGGCATTCGTCGGAAAAAATGAGCCATCTATCCGCGGCAGGGGTAGCAACTCCAACAGCTTGACGCTGAATAATTGCTCATTAAACCTTTCGCTGGCGGCCCAAGCACTTGCGCGCTTCGCAGGTTTGCGCTTATTCTTTTCTCGACTCTTCACGTTGCATCCCGCCCCGGCTCACACCGGGGCTTTTCCTTTATGAACCATCTTACCCAAGATTTGGCGCGGTAGAATAAAGCCACGCGTGAGCATACAATTGTACGTGGAATCCTCCCCAGGAGCGCGCATGGCAGACGGCCAACTATTGATGCCATCCGTGCGGCTAGCACGGAAAATGGGCATATCCAGACGGACGCTGAAAAAACGTATAGATTCCCATGAGATCAAAGCAGTTAAGATCGGCCCACGGATGTTTATTCCACAGAACGAAATTGACCGGTTGATGGGTATTTCGTCTGGCCAGATATCGGCACCTAAGCCCGCGACGCCAAATCAAGTTTCCGGCGATGGTGCAGAATGGGTACAAACGCTGCCAAATGCGGCAAAGAGTCCGAAAGGGCGCTTGGATGACATCCTGGAAGGATACGCGGACTTTTTGCGGCGCTTCGAGGCCGGTGATCCCGATGCAGTGGCCGCTGTAGCAGCCGTGAGGAGTCCGGAAGAACGTGCCGACGCCAAAGAAGCTTACGCTGCCGCGCTCAGGGTTTGGAGGGAGTACCGCGAGTAGCTTGCACCCCAATCGGTTGTTAAGGTACCTCACCTGGCGGCGAGGCCCTTAGCCTTCAACCGTCCACGTCGTCCTCGCCCATCATTCCCCACCAAGATTTTGACTCCTTCATCCAGTGTTTGTATCGCTCCTTCTTTCGCCTGCGCCTTGCAGTACCGCTTCCAGCGGCGATGCGCTTGCGAGAAAGCGTCAATGGCACGGAACAGCCCCATCGCCAGAAACACGGCCAGAAACACTGCCCAGAAATCCTGACCGAACATGGCTCCCTCCCGTCTTGGATGGGACTCCTCGCTTTGGTTTTCCCCAACCCCCGTGGAAGCCCCTTCAAATACTATTCCCGAATGTCAGCAGCGCAATTGGCTTTCTGGTGGTATTCGCCTTGTGTTCACAAGAGAAAGCGGGAACGGACGAAGCGTTCTTACGAAGAGATAGCAACTTATTGGTGCGCAGTTATCTGACCATCACCCAAGATCTCAGCCGGGCCCCTTTTTGATAAGCGCTTCGACATCTCTGTTTGCTTGTTCTATGCAACGAAAACAAATAGGCTCCCCGGCGTCAGCACCGTCTTCTGGGTGATTGACGAACGTGTAAGGCTCGTTGCCGATGAAGTGTTTTCCCCTCTCGCAAATCAACTGCGGCGTCTCCGCCGTCGCTGCAATACCAGTTCGCTCTTTGATGCCGCGCAGTTGGAGCACGACATAGTAGGCCGCAACGACGACCACAGCGATCAGAATGAGCAACAGAACTTCCATCACTTGCCTCTCTTTCCCTTCCTCGCCGCCAGAATTTTCTCACGATATTCCGCCGCGTCTCCGCCACCGCTGCGAGGAGTTCTTCCGGTCAAGGGAACTTTCCTGGGTCCTCAAAAATCAATCATTCTGTTCAATGCCTGTTAAACCCGCTCTCCTAATCCCCTAGATTCAAGCACTTACAACTGACTGCTGGTTGCCTCAACCTGCGTTCACCGAAAAATTTTATCCTTCGATTTTTTAGGGATTTTTGGCCTACCCACCCCCGGTGGAGGCCCCCGGCCATGCGATCTTTGAATTGGCGGCGGGGCGTTAAGATAATTAATCGACAGGACAACGCCACCGACCACCTGCAGGAAGGACTGAACCGTGGGTTAGTTCTACCGTCGAAAGCCATCTGATACTATTCCTTTGTGGTGCTACTGCCCGAATCGAATCCTAACGCACTATGCAGCGTTTTTGAGTTTAAAATCAGCAAGCAGCAAACTTGCTCTTGTTAGACCGCAGAGGACAAGCAATGAATGGTTTATGGACGGCGGAATTTGGAAGCAGTACCGGCATGTTTGGAAGTGGCGTCGCTGTTTTCCGAGATGGGGAAATTCTTGGCGGGGACGACCTTTACTACTATGTAGGACAGTATCAGCTCGACGGACAGAGCTTTAAGGCCAGCTTGACGATTTCTCCATTCATCGAAGGAGCCGAGAGCGTCTTTAAAACGGTGGGTACAAGCCTCACGTTGGAACTAGCAGGGACGTTGATAGATTCTAGTCACGCAACCGGCCACGGGACTCCGAAAGAAATGCCAAGTGTTAAGTTTGGGGTGAAACTAACGAAGCGCACCTAGAGTCGTAGGGCCTAAAAGATGCCAAATTCCGAGGATCAAAAGCCGCGCAAGTCTGACGTCGAAGCTGTTTTGACGGAGTTCGACGCGAAGGAAGATTTACTTGGTGCGCTTTGCGTTAGGACTAAGAGTCTGATTGAAGCGAGTCTGCAGGACGCTGGAATACAGTTCCAGTCGTTACAATTTCGTGTGAAATCGAGAAAAAAACTTAAGGAAAAGTTCCTCGACCCGAAAAAGGACTACCGGAAACTTGACGACATCACAGATTTAGCTGGCTTACGCATCATTACTTACTATGAGGACGACATTGATCGCGCAGCGGCGATAGTTAAAAGGGAGTTTGATGTTGACGAGAAAAATTCGATTGACAGAAGGCAGATTGAGCCGGACCGTTTTGGTTATAGTGCTCTGAATTTCGTGTGTAGGCACCGAAAAGAGCGAACGCTTGATGTCGAGTACAAGAAGTTTGCTAGCGTGTGCTGCGAAATACAAGTTACATCCATTTTGAGTCACGCTTGGTCAGAAATCGAACATGAATGGTATGACCTGAGAGATGCTTATCCAGTTAGTATTAAGAGGAGGTTCTCGAGACTTTCGGCATTATTAGAGCTTGCCGAGTCAGAATTCCGAGACATTAGAAAGAGTAGAACTCAATACGAGCGCTCTATCGCTGTTCAGGTTGAGGCAAATGTTCCCGACCTAGCGGTGGATGCTGTTTCGATGAGATCGTTTATCGAGCAGGACTCCCTGCTCGCCGAAGTTGATCGATCGGTGGCCAAACTATTGGGATTCCGACTATCCGAGCAGCTTCCTGACAGTGCGGTCGACCGTCGGTCCAAAGCCGTGAAACTATCTGGTATGTCAAGATTGCAAGAGATTCGAAATTCGCTCGAGAAATATCAAGCTGCGATTCCCGAATACGCCTTCAGATGTAACAAGGAAATCTGGCATGAATTCACTGCGGAACGACAGGTGAGCAGGGGCGTGTCCCTTCATCATTTGGCTGGAATGATCGTAGCGTTGAGAGGAGTGGCTGCGTTGGTTGAGTTTTTGAAGGCGGGGAATTTTACAGTCGATTTCGACATTGAGCACCAGGTGGCAATAGCCAAGGAAACCGCAGCAAAATATACAAAGAGTTAATTTGTTTATTTTTCGTTGGCCCCGATACGCAACAGCGTTGGTCGCTGCGATTCCCATCTTGGCCAGCAGCATCACTAGCGTGTTCGACAAGGTAGCAGTTGTAATGACCGATACATCCAAACACGATCACGACCACGACCCTCATTAGTTTGAGAAGCGTCCGCCGCAGAGCGGCTTGCGGTTCTGTACGTCGCATGGACTATCTTCAAGGCTGTTATGATGTAGACGCTTCACTCGGAGGTCGATCAGATGCCCGTATTTATTAGCCAGCGCATCGTTGGGTCAGTTACGATCCTGGAATTGGGTGAACAATTGAAAGCGGAGAACGTCTCTGAATTTCGAGACACGCTACAGCACCTTGTCGAGCAGGGTCGAACCCATTTGCTGCTAGACTGCAGCCGCATCCGTATCGTTGATAGCCAGGGAATCGGAAGTTTGGTGGGTAACTGGATATCGCTCAAGAAGCGAGGTGGGAAGTTGGGGCTACTAAACCCTCCAGTCCGGCTCCGAGATGTCCTGGGAATTATCGGCCTACAACAAGTTATCGAGTCGTTTGACGATATCGGCAAGGCACTGCCATCGTTGGTGGAATGAACGAGCTCTGTAGGTGGATGTCGTAGTACCGCGAGTTTCGACTGCTTAGCGGAATGAATTATACCAAACGAATTACAAGCGTTGAACAAAACGTTGAACAAAAACTTCCCTACCCTGCCCGATGAAGCCAACTGTAGCCGACTACCGCACACGTAACCTGTTGATTCTGCGTGTGCCAGCAACTGCCAGAGTGCCTGTCACGGCAGAGGTCGCGAGTTCGAGTCTCGTCGTCCCCGCCATTTCTTTCAAGCACTTACCGCGAATCGGCAAATCGGCTCTGGGGTCCGATAGGGTCCAATTAGGCCGCTGCCGCTTCCTTTTTCAGCACCTGCCCTACGAGCTTGCTCTGCGCCAATCGTTTCTTCGCCATACCTGCTTGCGCGTACAGATCGAGTGTGATTCGACTGTTCGCATGACGAAGAAGTTCCTGCACGACCTTCACGTCCTCGCCGTTCTGTGTGAGCAACGTCGTGTACGTATGACGAAACGTGTGAAATCCGACGCGTTTCGTGATCCCAGCTTTCTTCACGGCCTCTCGACCGTACCGCTTCCATAAAGCATCCGGCCAGTACGGCTGCTTCCCTTTCCGCCGCGGGGAAGCAAAAACCCAGTCCTTCAAATTGTTGTAAGGACTCGATAATTTCAGCTTCAGCAGCGATTCGGCGAGAGCCGCGTCGAGCGGAACGTCTTTCGCTGACGCTTCCGTTTTCGGCAGACCTTGGACCATCATCACGACCGAGCGGCGAACGTGGATCGAGAGATTCTCGAAGTCCACGTCCTCCCACTGAAGTCCGATGAGTTCCCCGCGTCGCAGTCCCGTAAACGAGTCCAACTCCGCGGCGGTCCGCAAAGGTTCCGGCACTTTCGATAGCAAGGCTGCGAGTTCCTCGGGCGTCAAGACATCGGGTACGGACTGTCTTTTCGCACTCTGGCGTACGCTTGTGATTGGATTCCTCGCCGTCCACTCCCACCGAATGGCGTGGGAAAACAAGGCACTCATCAGATTCCGTATCTTCGCCTTGCTTCCTCGTGCCAAGGGCTTTCCCCCTTTCGGCAAAGAAAGAGTTTTCAGCCACTTTTCCACGTCCACTGCTTTGACGTCGATGAGCCGGTACGACCGCCATCGCGGCAGAATCCATCTTTTCAAATACACTTCGTACGCATATTGAGTGGAATACGCCTTTTGGTCTTCCTCCGCCGTTCCGGGAAGTGGCTTCCGTTTGTGAAAAATATCCGGCAGCTCGTGTTCCCGGTAGTGCCGCACGAGCGTCTCGACATTCACATCTCGCAGAAGCCGGGTCTGCGTCTGCTGATTGATATCGAGCCGCAGCGCGTCTGCGGCCTTCTGGGCCGCCGATTCGTTGGGATATTCGTCGTAGGTGCCAACCTCTGCACTCCTCCGTCGAATGGATCCATCGAGTTGCACTTCCCGCCATCGGAACTTCCAGACCCTCCCTTTCTTTCGTTCTTTTAGAACCAAACTTCCTTGCTGATATCTCGCTCGCCTCATTCTCTTCTCCTTTCCATGAGGCGACACGGATGGCTACCGGGAGAGTACCGTAGCGTCTCCCCGCCGTCGATAGCTTCTCGATAGCCTCGGTGCAAATTACTTCCGGCGTGTGCGGTTCAGCCAGGAGTTCAGCACGGACGCACGAAAACGCCATAGGCGCCCGATCTGTACGCCGGCGATTTCGCCATTACGAGCCATGCGTTGAAGTGTCTTGGGGTGAATTCTCAGGGCGTTCTTCAATAATTTAGACACGTCAAACATCATATTTGTTCCCAATGGCAACTATACCATCTCTCTGTTTCCATAAAAGGCCATATATGCTATTCTTGGCACATGAACCTGGCGGATAGGCTCAAAATCTATCTCGACCGCGGTCTCCAGGAGGACGAAGCCGCAATCCTTGTGCTAATCGAAGAAGCCGGGATCGCCATATTCACAGCGTTTCCGGACCATTTTGTTCTGTTCGGAGGTGCGGCACTTCTTCTTTTCTACCAAAGCCCCCGGTTCTCCCGAGACTTAGACCTCCTCGCTTCAACCACAGAGTTTCCTCCATTCGAAGAATTCGTAAGTGTGGTTCGCAAGCAGATTCAGCCGATCGCAGAAACCTTAGGACTCGGCCAACTCGACTTTCGGAGATACAACGAAAGCAAGGACTTCATAAAATGTTGGGTGGTGGCGAATGAAAAGCCTCTCTTTAGCATCGATCTCACAAGGATTGGTGGCAGCGTCCTCGAAAGCCAAATTGTAAAGCAGATCATCGCTGGCACGAGCGACCGAACGGTCCGAACTGCGACCGCCAATTACCTTCTGCTTCAGAAATGCGAGGTCTTCCTCACCCGTCGTCACGTGAAGGCTCGCGATGCCTTCGACATTCATCTTCTCCTCGGACGAGGCGCTTCGCTAAACAACAACCTCCAAGCGCATCTCCAGGACTTCGTTCTGCTAAAAGAACTTGATGCTGAATTCATCGAAGCTCGAGTTCAGAGCATCAACGTAAAGCTTTGTACCACCGACCTTCGGCCCGTCTTGCCACAGGCCTTGTTCAATGAACTCGCTAAAAAACAATTTGAGCTGATTCGAGATTCGCTGCGGAAAGTTTTTTCCGAGTGGGTCGAGGAGAACTGAAATGAACTGGACCGATGTACTTACCGATGAGGCGCGCAAAAATAGCGTGCTGCAGACCGACGCATTGGTCCGCAAATACAAACTCTCCGAACCTTCGGTCCGTAATGCCCTCCGTCGCTACGAGTCAAAGGGCCTAGTGGAACGAATTTCTAGAAAGATTTACATAAACCACTTCAACCAGCACTTTTCATCCCGCGACCTTGTAAACACGCTGAGATCAAATTCCTACATTTCGCTAGAGTCCGCCTTGGTTGACCGAGGAGTCATCACCCAAAACCCATCCGTCCTTACTTGTGTCACGCCAGGGTATCCCCAAACATTTCGGAGTAAGTCCGTAACAGTTGTCTATCGGAAGATTTCTCCAGACCTTTATTGGGGCTTTGAGGAAAAAACTACGCGCTATAACAAGTACCTAATCGCCGAACCCGAGAAAGCTTTGCTCGACTGGGTTTATCTCACCCGACAGGAGGGGCTACCCACTCCTTTGGATGAAATCAATCTGCAATTTCTGAATACCGGCAAGCTGCGAGCCTACGCCGAAAGATTTCCGAAGACTGTCAATGTGACAATCAAAGATCTTCTTCTCGAGAAAGCTTTCCCATCCGAGGAACTAGCCGAGCTCAGGCTCGGCAACCGGCAGTAATGGCTAAACGAAAACTAAATCGGCACAAGACGCTTTACGACACGGGCAAGCCGGATCCCAGTTTCCCGGAAGCTGTCGCCTCGTCGCCGCGAATTTATCATCATAATTTCAAAACAGATTTGATGGAGGTTCCATGAACGAACAGGAAGCCTACAAAGTTCTCGGTTGGCCGCATCATGGGAATAACAATGAAGGCAATGGATGGCTAGCTTTCCGATGTCCGACTCCGGGCTGCCAATCGGAAGGCGTCGCCCGCAGCCGCGAATTCGGTTTCGGGAGGTGTGGCATCTGCGGCGCAATCATGGAACCCGTTGATTCCGCGAGCGCAGCGCCTAGTGTTCAAGTTCCGAAGCCAGCCCCTGCTAGCGCGGCGAAACCTGCCGTGGCGCCGAACACCCAACAGGAACTTGCGCGAGCGCAGAAGTTAGGCGAGCAATTGGAAGAGCTAGTCTTTCAGCGTCGGGAATGTCCTGACGATGACCGGAACATTTTGCTGATGGCGTACTGGGCTCTCATTTTCGATTTTCAGAAAGGGATTCTCGCTGAGATCGAGAGCCAACGGTGCGGTAGCGCGTTTGCCCTGGTCCGGCCATGCATTGAAGCCTTGGTACGCGCTCATGTTGCCGTGAAGGGGAGCCGGGCATACAAGTGAGCTATCTGCACCGCCTGATCCGCAATCTCGAACTGCGTTCGCCCATAAAAAAGCAGACCTCGGCGTGAGGTCGATACCTTCATATGAGAAGCTTTTAGTGAGGCAGGCGCATTTTCTGGAGAAAAGCGCCGTATCGCGGGTCACGCTCGATGTTCTTCAAAAAAGGATTGCCTTTGATGCCGATGAGGGCACCGTCGCGTTGTGCCCGCGCACGCTCCAGCCAGTCGAAAGTTTCATCTGCTTCCCCGCGGAAGGCATATGCCTCGGCCACCTGGAAAGCCGCCGTGGCGCCATAATCGTTAATTAGTTCGGCCAAAGCCGCCTGTGATTCCTTTTCTCGTCCGAGTGCATGATAAACAAGGGCCAGGCCGTACAGGCCATACTCGGGTCCTTTCTCGCGTTGCATCTCGGTAAGCGCCTCGTGAGGTTGCAGCTTTATCAGATATATCGAGCCGATTTGGGCATGGATGATGGGGCCTTGAGGGTTGAGATCCGCGGATTTTTTGGCAGCGGCGAGGGCTTCGTCCAGGTGGCCTGCAGCTAAGGCGATGTGCGCCACGAGACGATAGGATCGTGGGTTGAGCGGATCCCTTTCCACGGCCCGGCGGGCCAACTGCAGACCTTCCTCAAAGCGGCCCGTGGTCTTGGCGAGCGCCGCAGCTCCCCGGAGAGCCGATAGATTCCCCGGCTCCAGTAAGAGTGACCGCGCGAACGATCGATCAGCAGCGGACCAGTCCCAATCAACGTACATCTGAATTGCGCCCTTCGCAGCGTGGGCCTCCGCGAGATCCGGATCCAACTCCAGCGCCCGTTCCACAGCCAACTTGGATTTCCGGGCCGCCTCCTCTGCGGGCGCGAAGCCGCCACCACCCAAGAATCTCTGCGTATCGGCAAGTCCCGCCCAAGCACGCGCATAATTGGAATCGATCTGGATCGCCTGCTGGTAGTAGCCGAGCGCTTTTTCCAAGTTGTCCTTGCCTGCCCGATCCAGGAAAAACTGACCCAGCAAATAAGCGTTGTAGGCCTGCGGGTTGACCGGGCGAACTCGCGTCAACACCTCCCGTTCCTGCGGCGTCAGCTTGATTTGGACTTCATCAGCAATGGCGCGCGTCACGTCGTCCTGTAACGCCACGATGTCTGCCAAATCCCGCTCGTAAGCATCAGCCCACAGGTGCCGCTCGGGCGATATCTGGATCAATTGAGCATCGATACGAACGCGATTAGCCGAGCGCACCACCGAACCTTCCACCACAGCTTCAACGTTCAATTCCCGGGCAATCTCCGGCAAGGATTTTCTCGAGTCCTTGTACTGCATGACTGACGTCCGGGAAATAACTCGCAAAGATCTCAGCCGGCCCAGTTCAGTGATCAATGCATCGGTCATGCCTTCAGCAAAGTAGTCTTGATTCGAATCGCCGGAAAGATTTTGCAAAGGCAAGACAGCGATGGAGCGAATTCCGTCGGCATGCTTTTTCGCAAATATTCCTGAGTGCCAGCCGAGCGCCGTCGCTCCTGTGATGAGCAGGATTGCCGCGATGATCGCCAACTTCGATGGTCGTTCCCACATTCGGGATTCCTGCGTGACGTCCTGTGCCGCTTTCGCCCCGCCACGCATTTGAATGGGCAGCAAACTCGCCTGTCCAATTCCTTCGGCGCTAGCAGGCAGCGCAGGAACTTTCGGCTGGGGCACCACTTCCACAACCGCGATGAAGCGATAGCCATGGCGGTGCGATGTCTCGACATAGCGTGGCTCGTTGCTTGAATCATTCAGAGCATCACGCAGTCGGCGAATGGCGGCATTCAGGCCCGCGTCAAAATCCACGAAAGTATCGGCAGGCCACAGTTTCTTGCGGAGTTCCTCACGAAGCACCAATTCCCCTGGCCGTTCCAACATGGCAGCCAATATCTGAAAAGGCTGATCTTGGATCTTTATTCGAATGCCGCATTTGAATAGCTCGCAAGCGGAAAGATCGGCCTCAAATGCTCCGAAGCGGACCCTACGGTACTGAAGACCGGCTGGCATGGAGGAAAGATTGCTGGCTAGTATAGCCCCGCAACCTCGAAAAGCAAGCAAATGATGTAACCGCAAAATGCAGTAACCAATTTAGTATGAAATAGATACACCGTTAGAATCATTTCAGTTGTTCGCCCGCTCCACACCATTGCGCGGCGGGCGCCGCCGTAGCATCTTGGCTGGCAACTAAGGCCGCCACTGCACAATTCGTTGCGGTCGCCGACTTGGCCGACAGGAATGATGCTCGATGGAGTCATGCGGCAACCTTATTAGCAAATGGAAATGCCTTACTGCGTGAATCTCAAGGAGGAAAGATGAGAGTGACGGCTAGAGCAATTCGGCTGATCTACCTACTGGTTGCATGTCTCTTTCTATTCGCTGTGGCCGTTACTGGTCAGTCGCTGGCTGTTCCAGCAGAAAGCACGACGGTGCGCGGCAGTAACGTAGCGCAAACTGGACCATCGCCGGGTTCGAATTCTTTCACGTTCGCGGTCATCGACTTTCCCGGTTCATCTGCCACCACCGCTGCGGGCATTAATGCTCGGGGAGACGTCGTCGGGAGCTACCAGATCGCCGGCGGTAACACTCACGGCTTCTTGTTACACCAGGGAGTCTTTTCCACAATCGACTTTCCCGATGCCTCCCTCACGGCGGCAAGAGCCATCAACGCTCGCGGGGACATCGTCGGCAGAATTGTCGATCGCAGCGGCATCGAGCATGGATTTCTATTGCGCGAGGGACACTTCGCCCAGATCGATTACCCCGGCGCGAGTCAGACCTCAGCCCGGGGAATAAACAACGCCGGTGATATCACCGGAAGACATTTCGACCACGCCGGTCATGAACGCGGGTTCATTCTAAAGGATGGAGTATTTTCCAACGTGCATGTGCCGGGCTCTTGTTCCACTGACGTGTGGCTAGCCATGGACAACGGGCGGCTCCTCGTCGGTGACTTCTGCACAAACTCAGACGGGGGAATTCACGGCTATGTAGGGAGTTTGCCTGAAAATTTCCAAATCATTGATTTCCCGGGTGCCGGTGCTCCATGTACTGCACCTCGTTGGATCAATGAGAGAGGCGACATCGCTGGGGTTTACGCAAATACTCTAAGCGAGTGTTATGCGTTCCAGCTCCATGGCTTCCTGCTCATGCAGGGCCAATACACCCCATTAGATTTCCCCGGGGCAAAGTATACTTCGCTTCTGGCCATTAATGATGACGGCCAGACGGTGGGCCAATACTTAGATCTGAAGGGCATCGCACATGGGTTTAAGGCTTCGCCGAACAACGCACAATGACGCGATGAAGTCATAAACAGAGTGTGGATTGACGGCGACTATGGAGGCATCGTGAAGTCAACTGCGACTGCCCACCTCTAGAGTGGGCACAAAACCTCTTACTCGATGGACAGAGTGACGGTGAGAACCTCCGCAGCGTAAGTGACGAATACTGCCATCAGCATTCGGCACGCTTGCGTGTGGCCGCGAAGGCTTCTGAAAAACAGTCTAACGACAGGACATTTCTTCAAGAGTTCGTGAACTTCGTACGAAGGGAAGACCCGACGGTTTGGCCCCTTGATCGAGGCGCTGCCCGCGACTGGGACGTGGGGTAATGCAACGGATTGGCTGGGGATGACAAAAACGAATTTACTCGGATGCGTGCTCGGCTAGGCCAGTTGAGTAAGTGCTTCCTGAGCGGAAAGACAGTGCCGAGACAGCGAAAACTGTACAAGAAGCGCGTCGCAAATACCAAACAGTCCGCTCCCCTGCAATTTGCGGATCGCAAACCTAACAAACGCTGCCCGATGCACGAGCCAGCATGTTCCGACATGATTCGGCCAACTCAAGGGTGACTTAAGATCGCCTTCTTCAACCCGATGTCCAACCCGAAATGTTTTCGTTTTGTGGGTATTTTCAAGTACTTGGCAGACCCCAACAGCCTTGTAAGTTGTTGGAAGTACTTGATGTTCCCACTCTGTCACGGCAGAGGTCGCGAGTTCGAGTCTCGTCGTCCCCGCCATTCATTCTGAAGCATTTAGTGAATGGTCATTCCACTCCAGCTTACCCACAATTTCTGAAGGTGACGGGCCGGAAATCTGGCACCGCTAGTTGTTTTGGGTGTCCGACAAATTCCGGGCCTCGCCGCGACTGACTGCCTTCTATTTCGTTCCGAGGAAGCGCTCGACGATCTCCGGCAGCATCGGCTCGACGGCTAGTGTGTAGTGGGTGGTGTTCGACACGA
>Ga0210406_10003611_pt1 | contig 16854 bp, 15 predicted proteins | sample IncBWC30MmetaG_FD_155454 | JGI IMG/M metagenome (GOLD analysis project Ga0210406, IMG submission 155454) | Forest soil microbial communities from Barre Woods Harvard Forest LTER site, Petersham, Massachusetts, United States - Inc-BW-C-30-M | ecosystem: Environmental > Terrestrial > Soil >... | reverse complement strand
CGATTGTTGTGGGAGGGACTGGACTCTATTTGAGCGCACTGCTCCACGGACTGTTTCCCGGGCCACAGCGTTCCGAGGAATTGCGCGAGCGTTTGCGGGAACGCGCTGGCAGTCGGGGCTCTGTGCATTTGCATCGGGTGCTGAGACGGGTGGACCCGGCCGCCGCGGATAAGATCCACGCCAACGACACTCCCAAGCTGATTCGCGCGATCGAAGTCTCGCTGGCGGCGCGGCGGCCCATGACTGAACAGTGGAAGGTGGGCCGCGATCCGCTGCAGGGATTTCGCATCCTGCGCCTGGGGCTGAATCCCGATCGCGCCACCTTGTATAACCGCATAAACCAGCGCGCGGCGCGCATGTTTGAGGAAGGCTTGGTGGAAGAGACGAAGCGGCTTCTTGACGCGTACGGAGATTCAGCCCGCGCTCTGACCTCGCTGGGCTACAAGCAAGCGGTGCAGTTGCTAAAGGGCGAACTCACCCGCGAGGCCGCCATTGCCGCCTCCCAGCAAGCTCACCGCAACTATGCCAAGCGCCAGATAACGTGGTTTCGTCGCGAGCCTGATGTGCAATGGCTGGAGGGATTCGGGGACGACGAGCAAGTAAGGAACTCTGCAATTGCAAGGGTGCAATCTGGAGTCTGAAGAATACGGGAGATCTCGGCAATCATCAGCTTTTGTCACGGTGACTCGTACATGTATGTGTCTAGTACGTGTCCACTGCTGTCAAACCTCACCGCATAGCATTCGGGGACGAGCGGAGCGAATGAGTTGCGATAGATGTATTCGGCGCAGTTCGGTTTCAGTGTCCCGAAGGACTTGCCGCAGGGCTCCTTCCACGACGGCGCCCCTAGAAGGCCTAACACTTCCGCTTCGGATATCCTGGCACGCACGGCTCTGAATCTTGAGTCGAGTCGGGAGTTACGATAGCAGGCCCAGGCAGTGGTCAACGCAACTAGCCCAATCAAGACAAACATAAGCTGAACCGCTTTGTGCCTCATGTTGAGCTATGCATCCTATCTCCGTTGCCAAATGCGCTAACGAAATGAATTCTAAAGCCTAGCGCCCAAAGCCTTCCCCCTGCTATCGTTCTCCCCATGCAGCGCAGTCTCTGTCTGTGTGCCGTCATTCTCATGACGCTCTTCACCTCCTCTCTCGCGGCTTCGAAAAACACCTCGAAAACCAAAGACCAGTATTCGAAGCCCGGTCCCATCCACCTCGACCGTGATGGCGAGAAGTGGGCGACCAAGACTCTTCACAAACTCACCACCGAAGAGAAAGTCGGCCAGCTCTTCAACGTCTGGGTGCGAGCGCAGTTTCTCAACGCTGAGAGCGCCGACTACGAGCAACTTCGCGACGAAATCCGCAAGTATCACGTCGGCGGATTCACCATGACGGTCCCGCTCGATGGCGGAATCCTCGTGAAAAGCGAACCCTCCGAAGCAGCTCTGCTGCTCAACCGCCTGCAGGGCGACTCGCCACTGCCCCTGATCTTCGCCGCTGACTTCGAGCGAGGACTCACGATCCGCCTGCACGGCCCAACGCCGTTTCCCCACGCCATGGCTTTCGGCGCCTCGGGCAAAGCGGAGAACGCGCAGAACTTTGGCCGCATCACCGCCGAAGAATCCCGTGCCATCGGCTCACTGGAACTTTTTCCCCGACGCCGACGTGAACTCGAACCCTGCGAACCCCATCATCAACACGCGCTCGTTCGGCGAAGATCCGCAGCAGGTCGGCGATCTCGTAGCCGCCTATATCAAGGGTGCGCACGAAGGCGGGATGCTGGTCACCGCAAAGCATTTCCCAGGACACGGCGACACCGACACCGACTCTCACCTGGGCGTTGCCCGTGTCAACGGAGACCTCGCCCATCTCAAATCGATCGAACTTCCTCCATTCCAGAAAGCCATCGATGCCGGCGTCGATTCGATCATGGTTGCGCACGTGAGCGTCCCAGCTCTCGAGCCCGATCCTAATCGTGTCGCCACGATTTCCACCTTGGTTGTCACCGACCTGCTCAAAAAGCAGATGAAGTTTCACGGCATCGTGATCACCGACGCCCTCGACATGGCGGGACTTACCAAGCTCTACGAGAAGAACATTGGTCGCGCCGCGGTCGAAGCGTTCAAAGCGGGCAACGACATTCTGCTCATCCCCGCCGACCTCGACGCTTCGTACCGCGCCATGCTCGAAGCAGTAAAGAGTGGCGAGATTTCGTCGGCCCGGCTCGACGAATCTGTCCTCAAGCTTCTGAAATTAAAAGCCTCGCTCGGCCTTCACAAAGCGCGACTGGTGGACGTGGCGGCCATCTCTGAAGAGGTCGGCAAGCCCCAGAACATGGCCTTTGGCCAGCAAATGGCCGACGAAGCTGTCACCCTAGTCCGCGACAACAACAAGACATTGCCGCTCAAGTCTGTGGGAACCTCCAAGGGCGGCCTGCCGTATATGACTACGGAGGAGACGCATAACCACGTCGTGGTGGTGGTCTTCTCCGACGATGTTCGCGGCGATTCAGGCCACACATTGGGCCGACAGATACGCTCGCGTGTGCCGGATGCGAACGTTCTCTATATCGACCCGCGCGTTGCCGCCGGCATGAGCGATGAAGTGCTCAAAGATGTGGAGCAGGCGCAGGCGGTGATTGCGGCCGTCTATGTGATCCCGACCGCCGGCAAAGTTGCCAGCGCGCAGGGTGGTTTGAAGAATTCGGTTTCGTTGGCGGACGCGACCGGTGCGCTGCTCAACCAGTTACTCGAGCGTGCGGCGGAAAAGACGGTTGTGGTCGCAATGGGCAATCCGTATCTGGCGGGAGATTTTCCCGCGATTCAGACTTATATGTGCACGTTTTCGAACGCGAATATTTCGGAGATTAGCGCGGTCAAAGCGTTGTTCGGCGAGATTCCCATCCGCGGACACCTTCCCGTCAGCATCCCGAACGTCGCGCAGCGCGGAACCGGCATCGACCGGCCTGCGCATGTAGCAGGAGGAACTCAAAATGCTGCAAAGACTTCCGGGCAGTAACATCTCATCCGCCTGCGTGCTAGCCGTGGCCGCGTTCCTGGCGCTCTCTGCTTGCAGCCTGAACGTGAAGAAGGGCGAGAACGGTCAGGAGAAGCGTGTCGACATCAACACGCCCGTCGGCGGCATCCATGTTGGCGAAGGCGCCGATCCGCGCGACACCGGACTCCCTGTCTATCCTGGCGCGCGTGTTAAACAGAAGAGCGGCGACAAGAACAGCGCAAACGTGAATATCTCAAGCAGCTTCTTCGGCCTGAAGGTTGTCGCGCTCGAATACTTATCCGACGATTCACCCGAGAAGCTGATCTCGTTCTACAAGGACAAACTGAAGTCTTACGGCAGCGTGCTTGAATGTCACACCGACAAACACAACGATCCAGCGAACGTGCATGTGAACATTGACGACAAAGACAAAAAATCCCACGAGCTCCACTGTGACGATAACAAGGGTTCAACCGTCGAATTGAAAGTCGGCACGGAAGAAAACCAACACATTGTCGCCATCAGCCCGCCAGACGACGGCGGCAAGGGAAGTGATTTTGCGCTAGTGTTTGTGCAGGTCCACGGCGGAGACAAAGACAAAGGCACGATCTGAGGATTTGGCGGGGCTTTGGTTGGTCCGGGCACGTGATGAGCGCAAGGCTTGAGTTCTCGCAGAGCAGTCGCCTGGCCGCACCGCGCAAGCACAAGCAGATTCCTCCCTGCGGTCGGAATGACAAACTGCAAAGGGGATGACAAGCTGCATTCCACTCCATTTGGTCATTCCGAACCCGGCTTCAGCCGGTGAGAGCCTGCGGAGTCGAAGGGAATCTCCTCTTCTTGACGCTGCACATCCGCTTACTGAGCTTTCTTGAGTAGTGCAATCTGGCCCGCGTGGTACAACTCATGCTGCACCACGCCTAGCAGCATGTTGGTGAAGTCATAGTCCTTGCCATGAATCGTTTCCGTCAGGCGTGATTCTGGGAACGCTGAAACGGCTGCGATCAGTTCCTCGTGCACTTGCTTTGCATGTGCCACGGCTTGACGCCAAGCAGCGTCGCTCGTATCGGTCACAGCCGGAAAGTTCTCCGCATCGGTCAGCTCCACGGGCACATTGCTGTGCAGCCGGCGCAACACGGCTCCATCCCATGCCGCGACGTGCAACACCAGTTCCCAGATGCTGTGCGCTCCAGCAATCGGATAAGCCGCCGCGGTCTTGGCATCCACCCCGTTCAGAATCTCCAGGACTGAGTCTCCATGCCAGGCGTCTCCACTAAACGCACGGCGGAGTTGATCGGCGATGCGATGACTTAGCGAAACAGTTTCAGCCACGACTTTCCTTCCTCGTCATTCTGCTCTGACGGTGATCCCCGCCGCATCCGCGGCCTGCAGTACCGCGTCCCCATCCAGCAGCAGGCACCTTCCCCCATCGATCGCCAGGCAACTCGCACCTGCCCGCTGCATGGTCTCAATCGTCTTCACCCCAATCACCGGAACATCAAAACGCAGATCCTGCTTGGGCTTGGCAATCTTCACGACAGTCAAAGCTCGGCTCAGGGTCGACGCGTCCCCCGAAAGAGACCGCATCAGCCGTCCCGCCCGCTCAATGGTTGCGTCGGTTCCCTCCATCGCTTCGACGGCAACGCATGTGCCATCCGCGATCACCACCGTCTGCCCGATGTCATAATCCGCCAACTGCCGCGCCACTTCCCGTCCGTAAGCGATGTTCTTGGTTTCCTGCTCGTTTGGCGATCGACGGGTCAGCACGCCCGCTTTTGCCAGCAACGGTTCCAGCAGTGCCGTCGAGTTCTCGAGCACAATGCCTTCATCGCCCAGCACTTTCGCCACCGCGCCGAGCAGAGAGTCTGTGTTCCGTGTGCCGAGTGAAAGCAGCAATTTCGCCAGCCGCCAGTCCGGCTTGATGCTCGAAAAAATCTGCTTATGCTGAACCTGCCCCGCCATCACTGCGCGGCTCACGCCCTCTTCGTGGAAAGTCTCGATGAGCTTCGAAAGCTCCCCCAGCGAAAGCCAATGCACCACCGCAGCGCCACGAGATTCGAGCTCGGGCGAAGCTTCTTCCTTGATCGCGGCCACGACCACGTCAAAGCCCTGTGCTCGCGCTGCATCCAGCACCAGAAACGGGAACTTCCCGTTCCCGGCAATGAGTCCGAGTTTGGTCTTGGATGAAGACACGCCGCTAGAGAATATCACTGGCCTTGTCGCTCAAACTCAGCACCATGAGGGCCACAACAGGCTAGTTCCTCGTGCGCTATTCTGTGAACGGCACCAGAGCCGAATTTGTATGCGGCCAGAAAGCCAATGTCGGAAGCCTCGCTGAAACTCGAAGGCTGGAATCGAATCGTTGCCGGTAAGCGTCTCGATGGACTTCCATTGTCGATGAAAGGGGGGAGAATCGATCTTACGGGTTTGGCGTTACCAGCACAGTCAGTAAAAAGGCGTTTCAGTTTTCGGGCGATTCCGGTGCAAGGGGTTGACATCAACCACCCTTCGACGCGTCCGTCTGCAGGACCTCGACTTGAGTGACAGCAGGCTGCCCGGACTCAGGCTGGTCGATTGCGAAATTGAAAATTGTCGATTTGTTGGCTCCGCATTCGAGGTCTGCGCATATGGTCAACGAGGGTGCACAACAGCAGTTTCAAAGGGGCTCATTTACCCGGAGCGGTACTAGGGGGCATCCAGGACAACCGGCTCTGCTTTTATCGGGGAGTGGATTTCTCGGGTGCTGATATGCGTAGGACGGTTTACAAGGCCGCGGTATTCGAGCAGTGCCTCTTCTGCGGTACAAAGCTGGCCCACGTCGATTTTCAGGGGAGCAACTTCGTCGACTGCATCTTCCGGGGAGAGCTTCGCGACGTAATGTTCTATCGCCACGCTTTCCGGGGGGAAGAGTTTCCGCCGAACGAGATGATTGACGTGGATTTTACGGGGGCTAGTCTCCGAGATGTCGGTTTCCGCGGCCTTGTGCTGGACCGTGTTCGCTTTCCAAAGGATGACGATCATATCGTGATCAGGAACTTTGCTAGCTCACTGGCTGAGATGAAGAAGACGGTTGAGGCGCAAGAAGACTATACGGCGAAGCTAATCGTAAGATTTGTTTGAATGCTCCAAAAATGGGCTGCGCCAGATCAGGTCCAGGGCGTGGTCAATGTGCTCGATTTGGTCGACGTTGTTGGAGAGGAGGGGAAGGATCGTTTTGTGGCCGCCATCCCATCGTCGAATCGCTCCTAGCTCCAAGCCCGCAGCTTCTACTTCACTACTCCCCGCTCCGAACTCTCAATAAACGCAATCAGCATCTCCACATCCTCGCCCAGATCCACTTCCGCCTTCAGCTTCTCGATCGCCTGCGAGGTGTTCAGCTTCGAAGCCAGCAGAACCTTATATGCGTGGTGCAGCTTCTTGATCCGTTCCTTCGAAAAACCGCGTCGCTCCAGGCCCACGGCATTGAGCCCGTACGCGCTCGTTCCGCGTTCGGCCGACGTCTTCGAGAACGGCAGCACATCGCGCGTGATGGTGCTGCCTCCGCCGATAATCGAATGTGTACCGATTCGCACAAAATGGTGCACCGGGCAGAGCGCCCCTACATTCGCCCAGTCTCCGACCGTTACGTGCCCGCCGAGTGTTGCTGCATTCGCCATGATCACGTGGTTGCCGATCTGGCAATCATGCGCGATGTGCGTATAAGCCATGATCAGATTGTGATCGCCGACCCGCGTAACCCCGCTGCCCTTCACCGTCCCGCGATTGATGGTCACATATTCGCGGATCGTGTTGTGCGAGCCAATCTCCAGCCGAGTCGGTTCGCCCGCGTAAGTCAAATCCTGCGGCGCAAGTCCAATTGAACTAAAAGGGAAGAATTTGCAATGCGTCCCAACTTGGGTAGGGCCCTCCATCGCGACGTGAGAAAGAAGCTCACAGGCTTCCCCCAGCACGACCTCCGCACCAATGACGCAATAAGGGCCGATCTTGCAGGAAGGATGAATCCGCGCGCGCGGGTCGACGATGGCGGTGGCGTGAACGTTCATTCTGGCATGTGATGCAGATTGCTGAGCAGCTTCTCCGAAGCCATTGCTCGGAGACGAGGCAATCCCAAAGTGACTAGCCTTCCGACTCCGGCGCAGCCTCTGCACCCTCGCTCGCCGCCGCGTCGCGGTTCCGCGGAATCAGTCGGCAAGTGACCATCGCTTCGGCAACGCGCTTGTCGCCGACGAACACCCGCCCTTCCATGCGCACCGCGGTCATCCGCCACGACTTCACTTCAACCTCAATCCGCAGCTGGTCGCCCGGCGTGACCATCCGGCGAAAACGCGCCCGCTCAATCCCGGTGAATACCATCAGCTTCTGGTCGCGATCCTCCACCTCGGTCAACAACAGCGCGCCGCCCGCCTGCGCGATCGCTTCCACGATCAGCACTCCCGGCATAACCGGCAGGTTCGGAAAGTGGCCTTGGAAAAAGGGTTCGTTGATCGTGACGTTTTTGATCGCCACAATCCGCTCGCGGCGCACCATATCGACCACGCGGTCGATCAGCAAAAAGGGATAGCGGTGCGGCAGGATGCGCTGAATCTCTTGAATATCCAGCGTTTTCTTGATTTCAGCCGCGACTTCAACTTCAGGGTGAGTGGTTTCAGTCATCTCTACAGTGAAAAAGCTCCAGCGATTATACTGTACCGCACTGTGCCCGGGTCCCCAGTGTTGCTGGCGCCGCCACTGCCCAGCCACTGCGTCCAGGAAAGGGGCGTTTTACAACCTGCCGACCGCATGACAACTCCGACAGTACCCAAGGGTCCGTCCAAGCAACAGCGTTCCGAAGCTTACCGCCGCCTGCAGCACTTTGAGCAGCACCGCGACTCCATGGTCGAGACTATCCGCCAGCTCGTTGGCATCGAGTCCCCCAGCGACAACAAAGCTGCTGTCGACCGCGTGAGCGTAGCCGTAGCAGAGAAATTTGCCGCACTCGGCGGTCGCGCGCACTTCCATCGTGCCACCGACTTTGGCAACCACCTGCAGGTCGATTTCGATGGCGAGAGCGAGCAGAAGCCCGTCCTCCTCCTCGGCCACTACGACACCGTCTATCCCCTCGGAACGCTCGCGACCATGCCGTGCCGCATTTCGAGCGGCCGACTCTGGGGACCCGGCGTCCTCGATATGAAGGCGGGCATAGCGCTCATGCTCCATGCGATCGAAGCCCTGCAAGCCTGGCTTGGCCGGTTGCCGCGCCCGGTCACGGTTCTGCTTGTCTCCGACGAAGAAATCGGTAGCGACTCCTCGCGGGCCATCACAGAATTGTTAGCCAAGCAATCTTCCTCCGTGCTCGTGCTCGAGCCGTCCTACGGCTTGAAAGGCGCGGTCAAGACCGCTCGCAAGGGCGTAGGCGAGTACGAACTCAAGATCACCGGCGTGGCCTCGCACTCCGGCCTCGATTTCGAAAAAGGCCAGAGTGCGATCCTCGAACTCGCTCACCAGATCATTGCCATCCAAAAGTTGGTCGACCTGAAGCGCGGCCTCACCCTCAACGTCGGCCTGATCCGCGGAGGCACGCGCGTCAACGTCGTTCCCGCCGAGGCCAGCGCCTCGCTTGATGTCCGTATCGCCCGCATGAAAGATGCCGCCACAATCGACCGCCAACTCCACGCGTTGAAGCCGTTCAATCGCAAATGCAAGCTGGAGTTGAAAGGTGGCATCAATCGCCCGCCCATGGAGCGCACTCCCGGCGTGGCCGCGCTCTACGAGAAAGCCGTCGCGCTGGCCCGGGAACTCGGCTGGAAGCTCACCGAGGCCGCGGTCGGCGGCGGCTCCGACGGAAACTTCACGGCCGGCCTGGGAATCCCGACGCTCGACGGGCTAGGCGGAGTCGGCGAAGGCGCCCACGCCGTCCACGAGTCAATCGTGATTTCCGAATTGCCGCGCCGCGTGGCGTTGCTTGCGGGATTGATTGAGGCGGGGTAAGAGAAACGGCGACTTTGGTAGCCGATCAGTGCGAATTCCTCACCGAGCACAGGCGGGAACTTCATGTTGGTAGTAGATCTCTGCGTTGTGATTGAGGTCCCCGGCCTTCGAGATTTTTGCACGTACGGTCTTTGCCTTGCCTAAGGATGGGTCCAACTCGGCTCGATACACGTTCTTGACCAGCGCAATCAGTTGAGGCTTCAAGTTGTCGAGTTGTGCACGTTTCTTCCCTGAAATGTCGGCGTCCGTCATCAGCACGGCCTTGCCGCCAGTTCTTTCCGCAAGTTTTTCCATTTCCACCGCTCCGGACTTCTCCTCCTCAGTCTCGAAGGACTTCCGTGAAGCAAGAAAAACGAACAGTCTGAGGCCGCGGCTGGCGAGCTTATCTGACAAGACGTGGATTGAAGTTTCGCTCTTGTTGTCGGCGCCATCGGTGACCACGAAAATGGCGTCGCCGGACTTGAGTTCCGGAAAGTCGCCGAGAATCTGATTCATCGAACCGAAGAGAGAAGTTGGGCCGCCTGGCGGAGTCTTAGCCAAAGCCAGAACTTTTTTCCCCACAGCTTCCCGATTCTCAAAATTGCTTGATTGTTTGACCAATTTGTCGCTGAAGGTCACCAACATTGCGGAGGCGTTCGCCGGAATGACGTCCACGGCGTAAGCCGCGGCCGGAAGCGCAACACCCCATCCAGCTCTCTGTGGCGAAGCCTCCATGGATCCACTGCTATCCACCAGCACAACGATGCGGCGGGGTTCGGTATCGACCGAAAGGTTACTTAAAGCGGCGAGCTTGCCATCGACTTCCACCTCAAGATCCGCGCTCTGCAGATCTTGCCGGATCGTCGCTGTCCGATCGACGACATTGAGGAGAAAACTCGGCGCGCAATCACCCCCAAGAGCCGACGAGCAAAGAAAAAGGAAGAGTGAGATGTGGATCGGGATTTTGAAGGCCGGCACTTATAGGGCCTCGTGGGGCACCCGATTCTAAGTCTGGGTGTTAGGCAAGTCAACGATCAGTGCGCCATGGCGCCCAAGGTCTGCGTTCCCAACCCACCCCCTTCTTTTGACTCGCCCCCTCCCCTGGCCTAGAATTCCCTCAGGGGCATCTCCAAGAAACGCGGTTCGCGACTGGATTCGATGCGCTGGGCGATCCCCACTGGAGGTCGTTATGGGTGGAAAACTCGGACTGCCCGAAATCCTCGTCATCCTCGCTGTAGCTCTGCTCATCTTTGGCCCAAGCAAACTCGCCGACTTAGGCAAGGGCCTCGGCGAAGGCATCAAGAACTTCAAGTCCTCAATGAAAGAGGGCGAGGACCCCGACAAGAAATCTTAAGCACGTGTAGGGACAGACGCCCTTCGTCCGTCCAGCCGGGGGAAGCCCGACAGAATTCCATGCCGTTTCTCCACATATCAACATCCACATATCAAAATCCTGATATCAACACCCTGATGATCCAAACTCTGGAGTTGTCATTCCGAGCCGAGCGAGGAATCTGCTTCGGATGTACGCTCGTTCAGAGCGGCCCTTCAGGGCCGCGTTAGGTCTTAAGCGAAGGGGGTTCAGCCCCGTTTCCCACCACCCCACGCTCGCGCAACATGCTCCACACCAGCGCCACTGGAAGCCCCACCACATTCGAATAATCGCCCTCGATCCGCGGAATCCACCGCGACGCGATCCCCTGAATCCCATACGCCCCAGCCTTATCCATCGGCTCGCCGGTCGACACATAGAATGCGATGTCCTCTTCGCTCAGCTTCGAGAACTCCACGCGCGTCGTCTCCGACTGGCAATCACAGCGCATGATGCCGCTGCTCACTTTGCAGATGCAAACCGCCGTGATCACTTCATGTTGACGTGCCGAAAGCATCCGCAGCATCCTCGCCGCATCATTCTCGTCGCGCGGCTTCCCCAGGATGGTTCCGTCCACGACCACAATCGTGTCCGCACCTAAGACCCAATCGTTCGCCCGCCAACTTGCAATGGCCTTTGCCTTCTGCAGCGCCATCCTCTCCGCAAACGCCTGCGGCGCCTCGCCCGGTTCGGGCACCTCCGGAATATCCGTAGCTACAACCTCAAACCCAATCCCAGCCGCGAGCAACAACTCCCGCCTCCTGGGCGATGCCGACGCCAGAATCAGACTCATGCGCCTCCAAAGTCCGTGTAGGGGCAGACGCCCTCGTCTGCCCAGCCGAGCAAACCTCGGCAAGTCTTGCACGCGCCACTCTTCCATTGCATGTCTGCGTCCTCTTCGCTGTCTCTGATCCTTTCATGCCTGTCATTCCAATTTATGCTTGTCATTCCGAGCGAAGCGAGGAATCTGCTTTTCGTTGGCAGCGCCGCGTTCCTTCCCGCGCACGTTCGACTCACCCAACCAACTCCAGCCGGTTCCCAAAGCAATCGAATACATGCGCCCGAGGCACCCCAGGAATATTTCGATCCTCCACTACCGCAACGCCCGCCGCACGCAACCGCGTCACCAACCCCTCATAATCCGCGCACCGCAATCCCGGATGCGCCTTCTTCGCCGGACGAAACTCCTCCTCGACTCCCAAATGAATCTGCACCGCCCCACTCGCAAACCAGCACCCACCGCGCTTGGCCAGCTCCGCCGGCTTCTCGACCTCTGTCATCCCGAGCAACTCTCCATAGAACGCGCGAGCCTTCGTCTCCTCACCACGAGGCATGGCCAGCTGCACATGATCGATCGCGCTAAAGGGATTCACAAGCACGCAAACCATTCTACCGACGCACGCGTGTGGTGTTCGATCCAAGCTAAAGGCTAAGAGCTAAGAGCTAAGCGCTAGAAGCTAGCAGCGCGGAGGCGCAAGCCGATGCCTCCGTGACTGTTAGAATAAAGAATTACCCCATGGACGCCGCGCACATCAGGAACTTCGCCATCATCGCGCACATCGATCACGGCAAATCCACGCTTGCCGACCGCCTGCTTGAGCTCACCGGCTCGCTCGCCGCCCGCGAGATGCAGGAGCAGGTTCTCGACGCCATGGACCTCGAGCGCGAGCGCGGCATCACCATCAAGGCCCACGCCGTCCGCATGAATTACCTCGCCCAGAATGGCGAAATGTACCAGCTCAACCTCATCGACACCCCGGGCCACGTCGATTTTTCCTACGAAGTCTCGCGCTCGCTCGCCTCCTGCGAAGGCGCGCTCCTGATCGTCGACGCCTCCCAGGGTGTCGAAGCACAAACCCTTGCCAACTCTTATCTCGCCATCAATCACGGCCTCGAAATCATTCCGGTCATCAACAAGATCGATCTGCCTTCCGCCGACATTCCCCGCACCAAAGAAATGATCGAGTCCGCAGTCGGCCTCGATGCCACCGACGCCTGCTTAATCTCTGCCAAAACCGGCCAAGGCGTTCCCGAAGTCCTCGAAGCCATCGTCAAACGTATCCCGCCGCCCAAAGGCAAGCCCGAGCGCCATCTGCAAGCGCTAGTCTTCGATTCATGGTTCGACGCGTATCGCGGGGTCATCGTTCTTTGCCGAGTGTTCGAAGGCACGCTCAAAAAAGGGATGAGGATCCGGCTCTGGTGGAATGGACTGGTCTTCAACGCAGAAGGCCTGGGCGTGCTCACGCCGAAGCCCGTAGAAATTGAAGAGTTGGTCGCCGGGGAAGTCGGTTTCATCATCGCTAATATCAAGAACGTCGCCGACACAAAAATCGGCGACACCATTACCGACGACGACCGCCCTTGCATCGAGCCGCTTCCCGGCTTCGAAGAAATCAAGCCCATGGTCTTCGCCGGACTGTATACCGTCGATGCCCACGAGCACACAGCCCTTCGCGAGGCGCTCGAAAAACTTCGCCTCAACGACTCCTCCTTCTTCTTCGAACCCGAATCCTCCGCCGCCCTAGGATTCGGCTTTCGCTGCGGTTTCCTCGGCCTCCTCCACATGGAGATCATTCAGGAGCGGCTCGAGCGCGAGTATAACCTCGAGCTCATAACCACCGCGCCCAGCGTCCGCTACAAAGTCACCAAGACCGATGGCGAACTGATCGAAGTCGATAATCCGTCGCGCTGGCCAGATCAGAGCGAAATCGGCAAAGTCGAAGAGCCGGTCATCCTCGCTGTCATTCTTACCAATGAAGAATATGTCGGCGGAATTCTGAAGTTAGTCGAAGAGAAGCGCGGCAAGCAGAAGAGCTTCGAATACGTAACCGGCTCGCGCGTGATGTTGCAGTACGAGTTACCACTGAACGAAGTCGTGCTCGACTTTTACGATCGCCTGAAATCTGTTTCGCGCGGATATGCCTCGCTCGACTACCACCTCGCGGGAACCTGGGACTCGCCGATGGTCAAGCTCGACATTCTCGTCGCCGGCGAACCGGTCGACGCTCTCTCGCTCATCGTGCACCGCGACTTCGCCTACGACCGTGGCCGCGCCCTGGTCTCGAAGATGCGCGAACTCATCCCGCGCCAAATGTTCGAGGTCGCCATCCAGGCCGCCGTCGGCGCCAAAATCATCGCCCGCGAGACCGTCGCCGCCATCCGCAAGAACGTCATCGCCAAATGCTACGGTGGCGACATCAGCCGAAAGCGCAAACTGCTTGAAAAGCAAAAAGAAGGCAAGAAGCGCATGAAGCGCATCGGCCGCGTCGACATCCCGCAAGAAGCCTTCCTGGCTGTTCTGAAAGTCGGCGAAGAAAGCTAAAACGTGCTCAGGAACGATGTGGGGGACACTCCTGTCCGCCAAGTTCGTCTAGGGACAGACGCCCTCGTCTGTCCAGACGAGTGCAGTTCGGCAGTTTTCGGGACCGCCAAACCCCGTTCAGTTTTTCAGGCTTGTCATTCCGAGCGCAGCGAGGAATGCGCTCTCCTTTGCACTGCGGCAAAACATCGCGACCAGCCGGCGACAGGAGCCTCAGAATTCGGGAGTCCCAGCAAGGAGACCCCACCCCCTAACTAACGTGCTAACACTCCCGGATGTGCAAATCTCCCGGGTTGTACGAATCTTTACAAACGCGTATCAGATTGGTAACAGTGCATTCATGTTGCGATAATCGCCTGTCCAGGAAAGGGTTAGGAGCAGTCTTCTTTTAGGAAAACTTCAACTTTTGGCCGCTGCCGGCTCCCCGCACTATGACCCTTTTGCGCTTCCACAGTCTTTTCCACAAGCAAAAGGGTGACCCCGGGATATCGATAGCCATCGATTTCACTGTCCGAAAATGAGCCAAAACCGCACCTCCGATGGTGCAACTCCGGGCTACTCATCCGGCCCAATTCCGCCCTCGGCCAGCGATTCAAAACGCGTTGAATTCTTGATAAATGCCATCTTTACGCGCCCGATCGGACCATTGCGTTGTTTAGCAATAATGATCTCGGCACGGCCTTGCAGATCCGGATCGTCTTGCTTGTAGACCTCTTCACGGAAAATGAACATGACCAGGTCGGCGTCCTGCTCAATCGATCCCGATTCGCGCAGATCCGCAAGCTGCGGGCGATGATCCCCACCACGTGACTCCGGCGCACGGCTCAACTGCGAAAGCGCAATCACCGGCACCTGCATCTCCTTCGCCAGCGCCTTCAACCCGCGCGAGATCGACGAAACTTCCTGCGTGCGATTCTCAAACCGCTTCGCTCCGCCCGACATTAACTGCAGATAATCCACGATGATCAGATCGAGCGCACCCTGCGACTGCTTGAGCCGCCGCGCCTTCGCCCGCATCTCGCTCAAAGAAACTCCTGGCGTGTCATCAATAAATATTGGCGAACTCGCCAACTCCTCCATCGCATGCGAAACCTTCGTCATGTCGTCCCGCCACAAAGAGCCAGTTCGCATCTTGTGCGAGTCCACTCGCGCTCGCGAACATAGCAAGCGCAGCAGCAAAGCCTCGCGTGACATTTCCAGCGAGAAGATCCCAACCACTTTCTTATCTTCAATCGCCGCGTTCTCCGCGATGTTCATCACGAACGCCGTCTTGCCCATCGAAGGCCGCGCCGCCAGAATAACTAGATCCGATTTCTGCAAGCCCGAGGTCATCTCGTCGAGATCGGTATAGTGCGTAGCTAACCCGGTAATACGTTGCCCGCGCTGCAACAATGCATCGATCGACCCGAACGAATCGCGGACGATCTCGGTGATCCCCAGAAAGCCGCGCCCAATGCGCTTTTCCGATAATCCGAAGATCGCCGCCTCGGTGTCGTTCAGGATGTCTTCCGCAAGATCTGACTGTTCGGCCGCGCGCGCAATTGCCGTGTTCGCGGCGTGAATCAACCCGCGCAGCAATGCCTTGTCGCGCACGATCTTGACGTAGTGTTCAATCGACGGCCGGTCGGGCACGCCATCGAGCAGAGACGACACGTACCCCGCATCGCCCACCGCCTGCAACTCTTTGTTGCGATCGAGCTCTTCGACCAGCGTGATGATGTCGATCGGCCGCGAAGACTCCGCCAGATCGACCATGCGCGAATAAATGCGCCGGTGCGAGTCGAGTGAGAAGTCATCGGGCTTCAGGTGCTCGGCGGCCTGGTTGAAGGCCAGGTTGTCGAGCATGATCGCGCCCAGAATCGAGCGCTCGGCCTCTACATTTGCGGGCAGCGTGCTGATGGTGTCGTAGGTCGTAGCCAAATTCTTTACTCGAATTCCGTTTCTTCGATCAAAATCAGATCAACTCGAACGACGTCATGATTTCTTGATGGCCCGAAGCGAGGGTGCCCCAGGTTCGCGCCGATCTTTGGCGCTAACCTGGGATCGACGGCCAAACAACTCCCCTTCGCATCTTTTCGTCGCAATTGCTCGTTCGGTTTTTCTGAAGTGAGTCGCGATACTAGTCCCACTCGCCTTGTGAATGCTGCGCACATGCGTAGGAAAACTCATCCCGCCAAAAAATATTTCGGTCCCCGACGTGCATCGCTTTTTTGAAAGCGCGAACCGGCCAACTAACACGAAATTGTAGGCGAAACAAAGGCGAACATCAAGAAGCGTCCGATGCCCGGTCCCCAGGTCAGGTTAAAAAACACACTTCAACGCACGTACCTGATTCGTGGCATCATCTTCTGAGTGACGCCAAGAGAAAAAAGAAGATCGGGCGTGAGGGAGGTTGTCTGCAATGAAACTATCCTGGAATACGCATACGGACCGTCTCGCATGTCGCTGGTCTGAAATCGGGCAGTGGGTCCGATACGATGCCGACTGGATGAGAGAGGCCCACAACCCGCCAAGTGGCTATCTGCCGCCCGTTCCAGATTTCGCGAGCCACAGTCCGTTCGGCGGCCCGGACTGGTTCGAACTTCATCTTCCGCGCCGGGCTTCAAGATAGTCTGAGAGAGATTTCAAAATCGCTCACACTCCCAGCCCACTGCACCGCGCACTGCGGGAATTTTTAAGATAAAAAGATTTCGTATCAGGGCACGCCTTCAGGCGTGCCGCAGTCGATTCGAATCGGTCGCGCCTTTAGGCGCTGCCACTGCCCACAGCGTCTAAAGCCGCACTTCACATAAATCCGGTAATGGCACGCCTGAAGGCGTGCCCCGATACAAAACCCAAGTTGGAAGTACTGCCTGCTCACAGGTCGGTGCCGAGATCAGGAAGTCTCAAGCTAAGAGCTAAGAGCCAGAAGCTAAACCGCCGAACTGCCCGCTTCGCGGGCAGTCCAAAACAAATGCGGTCCAGGCCAGCCACCCGGACCGCATTGTTTTTGGCGGACATCCTGCTTGCCTTACCACGCGCGGGGCGCGGTCAGCGCGTCGTTCGTTTCGTTCCGAAGAACTCAACTCCCAACGTGCCGGGCAGAACAGACCTGTGAAGATTGCTCTTCACCATCTTCTCTGCAACACTACGGTGGCCAGCGGCCAGTCCTGCCGTTTGTGGAGGACTCTTCTGAGGAGGCCGCAACGCCCGGGCAATCCATCTCGCATCCATCGTCGCATCTG
>Ga0210406_10003610_pt1 | contig 16872 bp, 17 predicted proteins | sample IncBWC30MmetaG_FD_155454 | JGI IMG/M metagenome (GOLD analysis project Ga0210406, IMG submission 155454) | Forest soil microbial communities from Barre Woods Harvard Forest LTER site, Petersham, Massachusetts, United States - Inc-BW-C-30-M | ecosystem: Environmental > Terrestrial > Soil >... | reverse complement strand
GCGTGCAGCATGGCATTAAGCAGCTGCCCTGCCCTGCCTACGAAGGGCTCGCCTTTGCGATCCTCATCGGCTCCGGGCGCCTCGCCGACGACCAGCCAGTCGGCGTGCAGGTTGCCCACGCCGAACACCGTCTGGGTCCGGGTCGCGCTCAGGCCGCAGCGGACACAGGCCGCGACACGCGCGCGCAAGTCCGTCCAGTCCACGCCAGCCTCGCGTGCCTGAGGTGTGACCGCGGGAGCGGCCGACGATGTCGCGGCGAGTGCGGGCGCCGATGCTGCCTCGGACCTCGACCCGTTGCGCAGCGTCCAGCTCTTCAGTCCCAAGGCAGCAAGATATTCCTGGCGCAGCTCGCTATTCATGTGTAGGGGTAATTGGACGGCTGCGCCGCCGCAGTTTGCGGTAGACCCAGACGGTGGGTGCCGATAGGGCGTACAGGCCGAAAACGACCAGCAAGCTGGTGGGCAAGTGTAGAAAGATAAATATGAACGCCAGCGGCACCAGAACGATGTAGGTGAAGCGCACTTTTGCGCCCGCGTTCACGTATTTAAAACTGTTGAACGCGAAGCGGCTGATCATGAGCGCGCCCGCGGTAGCAGTCACGAAAAACGCCAGAATCAATCCCGGCAATCCGATATTGGTTTGATCGCTGGCCAGCCAAACCAGGGCCGCGACGATTGCCGCCGCCGACGGGCTGGGCAGGCCCTCGAAATAGTGTTTGTCCTGCGTGGCTGAGCGGGAATTGAAGCGCGCCAGGCGCAGGGCGGCCGCGGCCGCATAGAAAAAACACACCAACCAGCCGATCCGACGCCACAGCGGGCCGTACTCCGCAATACGCGCAACACCCCATTGATAAGTGACGATGGCCGGGGCAACGCCGAAGGACACCATGTCCGAAAGGCTGTCGTACTCCTTGCCGAATACGCTGGCGGTTTGGGTCCAGCGCGCCACGCGCCCGTCCAATCCGTCGAAAATCATAGCGACGAATACCGCGATGCCCGCGTATTCGAACCGCAAGTCGATGGCAGCCACAATGGCGTAAAAACCGGCAAAAAGAGCGCCGGTCGTGAGAAGGTTGGGGAGCCAATAAACTCCGCGCGGCCGTGCTGGAGTGTCGTCGACGTCGCTCATTGCTCAGCATAATACCAGGGGGGCTGATGTAAGATATGCGGCTATGCGCTTATCCAAATACCCCATTTCCACCCTCAAAGAGGTGCCCGGCGACGCAGAGGTCGTAAGCCATCAACTGATGCTGCGCGCGGGACTGATTCGGCGCCTGGCGGCAGGCCTCTACGTGTGGTTGCCCATGGGGCTTCGGACCTTGAAGAAGGTGGAACAGATCGTGCGCGAAGAGATGAATCGCGCCGGCGCTTTGGAGTTGTGCATGCCCACCGTCCAGCCTGCCGAACTGTGGGTGGAATCGGGCCGCTGGAGCAAGTACGGCCCTGAGCTGCTGCGCTTCAAGGATCGCCACGATCGCGAGTTCGCGTATGGACCGACTCACGAGGAAGTCATCACGGATATCGCGCGGCGTGAACTGCGCAGCTACAAGCAGCTGCCCGTCAATTTTTATCAGATTCAAACCAAGTTCCGCGACGAGATTCGGCCGCGGTTCGGCGTCATGCGCGCGCGCGAATTCTTGATGAAAGATGCGTATTCATTTCATACGGACGAAGCAAGCCTGGCCGAAGGCTATCGGCTCATGTACGACGCGTACATGCGCATTTTTACCAGAATGGGACTCAAATTCAGGGCCGTGCTGGCCGATGGCGGCAGCATCGGCGGCGACACGTCACAGGAATTTCACGTCCTGGCAGACTCAGGCGAGGACGCCATCGCGTTCTCCGACGCCGATGATTACGCCGCCAATCTGGAAACCGCCGCTACGCAGGCGCCCACCGCGCCACGCGCGGCCTCCGCCGAACCGCTGACAAAAGTGCCTACGCCGAACGCGCGCACCATCGCGGAAGTCAGCGCGTTGCTCGGCGTGAATCCCACGCAATGCGTCAAGACCCTGTTGGTGGACGGCACGGCCGGCGACGTCGTCGCACTGGTCATTCGCGGCGATCACGAACTCAATGCCGTGAAGTCCCAGAAGCTGGACGGCGTTGCGCGCCCCCTGCGCATGGCCGGCGCCGAGCGCATACGGGCAGCGGCCGGCGCCGAGCCCGGTTTCATCGGCCCCGTCGGCTTCAAGGGCAGGATCTATGTCGACCATGCCGCAGCTCACCTGGCCGATTTCGTCTGCGGTGCGAATGAAAAGGACATTCACTATCGAGGCGTGAACTGGGGCCGCGATCTCCCCGATCAGCCGTCGGTCGACATCCGCAATGCTCAACCCGGCGATCCGAGCCCCACCGGCCGCGGCACCCTCAAGATTGCGCGCGGCATCGAGGTGGGCCACATATTTCAGCTCGGACAGCTCTACAGCGCCGCCATGAACGCCAGCGTACTGGATGAACAGGGCAAGGCGCTGACGATGTTCATGGGCTGCTATGGCATCGGCGTGACGCGCGTGGTCGCTGCCGCCATCGAACAGAATCACGATGCCAACGGCATTTTGTGGCCCGAGGCGATCGCACCCTTTCAAGTGATATTGGTGCCGATCAACTATCAAAAATCGGCGAAAGTACAGGAAACCGCGGATGCGCTGTACCGGGATTTCAACGCCGCCGGCATCGATGTCTTGCTCGATGATCGCGACGCGCGGCCCGGCGTCAAGTTCGCCGATTCGGAGCTATTGGGCATTCCTCACCGTATCGTGATCGGTGATCGCACGCTCGCCGCGGGAAAACTCGAATATCGTCACCGGCGCGAGACCGAATCGACAGAAATCTCCGTCGCCGATCCGGTAGGCTATATTCGACATAAGTTAAATGGCTGAGTTCGCCCTATGCGCTATGCCTTGGCGGTGCTGCTCGCGCTGATCGTCTCGTTTGCCGTGCCGGGGGCTGCGCGCGCGGACCAGCAGCGCGATCCTGAGCTGAAGGACCTGCTGCAAAAAATCATCGGCAGTTCCGATTGCTTCACCGATAAGTACGAATCCGAGGTTTGGTACAAGTCCATGGAGCCGCGCCTCGCGCAGTTCGTGCCGACGCACGAGGCCCGTGTTGAGATTTTGGATCATGTGTACTGCGAGGCCAAACGCGACCCTACCCTGCAAATCCCGCCGGACCTGGTGTTGGCCCTGATGGAGGTCGAGAGCCGTTTCGATCGCTGGGCAGTCTCGCCGGCCGGCGCCGTGGGCTTGATGCAAGTGATGCCGTTTTGGCCGCGAGAGCTGGGCGTCCAGAATCAGCTCGTCAAAGTCGCACCCAATATACGCATGGGCTGCGAGATCCTGCGCTACTACCTGCGCATTGAGCACCGCAATTGGTCGCTTGCCCTGGCCCGATATAACGGCAGCGTGGGCCGCAACAAGTATCCCGCTTTGGTCATGCAGCGCTGGCAGCACGCCTGGCGCTTCTAGCCACGCCCGGCGCTTCTAAAAGACCTCGAATCCCGTAGGTATTTGCAGCCGGTCGTCTTCGGCCGCGTCGAATTCGCGGACCGTGTCGACCCGCGCGTGGGCAGGCCCGCGCTCCAGCCATTGACGCATAGCATCGACCGCACCTTGACTGCCTTGCGCCAGCACTTCGACAGATCCGTCGGGCAAATTACGCGCCAGGCCGCGCAAGCCTAAGCGGTTGGCCTCGAGCCGGGCGCTGTGACGGAAATAAACGCCTTGCACTTTCCCAATCACCAGAAAGCGCCGAATCACCTCATCCATCGGAATGGCCGCGCGGAATACTCAGACAGGCTCCTAGCGCGGAACAGCCACCGGCGCTTCCGCATGCTGGGCGTTGGCGAGCGCAGCGGCGGCGTGGTGCTTGGCTTGCAGCGCAGCCAGACGAGCACGCCCGTACTCCTGAGCCTGCAAGTGCACTTCCGCCCTGGCAATGGCCGCTTGCGCTGCATCGTATTCCGGGGAACTGCCGCGGGTTGCGCCCGCGGCGGCGGCCGCGACAATGGCTTGCCGCGCATCGCTCATTTCCTGTACAGGCGGCGCCGTTCTGCAGCCAAGCAGACAGGCAACCCCGACCAGAACAAGAATGAAGCGTGACATAGGCTCCAGTGACACTAGCAATAGCCGCCAAAGCCGTCAAACGAGCCGCCGTTATACAATACGTGTTTTAGCCTGACTTAATCCGTTGCGCCGGCGCAGCACGGGTGTGCCATCCGGCGTGATTCCACGGAAGACCATCGATGAATGAAGTACTGGTTCTGTATTATTCACGCCAAGGCAGCACGGCTGCATTGGCGCGACAAATCTGCCGCGGCGTCGAGGCGGTGCCTAACATGCAGGCACGATTGCGCACCGTCGCGCCTATTACCGCCACCACCCAAAAGCTGGATCCTCCCGTGCCGGACATGGGACCGCCGTACGCCACGCATGACGATCTCATCGAATGCTGCGGTTTGATTCTCGGCAGCCCCACGCGTTTTGGAAACATGGCTGCGCCGGTCAAATTCTTTTTGGACGGCACGAGCGCACTTTGGATGTCGGGCGCCTTGGTCGGCAAACCAGCCGGCGTTTTTACCTCGACCCAAACGCTGCATGGCGGCCAGGAGTCGACGCTGTTATCCATGATGGTGCCGCTGCTTCACCATGGCATGTACTTGGTGGGTCTGCCATACACCGAAGCGGGCCTGACGGACACCCGCAGCGGCGGTACACCATACGGCGCAAGTCATGTGGCCGCTCTCACCCAACACGGTGAACTCTCCGAGCATGAGAGCGGCCTGGCGCGCGCACTGGGCACGCGAGTCGCCGCGCTCGCGGATAGGTTGGCAACACGCGCATGAGCGTCGCATCAGCGTCACGCACGATGACCATTTGGCTTTGGATCGCTGTGACCGCGAGTTTGCTCGCGTGGATGCTCGTCGGCTATCCGTGGCCGATTTGTGTGATTGCCGTTCTACCACTGCTGGCGCCGCTGCGAGGCTTGCTTCGCGGCAGCCGCCATACCTATGCCTGGGCTACGTTGTTTGCCATTCCCTATCTGGCCTTCACGGTCACCGAGCTCTTGGTGAACCCGCAGGCGCGCTGGGTGGCGGCGATGAGCCTGCTGCTGGTGTTCGCATGGTTTTGCACTATGATTTTGTTCCTGCGTGCTTCTCGAGTGCATCGCGGATAAAGGGAATGGTGAGGCGGCGCTGCTCGACCAATGAGGCCTCATCCAGCGCGTCGAGGATCTGGAACAGCGTGGGCAGGTCGCGCGGCATGCGCTTCAACAAGTACTCGGACGTTTCATACGGGAGCTGCAAGCCGCGCTGAGCCGCGCGCAGCCGCAATGCCTCGATGCGGCCCTCATCATCGAGTTCCCGAAGCTGATACACGAGGCAGGAGCCGGCTCTGGAACGCCAGTCGTCCAAACCCCAGGCCGCCTGGCGGGGCGCAACCACCGCGGCAAATATCAAGCGTGTGCGCAGCTCAGCCGCTTCATTGAAGAGCCCGAACAGCGCCCGCTCCCAGGCCTGATCGCCCGCGACGGCATCGACATCGTCGATACATAGCACGTGACTGCGCTCAAAGCCCGCGAGAGCTTCGGAGGGCAGGCCGAAGGATCTGTCCAAGGGAAAATAAGCCGCGGTGTCACCGGCCGCGGCGCAGACCGCCTGGAGCAAGTGAGTCTTGCCGGATCCGTGCGCGCCCCATAACCACAGTGGCGTGGCATTCTCCGATCGCAGCGCCGTCAAGACTTCCGAATTCTGGCCGGGCGCAAAACTTTCGAACACCGCCTCAGCGCGAAGCCGCACACCCAGCGCGAGTTGCTTCATGCCGCCGCTGCCCGCTTGCCGTAAACCAGGACGTAATCGATACCGCTCACGACCACCGTCGCAAACGTCACTGCGCCGAGCCATGTTACCCCCCACTCAGGCGGCATCGAAAATTTGGCCCGGCTCACCACCGCCAGTATGAAAGCGGCCTGGCACACCGTATTGACCTTGCTGATGAAGGAGGGATGCGCCTTCAAATGGCCGATGACCATACGGTACGCGGCGGCCCCGAACACGATGATCACGTCGCGCGCCACCGCTGCCGTCATGAGCCAGAGCGGCACCAACTTGAGAAAACTCAACGTGACGAAAGCCGTCGCCAGCAGCAGCTTGTCTGCGATCGGATCGAGCACGGCGCCCAGTTCGCTCTGCCAGCCGAATCGGCGGGCGAGAAATCCGTCGGCGGCGTCCGATGCGGCAGCGAGGGCGAATAACGAGATGGAGAGTGCAAGCCGTTGCTGGGCGAGCGCCAGCGCAATCGGCACGACCAGCAGAATTCTGATCACACTGATGATGTTCGGTATATGACGCACGGACCCTGTCTGCGTCCTGGCTAACGATGCAATTGGAAGCGCTGAATCCCATTCTCGCCGGCGGCGACCGGCTGCAATCGCCCATTTAACGATAGCGCACGCTGAAGCGAGTCGACCCCGCCGCGGGTCGCCAAGCGGAATCGAACAGTATCTCCGTTCAGGGATTCCACGCTCACATGCGAGATGAAGGTCAGCGATTCGAGATAGTTCTCAAGACTGGCATAGTCGCGAAGATCGCTGACGCCGATGACCTCGATATCCACGGGCGCAAGGTTGCCGCTGGCGGCGAACAGGCCGGCGTATAGATCGGCGGCGCGATTGACGCCCTCCAAGGTACCGGAATATTCGCTGCTCTGATCCCGAAACAAATGCGTCCAGCGAATGTTCGCATTGGCCGTGCCGCCGCCGGCGCGTCCCACCAATATGCCGTCGCTGCCCATACGGCGGCCGATCTCCGCGAAGCTCGAAGTCGAACCGCCATTCACCGTTGCAAAATCGATGTGATACTTTTGCAGCTCCGCGCCGCTCGGCCAGACCAGCGGCAGTCCGCGCGCGATCGCGGCTGCGTCGATGGCGGCCTTCAACTCGGAAGTGTCATCCGTGGCGATGACGCTGCCGGCTTGCGCCCCGGTTTGCACCGCCAAGAGCACCAACGTCGTCGGTCGCTCGTGGCCCCACAAAGGCTGGCCGTTCTGCGTGAGCCAACGCTCGATGGCAGGGCCGTCAAAAGCCACCCACAACTGACTGTCCGGGGCGGCCCGGTACTGCTGCACATAGCGCCGGGCATTGGCGATCAAGGGACTGAAGGCCGGATCCTCATCCGCCGAACGCCGGCCGGTGACGCGGATCAGCACCGTCCTCATCGCGCTCTGGAAGGCCGCGGTCTGCGATGCTTCCGAACGGTCCGAAACCGGCGCCGTGGCCTGATACATTTCGGTACGCGTCAGCGAAAAAGCGGCCTCGCCCAGGCAAAGCCCGGCCACGCACAACCAAAAAATAGCGGTGGCCCGCAAATATCGCCCCGAAAAGCGCCGTAAGTACTGTGCCATGGTGTTGTAAAATACCACAGCTGCATCGCCAACCGCGTTGGCCCAAGTCCTACATGAGGAATCCGTTAGATGACTGAGCGAGCGCCGGTAACCTATCGCGACGCCGGAGTCGATATTGACGCCGGCGACGAACTTGTCGAGCGGATCAAGCCGCGCGTGAGGCGCTCGATGCGCCCGGAAGTGCTCGGCGGCATCGGCGGCTTCGGCGCCCTGGTCGAGGTGCCCTTGGACCGCTATCGCAAGCCGGTGCTGGTGTCGGGAACCGACGGGGTCGGCACCAAACTGCGCCTGGCGATCGATACGCAGCGCCACGACGGCGTGGGAATCGATTTGGTGGCCATGTGCGTCAACGATGTGATCGTCCAAGGCGCTGAGCCGCTGTTCTTTCTGGATTATTTTGCCAGCGGCAAGCTCGATGTCGATGTCGGCGAGCGCGTCATCGCCGGCATCGTCGAGGGTTGCGTCCAGGCCGGCTGTGCCTTGGTGGGCGGCGAGACCGCCGAGATGCCCGGCATGTATAACGGCGCCGACTACGATCTGGCGGGTTTCTGCGTCGGCGTGGTGGAGAAGGAAGCCATCATCGATGGCTCGAAAACACGTGCCGGCGACGTGGTCCTGGGTCTGCCCTCCTCCGGGCCGCATTCCAATGGGTTCTCCTTGATTCGCAAAATTCTGCAGCTGTCCGATGCGGACGTGCACGCCGACCTTCAGGGCGTCAGCCTCATCGACCGTCTCATGGCGCCGACGCGGATCTACGTCAAGCCCCTGCTCAAATTGATAGGCGAGGTCTCCGTGCACGGCCTATCGCACATCACCGGCGGCGGCCTGGTTGACAACATTCCGCGCGTGTTGCCGGATGGACTGGAAGTGATTCTCGAGCGCCGTTCCTGGCGCCGCGAACCGATTTTCGAATGGCTGCAGCAGCAGGGAAGGATTGCGGACGCTGAAATGTATCGCGTGTTCAATTGCGGCATCGGCATGACGGTGCACGTAGCGGCGCCCGATGCCCCGCGCGCCATCAGCGTTCTGCATGATGCCGGCCAGGAGGCATTGGTGATCGGTACGATACGTGACGGAAACCGAGGCGTCGTCATCGCTTGAGCAGCACGCCGCCGCGGCAGCCGATTGTCATCCTCATTTCGGGACGCGGCAGCAATATGCGCGCACTCATCGAGCACAGCCAATCAGAGGCCGCCGCCTATCGGGTCCGCTCGGTATTTGCCGACAGGGCCGATGCCGGGGGCCTCGACACGGCCCGACATTTCGGCATTGCCGCGCGTGCGGTGGTGCCGGCGAAGGACATGCCGCGCGCCGAATACGACAGCGCTCTGGCTGCCGCCATCGACGAATGTTCCCCCTCACTGATCGTGCTCGCCGGATTCATGCGCATCTTGTCCGCACCGTTCGTGGAGCGCTATACAGGAAAGATGTTGAACATTCATCCTTCGCTGTTGCCCAAATACCCAGGCCTGCATACGCATCGGCGCGCCATCGAAGCGCATGACGCCGAGCACGGCGTCACCGTGCATTTCGTGACCGAACAGCTGGATGACGGCCCCCGCGTGATTCAGGCCCGGGTTCCGGTCGAAACGGGCGACACGGAAGCGACCTTGAGCCGCCGTGTTCTGGCGCAGGAGCATGTTATCTATCCGGTGGCCGTCGATTGGTTCTGCGCCGGCCGATTGCGCTACCAGGCAGGTCAAGCCGTTTTGGACGGCCGGACCTTGAGTGAGCCCGTGCAAATCACCGACATCGAGCGAGAAAAATCCACATGAAAGCACCGATAACCGCGCTCCTGCTCATGGGCACCGCTTTCGCGACCGCTGCGCAGGGCGCCACAGCGCCCGCCGGTGATGAGGCCGGCATCGCGCCTTTTGTCGCGCATTACCAAGCCGACTGGAAGGGCATCAGCATCGGCACCAGCGATATACAACTGACGACGGGCGACGGACCGGGCCACTACCAATACACGTGGACCATCACCGCCCGCGGCGTTTTTCGCCTCGCCTACCACGACGATCTCGTGCAACGCAGTTGGTTGAGCATGAACGGCGATCACGTGCGGCCTGACAGATACTATGGCAAGGAAGGTTCGTCCACGGTGGAGCTTGATTTCGACTGGCAAAACCAACGCGCCACCGGCGTGTCGGAAACGAAACCGGTCGACTTGAAGCTCAAAGATGGAACGCAGGATGTCATGTCCATACAAGTCGAAGTGATGCTCGACCTCAAGCACGGCAATCTGCCCAGAACCTTCCATATCATCGACAAGGATCAACTGAAGGACTTCGAGTACACCCAGGAAGGCCGTGCGAAATTAAGGACGGCGCTCGGAGAACTCGACACCGTCATCGTCACCAGTCAACGCGTCGGCAACAATCGAATATTGCGCATGTGGTTTGCCCCGTCGCTGGGATTCGTCCCCGTGCAGGCGGAGCGCAGTCGAGACGGCAAAATCGAGATTGCCATGCGCATCAAAAGCATCGATCAGCCGGGCGCGGGCGCGCCGCCGGCCGTCAAGTCTTCGGCAGAGTAACTCCGCGCTGGCCCTGATACTTGCCGCCGCGATCCTTGTACGAAGTCTCACAAACTTCATCGGATTCGAAGAACAGCATTTGCGCCACGCCTTCGTTGGCATAGATCTTTGCGGGGAGCGGCGTGGTGTTGGAGAATTCCAGCGTCACGTGACCTTCCCACTCGGGTTCCAAAGGCGTTACGTTTACGATGATTCCGCAATTTTTCACGAACACGCCGCTTTCTAAAGCAAAATTGCCTGCTTCGGGGACCGTCAGGCAATAGACATCGTGGTCACCGGCAATTTCGCGTACCGCCGCGACCTTGTGATTGCGGTAGGCGGGCGCGCCCCTAAACTCCCTAGTCGGCCGATTGTTGAGGCGATCAAAACCCAAATGGTGGCGATGCGTCCCTGAGACGTCACCGTAAATCTTGTGCCTGAGGTTCCATTCATCGGCTAGGGCGCGCGTGGCGTAAAGATATCCATCGATTGGCTGGTAAACCTGCTCACAACCGCGAAACAGATCGCGATATAACGGCATGAGTGCATCATTGGGGCGAAGCGTATGCGCCGCCGCCATCCGTCCATCTCGTTTCATGAACAAATGATCAGGCGTCGCACGGATCCGTTCGCCGTTATCCAGCTCGATCTCGAGCAGTGAATCTCGACCGATAAATCGAGGCGCATCCAAGAGGCTTACGATCAGACGACCGTTCTCGCCGATGCTATATCCCCAGAACAGTTCGCCTGAGTCGTGCCTTCTGGCCATTTCCTCGAGAGTCGGCGATGTTCCATCGACCAGTGCGACGCGAGTATCCGCGGCAAAGCAACGTGCGTACGTCGATTTTCCGAGTGTCATCACGAGTACGTTGCGCGGAATCTTGAAATATTCCACGGTGCTGGCGAGTGCGAAGGAGTTCGGTGGAATGATGCACACCGGTCCCTTGAAATCGACGAACGATTTTTCGTCGAATTTCTTCGGATCGACAATCGTCGAGTTGATGTTGGTGAATATCTTGAAGTCGTCGGCACAACGCACGTCGTAGCCGTAGCTCGAGGTGCCGTAGGATACGATCCTGTGGCCGTCCGAGACGCGTACTTGCTGTGCCGAGAAGGGTTCGATCATGCCGTGTTCCGCGGCCATGCGCCTGATCCAACGATCGCTCTTTATGCTCATTAGGTTGCTTCGACGGTTATTTTTGGGAATGCCCGGCTATAGTCTTTGTTCAACGTGGCCAGCCGCGCCGCAGTGCGGCGCGCCATCAGGAAATAGGCGCGCGCCCGTTCGCTGCCGGGCTCCGACACCACGGTCGGTGCACCGCCGTCGGCATCCTCGCGAATGCGGATGTCCAGGGGCAGCTCGCCGAGCAACTGCACGCCGTACTGGGCCGCCATGCGTGCACCGCCGCCGCTGCCGAACACATGCTCGACATGGCCGCATTGGGAGCACACGTGCATGCTCATGTTCTCCACCACGCCGAGTACCCGCACTTCGACCTTCTCGAACATCTTGAGGCCCTTGCGAGCGTCCAGAAGGGCGATATCCTGCGGTGTGGTCACGATGACGGCGCCGCTGACCGGGACCCGCTGCGCCAAGGTGAGCTGGATGTCGCCCGTTCCGGGCGGCATGTCGACGACCAGATAGTCCAAGTCGCCCCAGGTGGTGTCGCCGAGCAATTGGGTAAGCGCCTGAGTCACCATCGGCCCCCGCCAGGCCATGGGCTGCTCTTGGTCGATCATGAAGCCGATCGACATGACCTCGACGCCATGCGCCCGCAGCGGTGTCATGTGTTTGCCATCCGGGCTGACCGGCTTCGCACCGCTCAATCCCATCATCAGGGGTTGGCTCGGGCCATAAATATCGGCATCCAACAGGCCCACCCTGGCACCCTGCGCGGCCCAGGCCAGGGCTAAATTCGCCGCGGTCGTGGATTTTCCGACGCCTCCCTTGCCGGAGGCCACTGCCACCACATTCTTGACGTTTGCCAACGGCTTAAGCGTGCGCTGCACCGCGTGCGCGGTGATCTGAGCTTGCAGTTTCAGCTCCAAACGGGCATCGCCCAGCACGGGTCCCAGGTAGCCCTGCAGGGCCGCCTGCAGTTCCGACACGTAGTCTGCGCACGGAAACCCCAACACCAGTTCCACGGATACGACGCCACCATGCACTGCGACCGATCCAACGGCCTTGGCTTCGCCCAAGGTCTGGCCAAGGTAAGGATCGGTATAGGCGCTGAGTTTCTCGCGGACGGCGCTTTCCGCGGCAGGGGATTGATTCATAAGGGACGGCGATTGTACCGCAGGCAGCTAAATCCGTGACGTATGGCATAATTCCAAATTGAGAATCAAGACCAGGGATGGCGCCTGAATTAAGGTAACAATGGGAAACTCTCAGGGAACGGGGGTAACTCTCAGGGAACGGATAACTCTCAGGGAATGTGTGGCTCTCAGGGAATGCTCAACTTAGGCGCCGAATGACTCTATTCGCCAACTATCGTGCCGATCGGCTCATTGCCGAAGTTAAATCCAGCGGCAATCCAGGAAGCCCGCTGGCGCAAAAGGCGTTGGAAAAATTGATTGCGCTCGGCTCCGATGCCATTGATCCGATCGTCGACGCGCTGGCCACGGCGGAAAAGCGCGAAACCACGGTCTATGTCGAAGCGCTCGCCCGCCTGATTGATGCCAGAACCCTGCCGACCCTGCTGAAGACCATGTCTGAGGCGAACGGCCGCGCCATGTCGGGAATTGCATGGGCCTTGTCCACCAGCCGCAATTATCCGGCACATGCGCTGCTGGATGCATTGACCAAGCCGGGAATGCCCAAGCAGGCGTTGCTCGACGTGATTACCGCTCAGAAGGCGCGTTATAACGTACGCGAGCTGTTGAACGCCGCCTACACGCAGGAGCCCAGCGAAAGGAACGGATTGTTCAAGATCATCGGCGAAATCGCCGACGAATCCTCGATCGATGATCTGCTCGCAAGGATCGAAGGCAAGGATCCGGTCGCACGGCTGCACATCATCAATGTCCTGGCCCGCTTCAACCTGCCCAAGGTACAGCAAGCGGTGCAGAAGCAGCTCAAGGACACCAGCAAATTCATCCGCTCCGCGGCGCTGTCGGCGCTCGCCAAAATGGACGGCCCTTTCGACATGCCGATACTCGTCGGGATGCTGCGCGATCCTGAAATCGAGGTTCAGAACAAAGCAGTCGACGTGGTCGTGAAAGCCAACCATCCTGAGACCATCAAGTACCTGGTGGATGTGCTCAAGGATGAGAATGAATATGCGCGCCGCGCCGCCGTGGAAGTGTTGAACGTCGTCGGCACATCGAAGTCGGTCAAGTATTTATTGGAGGTGATCGCCGACAGCGATTGGTGGGTGCGCACCCGCGCCGCCGATGCGCTGGGCAAGATCGGCGGTCCGCGCGTGGTCGACGCGGTGCTGGCGCTGATCAAGGACGAAAATCAAGATATCCGCCGCGCAGCCATCGAAATCCTCAATCAGACCAAGGATGAGCGTGCGGTGGCCCAGCTCATCGATGCGACCCGAGACCCGGACTGGTGGGTCAGCGAACGGGCTGTCGATGCGCTGGCGGAGATCGGCAGCAGCAAGGCGCTGCCGCGCTTCATCGACATGTTGCAGGGCGAGGCGAAATCCCTGCCCACGGTGATCAGAGCCATCGGAAAAATCGGCGACCAAAAGAGCCTTGAAAGCCTGTTGCCGCTGCTGGCGCGGCCGGAGAACGAAATCAAAGTCGAGGCGATCGCAGCCTTGGCAAAACTTGCGGACGAGCGGCGCGCCGACACCATTCGCGTCCGGTTGCAAGCGGTCTCGACCAACGCCGATGGAACCTTGAGCCAGGCGGTCGCGCGCGCAATCCAAGAGCTGGACAATCGATTCTCGACGCAGCAAATCGCCGCGAACAAGCGCGCGGAAAAGCTGCAAGAACCGGCCAAGACGCTGCTCATCGACAACGCGGCACTGGCGAACGTCGTCAAGGAGAACGAGGAAATCGCGGCGAGCGCCAGGCTGGATATTGCGACTTTGAAGCCGGGAGACATTCTCGAGGGACGCTACAAGTTCATCGAAAAGATCGGCAAGGGCGCATTCGGAACGGTATTGCTCATGGAAGACACCGTCGTCGAAGAGCGCCTGATTCTCAAATTCTTGAACCCGAATGTCTCCTCCGACGAAGAGATGATGAAGCGCTTCGTGCACGAGCTGCGTTACAGCCGGAAAATCACTCACAAGAACGTCATCCGCATCTACGATTTCTTGTACATCCGGGGTAATTACGCGATCTCCATGGAGTATTTCCCGTCGCACACGCTCGGCGGGGAGATCGTCAACGAGAAGCCCGTGGACCTCAAACGCGCCGTCAAGTTTGGCATCGACATCGCGACCGGCATGGCGGTGGCGCATCAAGCCGGCATCGTGCACCGGGACTTGAAGCCGGCAAACGTGCTGATCGACAACGATTTGCTGCTCAAGATCGTGGACTTCGGCGTGGCGGCGGCCCAGACCCAGGGCGATACGCAATTGACCAAGACCGGGTATGTGATCGGCTCACCGAAGTACATGGCGCCGGAACAGATCTTGGGCAAGAAAGTTGACGAACGGGCGGACATCTACAGCCTGGGCGTCATCATGTACGAGATGTTCGCCGGGGTCCCGCCCTATTCCCGCGGCGATCACATGTCCGTCATGTACCAGCACGTGCAAGGCAAGGCGCGGCAACCGATCGAAATAAACAAAGCATTGCCTTTGGAATTGAATAACCTGGTCATGAAATGCATGTCGTTGGACAAGGCCAAGCGGGCCCAAAGCATGGACGAACTGCGCCTGTCGCTCGAGAAATTCCTCTAGGGGACTGTCGGACAGGCTCCTGCGCCGGGAGGCTGTCCGACAGTCTCCTAGACGCACCTCACGTTTATGGGCGAATCACGCCCTAAACACTCGAAAAACCAATTGCTTACGGGTAGCCTTACACGTTATGGCAAGAATCGATGCGTTCCTCAAGTTAGGCGTGGCTCAGGGCTGCTCGGATCTGCATCTGGCGGTGGGTATCCCACCCATGCTGCGCATGCATGGGGACTTGATGCCGATCAAGTTTCGCAACCTGGGCGATGCAGAACTCGAAGCCTATATCACAGAAGTTTTGACCCAATCGCAGCTCAAAGTGCTGCGCGAGGGCCACGATCTGGATTTCTCCTACGTGTCCACGGAAGGCGGCCGCTTTCGCGTCAATGTGTTTCGCAAGGAAACCGGCATCGGTGCCGCATTTCGATCGATCCCCACGAGCATGCCCAGCATGGACCAGCTCGGCCTGCCGCCGATCGCGAAGAAGCTGTGCGATTACCATCAGGGCATGATTCTGGTGACCGGCTCCACGGGTACGGGAAAGACCACCACATTGGCCGCGATGATCGACCACCTGAACTCGACCCGCTCGCTCAACATCATCAGCCTCGAGGACCCGATCGAATTCGTCCACCGCAGCAAGAGCAGCCAGGTCATTCAGCGTGAATTGGGCACGCACCTGCCTTCGTTTGCCGAGGGCGTGCGCGCGGCGATGCGCGAAGATCCGGACGTGATCTTGGTCGGCGAGCTGCGCGACGCCGAAACCATTTCCATGGCGATGACGGCCGCCGAAACAGGGCACCTGGTACTCGGTACGCTGCACACCACCAGCGCCACCAAGACCATCGATCGCATCATCGATGCCTTGCCCACGGACGAACGCGAGCAAACCAAGAGCTTTTTGTCCAACAGCCTCATCGCCGTCATTACGCAGATTTTGCTCAAAACCCCGGATCAGCGCGCGCGCCGGGCCGTGTGCGAAGTCATGGTCCTGACCAAGGCGATCGGCAAGCTCATCATGACCGATCAAACCCACCAGATTCCCAGCCAGCTGCAAATGGGCAAGGAATACGGGATGCAGCTCATGGACCAGGCATTACTGGCGGCCATCAACGCCAAGGAAGTCGATCCGGAGCATGCCTACACGTATGCATCCGACAAGCGTCAGTTCCAGCGCTTCGTCACCGACGTGTCCGGCATGCCGGTCGCGGAACCCGCGACCCCTCCGTAACCGTGCCGGCCATCGATCAATACTTGACTCAGGTGCTCGAGCGCAACGGCTCGGATCTGCATTTCTTGGCAGGCGACCCGGCGCGGGTGCGCCAGTACGGCGACCTCAAGAACTTGAGCGATCAGCCTCTGACGGCGGAAGCGGTGAAAACCACGCTGTATGAAATCATGCCGAAGCTGGCGGTCGAGCGGTTCGAGGCGAAAGACGGCACCGATTTCGCGTACGCCATCCCCGAAGTCGCACGCTTTCGCGTCAACGTGATGCGGCAGCTCAACGGCATGGGCGCGGTGTTCAGAGCGATTCCTTCCAGCGCCAAAACTGCCGAAGAACTGAAGCTGCCGGCGGCGGTGATGGAGATGTGCAAGATCAACAGCGGTTTGATTCTGGTGACCGGCAAGACAGGATCCGGCAAATCCACGACTCTGGCCGCCATGATCTATGACATCAATAGGCGTGAGAAAGGCCACATTCTCACCATTGAGGATCCGATCGAATTCGTGCACGTGCGCAAGAACTGCCTGATCAGCCAGCGCGAGATCGGCGTGCATGCCGCATCATTCGCATCCGCGCTGAATTCCGCCCTGCGAGAGGATCCGGACGTGATTCTGGTGGGCGAGCTTCGCGATCTGGAAACCATGAGCATCGCGGTTACCGCGGCTGAAATGGGCATTTTGGTGATGGCGACGCTGCACACCAACGGCGCCGCGGCCACCGTCGATCGATTGGTGAACGCGTTCCCGGCAGACAAGCAACCGCATGTGCGCACCATGCTGTCGACCAGCCTGCGCGGGGTCGTCTCGCAGCAGCTCATTCCCAAAACCGACAAGCAGGGCCGGGTCGCGGCCCTGGAGATCCTCATCAATACGCCGGC
>Ga0210406_10003607_pt1 | contig 16878 bp, 20 predicted proteins | sample IncBWC30MmetaG_FD_155454 | JGI IMG/M metagenome (GOLD analysis project Ga0210406, IMG submission 155454) | Forest soil microbial communities from Barre Woods Harvard Forest LTER site, Petersham, Massachusetts, United States - Inc-BW-C-30-M | ecosystem: Environmental > Terrestrial > Soil >... | reverse complement strand
GAATGGCGGGGTTATACACATCCGCCGGCCAAGAGATCCTCATCCCACAGCGCCAGCCTTCATTGAAGCCGCGCGACAGGATGGGTATGCCCATTCTGGATGACGTGAACGGACCCATGCGCCCCGGCGCTGGTTACAGGTTCCGTCCGGTGAAACTATTTGAGGTAGGCTCGGACGAGGCCAATAAGATCTTCTGCCAGTTCTGCAGTCGGCATTGAACTTTTTTCGTCGCTCAACATGTGGAGACGAATGTGGTCTTCGAGAACCTCGGCCATGAGACTGTTGATCCCTCCACGAACGTTGGCCAAGAGCATCAAGACATCTGCACAGTCGTCGTCCGTGGTCAACGAACGTTCGATGGAGTCAACCTGCCCACGAATCCGCTTAATGCGAGCGATCAGCTTTTGCTTTTCCTTTTCAAGATGCGACATTTTTTCCTTGCCTATATGCTAGGGGGATATGATATAAGAACTGAGCCGAGATTCCCAATGGAAACTCAGCGGAGAATTATAGAAGCACTATGAACCTTGAATCTGCGCAAGAACCTCCGGGTAGCCCGAGGGTTGAATTGTGCTGTAAACAGCGTTGTAGAAGAAGCACCTAGCGTTTTGTAGGCCATCTCCTCCTCGCACGCCACAGCACTTGGCCTGTGACCTGAGCGAGCGAATCCCGCCGTATCTGAACGGCTCGACTCACTCCTCCGAACCAAATTTATTGCCGAGGCCGCATCCTGACGCCGCAAAACAAGCGTGCGCCCAAACAGGACACGTGTCTCTGCTGGGAGCAAATGATGACGAACACATTTATTCCAACATTAAGTCGTAACCCAATGTATTGCGTCTGGATCAAGACAGGAAATCCAGCGCATCCACTCGATCGGGTGTGGATCGATCCCGAACTCCGCAGCTTCGTTAACGTAGAGATAGCCGTACCGATTCGCGAGGCCAATAACGAATGTGAACCGTGAGCCCCGGCGGAGCCCGTCGCAAAGAAGGGCTTTTTCGCCGGCCAAGTTGTCCATCACCCCAATCAGGAGACAAGAAAGAAAAATCAAGGCGTGCTTAGCAACAGCCAGCACGTGGCCGAATCGCCACTCAATGGACGGAGCTACACGGACCTGCTGGCCACCCAAGGATGCGTTCCTCGACTGCGATGTGGCGTGGTGTGAGAAGCGATCAATGGCTCGCTTTAACATTCTATTCACATGACGTTCGGATCGAGGCGTTTACAGTAGTACCGGATCCTTTGATGGCGACTGGGTACACATCGGCTTCTCGTTTTAACCGATTGAATTCTTAATCGGTGGTAATCGCTAATTCCAGCTTTGTCAGAGAGTTTGCGGTCTAGCCCGACGGGTGCGTTTGGCCAAGCCAGCGCTGCCCTTGGAATGAAGCAAGGAGGGTCCATGCTGCGTGTCGTCAAACGGTTATGCGTTGGGTTGTTGCTCACTGCCATTTCGGCACAGAGCGGTTTCGCCCAAAAGGCACTCACGTGGCAGGAGGTTCGTAACAAGTTCGAAGCGGCAAATCCTACTCTTCGAGCCGGACAAATCGGCATCGACGAATCGCGCGCTCAGGAAATTACAGCGAACCTGCGGTCCAACCCCAACTTGACAATACTCGCTGATCAGATTGATCCACTTAGCGGTGGCCCACCTCACGGGCCGTTTGCGTATCTGCTCGCGTCAGGAACTGTGAACTTCCTGTGGGAGCGCCAGCACAAGCGCGGGCTGCGGCGCTTTGACGCCGACCGAAGTAGTCACCGCGTGGAGTCAGGGCGCCGATTTCGTTAAGGTGTTTCCGTGTGGTCCGGTCGGTGGCGACAGGTATATCAAGGCGCTGCACGATTCCTTGCCGCAAGTTTCATTAATCGCGGCGGGAGGAGTGAATCAGCAAACTGCAGCAAACTTCATTTTGTCAGGTGCGACCGCCATCGGTATCGGCACGGAATTGATCCCAAACGAGGCGATCCAAAGAAGACAATCGCAGCGCATCCATGAATTGGCCCGCCGATTCACAAAGCTCGTAAAAGACGCGCGGGAACAGATCGAGGCATGGAAACGCAGTCAGGTCGTTAAGGAATTCACGGGCACCGAGAAGTGTGAGAAGTGAGAGACAAACTGGTCGGAACGACAGCACTCGAACCTGCGGGAAGAACTGTCGTCAATTTAATCGATAGGAAAACAGATTTTGAAGCGACTACACGGGCCAAAACGAAAGGCCGCGACGAGGTCGCGGCCTATTCCGATGGATTCAATGATCGGTGCAACCTGTGGCCGATTTTCCTAGCGTCGCGGTCCGCCATGACCACCGCCGTGGCCGCCACGTCCACCGCCGCCTGGCCTGCCCCCACGGCCGCGACCTCGACCACCGCCACCGCCCGGCCGACCACCCCGGCCACGATCACCACCGCGGTCTGGACGATCTCCGGGAACCCGTTCTGCACCCCCACTCCCGGCTACGCCCGCGACCGCATCGCGGTTGAAGTTCGGTTCGTCGTCAGGAAAATCTCCGCCACCTTCGATGGTCAAAGCAGGCGCTCCAGTCGGCTCGCTGTGGCTTTCCTCACCACCGTCAGGACCAGGCTCGGCGCCACCCATCTTCGCCCGTTGCTCTTTGAGGATGGCTTTGCGTGAAAGCCGAATGCGATTACCCTCCACCGCAAGCACCTTCACCAGCACCTGATCGCCTTCCTTCAGTTCGTCGCGCACATCCTTAATGCGGTGCTCGGCGACTTCGCTGATGTGCAGCAACCCGTCGGTTCCTGGAATAATCTCGACGAAAGCGCCGAAATCCGCCAGCCGCGTCACCGTCCCGAGATACGTCTTCCCGACCTCGGCGGTTGCCGTAAGATCGCGGATGATTTGCAGCGCCCGGTTAGCCGATGCTTCGTCATTCGACGCCACGTTGATCTTACCCGTATCTTCGACGTCGATCTTCACCCCGGTTTGTTCGATAATGGAGCGAATCATTTTGCCACCGGGCCCGATCACGTCGCGAATCTTATCCACGGGAATCTGCAAGGTGTAAATTCGCGGAGCATAAGCTGAAACCTTTTCGCGATGCTCGGTAATCCCCTCGCTCATCTTCTCGAGAATGTGCAAGCGTCCCCGCTGCGCCTGAGCCAGAGCCTCCCGCATAATCTGCGCGGTAATGCCCCCGACTTTAATATCCATCTGCAAAGCGGTGATGCCGTCTTTGGTCCCAGCGACTTTGAAATCCATGTCGCCGTAGTGATCCTCAGCCCCGGCGATGTCAGTCAGGATGGCGTAATCGTTCCCCTCTTTAACCAACCCCATAGCAACGCCCGCAACCGGCGACTTAAGCGGAACTCCCGCGTCCATCAAAGAAAGCGAAGCCCCGCACACCGTAGCCATGGAGGAAGACCCGTTCGACTCCAAAATGTCCGAGACAACGCGCATGGTATAAGGCCAATCCTCTTCCGCCGGAAGCATCGCCGAAATCGCCCGCTCCGCCAAAGCCCCATGCCCGATCTCGCGCCGCCCCGCCCCCCGCAAAAACTGCACTTCGCCAACCGAGAACGGCGGAAAATTATAGTGCAGGAGGAAGCGCTTTTTGGCTTCGCCTTCGAAGGTTTCGAGGCGTTGTTTGTCGTCGCTGGTGCCTAGCGTTGTTGTGACCAAGGCTTGGGTTTCGCCGCGGGTGAAGATGGCGCTGCCGTGGGTCCGGGGCAACACTCCTACTTCCACCCAGATGTCTCTTACTTTGTCGAAGGGGCGGCCGTCGGGCCTTCTTTTGTTGTTGATTACCTGTTCGCGGAAGATTCTTTCGCGAAGGATTTCGTAGTAGGTTTTTAGTTTCGCCTGGGCGGCTTCGTCTTCTTTAGGGATTTCCGCTTGTAACCTCTTCTTCAGGTCGCGGACCAAGTTGTAGCTTTCTGCTTTCGGGTGCTTCTCGGTGTCGAGGCCTTCGGCCAGTTCGTTGCCAATCTTCGCTCTCAGTTGGTTGTAGTAGGCCTGGTCGAATTCCGGGGGAGTGACGGCGCGTTTCGGCTTCCCTGCTTTCGCTTTCAGGTCGTTAATCGCGGCACAGATCTTTTTAATTTCGGTGTGCCCGAATTCAATCGCATCCACGACCGTCTCTTCCTTTACTTCTTTGGCGCCGGATTCGATCATCACGATTCCATCAGCTGTGCCGACGACCATGATGTTTACCAGGCTCTCGCGCATCTCGCTGTAAGTCGGATTAATTACAAACGCGCCGCTTACCAAACCAACCCGGACGGCTCCGATGGGTCCGTTAAACGGAATATCAGAAATCGTCAGCGCCGCCGAGGCACCGTTAATGCCAGCCACATCGGGATCGTTCTCCGTGTCCGCCGAGAGCACGAACGCGATCACCTGGGTCTCGCACTTGAATCCATCTGGAAACAGAGGCCGAATGGGCCGATCGATCTGCCTACTGGTCAGAATTTCGCGCTCGCTGGGACGCCCTTCCCGCTTAATAAATCCCCCAGGAATCCGTCCGCCAGCGTACGTATATTCCCGGTAGTCGACGGTTAGGGGGAAGAAATCTATGCCTTCGCGGGGGTCGGGATTGGCCACGGCGGTGGCCAGAACGACGCTCTCTCCGATGCGCACCACCACCGAGCCGTGGGCCTGTTTGGCTAACTTGCCTGTTTCAAATGAAAGGCTTTTACCGCCGGTGAGTTGAACCGATACGTCATGCTTCATGATTTATTTCCTTCTGGGCAGGAGGGCACGCCGGTGCCGGTCTGGGAGGTTGCACAATAGATGAGCAGGCGCCAGTCGTGACTTGGGATTTACTTGGAGACGCACCTTCTCCGCTTCTCATTCAACCGCTGCGGTCCCTGGGACGATTCGAAGGAACGGCAGAACAATTCCGCTGGTATTGCCGAAAATTCCAGAAATGGGCACCGCAAATTACTTGCGGAGTCCGAGTTTCTGGACCACAGTCTTATAGCGATCGGAATTGTAGGTTTTCAGATAGTCGAGCAGGCGACGCCGCTTGCTGACCAGCATGAGAAGACCGCGGCGCGAGCCGTGGTCCTTCTGGTGCATCTTGAAGTGTTCCGTCAATGAACCAATGCGTTCGCTGAGCAACGCGATCTGGACTTCCGGGCTGCCGGTGTCGGTAGCATGCGTGCCGTACTGGTCGATGAGGGATTTCTTTTGCTCTCTGGCTAGCACTAACCTGGTGCACTCCTGTCTAATTTTTCAATTGTTTTGTAACGTTATTGAGGTTAACACGTTGGCGGGAGGGTGTAAAGACGCGCGGGTTCACCATAGAGGCCTAGAAAAAAGTTGGGAATGTTATTCTAGGCAGGAGCGAATATATGACAGGAAAACAACAAGTTGAGTCACTGCTTCACAAGCTTCCCGACAACTGTTCTCTCGAAGACATCCAATATCACCTTTACGTGCTGGACAAAGTGCAGCGCGGGCTGGACGAAGCCCGAACCAGCGGCACGCTTTCGCAGGAAGAAGCCGAAAAGCGGCTCGGCAAATGGCTCACCGAGTAGTCTGGTCTCCACGTGCCCTTGCGGGTGTGGAGGCGATCGCATCCTAATATTGCCTCCGATTCTCCTTTCTACGCCGGGTGCCCCACGTCTCGCGCCTTTAGAGACGTGGGAGAGTACGACTCACTCAGATGTCATCCTGAGCAACGCGAAGGATCTCTGCACTTGCTCTACATGGAGGCATTTATTCACCAAACACGAAGCGTCCCAACTGGTCTCCCAACTGCTTGACCTGTTCCGGGTCGCTAGCGGCGCGGAAGCGTTCCGCCAGTTGGAAGAATGCCTTCTCTTTTTGCTGCTGGGCTTCGATTCCCTGCTCAATGAGTTCCACCAGCACGCGATTGTCGCTGAGAGCGCGCTGCCGGGCCAAGGTCTCAACCTGTCTCGCGATCTTGGCGGGCAAGGTTACACTTCGCCGGACGTGCTTCGTGCGCACTGATTTTGCATGAGCTCGTTTTGCTATCGCCATATAACACCATTATACACCATTGTGGTGCATGGAAATCCCCACTCAAGACAAAGAACGGCTTGAATGGGCCACCAGCCAGCCAGCGTTGTCTTCCCCTAACAAATTCGACAAAGGCTGAGACCGTCCAAAGCTGCTGCTTCTGCTCCGCAGTGTACGTCGCTTGAAATGGCTCCGGAATCACGAGCTGAACGGCGTGCTTCGCAATTTCGTCGGTCTGTTTCTTCGAGATTGCCAGCTCAAGAGTACATAGATGTTTGCGCGGAATCTTTTCTGCCTCGGTGAGAATTTGGCGCCAGCGCTCCTTCAGAGTTGACTTGGCACCGAGCATTATCAGAAGCGACGTATCGAATCGGGGATCGTGGTACTCCGCAGAGCCGGGAAAGATGAAGTCAGGCTTGTTTTGCGCTTCTGTAACCGCTTGGGCCTCACACTTGAGCTTTTGCGAGTCAAACAGTGCGGCCAGTTGGTTCTGCACGGTGGGCGTCTTAGGACGTGAATTCACCGACCTCGCGGAAGCAACCTGTCTTGGGGATTGAACGCGCGCCAACCTCGCTTCGCCTCTCTGGCAACTTCCTCCATAAACTGGCGGATCGAACGCCTGCACGCGTCGTTTGGGGCATCGCACGTAGCTTCGACCGATTCAAACTCGTGGAAGCAGTGGTCATCGAAGGTAAGTTGGTCTTCGGCGGCGAGAAACACCTCGGGGATGCGAACTTGGTGGGCGATGAAGAGTCCATCCTCCAAAAACGCGTCCCGCAATACGCTCGTGATCACATCAGCGGGCAAGTCGTCAGCATTGGAAAATACAGCCTCGGACCAGTTCTTGTAGTTGCTGCCGTCGCGGTAAAGATAATGCAATTTAATGTTGCTCATCGGTAAGGCCTCTATCGGCTGAGGAACACTTTTTCATTATGGTAGCGCAGGAAGTTTTCGTCAGGCGCAAAACGACGAGGAAGGGAAATGGATTCGTTTTCGAATCGCCACAAAAAATCTCGAACTGCTGTATCGACTTTGCTTCCTTTCACCTTAGGCGAAAGCTTGATCTTCAGGTCCGGCGTGACCGTCAGCAGGCCGCAGTCGAAAGCTCGGTCATGAATGGCGCTTAGGCAGAGTCCATTCCGCGGATCCGTTCGGTTCTTTACGTCAACTACCCATGGCACGATGTGGCTGGCATTCAGGAGTTGCGGAACAGAAAGCCCTGTAACGCAGCACCGGGCTCCATACGCGGCCAGAACGGATGCGCGGAAAAAGCCCTGATTTATTCGCGCTCGAACCAATGTTTCGCGGGTTCTGCCTTCCGGGAATTCGTGCCTCTCCTCTGCGACCTCCGGAACTCGTCCTGTCATGTCTTCCAGCAAACGTTCGCTCTCGAACGCTAGACTCTCCCAGTTGTCATTGAACTCGTTCCAGATATCAACTTCTGCCTGTGCTCCATGCGCCGCGCCTGCGATGTTGCGTCTCTTCAAAGCAGGATCAAGCCGCGCGAAGTTTGCGAGTTTCCATGACACGGCCGATGGTGTGCGACCGATGGCCTTTGCCAGTTCAATGATCAGAGGGTTCCGAATGTGGATTCTGCCGAAGGGGATCTTGCAGTAGAGATTAAAGGCAACAATGAGCTCTTCGCGAGTCCAGTCACGCCGAGGCATAAGGTCACCGACCCGCGGAAGGATAGCACAGGCCAATTTGCAAAGGGGGCTGGATACGTCACTTCGCCGTTACGTTTCTCTGACAAGCTCACAAGTCAGCCGCAGGGCGGCGCAAGAATGCAGCCCACGGCGCAAGCCGTGGGTAAGAAGCAGAAACCGACAAGCCCCAGCCGGGGCGAAAGAAGCTAGCTCCAAATGTATCTCTCGTCGTACTCGACGTGGTTCTTCTTGAGGAACGCTAAGAACTCCTCCTGAAACGAATGCTTTTTGTGATGTTTCTCTTGTTCAGCGATGTATTTCTTAACCGCAGTGACGTTCGATTCGCTGACGCTGAATACTCCGTAGCCGGTTTGCCAGGCAAAGTCTGAGCTCCATTTCGCGTGAACCCATTTTGACGAGTTCGCTTTGACGACACGGACGATTTCCGCAGCGGACTGGGCTGGCCGAATGCGCAGCAGCATGTGAACATGATCAGCTGTGCCGTTGATGATCAGTGCAGTCGCATCAATTTCGCGGACGATGCCTCCGAGGTAGGCGAACAAATCGTTACTAAACTCTGGCTTAATCACGGGACGCCGCCCTTGGGTGCTGAAGATAATGTGCAGCAGAATATTGCCAGAAGTATGGGACAGGCGCCTTTCGCCCCTCACGGGGCTTCTCCCTTCGTTCTTGCCTACCCACGGCTTGCGCCGTGGGCTGGATTCTTGTGCCGCTATCGCGGCTTCCTCATTATCACAGTGGCGAGGGTCGCCAAGCTGTGACAACCGTCACATCAATTGTGGTTGATTTGCTGCGGCACGACATGCCGTGCCTCAAGAACCTTCGGTTCGTGCGTGGTAGCCAAGGTCGCCTGATAGCGTTTCGAGGATGGTTTCGATCGTCCTGCCCTTGTCAGGACGAACAAGGTATTTGACCTTTTCGAGCAGGAAAACCGAGGGGAGTTCATCGTTGATTATTCGCGCAACTAACTAAATTGGGACGCGGTCCCGAACTGGGATAGCGCGTCGTCACTCGAACCAAGCACTGCCGGGCGTGGATCGAATCTGCCGCTCTGGCGGTGGTTTCATTGTGGGACTGGATGCGCAACTCAAGCAATTTTTTCTTGACCTGGCTTTTCTACGAGGCTAACATAGAGGAGATTACATTAGCTGTTCGATAACAGCAGTGAGTTGCTCCCGCTCTTTGACAATTTGACCACCGCAATGGCCTTCATACCCGACATACCCAACCCCCGGGTATCCCTCCCGTAAGTCCTTTAGAAGGGATATCTTGGAGGGGTATCTCCAAAACTGTCCCTTTGTTTTCATAGATCTAGGCGGAATTGCATTTTTTGGGGGTATATACCCGTTAGTGTTCGGTAAACAGCTCTGCTGGCTGTTAATTCATGAGTAACCACACAAGTTAGTGCACGATTTCAAAAACCAGGCCCGATCCCTGGGCTCCGCCTGCCTGCGTGGTTCCGTAAAGATTGCCGGCTGGGTCGAGGACTAGATCGCCGCTGGGATGGAATCCATCGGCTCCCGTGCCGAAGACGTGGATCACTTTGAACGGCCAGGCGCCTCGGGTAGCGGGTGATAGCTTGAACACGGTGCCGCATCCGCCGCCGCACGAAGATTGGTCAGCGCCCAGCATCGTAGTGCCATAGAGGTTGCCTGCGGTATCCATGACCAGACCGGCAACGGGATTGCTTGCCGGCGAATTGCCGAAAGTGTGGAGCACCCTTTCCTTAAAGACACCCTTCGAACCCGGTAGCAGTTCGAATACGACACCATATCCTGAACCGCCCTGGAATGCAGTGCCGTAAAGATTGCCGGCCGGGTCAAGAATCAGATCCCCGGCCGGATATTTTCCGTCAGCACCGCCGGCGAAAGCGTGCAGAGTGGTTTCTGTCCATCCGCTCGAACCGGGCGTCAGCTTGAAGATTGTGCCGTCGCCGGAAGTGCCGCCGGCGTAGGCTGTGCCGTAGAGGTTGCCGGCGGTATCAAAGGTCAGGCCCGCGTAGGGCGAAGTTCCGTCGGCCGCTCCTTCAAAAGCGTAAAGCACGCTTTGGGTCCAGCCGCTGGAACCATGCGTGAGCTTGAAGACCGTGCCGCAGCCCGAACTGCAGACGGAGCCGACATTCCCGCCGAGTGCCGTGGTGCCGTACAGATTGCCGGCGGCGTCGATAAGCAGTCGCGCGGAGGGTTCGCTGCCGTCGCTGCTTCCGGAGAATGTATAGAGGACGGTTTCGGTCCATCCGCCGGAACCTGGGGTGAGCTCGAAGACGGTGCCGCAGCCCTGGTTGCAATTTGTGCCTCCACCGAATTTGGTGGTGCCATACAGATTGCCGGCAGTGTCGAAGACCAGGCTGGCATAGGGCTGACCTCCATCGGCGCTACCGGTGAAGTTATAGAGCACGGTTTCCGTCCAGCTTCCGTTCGCGTTCGGAGTGATCTCGAAAACTGTGCCCTGCGTATTGGTTCCGCCTAATTCTGTTGTGCCGTAGAGGTTTCCAGTTTTGTCGAAGACTAAACCGGCGTAAGGAAGTTTGGGATCGTTGCCACCGGAAAAGTTATACAACGCGTTTTCCGAACCCGATCCGCCGCCAGGAATAATAGCTTCTGTCTGGTTTGAATACTGACTCTCGACGCCCTGGTTGTCGACCGCCGTTGAAACGTAATAGTAAGTTTGACCAGGTTGAACGCTGCTGTCGGTGTAGCTGGTGGTTGGATCCAAGGTCGTGTTGATTTGAATGTAGGGCCCACCGGCATTAGTGCCCCTGTACACGTTGTATCCGACAATGTTTTGGGAGGTGCTGGGGTCCCACGAGAGATTGACTGCGTGTGCGCTGGCGAAGGCAGGAAGAAATAGAAAGCTGAGAACAGAAATCAGACAAGCTATGAATTTCGATGGGGGCGTGAAGGATCTCAAGGGGATCGCCTCTCTTGCTCCGTGCTTGGCGCACGGCCGGGGGATTGAAGAGCCACTGCCTCGCGATCAAAACAACGTAGAGTGCAGCTTCCCCCATTATTCGGGTTCACCCGAACCTCCCATAGGTCACCGAAGGACGTGTGCGGGTGCCGATCGACGCCGGGAGATTGGTTATCTGGACGTGTGGATCGTCTGTTCAATGGCCGCTTTGGCGAAGGCTGCGCATCAGTTTTGACTTGAGGGACACAACGTCTGAAATCGCAGAGGTGGCGGAGAGCGTTCGCAGAGGTCGCAGAGGCGCAATCTCTTCGGCGCGGTCTTCGGGTGTTTACTTTCTACGAAGCGAAGAGTTGCGATATGCGGGCTTGCCTAGGCTTCCCGGCTCAGACGTTCCATGACTTCGGCGGCTTCGCGGAGGCGCGCAATTTCCTTGCGCGGCAGTCCTCGAACGGCAATTGCCAGCGCCTCGACACGGAGTCTGCGGCCTTCCTGCATGATGCGAACGCCTTTTTCTGTAGCCTCGATAATGACGGCGCGACGATCCTGCTTATCGGTGCGTCTGTGAACCAGTTTGGCCCGCAACAAGCCCGCAACAATGCGGCTCATGGTCGGGGGCTTGACTTGCTCAGCCTCGGCAAGGGTCGCCAAGGATTTTGGGCCTCCGAATACGAGAACCGATAGGGCGGACAATTGCGCCGGGCCGATACCGAGGTCTCGATCGCGAATGCGCAGGCGCCGCAGCAGATGAATGGCTGCGGAGTGCAGCCGGTCGGCGGCCTCCAGGACCTCGGGGGAGGCTACTTTTTCTTTTTCTTTATTTTCCTCAGGGACTTGCATTTATTAGTTAGCTATGCTAATTAAATATTATCTCAAGTGCGAGGTGAAGTAAACTCATGACAACCGGTGCTGCATCCAGCGGGATCGCCATCACCCAAATCGGCCAAATCGCTATTAATGTGCACGACACCAACCGCGCGGTTGAATTCTACCGTGACACTCTTGGACTCAAGCTTCTATTTACGGCGGGACGTCTCGCGTTCTTTGACTGTGGCGGGGTTCGACTTATGTTGACGCCGCCCGAACGGCCCGAGTTCGATCACCCGGCGTCGATCCTCTATTTCAAGGTCGCCGACATTCAGGCTGCCTATGCACGCCTGGTCGAAAGCAAAGCGAAGACGGAAGCCGAACCGCACCTGGTCGCCAAGATGCCCGACCACGACCTGTGGCTGGCGGAGTTTCGCGACTCCGAAGGTAATATCATGGCCTTCATGAGCGAAGTGCGGCGCTAGTCGCAATCGCTCAGGGACTTGAAGCCGCGACCGCGGTCAGTATTTACCACAGAGACACAGAGGGAAGACACCCGCGGGGCTCTGTGTCTGTGTGGTGAGGGTGCCGCGGTCAGAGACGTAGCAAGCTACGTCTCTGCAAACTTCCTTTCAAACAACCCAAATCGTCGATTGGTCATCGAAATCGAGTATTCTTATGTCAGTATTCATGCTTGTGAAGTGTGAAAAGTGCGGTTATGAGAACTTCCCGCAACACCGCTATTGCGGAATGTGTGCCGCCGAACTGCGTCTTCCGAGTCTTGGGGGTGCTCAGCCGACGCCTCCGCCCTTGCGAGTTCCATCGCTCACGGTACGTGAGAACGTGCCACCCAGGTACAAGGAAGAGGTGGCGACTCCACCGAGAGAAGCCGCTCCGCAGCAGGTCAGCGGGCCATCGTTTCTCGGCTTAGGGGATGAACCGGCTCAGGATAAGAGTGCCAGCTACCTGCTGGAAGATGAAACGCCGAGCCATCGTGGCCGGAACCTGATTTTGATACTTCTGATTGCTGCGGTAGCCGCTACGGGTTGGCACTGGCGACAAGACTTGCGAACCGTGGCGGACAAAGTTCTCAACGCTCAGGCTCCTGCCAAAGTTGCACCCCCGGATAGTCAGGCGCCGAATTCACCTGCACCGGCGGCATCGGATTCGACTTCGAGCACGACTCCAGCGAGCAGTGCCAACGCGGTTAGTCAAGCCCAACAGCCAGGAGCTGCGGCTACTGCTCAAGCGCCGGAGGGACAAACTCCGCCGCCTGCGACTCCGGCTGCAGTTGCGGGATCAGGTGCGGCGGATTCAACCCAACCAGCGCAGGCAGTACCGTCACCGCCATTCAATCAATCGCAAGCCGATGAGGTTGGGTCGACCGAGACCACACCAAAGCCGGATGCCGGCGACAGCGCGTCTCCACCTTCCCGAGCGCGCAAACCCGCCGCGCCACGAACACAGCAAGCGGCACCGGCTTCGTCAACAGATGATCTAGAGGCTCAGGGCGAAAAATATCTTTACGGAAACGGCGTGCCGGAAAATTGCGCTCGAGCAAGGACAAATCTGATGGCTGCGGCTGAGCACTCGAGTGCGCAGGCTGCGAGTGTGCTAGGCACCATGTATGCGACTGGCCACTGCGCCACTCGTGATCTGGCTACGGCTTACCGCTGGTTCGCACGATCGCTGCGCCAGGACCCAAAGAATACCCGCATCGAACAAGATCTGAGAGTTTTGTGGAATCAGATGACGCCAGAGGAGCGGCAACTGGCGATGCGGAGCGAGCGCTGAGGCGGATCTCTAAATAGTCCCCCACCCTTTCGGACAGAATACAACAGAGGTCCAAACAGAGACGTTGCAGGCAACGTCTCTACACTAGTCCCTTGAAAGGGCGGGGCAGCGGATGGCACGTGCTGCAAAAGCGCCGAACTCTTCCGTAGCGCGCTGCTGAACTATTTGTGCTTGTCTTTATAGATTGTCTTGCTGATCCGGTTCTGCTGGCGATTAATTCCCTTTTGTTCTGCCTTGGTCAGGTGGCCATTGTGTGCGGCCATATCTTTTTTCTCACGATTTTGGACGCTGGCTTCGCGCTTTTCCAGATTGCTGGCTTGTTTCGCGCTCAGGGAGCCGTTGTTGATGCCGTTGGCGATGCGGCCCTGCTGACGGGATTCTCGGCCGTTTACCTGGTTCACCCGGGGATGACCTAGATCGACGACACCCGGTCCAGCGCCTGAAGTGTTTGCAGTTTGGGCAAGGGCAACGCCGGTCAGGCCACCCAGTGCAACGATCAGAAGCGACTTCGAGAACTTGTTGATCATATGCTTGTAACCTCCTACAAATAGACTAGTTCTATGGGCCGCGGCGGGCGAGTTACGAAGGTCGCGGGCGGTTGGTACCTCAAAAACCGACTCTTTTCCCCATAGGCAGGTTCGCGACCTTTTGCCGTAGATCGGCCGTACTGCGGCATCTGTGATGCGATTGTCCGGTAATTTTCACAATAAGTTGACACTCTGGTGTCAAATTTGTCGCCTCTATATATGAGACTTGGCGAAGTCGGCCGGAGGACAGCGTCATGGATGCGAACTATCTGGTTTTATGCGGAATGGTCTGGGCACAGTTCGGTCAGGAAAATGCTGGTCGCGAACTGATCCGGGCGCTGGCTTCATCGGATGAAATCATGCGCGTACTGGCGCGCGTCTTGCTCGAGCAGGGGGGCGGCTGCTCGAAGGAGTTGATCGGACAAGCGCTGGCGGAGGATGAGATATCCGCGAGCATGGCAACCCTGTGCGCGTTTGCAGGTCAGTTGTCGAAGTTCAAGAGCTGGGATGGCACCGCCTGGCGCACAGCGTCTTTGGCGTGAGAGACGGCAAACCGAACATTCCTTGATCACGATTCACTATCTCTGATCTCTAATCTCTGAGCTCTGAGCTGGCTTTCGGCGGTTTCTGCGTTTTGAAATCTTAAACCACTGAGGTCGCAGAGAACGACCGCAGAGTGGGCGGCGAGGACACCAAGTGACCAACCAAGGCCCAATCGTCGACTGCCTGTGTTAGCATACTGAGAATTTTCTGCAGGGACCGAAACCCGTCGACCAGAAATGGAGTTTCTCGGCCACTTTCGCAGGCTCAGCCCGGTACAGCGTAATACATTCATCGCCTGCTTTCTGGGCTGGTCTCTCGATGCCTTTGATTTCTTCATCCTGATCTTCTGCGTTAACGCCCTGGCGTCACAGTTTCAGACGCAAGTCTCAGCCATCACGGAAGCAATTTTTCTTACCTTAGCCATGCGCCCCGTGGGTGCATTTCTGTTTGGGCTGATGGCCGACCGTTTTGGACGCCGTCCCACCCTGATGGTGGACATTATCGCGTACTCGGTATTCGAACTGGCTTCGGCCTTTGCGCCTTCGCTGAAGTTCTTTCTGATCATGCGCGCGTTGTTTGGAATCGCGATGGGCGGAGAGTGGGGAGTCGGTGCGGCCCTGGCTTTCGAAACGCTGCCGGCCGAGGGGCGGGGATTTTTCTCGGGGTTATTGCAGGAAGGCTACGTCGTGGGCTATCTGCTTGCCGCGTTGGTGTACGGTACGCTGTTCCCGATCGTCGGATGGCGCGGCATGTTTGTGATCGGAGCGTTGCCGGCATTCCTGGTGATTTACATTCGAACCAAGGTGGATGAATCGCCGGCCTGGCTGCAGGGCCGCGTTTTCCACAAAGCCGAGAGGCATCTGGGGAAGGATATTCTGGCTCACGCCGGGACTTTTCTTTTTCTGGTTGTCCTGATGTTCGCCTTTAATTCCTTCAGTCACGGCACCCAGGATTTGTATCCAACTTTCCTGCAGAAAAACCATCGCTTGTCTCCGCACATGGTGGGGTTGATTGCGATTATTTACAACATCGGTGCTCTGTTGGGTGGGATTTTGTTTGGCACGTGGTCGGAGCGAATCGGCCGCCGCAAGGCTATCGTGATCGCCGCGCTTCTCGCCATTCCGATGATCCCGCTCTGGGCTCATTCCCACACCGTTCCTATGCTGGCGCTCGGTGGATTCCTGATGCAATTCATGGTGCAGGGCGCTTGGGGCGTGATTCCGGCCCACCTTAATGAACTTTCTCCGCCGGCGGTGCGCGGAACGTTTCCCGGCTTGGCTTATCAGTTGGGCAATTTTCTGGCGTCGCGCAACGCCGTGATTCAGGCCAAACTGGTCGAACGCCGCTACGGTGGAAACTATCCGCCGGTGCTCGCCGGGACGGTCGTGGTTGTCGCGTTGCTGGTGGCCATCGTCACCTGGAGTGGGCACGAGCGCCGAGGCGCGGATCTTTCGGATACCAGTTAGGCGCTCTATTGTGAGTCCAGAAACTTGCGACGATCTGTTTCGGATGGAATCGGGCAAGAATCGAACTTGCCAAAGATGCGATAACGGTTGCTGGCGACGAGGTTGTAGCCCCAATTTCTCAACCATCGCGGTAACCATCCCAGGGCCATGCCCAAGCCATTCCAGATTCCGCCCAGTTCCCGCAGGACTACAACCGCGGCATCGGATCGGGATGCGATGCGCTCGCCGGGCAGGGCATGATCTGACACTACGTAAACCGTGTCGATGTCCTCGGGGGCCGCGCCGTGGCGGCGGATTATCCGGGCGGCAAAATCACTTTGCAACGAGGCAAACCGGAAGCGGTCGTGCGAATCGCGCTTCAAGACAAACTGAACCAGCCGGTTGCATAGGCCACAAACGCCGTCATAGAGCATGATCGGATTGGAGGTAGAAGAATGCATATCGCGCTGCCTCATGCTACGCGATTAGGCGGGAATCAGCGGAAGTTGTCGCGCCGGCGTTTCATCTCCGGCACGTAGTCCTCGACTTTCGCTTTTTCAAGCAGATAAACGCCCGGGCCTTGCTGACCCCGCACCGTGCGACAGAATTCTGCGACGAAGAATTCGGATTTCAGCGCCTCGGTGAAAGCCCAACGGGTATGCAGTCGCCATTCTCTGGACAAGGCTGGATCTTTTCGTTCCACCTCGACGATGTCGCTCGGAATCTCAACGGCAATTCTTTGGCGACTCAAGGCGGCCGCGAGGTCAGTGGGAACAGGTTTGCCATCCCCGTTGAAGCGAATTAAAGGAGTCAAGGTGGAGAGTGCGTCCACAATTTCGGCGCGGGGGTCTTTGCCTTGCAGCCGATCCTGCACTCGACGGCTCGCAAGGGGCCACGTCACCCACAGGCGATCGGTGCTGTTGCGGTGCAGGACGCTGGATGTTTCGGGGCCATAAAAATCGATCTTGTACCTTTCTGATACGACTCCCAGCTTGGCGAAATTCAGATGCGCGTTTCTGCTCTGCAAGGGATCGAAGGTCCAGGTCATTTCGTGGACGCGAAGGTCGTTGTTACGGCCATCGTCGATGCGGAGGGCGAGTGCTCGCTCGCGCTGTGCCAGTTTGAGCTTATAGCCCAGGCGCGAATTACGATAGGGCTCGCGCACCGCCAACATGTGAGAATGCACAATCAACTGACCACTCTCGGTGCCCAGAAAGCCGAAGGCAAAGCCCGCCAGTTTT
>Ga0210406_10003605_pt1 | contig 16882 bp, 14 predicted proteins | sample IncBWC30MmetaG_FD_155454 | JGI IMG/M metagenome (GOLD analysis project Ga0210406, IMG submission 155454) | Forest soil microbial communities from Barre Woods Harvard Forest LTER site, Petersham, Massachusetts, United States - Inc-BW-C-30-M | ecosystem: Environmental > Terrestrial > Soil >... | reverse complement strand
TCGTCCGCGCCGGGCGCTCGATCATTTTTATGCGCGGCATGCTCACCGCGGAAGGCCGGCCGGTGTTGAGTTTTTCGGGGACGGTGAAGCGGGTCACGGCGCCGCGCACTGCTGGCTGACCCGCAGCGGCCTACGCCCACTCGCGCAAAATGCTCGACGAGACCGGCGAACAGGCCGCGGCCGTCGGTGACGTCCCTTCGCGCAAGGTACCTGGACGGCGCTCGCCTACACTATTTTCATCGGAGGAATTATCGGGTTCGGCCTTTGGTTCTGGCTGATCGCCCATTGCACCATGGCCCGCGTGGCACCATTCGCCCTGCTGCTTCCGGTCTTCGCCCTGATTTCGAGCGTGTTGTTCCTTAGCGACCGCATGACCCCGACGTTAGCTATCGGGGCGCTACTCGCCATCTCGGGCGTCGCCATTACGCGAGTGAGACCGATCGCTCGACCAAATTCAACTTAAAGGTCGCGTCATGGCGACTTCCGAGTTTGGCACGAAAGCGAAGTAAGCGCGCATCGGCTGCAACGTCGGCGTTCACGGGCGAAGCGGACGAAATTTGCTCAATGTGAGTTCTTCAGGTTTTGACCCGAAGGGGACCTTGCCGACTTTTGTGAACGCGTGGACCCGGTGCCGGCTACAGCCCGGACTCGATAGCCCGGAGCAGCCGGAAGCGCATCTCGCCGTCATTGCTCGTGAGCGAGATCACGAAACGCACCCGCCCGTGGCTTGAGCTGTCGGCATAGCCCGCGAGCGTGCGGACCCCCTCCAGGGTGCCGGTCTTGTTCATGCCGCCGTCATGGCCGTGGAGCAGGTCGGCGTGGGGCGCGAACAGGTCGAGCACTTTGGCAAGGCCGCGGGCGGTGAAGCGGTTGTTGCGGCTGATGCCCGAGCCCTCCTCGAGATGGATGGCCGCGGCGAGGCCGTGCGCGGCGAGCATCTCGTTCGCGACCTGGAGCGACTTTTCGAGGCTGACCGGCCCGCCCAGGCGGTGCCCGCCGATCTCCAGGAAGACCTGGTTGGCGGTGTAGTTGTTCGAGGCGCGGAGCAGCTCGGCGAGGATCTCTGAAAGGGTGCGCGACTGTCGGTGAACGTAAACCGGCTTCAGTCCCGCGGGTACCATTCCGGTCGAGATCTTGCCTTTCACGCTGCCGCCGGCCCGCTCGATGAACGCGGCGATCAGCTCGCCGGCATATTGCAGGCTCACCGCGGGATCCTGGCTCAGGCTGATGCGGCCGCTTCCGTTGGGGCCCCGCGCCCGGAACTGGGCGATCGCGAGCGGGGTGATCGGGGTCTGCTTCTCGGCGGAGCGCACCTTGTTGCCGCTGCGCACGGCGTAGACTGTGTTGAAATTCACCGCCAGCGCGGAGTTCAGCGCGTTGTAGGCCTCGTCGGTGTCCTCGATGCCCGGGATGCGGAGGTGCGAAGGGTAGTAGCTCGCGTCGAGCACGATGCCGGTGATCGGCTCCTTGCCGACGGCTGCGACCAGCTCGGCCGCGAGCGGCGCCAGCTCCTCCGAGATCAGGAACGGATCGCCGCCTCCGCGCACGTAGAGCAGCCGCTTGTCGTCGAGGTAGAAGCGGGTCTCGAAGCGGTAGTCGCCGCCCAGAACCTCCATCGCCAGCCAGGCCGTCACGATCTTGGTGACTGAGGCCGGGACGAAGGGCTCATCGGCGTTCTGGGCCACCAACTCGTTGCCCTCGGCGTCCATCACGAGCACCAAACCCCGCGGAGCGAGGGCGGCGACCTTCTCCTTGGCGCCGGCCAGGGCCGGGGCGGGTAGCAGGAGCAAAGCGAGGGCGACCAGGCGAGACCACATGGCGACTCCGGCGCGGACGCAGCGTCTGCAACTTGCGGACATATGTCAGTGATACTCAAGCGTCATGTCGGTCAGATCGCAGAATTTCCGCGGGCCGCCACCGCCTCCGATATGTCCAGTGATCACCTATGATACACTCGTCGGTACGGGAGACATGCCACAGTGCAGGCCCGAGGGCGGTGTCGGTGCGACATTCGGAGCGACGTGCGACTCGCAGGGTAACTATAGTTGTCCATATGGTGCGCCTTTCTGTCCGAGTCCCGATCTCTTCAAGAACCCCGGGGGCTGCTACCGTCAAGGTCCATGACCGTTGTTTTGCATCGCTCTGCTGCCAGGCGCAGGCCATGGAGAAAGTTTGGCACGACGCTTCAGCCAAAGGCCGCGTGTGGACGAAGTCTTCGACAGTGTAATTGTCAGATTTGGAGGAATAAAACCATGGCGACGCACGCAAGTTGGTCTCCAGGCATTGCTTTCATGCCGGCCGAATTTCCCGGGGATATGAGGCCGGTCAATGGCGTCAGTTGGAGCGACGCTCTCGGACTGCGCCAGAACGGCGGCACGACATTCCAGGGAGCCGTCGGCACTTCGAATTGGTTCCACGTGCCCATCGCAACTCCGGTCATTGTCGCCGGTACGCGGGCAAAGCTCGTTCAAGTCTTCGTCATGTTTCGCTGTGGGAGCGCCGCATCCATAGCCGCCAACGACGCCACGATTGCCGGCTGCAACATAACCGAGGTGGACGTCTGGGACGGGGCGAGCCAAATCCACAAGTTTGGTCCCTTCCTGCTCTTCGGCGAACATCGCTTCCGGCTCGGCACCAGCAACACGTTCAAGCTGCCGACACCGCCGAGTGTTGTCTTCGGCATCGAATTGGCCGTGCACGTCTCGTTCACCCAAAACGAACCCATAACCTTTGCCTCTGCCGGCGCGGACTTCGACGTCTGAACGAGCGGTGGCCGCAGCGGGCGGGCAAACGGGGCTTCCGCCGAGCGCGCCGTCAATTCGAAGCCGCGTAAAGGTCCATCGGCTCCTGCAGGCCCTTGAGTGAATGTTTTCCTCGCTTGTTGAAGCTGAGGCCTGACCCAGCGACCAGATCTTTGACGGTCCGTGATACCAGCACCTCGCCGGGCTCGGCGAGTGCCGAGACGCGCGAGGCGATGTGGACGGCGATGCCCTTCACATCGTTGTCGACCTGCTCGATTTCGCCAGTATGGAGACCGCTGCGGACTTGAATGTGAAGCGGACCAACCGCCTCGGCAATGGCGCAGGCGCAACGCACGGCACGCGCCGGACCGTCGAAGGTGGCGAGAAACCCATCCCCCAGCGATTTCACTTCGTTGCCGCGGTACCGCGCGAATTGCCGCCGCACCGTCGTGTGATGCGCGTCGAGCAGATTTTGCCAGCGTTGGTCGCCCAATTCTTCGGCGCGCGCGGTCGAGCCGACGATGTCGGTGAACAGCACCGTCGCCAGAACACGGTGGTTTTCTGCCGGGGAAATGGATCCGGTCAAAAACTCCTCGATCGCGTCACCGATCTGGTCGTGGAGGAAAAAGAGATGATCGTCACCGGGCAGTTCGAGCAGTCGTGCTCCCGGAATGTGTTCGGCAAGACTGCGTCCATGTTCCACGTTGATGAGCGTGTCCCCGGTGCAGTGGATGACCAGGGTTGGCACGTGAATCGAGGACAGGATATCGCTGATGTCGATCTTGTCGATCATCCGCACGAGCGCGATCGCGGCCGCCGGGCTCGCGCCAAGTCGCTCGAAGCGGCCCCACCATTGCTGCAAGGCCGGATCGTTTTTGCGCGACGGCGCCCACATCGGCAGACTGCCGCCGCTGCCCCAGGCTCGCTCGACATATCCAAGGTACGCCTCAAGTCCCTCGGGGGTAATCCAGGAGGAACGGGCAAAGCTGCCATACAGCACCAGCCCCCGGCATCGCTCGGGATAGGTCGCGGCGAACAGGGTCGCCAACGGACCGCCTTCGGATATGCCCAGCTGCGCTGCACGTTCTGTTCCTACCGCGTCCATGACGGCGCGGACGTCGTCCATGCGCAGCTCCAATGACGGCACCTCGGAGACCGGGTCGGAGAGGCCGGTCCCGCGTTTGTCGAACATTATCACGCGGGCGAAACTTCCTAGACGCAGGAGCCAGCGCGCCAAATCGGGGTGCTCCCAGTAGTTCTCGATCTGCGAAACAAATCCCGGCGCCAGGACCAGATCGATCGGCCCGCTGCCAAAGACTTGATAGGCTACGTGAACGTCGCCGCTCTTCGCATAGTGTGTCGCCCGCATCGCCATTGCACGGTTTCCTTCACGCCGCGTGACGCAAGCCGCTCTCGCAATAAGCTTCAATCCATTTCGTGCGGCGCCTGGAGCGTGACCACACCACCGGAAAATAGCTTTCATCAAGCACCGGATCGTCGGTGCGTTGATAACGGCGGTAAATGTAGCCGCCGGGACGATTGCTGAAGAGAACGTTCTCGGGCAGCAGGTGGATGCCGATCGCACGCCGCATTCGGTCGGCGGTGATATTGGCGGCCGAGCCGTGCCACGTTTCGCCGCAATGGAAAACGCAGGAGCCGGCGGGCACTTCAATGAAAAAGGGGCCGGGTGGTTTGACGCCGGCAGCCTTGGCGGCAGCCTCCATCTGGGCCCGATAATCTTCTTCCCCGTGAAATGCGCTGGGCAAACGCGTCAGTGGCCACTTGTGGGAGCCTGGCGCGTATTCCAGCGTACCCGCGTCGCGATGCGTGTCGTCAAGCGTCACCCAACAAGTCACCGTCGAAGACGGCTCAAGGAAATCCATGAACGACGTATCTTGATGATAGGCGATCGGCTTCGTCTTCGGGGCCTTCCACCAGATGGTATCCTGCCCGAGACGTGCTCCACTCCAGCCGCAAAGGTCTGCCGCGAAGCGACCGATACTCTCGGACAACGCCAGTTTCGCGACAGTCAGGTCGGCTTTCCACGCGTTCGCCATGTGCCGCGTCACGTCGGGCAAGCTCATCCCTTCGCGCCAATACCATTCGTCCGGGTAGACGCCGGTATCGAATTTGCCGGCGAACAGGAGCGGAAATCGGCTGCGCAAGCTTTGGATATGCTCGGGCTCGAGGAGCCGCTCGACAACCAAGAAGCCGTCTGCTTCGAACCTGCCTCGATCAGCCGGAGAAATCTCTTTAAGACGGTCTAACCGGTAGCTCATTGCCGAACTCCATTTTACAAACCGGAGGTTTCATTGAATAATGAAGCAGTGTACGCCTGATTCAACCGAATATTTTGCGGCAAATGGCGATCTTACCCGACCTTGACCGAACGGACTTCGAAATCCTGCGCCTTCTGCAGAAGGATGCGCGGTTGACCAACAAGGAGCTCGCGTCGGCAGTCGACCTTGCTCCTTCGTCCACGCATGAACGCGTGAAGCGGCTCTGGGAGCTCGGCGTGCTGCGCGGGCTTCATGCGGAGGTCGACCCACACGCCTTGGGCATAGGTATCGAAGCGCTGCTGATGATCGAACTTTCGAAACACAAACGTAGCAATGTAGATGCCTTCATGCAGGCAGTCGGCGAAATTCCGGAAGTACGCGCCGCGTTTCTTCTCACCGGGCGCTGGGATGTCGTCATCCATGTCGTGGCCCGGGATATGGTGCATCTCAAGGACCTCGCACTCGACAAATTCACCAACAAGCCGGGCGTCACCCGAATCGAAACTGCGATCATCTACGACGCGAAACGGCGGCACGAAGTACCCTTGTTCAAGGACTGACGCCGGCGTCCTGCCGCGCCCTTGAGCGCACAAGCCACGCCCACAGACGGACGTGGCCGGGTGTGCTACGCTTAATCTGCACTTGCGGCAGGTCGCGGACCCATGGTGCAGGCGACGAAGAAGCGGAGGGGATCGAGCCGAAAGCCGCCGAAAGCACGGCTGCGCAAGCCCGCCGCGCCGAAACGCGGTCGCGCGGACGGCGCCAGCGGCGGGAAGGCCGCGACGGCCTCCGAACTGCGGCACCAGCTCGAACAGCGCGCCCGCGAGCTGAAGGAGGCGCGCGACCAGCAGGCCGCGACGTCGGAGGTGCTGAGCATCATTGCGAGGTCGCCGGGCGACCTCAAATCAGTGTTCGGCGCGATCCTGAAGAACGCGACCCGGCTCTGCGACGCCAAGTTCGGCAACCTGCTCCTGTACGAGAATGGCGCATTCCGGCGCGTCGCCCTGTACGGCGCACCGCGCGCCTGGGCGGAGGCCACGAACCGTCAGCCGGTCATCCCGCCGAACGCCGCCAATCCACTGTACCGCATCGTGCGCCCGCGTCAGGTCGTGCACGTTCACGACATGAAAGCCGAGCGCGTCTACATCGAGGGCGCGCCGGACGTAGTCGGCATGGTCGAGCAATCCGGCGCGCGCACAATCGCGGCCGTGCCCATGATCCGCGACGGAGAGCTGGTCGGCGCCATCGCCATCTACCGGCAGCAGGTCCGCCCCTTCACCGACAAGCAGATCGAGGTGGTCAAGAATTTCGCCGCCGAGGCGGTGATCGCCATCGAGAACGCGCGATTATTCGAGGCCGAGCAGCAGCGCACGCGCGAGCTTACCGAAGCGCTCGAGCAGCAGACGGCGACGGCGGAGGTGCTGCGGGTCATATCGAACTCGCTGAGCAAGCTTGATTCCGTGTTCGACACCATCCTGGCGAATGCGACCAAGCTGTGCGCCGCTCATTTCGGGATGCTGGCGCTGCACGAAGATGGCGCCTTCCGCTCCGTCGCCATGCACAACGTGCCGCAAGCCTTTGCCAAGCAGCGGTTGAGCGGGCCGGGTTCGCGCCCAAGAATCCGCTCGGGCGGCTGGCGGTGACGAAAGCCGTGCAGCACGTCGTCGACGTCAGGACGGATCCGGCCTTTCTCGATGGCGACCCGGGCATCACCGCACTGGCCCGCCTGACCGGCGCGCGCACCCTGCTCGTCGTGCCGATGCTCAAGGACGACAACCTGATCGGCGCCTTCGGCATCTACCGTCAGGAAGTGCGCGCCTTCAGCGACAAGCAGATCGACCTCGTCAGGAATTTCGCCAATCAGGCTGTCATCGCCATCGAGAATACGCGATTGCTGAACGAGCTGCGCCAGCGCACGAACGACCTGACCGAGTCGTTGGAGCAGCAGACGGCCACGACCGAGGTCCTTCAGATCATCAGCAGCTCGCCCGGCGATCTCGAGCCGGTGTTCGCCGCCATGCTCGAGAAGGCGGTCCGCATCTGCGACGCCAGGTTTGGAAATATCTACCGCTGGGACGGCGAGGCCCTTCACCTCGCCACGACGCACAATGCACCGCCAGCCTGCGCCGAGGAGCGCAGGCGCGTGCCGCATTATCATCCCAGTCCGAAAATTGGTGTCGGACGTATGGTGGCCACCAAGAAGGCGGTCCACGTCGTCGATGCCGCAATAGAGCCTGCCTACATTGAAAGGCACCCGGCATACATCGCGGCTGTCGAACTTGGTGGTGCGCGGACGTATCTTACCGTCCCGATGCTGAAAGACAACGAACTAATCGGTGCCCTCAGCGTGTTCCGCCAGGAAGTCCGCCCCTCCACCGACAAACAGATTGCGCTGGTTACGAGCTTCGCCGCCCAAGCCGTGATTGCCGTCGAGAACGCGCGGCTGCTCAATGAGCTGCGCCAGCGCACCGACGAGCTTGGCCGATCGGTCGGCGAGCTGCGCGCGCTCGGTGAAGTGTCGCAGGCGGTGAACTCGACGCTCGACCTCGAAACCGTGCTCTCGACCATCGTCGCCAAGGCGGTGCAGCTCGCCGGCACCGATGCCGGTGCGATCTACGTGTTCGACGAGCAGCAGCGCGAATTTCGCCTGCGCGCCACCTATGGCATGGACCGGGAGCTGATCGACGCCCTCACGCATCGACATATTGACATGGCAGATCCGACGGTCGCGGCGGTGATGGCCCAGGGCGAGCCGACCCAGGTCGCCGACTTGCACGAGGAAGCCGGCTCGGAACTCAACGACATCACGCTGCGCGCCGGCTACCGCGCGCGTCTTGTCGCGCCGCTCGTCCGCGGCGACGATATCGTCGGCATGCTGGTGGTCCGCCGCCGCGCTCCCGGTGCCTTCGCGCAGAATATCGTCGAGCTGATGAAGATGTTCGCCGCGCAGTCGGTGCTGGCGATCCAGAACGCGCGGCTGTTCCGTGAAATCGAGGACAAGGGCCGGCAGCTCGAAGTGGCGAGCAGGCACAAGTCGCAGTTCCTGGCCAATATGAGCCACGAGCTGCGCACGCCGCTCAACGCCATTCTCGGCTACACCGAGCTGATCCTGGACAACATCTACGGCGAGGCGCCGGAAAAGATGCGCCATGTGCTCGAGCGCGTGCAGACCAACGGCAAGCATCTGCTCGGACTGATCAACGACGTGCTCGACCTGTCGAAGATCGAAGCCGGCCAGCTCACGCTGTCGCTGTCGGACTACTCGCTCGCCGAGCTGGTCCAGGGTGTCTATGTCGCGGTCGAGCCGCTGGCGACGCAGAAGAGCCTCGCGCTGCGCACCAGGATCGCCCGGGGCCTGCCGGTCGGGCGCGGCGACGAGCGCCGCCTCGCCCAGGTGCTGCTCAATCTCGTCGGCAATGCGATCAATTTCACGGAAGCGGGCGAGGTGGCGATCGAAGCCATCCACGCCGACGGCGCGTTCAGCGTCGCGGTGCGCGACAGCGGTCCCGGCATTGCCGCCGCCGACCAGGCGAAAATCTTCGAGGAGTTCCAACAGGTCGACAACACCTCGACGCGGCAGAAGGGCGGCACCGGGTTGGGGCTGGCGATCTCCAAGCGCATCGTCGAGATGCACGGCGGCCGCATCCTGGTCGATTCCGAGCTCGGCAGGGGATCGACCTTCACGATCACGCTTCCCGTCGATGCCGGCCGCGAGGCGCGCGCGACATGAGCAAGCGGATTCTGGTGGTGGAAGACCAGGAGGATAACCGGCAGATCCTGCGCGATCTGCTGGGCAGCGTCGGCTATCAGATCCTGGAGGCCGAGGACGGCGCGCGCGGCGTCGCCACGGCCGAGGCGGAGCGGCCGGACCTGATCCTCATGGACATCCAGCTGCCGCTGATCGACGGCTACGAGGCGACCCGGCGCATCAAGGCCAATCCGGCGTTGCGCGCCATTCCGATCATCGTCGTCACCTCCTATGCACTGAGCGGCGACGAGGACAAGGCCCGCGCCGCCGGCTGCGACGACTACATCACCAAGCCGTACAGCCCGCGCGCGCTGCTGGCGAAGATCAACGAGCACCTGCGCTGATGACGGTGTTGATCCGATCCCTTTCATCTTCCGCTCGTCGCCGCGCAAGCGGGGACCCAGGAGACTCCATTGCCATGAGCAGGCGCCTCGTGGATTCCCGCGTTCGCGGGAATGAGCGGCGAACGCGCTAGTGGAGCGGATTTGACATTCGCTACCCACGGGGCCGCTAGCTCGTGAAGCGAATGTCAAATCCAAAGCTCCACTGGCACTGATATTTGCTAGTGGTTCTTTTGATTCTAACATTCGCAATGAGGGCATGCGGAGCCGGGATGCGAATGTTAGAATCGGACCACTAGCCCTTCGCCGGACGTTCCGATGCACAAGCCACCGCGCATTCTCATCGTCGACGACAATGAGACCAATCGCGACATTCTCCGAACCCGCCTTGGGCGGCAGGGCTACGAGCTGATCGAAGCGGCCGATGGCGAGGAGGCGGTCGCGGCCGCCCGGCAGCATCATCCGGATCTGATCCTGCTCGACGTCATGATGCCGAAGGTCGACGGCATCGAAGCCTGCCGGCAGCTCAAGGCCGATGCCGATCTGCCGTTCACGCCGATCATCCTGGTCACCGCGAAGGCCGACAGCAAGGACGTCGTCGCCGGGCTCGAGGCGGGCGCCGACGAATATTTGACCAAGCCGGTCGACCAGGCCGCGCTCGCCGCCCGGGTCAAGTCGATGCTGCGGATCAAGGAGCTGACCGACGAGGTACGCGCGCAAGCCGCCGATCTCGCTTCCTGGAATCGCACGCTGGAGGAGCGCGTGGCGCAGCAGCTCGCGCATATCGAGCGCATGGACCGGCTGAAGCGCTTCCTGCCGCCGCAGGTGGCGGAGCTCGTCCTTTCTTCGGGCGACGATCGCGTTCTCGACAGCCACCGCCGCGACGTCTCGATCGTGTTCTGCGACCTGCGCGGCTTCACCGCTTTCGCCGAGACCGCCGAGCCGGAGGAAGTGATGACGATCCTCGGCGAGTACCACGCCTGCGCCGGCGCGATCATTCATAAATTCCAGGGCACGATCGAGCACTTCGCCGGCGACGGGCTGATGGCGATGCTGAACGATCCGCTGCCCTGCGCCGAGCCCTGCCTCCAGGCGGTGCGCATGGCCGCGGAAATGCGCGCCGAAGTCGGCGAGCTGACCGCCAAGTGGCGCAAGCACGGCTTCGAGCTCGGCTTCGGCATCGCCTACAGCTACGCCACGCTCGGCCGCATCGGCTTCGAGGGCCGCTTCGACTATGCCGCGATCGGCGCCGTGCCGAACCTTGCGGCGCGCCTGTGCGACGAAGCGAAGGACGGGCAGATCCTGATCGACGGCAAGGTCAAGGTCGCCGTCGAGTCGGCCGCGCAACTCGAGCCGCTCGAAGAACTGCGGCTCAAGGGGTTTCACCGGCCGATCAAGGCATTCAACGTCCGCACGGTGTCGGGGTAGCGCCAAGTTTCATTTTTCGTGACTCATTGAAGTTGCATTTTTTGTGAATCACGGGCCGCTCGTGAACTGGACCGGAGGAGGCGCGTGTGAAACGTTGGACCCTGATAGCTTTAGCTCCGCTGATTGCCGCGGGCCCCTGGCTCGCCGGCGCAACCATGGGGCCTTACGCAATGAGCCGAGAGCCGCGCTTTCCGCAGCTGACGATGGAGCAATTGAGCGACGCGCAGAAGCCGCTCGCCGAGCAGATCGTGAAGGTGTCGAGTGTCGGCCTCGGCGGACCGTACAATCCGCTGCTGCGCAGCCCGGTGCTCGGCCAGCGCATTTTCGATCTGTTCCACTATCTGCGCTGGGAGACGTCGGTGCCGCTGCGGCTCAACGAATTCGCGATCCTGATCATCGGCCGGCAGTGGCGCTCGCAGGTGGAATGGTTTGCGCATGCGCCGCTCGCCATCAAGGCCGGCCTCGCGCCCGCCATCGTCGCCGACCTCAAGGCCAACAGGCGGCCCGCGAACATGCCGCCGGAAGAGGCTGCGGTGTACGACTTCGTCACCGAGCTCACGACCCGGCACGAAGTGTCGGACGAGACTTTCGATCGCGCGAAACGGCTGCTCGGCGAGCAGCAGGTCGTCGACCTTACCGCGGTCGCCGGCAGCTACGTGAGCATCGCCATGCTTCTGGCGATGAGCGAGATGACCGTGCCGCCGGGCAAGGAGGAGCCGTTCAAGCCCGGCGAACCGTAATCTGCAACCAAGTTTGAAGCTGCTTGCGAGGCATCATCGCCATGACAGAAACTTCCACCCGCGACCTCGGCACCCTGTCGCATCTCGATGCGCTGCTGGCGACGGTCGGTCCCGTGCGCGGGCTGCGCATCCTCGACATCGGCTGCGGCGAGGGACACCTGGCGCGCGCCCTGGCCGAGCAGGGCGCCCGCGTCACCGGCTACGATCCGTTCATTGCGGAGACGCCGCTGACCGAGCAAGGCGCCGGCAGCTTCCGTCTCGCCAACGCCATGGCCGACGCGCTTCCCGAACCAGACCACGAAGCCGATCTCGTGCTCTTCGTGTTCTCGCTGCATCATGTGCCCGGCGCCAAGCTTGAACGCGCGCTCGCCGAGGCACGCCGGGTGTTGCGGCCGTCGGGGCGCCTCTACGTCGCCGAGCCGCTGGCGCAGGGCCCGCATCAACACATCATCGAGCTGTTCCACGATGAGACGGCGGTGCGCAAAAGCGCCGCCGACGCGCTTGCCCGGTTTGCGCGTCCGCAGTTCGCCACCGACCGCATCGCGACCTATGCCGAGAAGCGCAGCTATGCCGATTTCGACTCGTTTGCCGCGCGCATGATCGCCAACATGCGCTTCAACGGCTACAGCGAGGAAGCCGTGCTGGCGCCGGCGGTGCGCCGCCGCTTCGAGGAGACCCACGCCGCGCATGGCGGCAGGTTCGATCAGCCGGTCGGCATCGATTGTTTCGGTCCGGCCGTGTAAACCGCCGCGCGGCGTAACCACAATCCGTGAATATGGATTCCGGGCTCGCGGCCTGCGGCCGCGCCCCGGAATGACGACGAATGAGCGGCGCGCAACCTGTACGAAATCTCACCCGCGCCAGTAGCGGTCCTCCCAGCTGCGCGATAGCCGCATGGCGGAGAGGATGAGGCCGGCCATCGAATAGGTCTGCGGGAAGTTGCCCCACAGCTCGCCGGTCTGCGGGTCGACGTCCTCGGAGAGGAGGCCGTAGCGGTTGCGGTGGGCGAGCGCGTCGGTGAACAGGTCGCGCGCCGCCTCGCGCCGGCCGAGCGACCAGAGCGCGTCGATCAGCCAGAAGCGGCAGATCAGGAATGCGGTCACCGGCAGGCCGAAATCGTCTTCGCTGGCGTAGCGCATCACGTGCTTCTCGCGCACCAGTTCGCGCTCCATCGCGGCGACGGTTGAGACGAAGCGCGGATCGTCGACCTCGACGACGCCGAGGTCGGGCAGCAGCAGCACGCTGGCGTCGAGGTCGTCGGAGCCGAACGCCGCGGTGAAGGCGCCGCGCTTCTCGTTCCAGGCGCCGGCGATGAGCGCGGCGTGGATCGGCTCGGCGACGGCATTCCAGTGCTGCGCGCGCTCCTTGAGGCCAAGCCGCATGGCGATGGCCGCGAGCCGCGAACAGCCCGCCCAGCACATCGCCGCCGAATGGGTATGGACGCGCTGCCGCCCGCGGTATTCCCAGATGCCGGCGTCCGGCTCCAGCGCCTTCTTGGCGGCGCGGCTGCCGAGCGTTTCCAGGAGCCGGAACAAGCCCTCGTCGCCGGGCCGCGGCAGGCGGCGGTCGAAGAACATCGGCATGGCGGCGAGAATGACGCTCCCGTAGGTATCGTGCTGCGCCTGGCCGACGGCGGCGTTGCCGATCCGCACCGGGCCGTCGCCGAGGTAGCCTTCGAGATCCGGCGCGGTGCGCTCCTCGACCGTGGTCGTCGGCACCACGCTGTAGAGCGGGCGCAGCTCCTGGTCCGGCTTCGAGACGATCGACAGGGTGAAGGAGATGAACTCCTCCATCGTGCGCGTGGCGCCGATGCGGTTGAGCGCCTGGACGACGAAATACGCATCGCGCAGCCAGCAGTAGCGGTAGTCCCAGGTGCGCCCTGATCCCGGCGCCTCGGGAATCGAGGTGGTGTGCGCGGCGATGACGGCTCCGGTCTCGTCGAAATTGCTGAGCTTGAGCGTGATGGCGGCGCGGATGATCGCTTCCTGCCAGTCGACCGAGATCGACAGGCGGCGCACCCATTCCACCCAGTAGTCGTGCGTGCGCTCGGCGAATTCGCGGCAGGTCGACGACAGATCGCCCTGGAAGGGCTCGTCCGGCCCGAACACGAGGTGCACCGGCCGGGTGAGCACGAAGGGCGCCTCGCTCTCGATCAGCGAGAGCGGCGCGTCCGTCGTCAGGCGGATCACGGTGCCCTCGGCGGAATAGCGGATATGGTTGCTGCCAAGAGAGTGGTTCGTGAGCGGCTTGCCGTAGTCGCTCGCGGGCCGCATCCTGATGGTGATCCGCGGCAGGCCGGCGACCGGTTCGACGATCCGATAGAGCTGCGGCGGCCGGAATACGCGGCCGAACTGGCGGAAGCGCGGCACGAAGTCGGTGATCTGGACCTTGCCGCCGTTGCGGTCGGTCAGCACGGTCGAGACGATCGCCGTGTTGCGCATGTATTCCGACTGAAACTCCGCCATGTCGTCGAGCACGACGTCGGAGAATCCCTTCTCCTGCTTGCCCGCCAGCAATCGGCAGAAGATCGGGTCGCCGTCGAAACGCGGATAGCACCACCACACGATCCGCGCCGTCGGATCGACCAATGCGGCCGTGCGCCCGTTCCCGATGACGGCCAGATCCAGTCCGTGGCCTGTCATCATCCCGCGCTATCCCCGTGGTCGGCTACAATTCGCGCCAGCCACGAGCGTACGTCCTCAGGCTTGTCGAAGTGACCGTTGACGCCGGGAACGACCCGGCCGACGGAGAAGCCGAGGCCGCCGAATCGGGGAATGACGGCAAACACCGGCTCGTCGGTGGTGTCGTCGCCGATGAAAATCGGATGCCGGTCGGCGAACGGCGGATAGGTCATCAGTTCGCTCACCGCGAGCGCCTTGCTCACCCCGCTGGGCTTGACCTCGACCACGAGCTTGCCGGGCAGAATCTCGACCGAGCCCGCGGGCAGTTGCGCGCAGACATGGGCGACCGCGGCGCGCAGCGCCGGGCCGTGCTCGGGCGCAAGCCGGTAGTGCAGGGCGAGCGAGTAACCCTTGTCCTCGACCAGAATCCCCCGGCCGAGCTCGGTGATGGTCGCAAGCTTGCGCTTCAATTCCGCGCTCAACGAGGCGACGCGGGTTTGCGGCACGGTCCCCGGCACCGGGCGCATCTCGGCGCCGTGGCCGCCGATCGCCGCGAGCTGCAGCGGGGCGAAGATCAGGTCGATATCGTCAATCGGCCGGCCGCTGACCAGCGCCACCGCGCCGCCGGTCAACTCCTGCAGGCGGCCGAGCGTATGCCGCAGCGCCGGCGGCACCCAGACCTCCTGCGGCGCCGGCGCGATGTCGAGGATGGTGCCGTCGATGTCGAGCAGGATCGCGCATTCCCGCAAGTCGGAAGCGAGCGAGGTGTTCGCGATTTCCATGTCCAGGTCCGAAACGTCGCCTTGTCTGTGCACGTATGTATCCAATCAGTCGATAAATGATAAAGGCCGGCTGACCGCTTCGAGCGGCTTTCTTTCGGCCGCGACCCCGAAACGCACTTCGACCGCCGCCGCGAACAGCATCAGCGCCGCCCCGATGGCGTAGCCGATGGCGACATTGCCGCGCGAGCCGGTACTGATCAGGACGCCGAACAGGAGCGGGCCGCCGATGCCGCCCGCGCCAGTGCCGATCGCATAGAAGAACGCGATGGCAAGCGCACGCATCTCGAGCGGGAAGGTTTCGCTCACCGTGAGGTAGGCCGAGCTCGCCGCGGCGGAGGCGAAAAAGAAGACGCACGTCCAGCAGGCGGTCAGCGCCTGCGCCGTGAGCAGGTTCCGGCTGAACAGATAGCCGGTCAAGGCGAGCAGGATCCCCGACATAGCATAGGTCAGCGCGATCATGACCTTGCGGCCGACGGTGTCGAACAGACGGCCGAGCAGGACCGGTCCGAGCACGTTGCCTGCGGCAAATGGCAAGATGTACCAGCCCACCTGATCGGCCGGCGTGCCGTAGAAATTGGTCAGGATCAGCGCGTAGGTGAAGAAGATGGCGTTGTAGAAGAAGGCTTGTGCCGCCATCAGGGTGAGCCCGACCACGGTGCGCTCGGGGTAGGTCACGAACAACGCGCGGGCGACTTCGCCAAGGGGCGTGTGGTCGCGCATGCGCAGCCGAACGCGCGGCGCTGGCGTCACGTCGCGGCCGCCGACACCAACACGGGCCTCGATGCCGCGCACGACGGCCTCGGCTTCGGCGACAGAGCCATGGGTCATCAGCCAGCGGGGGCTTTCCGGAATCCAGCGTCGCATCAGGAGGATGATCAGTCCTATCAAAGCTCCGATCAGGAACGCGAGCCGCCAGCCAAGCCCCGGATCGATAAAGGCAGGATTGAGCAGGACGATCGAGCCGCCCGCCCCCAGCGCTGCTCCGATCCAGAAACTTCCGTTGATCAGAAGATCGGTCCAGCCGCGCAGGCGCGCGGGAATAAGCTCCTGGATTGTCGAATTGATGGCAGTGTACTCGCCGCCGATGCCGGTGCCGGTGAGGAACCGGAACACCACGAAGCTCCACACATCCCAGGAGAAGCCGGTGGCAGCGGTCGCCGTAAGATAGACGGCAAGCGTGATGAAAAACAACTTCTTGCGCCCCAGCCGATCGGTCAGCCAGCCGAAAAAGAAGGCGCCGAGCACCGCTCCACAGAGGTAAGAGCTTCCTGCAATGCCGATCTGCGCATTGCTCAGACCCAGTCCGGAGCTTTGCGTCAACTCGCCGGAAAGCGCGCCTGCCAGCGTGACTTCAAGACCGTCGAGGATCCAGGTGATGCCGAGTGCAACAATGACGAGAACGTGGAAGCGTCCGACCGGGAGGGCATCGAGGCGTGCCGGAATGTCGGTCTCGATGACCATGCCGGTTTGGGTGGCGGTCGCGGCAATGGTCGGCTGTCCCCGAGGTTTGACGGCGCCGGTCAGCGGCGGACGCGGCGAATCCGGATGGGGCGATGCCTTGCGTGCCTGAACCATTCGGAGTGCCACCCACGCACGGAATCCCGTTTATTAACGCCTTGAGCGCCCAAGTGTTCCGGAACTGATTGGCCCGGATCGCTACAATACGGAGACGGCAGGCCACGGCAAGGGCGGCTGCCGAATCGTTGGGGCGCGACGCGCGTCAGCGTATTTTGCCAGGTGGCCGGGGTGGGGGGCCGCTCAGGAGGTCTTGCTCGTATCCTCGATGCCGACCGAGACCGGGACGGTGCGGCCGTCGCGCTGTACCTTGAGCCCGATTTCGTTACCGATTCCGATTTTCTCGATCTGGTCCGTGAGATCGGCGAGACGGTGCACCTGGACGCCGTTGGCGCCGACGATGACGTCACCCATGGCTCCGCTCGAGGGATCGACACCGCGCAATCCCGCTTTCGCGGCCGGCGAGTCGGGCACCACGCGCACCACCACGACGCCGTCGGTGCCGAGTTGGGAAGCGGCCTCGTCGCTGGCGATGATGACCCCGATGCCGGGGGTGGGTACGCGCCCGTTCTTGATGAGTTGCGGCACCACCTTGTTCACGGCATCGACGGGAATGGCGAAGCCGATGCCGGCGTTCGAGCCGGACGGGGAGAGGATCGCGGTGGTGACGCCGATCAGGCGGCCGGC
>Ga0210406_10003604_pt1 | contig 16883 bp, 21 predicted proteins | sample IncBWC30MmetaG_FD_155454 | JGI IMG/M metagenome (GOLD analysis project Ga0210406, IMG submission 155454) | Forest soil microbial communities from Barre Woods Harvard Forest LTER site, Petersham, Massachusetts, United States - Inc-BW-C-30-M | ecosystem: Environmental > Terrestrial > Soil >... | reverse complement strand
GATCTACAATGCCTCGCCGCTGTTCGGGTTCACATTTCCGACCCAGATCGCGCTCGGCAACTGGCTCGCCGGCGCGCTGCTGTGGCACTTCGCGGCCATGTGGCTGCTCGCGATCAACGGCGTCGTCTATGTCGCACTCGGCCTCTTGACCGGGCGTTTCCGCCGCAAGCTTTTCCCGATCAGCCCGCGCGAGGTGTGGCGCGATCTCCTTGCCGCGCTGCGCGGCCGCCTCGCCCACGACGATCTCACGGTCTACAACGCCGTGCAGCGGCTGCTCTATGTCGGCATTCTGCTCACCGGCGTGGTGATCGTGCTGTCGGGACTGTCGATCTGGAAGCCGGTGCAGTTCCAAGCGCTCACCGCCTTCTTCGGCGGCTATAATACGGCGCGCTACGTCCACTTCGCGGCGATGACGGCGATCGTGGCGTTCCTGGTGGTGCATGTGACGCTCGCCATCCTGGTGCCGAAGAGCGTGCGCGCCATGATCATCGGCCGCTGAAACCGGAGAGAACGATGTCCCAGCGCAAAAAGGCGGTCGGCGTCGACGCCAGGCTCCTGCTCAAGGATGCGGCGAAGCTCCTGCCGGAACCGTCGCGGCGTCTCTTCCTTCGCGGCGCCGGGAGCCTCGGTGCGCTGGCCGTGCTCAGCGGCTGCGACATTATCGACGGCGATAGTTCCGAGCACGCGTTGCGCGTCGTTTCGCGCTTCAACGACCGGGTCCAGGCGTTGCTGTTCAACCCGCACACGCTGGCGCCGGAATATCCGGAAAGCGCGATCACCCGGCCATTCCCGTTCAACGGCTACTACAGCCAGGACGAGGCGCCGGACGTGGACGGCGAGACCTACCAGCTCGAGATCGGCGGCCTCGTCGACAACAAGAAGCCGTGGACGCTCCCCGAACTCTACAAGCTGCCGGAGGTCTCGCAGATCACGCGCCACGTCTGCGTCGAGGGCTGGAGCGCGATCGGCTCGTGGCAGGGCGTCCGGCTATCCGATTTCCTCAAGATGATCGGCGCCGACCTGACCGCGAAGTATGTCTGGTTCCAGTGCGCGGAAGGATATTCGAACACGATCGACATGCCGACCGCGCTGCATCCGCAGACACAGCTCACGCTCAAGTTCGACCACCAGTTCCTGCCGCGCGCCTACGGCTTCCCGATCAAGATCCGCATTCCGACCAAGCTCGGCTTCAAGAACCCGAAATACGTCACCGCCATGTGGGTGCAAAACAACGACGCGGGCGGCTACTGGGAAAACCAGGGCTACAACTGGTTCAGCGGGCTGTAGAGCACAAGGATGTTGAGGTCGCGCCCGTACAGCGTACGCGGCCACGCCACGTCGGCCACGTGCGGACTAGGCGAAGGCGCGCGGGGCGTTCCTTCGCTCTTTGCCGCGCCGCGGGATTTGTAACTCAAATCGCCCGCCGTCCGTCAGCAGTAGGTGCTTGAGCGTCGGCTTCCCGGCGTCTGCCAACCGCTGCCATTGCGCCGCGGAGACCAGGACCGCAGCCTTCTCTCCGCGCCGCGTCACCAGTTGCGGCCCTTCGCGCAAGCAAGTCTCGAGTAGCTCGCTGAAACGCGCTTGGGCGTCCTGCACGGACCAAGTCTTCATTTCAGGACCTCCGCTCTACGACGCAAGTCAGACAACTGGTCCGCTGCAACCGGCGACGCGACGCTCCCAGCTGTTGCCTTGATCGGGTCCCACCATTAGCACTGCATCCGCACCCCACACTCCGGGACGGTACCCATGCCCAGCGCAAAAAAACTCCTTCTCCTCGCCGGCGACGGCATCGGACCGGAAGTGATGGCCGAGGTGAAACGGCTCCTCGCCTTCTTCGCCAGGACCGGGATCGCCAGGTTCGACGTCGAGGAGGCGCTGATCGGCGGTGGCTGCTACGACGCGCACAAGGTCGCCGTCACCGACGAGACGGTGGCGAAGGCGCACGCGGCCGATGCGGTCATCCTCGGCGCTTGCGGCGGGCCGAAATGGGACAACGTACCCTACGATGTGCGTCCCGAGGCCGGCCTGCTGCGGTTGCGCAAGGACCTGGGGCTGTTCGCCAATATCCGCCCGGCGATCTCTTATCCGGCGCTCGCCGACGCCTCGAGCCTCAAGCGCGAGGTGGTGGAGGGGCTCGACATCATCATCCTGCGCGAACTGACCGGCGGCGTCTATTTCGGCGAGCCGAAGACCATCACCGACCTCGGCAACGGGCAGAAGCGCGCCGTCGACACGCAGATCTACGACACCTACGAGATCGAGCGCATCGCGCGGGTCGGCTTCGAGCTTGCCCGCGAGCGGCGCAACAAAGTCACGTCGATGGAGAAGCGCAACGTGATGAAGACCGGGGTGCTCTGGCGCGAGGTCGTCGAGGACGTGCATGCGCGCGAATACAAGGACGTCGGGCTCGAGCACATGCTCGCTGATGCCGGCGGCATGCAGCTTGTGCGCTGGCCGAAGCAGTTCGACGTCATCGTCACCGACAATCTGTTCGGCGACATGCTCTCCGACATCGCCGCGATGCTGACCGGCTCGCTCGGCATGCTGCCCTCGGCCTCGCTCGGCGAAGTCGATGCCAAGACGAAGCGGCGCAAAGCGTTGTACGAGCCGGTGCACGGTTCGGCCCCCGATATCGCCGGCAAGGGCGTCGCCAATCCGATCGCCATGCTCGCCTCCTTCGGCATGGCGCTGCGCTACTCCTTCAATATGGGCAAGGAGGCCGATCTGCTCGATGCGGCGATCGCCGCCGCGCTGGCGCGCGGCCTGCGCACTGCCGACCTCAAATCCGATGGCACCACGGTGGTCGGCACCGCCGAGATGGGCGAGGCGATCGTCGGCGAGATGGAGCGGCTGGCGGCCGCCTGACGTCAGAACGGGTTGTTGGGATTCCAGCCCGGAATGTAGAACGCGGGCGGGATCGGGAAGCTGCCGGTGCCGCGCACGTCGGGCCCGTAGAACCAGTAGGGGCGGCCCGGATCGCCGTCGGGCGGAAACGCGTAGTCCATGTGGCTCCCGTAGCCGACGGGCACGTTGTTGCCGACATCGAGGTAGGAGCGGCGAGGGACGACGATGATCGTGGTGCGGCCGTCGAGGTGATGGATGATCGTGCGCGTCGGCTGGATCACCGTCCCGCTCGCCGAGCGCATCACCTCGGGCTGCTGCTTCCTGGTTGCGGCCTCGGCGGCGCCGGCGAAAGCCGCAACGACAAGGGCTGCTACAAACCTAACGACGATTGCACGCATGGCGCCTCGCTTGTTCTGTGCTGACAATGTAACCGGCTTGCGCCGTCGGGAACAGCCTTTCCGGCGGTGGTCCGCGTTTTTGGTGGCGAAGTCGGTGCTCTGTGCGCTTGGCGCGCCCCTTGGCGACCCGAAGGCATTCGCGGCATCGGTTATCCGCATGATTTTGCTCGACAAGCAGCGCGGCGACTGGGCGCGAAACGGCGTACCTACTGCAGCCGGTGTCCGCGCAGCTTCACAGATCGCGGCTCGGCGCTGCGTGTTCGGCCCTCGGGCGTCGCCGCCAGGATCGGATTGCGCCGGCCGCAGAAGCTGCGCTTGAGCTCGGCGCGCGCGAACACGTCGGCCACCTTGGAATCGCCTGCGGCGGAGAGAATGGTGAACCGGTCGAGCGCGCAGGCGAGCACGGCGCGGTCGACGACCTCGTTTCCGGCGCTGCAATACCACCCGGCAAGCTGCATCGAAGGATCGTCAAAGGCGCGGGCGAAGCCGAGGCAGCGGCGTTCGCGGCCGTCTGGCGCAATGGCGAAATCGACCAGTGGCACCGCGCCGAACTTGCCGTCGATCACGCCGGCGGGCTTGACGTCGTCGGTGACGGTGAAGGCGATGAGGCGCGCGGCGACCTCGCTCAACGGGTCGATGAACCGGTCGCCCGGGACGCGTGGAGGTAGACCTCGAGCATGACATAGGGTCCGCTGCCCGCGGGCTCCCCCCAGCTCAGCACGTCCTTGGGCGCGCCATCGGCGTCGCGGCGGAAGATGGCGTAGCGCGAGGCCGGCCCGCCGAGCTCAGGCAGGCTGAGCTCGAACGCCGGACGCGGGCGCTCGACCTCGATCCATTGCAGCCGCGGCGCGGGCCCGACCGCAGCGACGACGGCGGGCAAGCGGAAGAAAATCGCGGCAAGGCCGCCGAGCACGGCGAGCCCGGCCATATAGGCGAGCAGGCGCAGCATGGTGCCGCCGAAATCCTCCGGCGCGGTCCGCGAGGCCAGCCGCACGCCCCCATCCCCATCAACGTTGTGCTGGCACGGCTTCTCGCCTAGCAGCGCCGCCGGTCTAGGCATGAAGCTGGTCTATGCAAGGCTGGCCAATGGCTTAACCCCAGCTCCCAGCCCCCCAATCTTCCCAGGATTGATGACTGGGAAGGCTGTGGGAAACTAGAATGGCCTCAGAGCCACAGCCAGCCTCATCCATGAGCTGGAGCAGCTCAAGGCTAGCAGGAACACCCCTTCAGCCATAGGCCATTCCTGGGGCTTCCTACAGCCTCTGGCCCCCTTGGGGATATGTCAGAAATGGGTGATTTTTGCCAGATTTCCTGGTAATATCAGCCACTTAGTTCATGTGGACTAAGCGCCGCGAGCCGGGGTTGCAGCCCCAGCCCGCGACTTGGCACACCGGCAGCCGCGAGACAGCCGATGCACCCGGCGCACCTCTACAATATCGCGCACCCGCATTCGACCCTCGCGGCCCCAAACCGCGAGAGGTTTGCAAATGCCTTGTGATCGCGACGACGCCGCCGTCCGGCGGCTGATCAGCCATCTGGAAAAGATCGTCCTCGATCTACTCGCCGAGCACGACCGCGAGCAACAACACACCTGGGACGAACACCGCGCCCGCGAGCTGGTGCGGCAGTGGCTCGCCGAGCGCCCGGCTTCCACCACTAAGCGCGGGGGCCAGTCATGAGCGCCCGCAGCAAGAGCAACGGGAGGGCTTCGGCCCTCCCCACCACCGGCAGTGTCATCGGCTACGCGCGGTGCTCGACTACATCGCAAGACCTCACGCCGCAGATCGAACAGCTCAGAGCCGCCGGATGCACGCGGATTTACGCTGAGAAGATTTCCGGCGCGAGAACCGACCGGCCGCAGTGGCTGAAACTCATGGCGTCGCTCAAAGCCGGTGACGCCGTGCTCGTCTGCAAGATCGACCGCGCTGGCAGATCAACACGCGAGCTGCTCAACGCGATCCATGAGATTGGCCAGATTGGCGCAACGTTCAGAAGCCTCGGCGATCCTTTGTTTGATACTGCCGGGCCGCAAGGCAAGTTGCTGCTGGCCATCATGGCCGCCGTCGCCGAGTTCGAGCGCAGCTTGATCATTTCCCGCACGTCAGAGGGACGGGCAAGAGCCAAAGCTGCGGGGGTCCGCTTCGGCAGGCCGTTTGCCCTGTCCCCGTTCCAAAGGGCCGAGGCGGCGAGGCGGCGTGAGGCGGGCGAGCCACTGAGCTTGATCGCGGCGAGCTACGGATGCTCTGCCCGGACCATCATGCGGTTGGGGGCAGCGTCATGAGCAGACGCCTGTCAAAGCGTGAGCGCCGCCGCTTGCTGGTTCTCGCCATACGCCGGGAGAAGCGGTCGAGGCGGCCAGTGGTCCCGGTCAAGAGGAGAAGGCGATGACGCCCCGCCTCTCCTCCGTCCTCGCGCTGGCGGCGGCGGTGGCGACCAACATCATCGCGAATCGCCGTCCAGGCTCCCAGCTTCGAGGGCCGCTGGGGGTCATTCCCGAAAGGTCAAACTCGCGGGCCCCGCCGCCTCCCGCCACGGTGGTCGGTCGAGGACAAGCCGCTTGCTTCACTGAAGGATCAGGATGGCAAGTCGCTGGTGTATTCGCCGCCCTCGGCGCCCCTGCGAAGGGTCAAACCGCTTCTAGCCTAATTGCGTCGGCCCCTATTGCCTTCAACGTTGCCAATAAGAACGTTCCCGAAAACGTTGCCCGATTGATCTTATTCTCAATGCTGGCGTCAGTCTCCTTCAGCCCGTACTTCGCTAGTCGTTCCGCCAGCTCCCGGTATCCTATATCGGCGCGAGCCAATTCAACCTTCAGGAATCGCTTTACCCGCTGCTCCCAAGGGGAGAGCGGGTAAGGTCTGGTTGCCATCGTCGTTCTCCCCGCTACTGGATAGATCATGCCGTATACGATATTATCGTGTTGAATCGTTACACTGCGGGCGGACGATCTCGAGTCAGGCATTATTGGCAGGGGACCCAGTCTGATCCATTTTTCTTGGGGAGTGTGCCTCGAAGGTCACAGCATCCGGGGGTGTCTTCGGCTATGTTCCGGCAGGGCTGGCTAGAAAGGGAGGCGCGTATGAAACGCGTTTTATTATTTGCGTTGGCGACGGGACTGATCGGCGGGCAGGCTCTCGCAGCTGATCTTCCTATGCCCGCCCCCCCACGGGCGCCGGCTGCCTTCATACCGGTCGCGCCGCCATTCAGTTGGACCGGCATCTATATTGGTGGAAACGCTGGTGCCGCATGGAATCGGGGCAGCTTTTCCGACGCCGCTGGCAATGGATTCACCCTTCCGTCCAACAACGCTGTCTTTACCGGCGGCGGCCAAGTTGGTGGCAATTGGCAAATGGGCGCCCTCGTCCTGGGTGTCGAAGGACAGTTTGATTGGCTTGCAAACCAGAACAACGCGAGTGCCGGAATTCCCATCGCCGGCAACACCCTTCAGGGGATCTCGACGGATAGATGGCTTACAACTTTGACCGGCCGTATCGGTTTTGCGGCAGACCATTGGCTATTTTACGCCAAGGGCGGCGGCGCCTGGGTGGGCAACCAAAGTTTCACGGTCAACAATGTGACAACCGGCCAGTCCTTCACCACTTCCAGCGGCGGTTGGAACACTGGCTGGACAGTGGGCGGAGGCATCGAATGGGCTTTTGCCGGACCGTGGTCGGCGAAGATCGAATATGATTACATAAAGCTGTCCAGCAACAGCTTCACTGTCCCAACCCCGTCGCCCTTAGGGGTCCTACCGGGTGATGTGTTTACCACCGCCAACCGCAACATCCAGACCGTGCTGTTTGGGGTCAACTACAGGTTTGGCGGCTGGTAAGAGTTCAGCGATTCGTTGGATGACGATTGAGGAGCTACTTGGGGCACTCAAGCCCTTCGATAATTTGCGCGGGTGGATACCAGTACGCTACGTCACTACGTTCCTGATGGTTGCCCTCGACGAGGGCAAGTGGCCTAGTGCCTACGCGCGGGGCGCGGGCATGGATCGTATCTCCATGTCCCGATGCCTGCGCGATATTGGTGAGAGGTCACGCACTGGAGGTCCGGGACTAGGCCTAGTTAAAGCCGTACGGGACCCGTCCAATTTGCACCGGCGAAGGGTGTTGCTGACCAAGAAGGGGCGCGCTCTCCTGCTACTCGTCACGCGCTCTCTGAGTACTATCGAACCCGACCGGAAAAACGCGCCTTAGGCTGCCAGACCGCCATTTAACGCGGTTCTGGATCGCTCCAGCGCCGATTCGCCCCTTCTACCGGCTTAGGCAGCGCCCGCTGCCAAGGGAACGGCGGCGCAGGCGCGTCCGGTATACCTTCCGTTGACGATCCAGCCCCGCCGGGAACCACAAAGGTGACCTGCGCCGTGATCGGCTCCCGCTCATCAATGAGCTGCGCCCCATCGAAGCCGCCACGACCGGCGTCCCATCCGAACTGATTGCGCATCGCCATCTGGATCGCCCACGGCTGGTCCTCGTCGAGCGCATTGTAGAACTTCCCCGCGACGCGCGCCTTCAGCATCGCACGACCGCTCGCAAGCTCCGTTTTGAAATGCCGAAATAGTGTCGTCTTCGATATCGGCTTGCCGCTGTCAGTGTCCCGCGCCCTGCCGCCACCGACAACCTTGCAAATCTCGTCCGCCGACATTCGCAACCCCGCCATCGCCTGCACGAAGCGCCGCTCGCTTGACGAGGGCACAAACGCGGGACGCCCCCGCCTAGTCCGTTTATTCCCCCGGCCGCGTTTGCGCTGGGCCTTCTGCTCGGCGGCTTCCCGTTCCCGCTGGGCGATAATCTCGGACGGTGACATCTGTGGCATGTGTGTTGCCCTCGGCGCTCCCTCAATTACCCGGCGCTCTCATGCTTCGCCAGCCACCGATCCGCCGCGTCGAGCTTCGGCTTCTCACGCCTCGCAAGCTCCTTGCGCTCTTTCTTGCTCGGCAACACGCCGGATCGTCCTTTCGCTCGGTTCTGTGCCCACCGTTGCAAGTCGCGTGCGCCCAACGCCTCGCCGGCGCGAAGCCTGCCGGTATTCCGTCGTGGTGTTGAATTGGGGGAGATAGACTTTCCCCGGTATCGGGCCAAACGGATCGACCTGTTGCGGGCCGAACAAAGAATTGATGACCTCCTGCACCGCCGGTGGCATGGCGAGCATTTCCGGCGTGATGTCACCAAGGATTTTGTGGGCATCGCTGTCGCGCAGCCGCTCCAGCTTGAGCCGCTTCTGGGTCAGGTCGGCGTGCAGGGTGGCGTATTTTTGCGATATGCCGTTCAGCTCTCCCCCGGCCGCTGCCAGGGCAGGATCCCACTCGGGTGCTGGCGTACGGCGGCGGACCTCGGCCTGGAGATCGAGAAGCGCGGTCTCCGTCATTGGGCCGGTTGCCTGACCACCGAGCTTGATCAGATCGGCTGTGGCCTCGGCCCAGCGTTCAGACAAACTTCTGCTGTCACCGCGAACGGCCCAGGACCTGGAAATGCCACTGACCACTACCGCACCCGGCCCTTCGACGCCCAATGCGCCTCGCGCTCTTCCCGTCGCATCTGGGAATAAATCCGCTCGGCGTCGCCGTCGCCATTCGTCGCCTCGTTGATCAAAACCTCGCGGCCAGCGGCGAAGAGATAACCAGCCGGGTCAGCCTGCTTTGCGACCTCGCGAACGACCTCCGTCGTGTTGATCCCTGGCACGCGGCTGATCGCGGCAATGCTTTGCCGCCAGCTCTTCTCGCCATATCTTCCGACGCCGGTATTCTCGATTTCCTGCGCCTTGCGGGCGAGTGCTTCATCGTCGTTCATTTCATGCTCCTTTCAACAACAAGCCCATAGCGCCGGGGACCGTCACGCGGCGCTTCTTGGCCTCCTCGGCCTGCTGCTCACGCTCGGCCTGCTCTATGGCCAGCCGCGCAAAGCGCTGGCGCATCCTGCGGCCGTCCTCCTCGGTGATCACGACGTCACGCACCGGAACAACCGGATCGTCGTCTGCGGGGACAATCTCCGCCACCGGCTGCGGATCGCCGCTGTACCGGGGTGAATGCTGGAAACTGCGCCAATCCCGGCTCATGCCGCCTCCGCCTTATCGAGAACATTCGCCATCCTCATCTCCTACGCCCGCGCGGGGCAACGACGTTTTCATTCCTCCGGCGCTCGCGCACCTGTTCCGTCGCTGTCCGGCGCGCCAATGGGCCAGCCACCGTCTCGGCTATTCACAACGGGGCAACGCCCGGCGCTGCACCTCTTTCAGCTCGACACCATCGCGGCTGATTGCCTCCAGCAATGCGACCCGGATGAACTGCGAAACACTCATCATCCGGCGCTGAGCACACATAGCCGCTGCGTCAGCCAACGTCGCATTCGCATAACAGGCAGGCAGTCGAACGTCGTAAATCTCGGACACACCTCTGGCTCGCATCGGTTATCACCTTGGATTTTTGCACGTGGTTTAACGACGATCACGGACTTCGTCGGCCAAGGGATTGACGCACCCAGAGCTGCTAATGCGGATGCGACGCGGGGGCATCAGACCCTGGTGCTGGGGGCACCATCCCGGCGTTTTTATGAGGGCCGCCGCCTCTATCGAGATTTTGTTACGCGGGTGGCTGTTCCGCGCCCCGGTTACGCTTCGACCCTCGAAAACCCGGCGGTCCACCCGGCCTCTAAAACTCACACCGCCAGGGAAGCAATGGTGAGTTCTTTGTTTGCTCGCTGATCAGGCGAAGCAGTAGCTGATATGGCACCGAAGTCGTGCCGCGTCAACACACTTGCTACACTGGATTGCGACAGGTTGACTCACCTAAAAGTCACCAAGCAATGACGACGTTTCCGCTGCCGCACCGCGTGCAGTGCCTCTGCTGGCTGACGGCAAGCGAAACAGCAAGCCGACCGACATAGCCGCAGCATGAGCACCTCAGCTCGACACGCTGGCTGCCGTTGCGATTGATCTCGCCGCCGCTATCCAGATAGGCGTTGACCAGCGCCGCAGTCTCGGCACGCTCACGATCTTTGCGTGTGACCAGCGGCAGAACATTCGACATGTGGGGCTGAAATAGTTGAGCGCCATGCGCCGGGCAAGGTCGAGATTTGGCTTGGCCCGTCAGAATAGGCGGTTCGTGACCTTGCAGACTAGATCGTAGCTCTGCGTACTCGCCTTATCTTTTATGATTGTGGTTGTTGTTGAAACGTATGCGGCACCGGTAACGCGGTCGAGCTGGCCCCAGACAGTCATGGTTCCCGTCCCCCGCAGCCCACCGGCGGAAAAGGAATAAGGGACCTCCGTAGCATTGAAGGAGATGGAGGCCGCATCAGCGCGGTCAATGTGTGTGGTGACGCTCACCCCAGATATAGTCACAGTGCGCTCAGCAAGATTAACGACCATGCCCATCTTCTTGACGGGATCGCCCTCCTCTTTGCCGGTGCTGAGGGCGGGTAACACCGTCCCATCACACGATAGATTGATGATCGTCGGCGTTTGGGCGGCCGCATGCTCCCCCGCCATCAGCACAAGAGCAAGCAAGGACGTGGCTGCGGTCCGACGCATCGCACCTGTACCTCACACTCTAGGTTCAGCCGCTCACATTCGCATGGCGAGTTGCGGCAGCCAACCTCCGCCAGCAATATCGGCGGCTTAGGCTGCTATCGCGGTGTGGTGTTCACGCTCCCGGCCGCCAACGCCCCAGGTCCCGCCGCCGCTTCTGCTGCTCAGCCTCCCCTCGCCGAAGGGCGGCCTCTTTAGGTGAGAGTGGTTGGCAGTCGCACGGCGCGGCGGAGCCGTCGACCAGCGCGGCGGCGGCGAGAATGCGTACCTCACTGCACGAGGCGCAGACACAGGACACTCGCCGGTTATCCAGGTTCAGCACTTGCCAGCCGTTGATCGTCGCGCCGGGGGTGATGGTGCTCATAAGTTTTCTTCCTCCGCCGCCTCGTCAGCGAAACCGTACAGCCTCATGCGCTCGGACGCCTCCGCTTCGCGCAGCACTGCCAGTTCAGTCTGGTTGATGTGCCGCTCGATGCAGTCAGTGACGAGGGTGCGCAGGACGCTGCTCGGCAAGGCATCGAGTTCGACGCTGTCGCCCTCGAACCTGAGAGCGTGCGTATTGCCCTCGCGCTTGGTCGGGCGCGTCGGCGGTCGGTGTTCGAGGATTTGCTGCTCAGTGAGCGCGATCCGCTGGATGATGGGACGTGGGCAGTCATACCGTTCGCAGAACTCACTGAGCCGACTTTCCAGCGATTGCGGGATCATTACCCCGGTCGGATCGTGGTCGCCGAACTGATAGAGGAAACTGAGCTTGCCCGCTTTGCGGGCGTGGTAGATGTCGATGAAACGATCATGGACGAGCGTCAGCGACGGCATCCCCTTGCTGGGAATGACGGGAACGTCGTACTCGCTGGCGGCCTCCCAGACGATACCGGCAAGGGCTTCCTTCTCGACCCAGATTTGAATGTGATCGGGGCAGGCTTGCAACGCGCTCCGCCGATAGAACCTCGCCGTATGTCTGGCGGCGTCGGCAATGCCATCGAAGGTTTGCGTGATGCGCACTCGGCGGCTCTCGTCCACGATCCAGTCCCAGTCGACCTGATCTTTTAGCCGCATCTCGGTGAGCAGGCGGATGACCGTGGTCTGATACTCGGCCTCGGTCTTCTCGATGATGCCGCGTGTGACAAGCTGGTAGAACACTTGCCGCACGGTCTGTGGATGGTCGGCTCGCAGCACCTCGATGATCGCGTCCCGGATTGCGGCCATCTCGGTGCGCCCTCTCCGATTAGTAGGGCATGCTCGATTAGCGCGACCGGCCGTCATCGACTTCCGCCTTCGTTAGTTCAGCGACGAGTAGGCGCGCCTCCTGGCGATGCGCCTCGACTGTGACGTGCGGCAGATACTCGCGGCACGCCACGGCGAACCATTGGAGGTGCTCCTTCGACTTCGCTGTTGCGGCCTTGCCGATCGCCTTGGGCGTCGGCGTGGGCGTGATCGGCTTGGCTTCCTGCGTCGGGATGTAGGACGGCCGCTTCGGCTTCCGCTTCGCCTTCGCTTCCTTGATCGTAGCCTTGACCTCGTTGACGGTGGGCCTCTCCCCGGTGCGGACCTTCTCGACGACGGCCTCAACCGCCTCGGGTGGTGTCGTTGACCGGCCGAGCGCCGCGAGGGCAGTGATGGTCAGGCCCAAACTCTGCTCGTTCGGTATTTGCCGCTTTAGAGCGTGAAGGGCGATGTACCGCTCGGCCGTGTCCTCCGACCAGCCAAACTCGCGCTTCAGCCACGGCAGCCAGTTGCCATGCCCGAGTATCTTCTTCACCGCTGCGAGATGGCGGCCGATCTCGGTGAGTTCATCCAGGGATCGCTTGCGAACCCTTTCGCCGCAGGCACGGATCGCCTCCGCGTGCTTATCGAGAATGGCTTGCTGTGCAGGGTCCTCGGCGACGACGGCGGCGGTGATCGTTGCCACGTCGCTCATGACCGCGCCTCCGTGTTGGCGTCGAGCCACGCGCGGAGATCGCGCACGCGATAACCGATGCGATGTGAGGACAGGCGGATGACGGGCGGGCCGTCGCCGGCCTTGATGCGGCGGCGAATGGTGTCTTTGGAGCAGCCGCAGAACTTAGCGGCGTCCGGTTCGCTGAGGACTTGATCCTCGAAGGGAACAACGAATGTCGGCATGTACAGACCCCATGAAAAGACCGACGCGCGCCGTTGTCGCTGGCGCACTTCTCGGTCTCTTCGGCCTGCAGATGACCGTTATCGAGACGTTGCCCGTCGAACCCCTCTTTTAGGGATGGGCTGATCCCCGCCACTTAGGGGTACGGATCATGGGTTACCGTACTCCAGGCTGCGGTCTATTGTGGCCGCCGCGTCCCCAGGGTAACCAACCCTCAGAGTGCAGGTCCACTTAGGACAGCGCATCGGGCTAATAACTGGGTGGTTCCCCAACCGATGTGCTGCTGTTCGACACGCTGCATATAACTGCACGCGATGGCGAGATCAAGCGCGAGCGGGCAACTGCACGATCTTCCTCTCGCCGCCCTCGACCAGCGAGCGGATATGATCGGCCCACATCGCCAGGGCGGCCCGCATCTCGTTCTGATAGAGCGCCCGATTGTAGGTCCCGGCGACGCCAGCGCGGAAGCCACTGGCATGGTTCAGCACAGCCTCGATAACATGCGGGGGCGTCCCGAGATCGCCGAGGCGGGTGGCGGCGGTTCGCCGCAGATCATGTGCGGACCAGTGCGGCAGTGTCAGCCGCCGGTCCAGCCGCCGCTTGCCCTTGTCGAAGCCGACATAGCCCTGCGGACCTCCTCGACCGAATAGCAGGTCGATACCGGCCCGGTGCGGAACCGCCTCGATGATCTCCCAGGCCATCGGCGGAAGCGGCAGCGTATGGGTGCGCCCGTTCTTGGTCCGCTCGCCGGGAATGGTCCAGGTGCCGCGCTCGGAGTCCAGTTCGCTCCAGCGCATCCCGCCAACCTCCGCACGGCGACATGCGGTGAGGACCAGCAAGCGAATGATCCGCTCGCAGTCGTCCTCACCGCCGCAAGCCTTCCACACCTCGATCAACTCGGCGTCGGAAAGAACGCGTTCCCGTGGCCGCAGGGCCGCTGGCTGGCTCGTGCCAACGACCGGGTTGGCCTCAGTCAGTCCCTGGGCGATTGCCCACGCGAACAACGCCGACAAAGCAGCACGCGCCCTCACCGCAGCACCAGGACCACTCTCCGGCAGCAGTTCGCTGAGGCGGGCGGCGACGTCACGGCGTCCGACCTGATGGATTGGCAGCGCATGAAGGGGCCGCCAGTGCTTTTGCAGATACCGCGACAGATCGCGGAAGCTCCTAGGGCGCACCTCTCCCCGCTTGGCCTTGAGATAGGTCTCGGCGACCGCACCCAGAGTGATCCTCGCCTCCGCGCGGGCGATCTCCCTTTCGCGCTGCGGGTCCTGCCCGAGCCGCGCCTTGGCAAGTATCTCGCGGGCGAGCTTGCGAGCCTCCTCCGGGCTGAACAGCTCAACACGGCCGATTGTCACCCGCCGCTGCTGATGGCCGTGAACCTGGAATTGGACCACCCAGACCCGCTTGCCCCCGGAGCGGACGCGGAGGCCGAAGCCACGCAGCTCCTCGTCGAAGAAGATTGCATCCTGCTTGCCAGTGGGTAGGGTGAGCCCGCTGATCGTGGCCTTGGTCAGCTTCATGGCACAGGAGACCTTCTGGGAACGCTACGGGAAGCCGCTTTCGGCCGATCCCGGCCAGCCCTCGCGCGCGCGCGAAAGCACATCTGGCCGTAATCAGCCTTGAAAAGGCTACTCCTGCACCTTCCCAATTACCACTGCGCTGGTGTAGGGCCTTGTCGCCTAGAAGCGCTTCCGCTCTCCTTGCCGCGCGGCGGGGGAGGGGAGCGAAATTGGCATGGAGGGTTAACAATGGGTTACAGCGTCGCCGTCGTCGGCGCGACCGGCAATGTCGGCCGGGAAATGCTGGCCATTCTCGCCGAGCGGTCGTTTCCCGCCGATGACGTGGTCGCGCTCGCCTCGCGCCGCAGCCAGGGCGTCGAAGTCTCCTATGGCGAACGCAGGCTGAAGGTCAAAGCGCTCGAGCACTATGATTTCTCCGCGACCGACATCTGCCTGATGTCGGCCGGCTCCGCCATCTCGCGGGAATGGTCGCCCAAGGTCGCCGCCGCCGGCGCCGTGGTGATCGACAATTCCTCGTGCTGGCGCTACGATTCCGACATCCCGCTGATCGTGCCCGAGGTCAACGCCGACGCGCTCGCCGGCTTTCGCAGGCGCGGCATCATCGCCAATCCCAACTGCTCGACCGCGCAGCTCGTCGTCGCGCTCAAGCCGCTGCACGATCGGGCAAAGATCAAGCGCGTGGTGGTCGCCACCTATCAGTCGGTCTCCGGCGCCGGCAAGGACGCCATGGACGAACTGTTCGCCCAGACCAAGGCGGTCTTTCAGCTCGGCGAGATCGTGCCGAAGAAGTTTCCCAAGCGCATCGCCTTCAACCTCATTCCGCACATCGACACCTTCATGGAGGACGGCTACACGCGGGAGGAGTGGAAGATGGTGGTCGAGATCAAGAAGATCCTCGATCCGAAGATCAAGCTCGTCGCCACGTGCGTGCGCGTGCCGGTGTTCATCGGCCATTCCGAAGCGGTCAACGTCGAATTCGAGAACCCGATCACCGCCGACGAGGCCCGCGAAGTGCTGCGCAACGCGCCGGGCTGCATCGTCATCGATGCGCACGAGCCGGGCGGCTACGTCACCCCCTACGAGTCGGTTGGTGAGGACGCGACCTACATCAGCCGCATCCGCGAGGACGCGACGGTCGAGAACGGGATCGCGATGTGGGTGGTCTCCGACAATCTGCGCAAGGGAGCGGCGCTCAACGCCATCCAGATCGCCGAGACGCTGATCGCGCGCAAGCTGATCACGGCGAAGCGGAAGGCGGCCTGATCAGGGGCGATCGTTCGCGCCGCCGCTGCGGCGCGCCACGCCGTTGGCGTCGCACTTGATTGCGTCGGGAGCTAGCCTGCCGCAATATTACGCCCTCGTCTCGGTACAGGCTGCGGCCTCGCGGACGCGTCCAGCGGGCCGCGGGGCCGACATTCAGGGGAAAAAGCCATGTCAATGGATACCGATCGCAGGACAACGCTTGCCGGCTTCGGCGCCGCCTTGATGCTCGCGGCATCGTCAACCGCGCAGGCGGAAAGCTCCGACCCGAAAGGCCCGCCGGGCGCCGCACTGGCGGAGCTGAGCGAGCTGCTGCGCAAAGCGCCGCGCCTGCGCGACTTCAAGTCGGTCCCAATGATCCTGCAAAATCCGGATTTTTGGGACAGCGAGCTGTTGATCGAGGTGCTGAACTACAAAGGGGTCTACAAGCAGGCTTGGGACAACACGCAGATTGCAGGGTCGTGGCTCAACGGCATGCGCAATTCTCTCAACTCCCAGGTTTTCTCCTTCCGGCATCCGGATTTCCTGGTTGTGTCGGCGACCCACGGTCCCGCGCATCTTGCGCTCTATGATCAGCAGATGTGGGACAAGTATAAGCTCGCGGACCTCGCCGGCGGCACGTTCAAAACCAACACGCTGATCGAACGCAAACACACCTCGAGCGACGTCCACAATCCCAAAGACCCGCACAGCCTTTTCGGCCCTGCCGGCAACTCCATTCCGGCCTTGCAAGAGCGGGGCGTCGTGTTCATGGCCTGCCACAACGCCATCTGGGAGGTCTGCGAAAAGCTCCTGGCGAAGAACGTCAATCCCGACTCGCTCTCGCATGAAGCGATGGCAGCCGAGTTGACCAACCATCTGGTCGATGGCGTCGTTCTTACTCCCGGCATTGTCGCTACGCTGCTGGAGCTTCAGCGAGCCGGCTTCCACTATATCGGTTGACCATCGTGGGGTTGGTAGAGCGGCGCACGATTGTCCTCGCCGGCGGTCTTTTCGCTGCATTGGCGTTGCAGCCCTTGGCCGCGCCAGCCGGAACGCGCGACATTTTTCCGCCGTGGCAGCACGGCGAGAACAACGACGCGCTGAACCGCGGCCTGGAATTCACCGTCCCGGAAGTCGACAATCTGCCGGACTTCCACGGCGATATCACCAATCCCCAGCTCGTTCTCTACGTCGGCGGCAACTACTTCTTTGCCATGGCGCCCCTGG
>Ga0210406_10003601_pt1 | contig 16888 bp, 17 predicted proteins | sample IncBWC30MmetaG_FD_155454 | JGI IMG/M metagenome (GOLD analysis project Ga0210406, IMG submission 155454) | Forest soil microbial communities from Barre Woods Harvard Forest LTER site, Petersham, Massachusetts, United States - Inc-BW-C-30-M | ecosystem: Environmental > Terrestrial > Soil >... | reverse complement strand
GGCGCCCAATTGCGCGAGGATCATGCCGCAGCTCGGGCCCATCACCATATGGGTCATCTCCACGACCCTCACGCCCTCGAGCGGCAATCCCGTCCCGTTCATTCGCGTCTCCTTCGTTCCAACGCGACAGTAAGCTTTTGGGGGCGTTCTGAAAAATACAATCTTTGCAACGCTGCATTCGCGCCTGCATAACGCAGATGCGAAAGCTAGCCGGCATTCATGAAAACCGTGTCATCCGGCCGTGTTTTTCGGGCCTTGCCGAAGCTGACGGAGGTGTCTACGTCTCGGTGGCAAGTTTAGAGGGTAAACCATCATGATCGACGCCGCCGTCAAGGCGATCTCGCAAATGTTGTCGCCGCCGATGCGCTCGATCCTGTGGCGTTCCATCGCCCTCGCGCTGGTGCTGATCACGGTGCTCGCGGTCGGCCTGCAGCGGCTGCTCAGCTGGTTTGCGACTTCCGGCGAAGGCTGGGCCGAGGCGATGCTTGGGCCCGGCTATCACACCTCGCTCAACGCGCTCGCATGGGTGGTCTCGATCGCGGCCGGGCTCGGCGTCGTGCTCGGCGGCATTTTCCTGATGCCGGCGATTTCCTCGCTGGTCGCGAGCTTCTTTGTCGACGATGTCGGCGACCTCGTCGAGCGCGAATATTATCCGGCGGAGGAACCCGGCGTGGCGCTGCCGCTCGGCATTGCCATGACCGAGGGTGTCAAGACAGCGCTGCTGACGATCGTGGTCTATCTGGTCGCGCTGCCCTTCGTGCTGGTGGCCGGCGCGGGCTTCCTGGTGTTTTTCATCGCGACTGCCTGGTTGCTCGGCAAGCAATATTTCGAGCTGGCGGCGATGCGCTTCCGCCCGCCCGCGGAAGCCAAGCTGATGCGGAAGGACAATGCGGCGACCGTCTTCACCGCCGGCGCGCTGATCGCAGCCTTTGTCTCCATCCCGATCGTCAATCTCGCAACGCCGCTGTTCGGCATGGCGCTGATGGTGCATATGCATAAGCGCCTGTCCGGCCCGCGGCCCGAGCTGATCGCACCGGCACGGCGGCGGAGCATGCCTACGGCTTAGCATCGCGCGCGAAGGGCACCAGCAAGAGACCAATCACGGCGACAGCGGCCAGCATCGCCCAGGCTTGGTTGATGCAGATTGCAAGAGAAGCCTTCTCGATGAGCGGCCGGACGAACGCGATTTCGGCTTCGCTTGGCGGTCCGGCGGCGCGATTGAGCAGGAGGGACGGATCGAGCCCAATCGCCTTGGCCGTGGTGACATCGCCCGCCAACAGGCGATCCCCGAAATTTTCGGCATAGAACATGACCCGTCCGTAGAGAATGGTGTCGATCAGCGCGATGCCGATGGCACCGCCGAGATTGCGCATCAGGTTGAACAGCCCGCTGGCATCGGCGATTTCTGCTTCCGGCAGATCGCCGAGCGCGATCCGCGTCGGCGGCAACAGGCAGAACATGATGGCGATGCCGCGCAGGATCTGCGGCCAAAGCATCTCGTTGAAATCAGCGGTGCGCGGCTGCCAATAGCTCAAGGCCAGCCCAACCGCGAACAGCGCAAAGCCCGCAGCCGTGAGCGATCGCGCGCCGATCCGGCTCTCCAGGAGCGCGGCGAAAGGCGCGGTGACGAGCTGGGCCACGCCGGTGACCAGCATGATGGTGCCGATCTCAAACGCGTCATGGCCGCGCACAAAAGCCAGAAACACCGGCATCAGATAGACCGAGCCGAACAGCCCGACGCCGAGACAGAAGCTCAGGGCACAGCCAAGTGCAAAAGAACGGCGTTTCAATGCCACCAGACGCAGCACCGGATGCGGCGCACGCGACGAACGCCACAGGAATAGCGCGAGGCCGGCAGCGCTCGCGAGCAGCAGGCCCGCGCATTGCAATGAAAACCAGCCGCGCTGCGGCGCCTGTTTCAAGCCGATCTCCAGGCTCGCCAAGGCGGCGGCCATCACGATCAACGAGATCGCGTCCAGCTTCCGAAGTTCTGCGAAATCAGTCTTTTGGTGTGGCAACAGAGATGGCGTGACCGACGCCGCGATCAGGCCGGGAATGACATTGATCAGGAACAGCCACGGCCACGACCAGGTGCTGGTGATGAAGCCGCCGACGACGGGACCAACCGTCGGCGCCAGCACCGCAACCACGCCGCCGATGGTGGTGGCCACCGCGTGCAGGTGCGAAGGAAACAACAGGAAGACTGCGGAAAACACCGCGGGGATCAGCACGCCGCCGGAAAATCCCTGCACGATGCGGAAGGCGAGCAGCACGGAGAAATCTCCGCTGAAGGCGCAGCCGATCGATGCCAGCGTGAACAGGCTCACGGCTGTAACGAACAGCCAGCGCAAGCTCAGGACGCGCGTGAAGAGCCCGGTGAGGGGGATCGCGGTCACTTCCGCGATGAGATAGGCGGTCTGGATCCAGCTCATCGCGTCCTTGGAGATGCCAAGGGCGTCCTGGATGGTCGGCAGCGAGGTCGCGACCACCTGAATATCCAGGATCGCCATGAACATGCCAAGGCACATCAGGAGGAAGCCGGCCCAGATACGCCGTGTCGGCGCGTCGAGCCGAGGTGGATCATTCATGACGTGGCAGGCCACGTCGTCGCCTCGCTGAGCACCCGCGATTCCGCGCGAATGCGGATGAACAGCACGACCGCGTTCAGGAGCGTAAACACCAGCGCCGTCATCGGCAGATGCAGCGCCAGCGGCAGGATCGCGATCTCTGCGGCCACCACCGCATAGTTCGGATGCGCGAGATAACGATAGGGGCCGGATTCGACCAGCGGCTCGCCCAGGAGGACAATGATCCGCGTGGTCCAACGCGATCCAAGGGTGGCGATGATCCAGACGCGAAGCGCCTGCAACACGACGAAGACGGCAAGCGCAGCAAGATTCACCGGCTGATGGCGCCCGATGACCCACAGGGTGATCAGCCATGCCGCATGAACCGCCACGATCAGCGGATAATGCGAGGCACCGACTTCGATCGCGCCGCGCGCCTGGAGGTTTTTGGTATTGTACTGAGCAAGCACAAGCTCGCCGAGCCGCTGCAGCGTCACCAGCGCCAGGATGATGGATGCCAAGCTCACGCGGCGTTCCGCAAGGCAACGCAGCTTGCCGTGAAGCCGGGACCGAGCGCGGTCAGCAGCGAGCGCTTCGGCAGCCCTTTCGCGAGCGCGCGCTCCAGCACGAACAGCACGGTCGGCGCCGACATGTTGCCGTAGTCGGCGATGACATCGCGCTCGTGATCCAGCGCGCCTTGATCGAGCGATAATGCACGCTCCAGGGCTGCGATCACCTTGGCGCCGCCGGGATGGCAGATGAAGCGGTCGATCTCGTCGAGCGGGATTTTCATTCTCCCCGCAATCTCGGCGACGGCTTCGCCCATATGCTCGCGCACGAAATCCGGAATGGTGCGCTGGAAGATCACCCCAAAGCCTTCGGGATCGACGCTCCAGCCCATGATGTCGAGTGTGTCCGGCCAGAGCTTCTCACCCGAGGCTTCGACCCGCGTCGCGCCGCCATCGCCGGCACGCAGCACGATCGCCGCCGCACCATCGCCGAACAGGCTGGCAGCGACGACGTTGGCCTTGGTCAAATCGTCATGGCGGACCGCGAGTGTGCAGAGCTCGAGCGCGACCAGCAGCACGTTGCTGCCCGGTCGCGACTGCGCCAGCCGCGCAGCAATCGACAGCCCCGAGACGCCGCCCGCACAGCCCAGCCCGAATACCGGCACACGCGACACATCGCTGCGGAAGCCCATGCGGTTAGCCACGCGCGCTTCTAGCGTCGGCGTGGCTATCCCGGTCGAGCAGACGGTGACGACGGTGTCGATATCGCCGGCCGCAAGATCGGCGCGCGCGAGCGCTTTTCGTGCGACCTCGATAAAGAGCGTTTCCGCGCCTTCGAGAAAGGCTTGCGTCCGCTCCGGCCAGCCGCGCCGTTCGAGATACCAGTTCATCGGCTTGACGCCATAGCGATGGCGAATGCCGGTATTCGCAAACAGGCTCGAAAGCGTTGCGAATTCCGGGTAGCGGTCAGCCATCACGCCGCGCGCGGCGTCAAGGATCTGATTCTGGTGAAATTGATGCGGTGGGACCGCGGTCGCCAGCGAAACCAGCGCGGCCGTGTGATTCATGTCTGTCCCTGCCCGTTGAGCCCCCGGCTTTAAGAACCGCGCAATCTTGCGAATATTTCGGCCGCCGTGCGCGCGGGCCGCAACTAACAGTCACACTAAGTTGATTGTGTGGTCAGTGGACGAGCGGACAGCCGCCTTCGGCAAGCGGACGAAACGCCGCATCGCCCGGAACGGTGCCGAGGATCTTGTAGTAATCCCAGGGCCCCTTGGATTCCGCGGGCGTCTTCACCTGCACGAACAGCATGTCGTGCACGAGGCGGCCATCTTCGCGGACATGGCCGTTCTTGACGTAGAAATCATTCACCGGCAGCTCGCGCATCTTGGCCATCACGGCTTTTGCCTCATCGGTGCCAGCGGCCTTGATCGAGGCGACATAGTGGCGGACGGCGGAATAGACGCTGGCTTGCGCCATGGTCGGCATCCGGCCCTGCTTATCGAAAAAGCGCTTTGACCAGGCGCGGGTGTCGTCGTCGCGATCCCAGTAGAAGGCGGTGACAAACTTCAGGCCCTGCGCCGCCTGCAACTGCATGCTGTGCACATCAGAGATGAACACCAGCATCGAGACCAGGCTTTGCTTCCTGGTAAGGCCGAATTCATTGGCCTGCTTGACGGTGTTGACCATGTCGCCGCCGCCATTTGCCAAGGCTACGACTTTGGCGCCCGAGGACTGCGCCTGCAACAGATAGGAGCTGAAATCCGAAGTGTTGAGCGGATGGCGGACGCTACCCAGCACCTTGCCGCCGGCCGCCAGCACGGCAGCCGTGGCGTCGGCTTCCATCGAATGGCCAAAGGCGTAATCGACGGTGATGAAGAACCAGGTGTCGCGCCCCTCGGCCACGATCGATTTGGCAAGGCTAGTGGTCAGCGCGTAGCTGTCGTAAACCCAGGACGCTTCATTCGCGGTGCAGTTCTTGCCGGTGAAGGCGGTGCTGCCGACCGCACCCGCGATGGCGATCCTGTTGTGCTCGGCGGCGAGTTGCTCGACTGCGAGCGCAACGGAGGAATTGTCGAAGCCGATCGCCATGTCGACGGCTTCGCTTTCGAACCAGCGCCGCGCGACAGCGACCCCGATATCCGCCTTGTTCTGGTGGTCGGCCGCGACGATCTCGATCGGCTTGCCGAGCACGCTGCCGCCGGCATCCTCAGCCGCCATGCGGGCCGCAACCACCGAGCCCGGTCCGCCGAGATCGGCGTAGAGACCGGACTGGTCGTTCATCACGCCTATCTTCACGACATTATCGGAGATTTGCCCGTGGGCAGTGCCGACGCCAAGCCAGAGCACAGCGAAAGCCGAAGCGAGCACGGTTGGCCAGCGCACGAAACACCTCCCCAATTTCCGATGGCCCGTCGCTGCGGACCTTGGGGAGGGAGCGTATGCCCCGCTTGCGTGGCAGACAAGCGCGCGAACGTTGCAACATTTCGCCCGCGATCGATGGGCATGCGCCCAAATCAGCGCCGAGCGGCGGCGGACACTCCGACCCCGCATTTGCGCAAGATAAATTTGGCGACGCCGAACGACTCCGGCGTGAACGGCCCGGGCGGCGCGCGGGTCATCAGGCCGATCGCTAGCAAGCCTGCAATCGCAAACCAGAAGCACAGCCAGAAGCCGTCGATGTAGGCGAGCACATTGGCCTCGCGCTGCACCAGTGCCGCGAGCTCTGCGAGCGCCCGCGCCGGCGCGAGCGAGGCGCCATGGTCCGCGAAAAAATTGCTCAGCTGATTGAGTGTTTGCGTGACGTGAGCGCTGCCATTTTCGACATGCTGCCCGAGGAAATTGGAGTGGATCTGTTCGCGGACACGCAGCCAGGTCCCCATCAGCGAAATGCCGGTCTCGGCCCCGGCCAGCCTAGTGATCTGGATATAGGCGGCAAACGCAGTCGCGCGCGTCGGATCGGAATTGGCGACGGCCATGATGATACAGGGCAACAGTGTGAAAGCCTGAGCCAGCGCCAGCAGCAGCACGATTCCGATGAAATCGCCGCGCGCCCAAGCATGGGTCAGTTGCGTACCCCAGAGCGCGGCCGCCGCGAAAGCCGAAAATCCCACGACGGCGACGGTGCGCGCATCGAAATGACGCACCAGGAAGATCGCCAGCGGCAGGAGAAGAATCATCGGCAGTGCGCCGTAGGTCAGGAGCAGTGCGCCGGATTGCTCGGGACGGAGCTCCGTCACCGCGCCGAGGAAATTCGGTACCAGCGAGGAGTTGGAGAGGCCGGCCAGCGTGTAAAGCAGGATCGCCAGCAGTGCGAGGCCGATGTTGCGGCTGAACAGCACGTTGACATGCGCCCAGGGCTGACGGACACGCGTCTCGTGAATGAGGAAGACGACAAACAGCCCGGCGCCGCCGATGAGCAGCGCCATCACCGTGCCCGATTCAAGCCAGTCGAGCCGGTTGCCCTGGTCGAGGCCGGCATAGATCATCGAGAAGGAGGTGCCGACCAGCAGCATGCCGCCCCAGTCGGCTTCCTTGAGCAGTTGGCGGTTGACCGGCTCGCTCGGTGTGCCGAGATAGACCATCAGGCTCATCAGCGGCGCGATAACCGCGCCCTGCCAATAGATCCATCGCCATCCCAAATGCTCAACAAAGAAGCCGACCGCGGACGAGCTGGTGTCGAACGCAAAGCCGACCCGGAAGGAATAAAGCGCGATCGCCGGCACCCACCAACGGATCGGCAGGTTGCGGAAAATGATCATCAGCGTCGCCGGGACGAACATGCCGAGCAGGATGCCGTGCGCCACGCTGAACGCGATCAGCGTGGTGTAATCGCGCACAAACGGCACCATGAACGAGATCAGGGCAAACAGCAGGCAGGGAATGCCGAGCACGCGGCGCAACCCGAATACGGTCGCAAGCCACGCCACCGCCGGTGCGATGAATATCTGCGAGCCGATGCCGGACGTCGAGAGCCAGGCACCTTCGTCGAAGCCTAGCGAGAAAGCGCCGCGCAGGTCGGGCAGGCCGACCGTGGTGAGGCGGCTGTCGAAATTGGCGAGAAAGGCGGCGAGCAACACCGCGACGACGGCACACAGCGGCCGCGGTCCGACGGAGCCGCGCGATATCGGGCCATGATCGTCGTTACTTGCGGTCACTGGCCGTATCGATACTGGTAACGACCGACATGCCCGGCAGCAGGCGATCCAGGAGCGGCTGGTTCTTGTCGAGCGTAATGCGGACCGGGATGCGCTGCACGACCTTGGTGAAATTGCCGGTGGCATTGTCCGGCGGCAGCAGCGCGAATTGCGAGCCGCTGGCGGGCGCGATGCGCTCGACGCTGCCGTGAAGTGTCTCCCCCGGGAAGGTGTCGACCCTGATCGCGACGGGTTGCCCCGGCCTGACGTGGGTGAGCTGGGTTTCCTTGTAATTGGCGATCACATAGACATTCGGCAGCGGCACCACATTGATGAGGTTGGTGCCGATATTGACGTAGTCGCCCGGCTGCACCTGGCGTTCGCTGGTGACGCCGTCGAACGGCGCTACGACGTGGGTGTAACCGAGCTTCAGCTTTGCCGCGTCGAGCGCCGCCTTGGCGGCTCCGACATCGGCGGCACGCTGCTTCTTGTTTCCTTGCAGGACCTGGAGCTGATGCTGCTGCTCGGCGATGACAGCGCGGCTCGCACGAACATCGGCCTGTGCCTTGGCGTAGGCCGCGGTCGCCTGTTCGAGTTTTTGCCGCGTGCCCGCATCGGTGTGCTCCAGCGATTGCTGGCGCTCATTCTCCTCGCGCGTCTCGACCTCGATGGCTTCCGCCGACAGGCGCGCGGCTTCGGCCTGCGCAATCGTCGCATATTGCAGCTCGATCTGATTGGCGAGGTTGTCGAGCGCAGCCTGTGCGCCAATCACGCCGGATTCGGCTTGGTCGACCACGGCCTGGTAGTCCGCGGGATCGATCTGGACCAGGAGTTGGCCTGCCTTCACGCGCTGAAAATCGTCTACCGCAATGGTCAGCACCTCGCCGGCGACGCGGCTAGAGAGCCGCGTCAGGTCAGCGCGGACATAGGCGTCATCGGTCTCCTGGATTCTGGCATCGCCCGTCCACTCGTTCCAGCGAGATGTCGCCAGCACAACAAAGGCGAGCGCGACGATTACGGCAAGCAGCGGAATCGTGAAGCGGCCCCAAAAGCCGTAGGCGGGGAGGGACGATTTGGCCGGCGCCGCGGCTTTCGCCATCGGTGCCGGAGCGCTAGCGGGTGCCGGGGTGACTTGATCCTGCTGAGTCACGGCGTTCCCTTGATCCTTCCTCGCGCGCCTCATCGCGGCGCGAGTTCCACTGCACTTGCGGGGCGATCATGCCTCAGACCGTCTTTTCCGGCCAGCGGCAAAGATCGTTGATAAGGCATAGCTCGCAACGCGGCTTGCGCGCGAGGCAGGTGTAGCGGCCATGCAGGATCAGCCAATGATGGGCATGCAGCATGAATTCAGACGGAATGATTTTCTCGAGTCCCAGCTCCACTTCGAGCGGCGTCTTGCCGGGTGCAAGGCCGGTGCGATTGCCGACGCGGAACACGTGGGTGTCGACCGCCATCGTGTGCTCGCCAAAGGCCATGTTGAGCACGACATTGGCGGTCTTGCGCCCGGCGCCGGGCAGGGACTCGATCTCGGCGCGGGTGCGCGGCACCTCGCCACCGAAATCTGTCAGCAATTTCTGCGACAATGCGATTACATTTTTCGCCTTGTTGCGATAGAGCCCGATGGTCTTGATGTAATCGCGCAGGCGCTCTTCGCCGAGCTCGAGCATCTTTTGCGGCGTGTCGGCGACCTTGAACAATTCGCGCGTGGCGCGATTGACCCCGGCGTCGGTCGCCTGCGCCGATAGCACCACCGCAACCAGAAGCGTAAAGGGATTGAGATGCTCGAGCTCGCCTCTCGGCTCCGGATTGGCCTTTTGGAAACGCTCGAAGACTTCACGGACCTCCGCCGGCGTCCAAGGCTTTGAAACATTGGGCTTTGAAACATTCGGCTTTGAAACCATCGTCTTCGACGGTTTCGATTTCTCGCTGGATTTTTTGGCCGGGCGTGGGAGCTTGGTTTGGGCCTTGGATTTGACCTTGGATTTGGCCTTTGCCGACTTTTTCGGCACGGATCGAACCAGGGCTTTTTTGGCGCATTGGGCGCGGATGATTTTCGCCATGAACGGGATATACTGATACGTCATGACCACAGGCAATGGCTTTGATCCCGACGCCCCGGAGCCGGTGCTGTTCTCGGCCCTGCTGACGCCGCACCGCTCGCTCAACCGCACCGGCTTTCTGCTGGTGATGGGGTTTTTGACCGTGATCAGCTTTGTCGCCGGCGTTGCCTTCCTGATCATGGGCGCTTGGCCCGTATTCGGGTTTTTCGGTCTCGACGTGCTGGCGGTCTATATCGCCTTCAAGATCAATTTCCGCCGCGCCCGGGCGCGCGAGGAGATCACGGTGACGCCGTCGGAATTGCGCCTGCGCCGCATCAGTCACCGCGGCCATGTGATGGAATGGGTGCTCAATCCGCTCTGGGTGCAGCTCGACCAGATCACGCATGAGGAGTTCGGGATCGAGCGGCTTTATCTGGTCTCGCGCGGCCGGCACGTGTCGATCGGCAGCTTCTTGGGACCCGAGGAAAAGGCCAGTTTTTCCAAGGCTTTAAGGGAAGGACTGGCGGCCGCCCGCCGCGGCGTAACTTATAATCCAATAAGCTGAAGGTTGTCGGGAATCGGGTGGTTTGACATGGGCTCGCGTCCTACATCAGACAACATGATGACCCTCGCCATACATGACCAGCGCCTGGCCAAGCCGGGCCCCCAGAACAACGCCGCGCTGCGTGATTATGACTCCGTGCGCCGCGCGATCGCGTTCATCTCCGAGCATTGGCGGACGCAGCCGACCATCGAGGCGATGGCGGACGCCGCCGGTGTGACCCCCGACGAATTGCACCATCTGTTCCGCCGCTGGGCCGGGCTGACGCCCAAGGCCTTCATGCAGGCGCTGACGCTCGACCATGCGAAGCACCTGTTGCGCGATTCCGCCAGCGTGCTCGACGCCGCACTTGACTCCGGCCTCTCCGGCCCGGGCCGGCTGCACGATTTGTTCGTCACCCATGAGGCGATGTCGCCCGGCGAATGGAAGAACGGCGGCGCGGGATTGACCCTTCGCTACGGCTTCCACGCTTCGCCCTTCGGCAGCGCCGTCGTGATGGCGAGCGGCCGCGGGCTCGCCGGGCTCGCCTTTGCCGATCCGGGCGAGGAGCACATCGCACTCGCCGATATGCGGGCGCGCTGGCCGAATGCGACCTATGTCGAGGACATCGAAGGCACCGCGCCGCTGGCGCAGCGTATCTTCAACACCAAGCTGTGGCGGCCGGACCAGCCGCTCCGCGTGGTTTTGATCGGCACCGACTTCGAAGTCCGCGTGTGGGAAACGCTTTTGAAGATCCCGATGGGCCGGGCGGTCTCCTACTCGGACATCGCCTGCAAGATCGAAAAGCCGAAAGCATCGCGCGCCGTCGGTGCCGCGGTCGGCAAGAACCCCGTGTCGTTCGTGGTGCCCTGCCATCGCGCGCTCGGCAAGGACGGCAAGCTCACCGGCTATCACTGGGGCATCACCCGCAAGCAGGCGATGCTGGGCTGGGAAGCCGGGCAGCTCGACGTGCACTAAACAACGCACGCTGTGATTCGACGGAGACCACACCCACATGGTCGTCCTGGCGCAAGCCAGGACCCATTACCCCACGACGCGGTGGCTGGCACGAACGCGGCCACAGCGCCGCGCAACAACAAACATTCGGGATTATGGGTCCTGGCTTTCGCCAGGACGACACCGAATGTTTGGCGACAACTCCATGTTCAAGCCGCCAGATCGAGCTTCGACGCTACCGTCGAATCGTCCTTCAGGTGGTAGATGATCGGCACGCCGGTCGCGAGCTCGCGCTTCAGGATCTGCTCCGGGGTCAGCCTCTCCAGCACCATGATCAGCGCGCGCAGCGAATTGCCGTGCGCTGCGACCAGGACCCGCTCGCCGCGCAAGACGCAGGGCAAAATCTCCTGGACGTAATAGGGCAGGGCGCGCGCCAGCGTATCCTTCAGGCTCTCGCCGCCGGGCGGCGGCACGTCATAGGAGCGGCGCCAGATCAAGACCTGCTCCTCACCCCATTTCTTGCGGGCGTCGTCCTTGTTGAGGCCGGAAAGATCGCCATAGTCACGCTCATTGAGCGCGAGGTTCTTCTTGGTCGGCAATCCTGTCTGTCCGATCTCGGACAGGATCAGATCGAGGGTGTGCTGCGCGCGCGTCAGCACCGAGGTGAAGGCGACATCGAACTTCAAGCCCTTCGCCTTCAGCTTGCGGCCGGCGTCCTGCGCCTCGGCAATGCCCTGCTCGGTGAGGTCAGGGTCCTTCCAGCCGGTGAAGAGGTTTTTCAGGTTCCAGTCGCTCTGGCCGTGCCGGACGAGCACAAGGAGGCGGTCGCTCATTGCTGTGATTCCATTTCGCAAATGTCAGATATCGCCCAGCCCCAGCACGTCGGCCACGGTGTAGAAGCCCGGCTTCTTGCCATGCGCCCACAACGCCGCCTTCAACGCGCCATGAGCGAACAGGATCCGGTCCTCCGCGTGATGTGACAGGACGATGCGTTCATGGGGGCCGGCAAAGATCACGCTGTGGTCGCCGGCCGCCGTGCCGCCACGCAACGAGGCAAAGCCGATGTCGCCGGAACGGCGCGAGCCGGTAATGCCATCGCGGCCGCGTGCAGAACGTTCTTCCAGCGCGATCTTGCGCCCGGCGGCCGCCGCTTCGCCCAGCATCAGTGCCGTGCCCGAGGGCGCATCGATCTTGGCGCGGTGATGCATCTCCAGGATTTCGATATCGAAGTTTTCGCCGAGCGACTGCGCGACGCGCTTGACCAGAGCGGCAAGCAGATTGACGCCGAGGCTCATATTGCCCGACTGCACCACGATGGCCTGCGAGGCGACGCTCCGGATTACGGCGTTATCGGAGGGAGAAAGTCCGGTGGTGCCGATGACGTGGACGATGCCGCGCTGGGCCGCGATCGCGACGTTGGCAATCGTTGCCCCCGGCACGGTGAAATCGAGGATGCCGTCGGCGTCCTTCGACAGTGCCCAGAGATCGGCCGAGAGTTTGACGCCGTTCTCAGGTAGCCCGGCGAGCACGCCGGCATCCTTGCCCAGCAGCTCGGAGCCCGGCGCTTCCAGCGCACCGGTCAGAACGGCGCCCGGGGTTTCGGAAATCACCCGTGTCAGGGCCCGGCCCATGCGGCCGCCGGCTCCCGCAACAATCAAACGCATATCGGCCATGGCAACACCTCTCCCCGCCCTATAGCGGGCGGGGGCCATTCCGGCAACCGAGGCCCTCTAAGATCAGGGCTGCGGACCGTCGTATCCTTCGATGATGACGAGGTCGGCGAGCGAGTGCGGCTGCCGCCGCTTGATGTTTTCCTGGTATTCCGGCGAGCTGTAGCAGGCGAGCGCGGTCTCATAGTCGGGAAATTCAATCACGACATTGCGCGACCGGCTCTGGCCTTCCGGGTTCTCGAATTTGCCGCCGCGGACCACGAAACGTCCGCCGAACTTCTTGAAGATCGCGGGATTGGCCAACGTGTAAGGCTTGTAGCCTTCGTCATTGTGCACGTCGACGCGCGCGATCCAGTAGGCTTTTGCCATTCTCTTCTTCCTTCCCTTACGCTGCCAAGGCCGGCGCGATCTCCGCCAGGATGGCTTCCGCCACCGCCTTGGGATCGGCGGCTTCCACCACCGGCCGGCCCACCACAAGATAGTCGCTGCCGGCGGCGATTGCGCGGGCCGGTGTCATGATCCGCTTCTGGTCGCCGGTCGCCGCCCCCGCGGGGCGAATCCCCGGCGTGACCAGATGCATCTGATGGCCGACGATCTTGCGCAAGGCGCCGACTTCTTCCGCCGAGCAGACCAGGCCGTCGATGCCGAGCAGTTGCGCCTGCTGCGCGCGAGCCTCCACCAGATCGGAGACGCCGAGCCGATAACCGGCGGCATGCAAATCGCTATCGTCATAGGAGGTCAGCACGGTGACCGCGAGAATCTTCAGACCCGTTCCCGCGCGCGCCTCCGTCGCTGCCTTCATGGTCTGCGGATAGGCATGCACGGTGAGGAATGTCGCGCCGAGTTTGGCGATGTTCTCGACGCCGCGGGCTACGGTGTTGCCGATGTCATGCAGCTTGAGATCGATGAAGACCTTCTTACCCTGGTCGGAGAGCTTTCGCACCAGCGGCAGGCCGCCGGCATAAGTAAGCTGATAGCCGATCTTGTAGAAACTCACGCTGTCGCCGAGCCGCGCCACCATCGCTTCCGCCTGCTCCACGCCGGGCAGATCGAGTGCGACAATCAGCCGATCTTTGTGGGGGATGTCGGATGGCGTCATGGTCACCTCACATCATGCGTTGGGAAACTTCGATCAGTTGCGTCACCAGCGCCTTCAGCGCCTCGATATCGGCCTCTTTCTTCAATCTGTCCATATCGTCGTAAGCCTGATCTGCAAACGACAGTGCAAGTTGATTGGGCACGACCGTGGCGTGGCAGGCCGAGAGAATGAGGCGTAACGCCGCGAGCGCGCGGGTTCCGCCGAGCCGTCCCTGTGAAGCCGCCGCGATCGCAAACGGCTTTTCGCGAAATATCTGCCCGCGGCTTTCATGCGGATCCTGTACCCGCGTGATCCAGTCGATGGTGTTCTTCACCAGCGCCGGGATCGAGGAATTATATTCGGGTGTGACGATCACAACGCCATGATGGGCGCCCATCATGCGCTTCAGATTGACTGCATTCTTCGGCACGCCGGATTTGGCCTGCAGGTCGCCGTCATAGATCGGCAGCGGGTAGTCGCCGAGCGAGATCCGCGTCACGTCGACGCCGGCCTGCGCGAACTCATAGGCGGCCGCCATCGCCAGCTTCACATTATGCGAGCCAGAGCGCAGCGAACCGGGGATGACCAGAATTTTCGGAGCGGCCATGAATAGAGCTTGCGTTTGCGGACCAACCCGCCACGCAAGCGGGCAGCATCAGCGCTTGCGATACACCCAGACGCGGGCGGGCGGAAGGTTCATCCAGATCCGCTCGGAAGCTTCTGTGGAAACACCCGGCAGCGATTTCGGGATCGGCGGCACCACGGCGTAGGTGAATTGCACAAAGGGCGCGCCGGGCGCGAGCGAAGCGAAGGCGTCGCGGATCAGCTTGAGCCGCGTCATCATGGGCTTGGTGACAAGCGGCAGGCCGGAGACAACAGCGGTCGCCGGCGCACTGAGGACATTCCAGAGCGTGTCGCGCAGCGTATAGGCATCGCCCTGCACGACCTTGGCCTGCGGATAGCGGTCGCGCAGCAGCGCGCAGAAGCCGGGATTATATTCGACCAGCACCAGCCGCTTCTGGTCCACGCCACGCTCGATCAGGGCGTTGGTGATGGCGCCGGTGCCCGGCCCGAGTTCGACCACGGGACCTTCCGCATAGGGATCGACATAGTGCGCCATGGTGCGCGCCAGGAGGCGCCCCGAGGGCATGACGGCGCCCACATGAAGCGGCTTTTCAATCCATGACCGGAGAAAACGAACCTCGTCGTCAAGACGAGGCTTTTTCAACGCACGCACGGACGATTGCAAAGGCATTGTCGGTACCAGACGGGACCGCAGGGATTTTGCGGTGGATGTCAGAAAACGGTCATAAAGACGTACAGGGAGGGGGCGAGGCGGTCAAGCCAAACGGTATCGCGGCAGCGCATCGAGCCCATTCTGGAACAGCGGATAAGGCTTGACGTTTTCTCAGCTTTTCCGTGCCGCCGAAGACCGCGGGCGCTAGTTGCTCGCGCGGGTGCCGAAGAAATCCTTGACCTTGGCAAAGAAGCCGGCGGCCTCCGGCTGGGTTGCGCCAGAGGAGAGCTTCTCGAACTCGGCCAGCAATTCCTGCTGCTTCTTGGTGAGATTCTGCGGCGTCTCGACCACGACCTGGACATACATGTCGCCGGTCTGGCGCGAGCGCAGCACCGGCATGCCCTTGGATGCGATGCGGAAGCGGCGGGCGGTCTGGGTTCCTGCCGGCACTTTCACCTTGGTCTTGCCCTTGTCGATGGTCGGCACCTCGAACTCGCCGCCCAGCGCTGCAGTCACCATAGAGATCGGCACGCGGCAATGCAGGTCGGCGCCATCGCGCTGGAAGAACTGATGCGCCGACAGCGAGAGGAAAATGTAGAGGTCGCCCGCAGGACCGCCGCGAACACCCGCCTCGCCTTCGCCGGCGAGGCGAATGCGCGTGCCGTCTTCCACGCCCTGCGGAATGTTGACCGACAGCGTGCGTTCGCGCGTGACCCGGCCCGAGCCGGAGCAGGACGGACAGGCATCCTCGATCATCTGGCCGCGGCCCTGGCAGCCGGGGCAGGTGCGCTCCAGCGTAAAGAAGCCCTGGGCCTGCCGGATACGGCCCTGCCCGCCGCACATCGAGCAGGTCTTCGGCTTGGTGCCAGCCTTGGCACCGGTACCCGAGCAGGACTCGCAGGTGACGGAGACGGGAATCTCGATCTGCGCGGTCTTGCCCTGGAACGCCTCTTCCAGGCTGATTTCCATGTTGTAGCGCAGGTCGGCGCCGCGCTCGCGGCCGCCGCGGGCGCGCTGGTTCGCCATGCCGAACAGGTCTTCGAAGATATCGGAGAAGGACGAGGCGAAGCCGGCGCCGAAGCCGGGATGGCCGCCGCCCATGCCGCCACCCTGCTCGAAGGCCGCGTGGCCGAAGCGGTCATAGGCGGCGCGCTTATCGCCGTCTTTCAGGACCTCATAGGCCTCGTTGATTTCCTTGAACCTGACTTCGCTCTGGGCATCGCCGGGATTCTTGTCCGGATGCCACTTCATCGCAAGCTTGCGGAAGGCCGCCTTCAGCTTGGTGTCGTCAGCGGTGCGGTCGACTTCAAGGGTTTCGTAGTAGCAGCGCTTGGTGGTGGACATCCGTCAGACCCGCCCGAACTTTCGTCTTCATTCCGCGAGGGATGCAAGCAAAGATGATGCAGCCTGCGGCTTAATGAAAAATGACCCCCATCCATCGAGCTGCGATTGAGCGCTCTGTGGCATGGGGGTCATGGTCGCCGTCCGCTACTTAAGCAGACTTCTTGTTGTTCTTGTCGTCGTCGACCTCGGTGAACTCCGCGTCGACGACGTCATCCTTTGCAGCATCCTTGGCCGCGTCAGCCTCGGCCTGCTGCTTGTACATGGCCTCGCCCAGCTTCATCGAAGCCTGCGCCAGCGTGTTGGTCTTGGTCTTGATCGCCTCGGCGTCATCGCCCTTCAGCGCTTCCTTCAGGTCGCTGACGGCGTCCTCGATCGCACGGCGCTCGGGCTCGCCGATCTTCGAACCGTGCTCGGCAAGCGCCTTCTCCGTGGAATGCACCAGCGCGTCGGCGTGGTTCTTGGCGTCGACGGCCTCGCGGCGCTTCTTGTCCGCCTCGGCATTGGCTTCGGCGTCCTTGACCATCTTGTCGATGTCGGCTTCCGACAGGCCGCCCGAGGCCTGGATGCGGATCTGCTGCTCCTTGCCGGTCGCCTTGTCCTTGGCCGAGACGTTGACGATACCGTTGGCGTCGATGTCGAAGGTCACCTCGATCTGCGGCATGCCGCGCGGGGCCGGCGGAATGCCCATCAGGTCGAACTGGCCGAGCATCTTGTTGTCGGCCGCCATCTCACGCTCGCCCTGGAAGACGCGGATGGTCACCGCGTTCTGGTTATCCTCGGCGGTCGAGAACACCTGGCTCTTCTTGGTCG
>Ga0210406_10003599_pt1 | contig 16889 bp, 12 predicted proteins | sample IncBWC30MmetaG_FD_155454 | JGI IMG/M metagenome (GOLD analysis project Ga0210406, IMG submission 155454) | Forest soil microbial communities from Barre Woods Harvard Forest LTER site, Petersham, Massachusetts, United States - Inc-BW-C-30-M | ecosystem: Environmental > Terrestrial > Soil >... | reverse complement strand
GCTCGAGCAGTTGCGCGCGGCAACGGCGAGAGTGCGCGTCAGCGAAGCGGTCAGCGACTACATTGTTCGTCTTGTTCGGCAGACGCGGCAGCACGCGGCGGTATGGATTGGCGCAGGGCCGCGGGCGACACTCGCGCTGCTCCTAGCATCTCGGGCTGCCGCGGTGCTCGAGGGACGCGATTTCGTGCTGCCTGAGGATGTGAAAACGCTGGCCTCTCCTGTGCTGGAGCATCGCATGTTGCTGCGTCCGGAATCCGAGATGGAAGGCGTCGAACTTCGCGAAGTGATCAACGCGGTGCTGGAAATCGTCGAAGTGCCGCGCTGAGCAGTTTGCGCGGGCGGCTCACTGCACGGAAGCAAGCGAATTCATGAAGGTCACGAGACAAAAATTAGCCAGCGTCGGTGTGCCGGGCTTGGCGGCTAGAGTCGCGGAGGCCGAATCGACTGTCAAGGTGGCGCGCCGCCCCCTGCAATCGCGCGACAAATCTGCGCAGCGGATCGCGCTGCAGCCTGCGGGAACGCTGTTAAGCCCGACGGTCGTTCTCGCGTGGCTGCTTGGATCGTTGGGTGTCGCCGCATCCGTCGCGCCACGGCTGGGTCGCGGCTGGCTGTGGCTCGATCTGATCGTCGCAATCATCGCGCTGCTAGCTTGTTATGACGCGGTCACGCTATGGCAAGCGCGCAACCACTTCGTGCCGGTCCTGTTGCCACCGGAAAAGGAACTTCGTGGGCGCGAAGGGCAGAGCATCCAGATTCCACTTGCGCTTGCCGCCGTGGGCCGGCATCGAATCCCCAGGGAAGTGCGCGTCGCAATCATGCCAGCTAACCGAGAAAGCGAAACCGCCTTGCGCGCAAATAGCGACCCTCAACGACTGAGCCTTGGACGCCCGCGTCCGGCATATGGAGAGTCAGCATCAGCCCTCAGCTCGTCGATCCAACTGTGGCCATGGACGCCGGAGATCGGTTTGCTTCGACGCGGCCTCTGGCCTGGGCCGCGCGTTGGAATCGAGCGGCGCTCGCGTTTTGGAATTTGGCGCCTGCGCCAGTGGTTCGATTCGCCGGTACGATTGCGGATTGACGCGGACTTGCGGCCTGGACGACGGGAAATGCTGTGCAGTCCCATTTACCGCGCACTAGTGGCCTCGCGAGAAACGCCCTGGACCGGGCATGGGCGGGATTTTGAGCGCTTGCGCGAATATCAGCCGGGCGACAATTTTTCGGAAATCGCGTGGAAATCCACTGCCCGGCGCGGCGCTCCGGTTACTCGACTCTTCCAGTGGGAGCAGAAGCAGGAGGTGTATTTCGTGGTGGACCAGTCGCGGGCATCCGCGCAGGCTCTCGCCGCGCCTTCGGACTCGGAAACCGACGTCCCGCACGCACGCGCGCCGCGGCGGCTGCTGGATCTTGCCGTCGAGACGGCGCTGGTGGGCGCGACGGTCGCTCTGGAAGTGGGCGACGAATTTGGGCTTGTCACTTACGCGGAAGAACCAAAATCCTGGTTGCGCGCAGGGAGCGGGCAATTTCAATTTCATCAGTTCCGCGACCGGCTGCTGAGTCTCGAGCCCTTGCCGACAACCGCTGACTACGAAGCACTCTTCAGTAATATTCGTCTGCGCCTGCGGCGGCGGGCTTACCTGGTGTTGCTGGCGGACTTGGCGGAGCGGGCGGTTTCAGATTCGATGTGCCGGGGTATCGCTCTGTTGCGTTCCTCACACGTCGTTTTAATGACGAGCGTGCTGCCAGCGCACGCGCTCCCGGCATTTTCACCGGGTGCGGAGCCTCGCACCGATTCGGATGTGTACGCGGCGCTCGCAGGAGAAAAGGAGAATCAGCGGCTTGGGGCGCTCGCACGCCAACTGCGCCAATTGGGCACCGAGCTGCGGTTTGTCCCGCCAGAGAAATTTTTGCGAACGGCCGTAGAAGGTTATCTCAAGAGCAAACGGGAGCAGCGAGTGTGATTCTGGATCTCGAACGGTTTCGGGCGCAGGGACGGCCGCGCTGGAACAAACTCGAATCGCTGCTCGTCCTGCTGGAAAGCCGGCCGGATCGCCGGGTGAAACCTGACGAAGCCGAACTGCTGCAAGAGCTCTACGCGCAGACTGCTACGGATTTGAATCGCGTGACTCACGGAGCCTTGGCGCCTGAGCTACGTCAATATCTCGAGCGGCTGGTGGCGCGAGCTTACGCGGAGCTTTATTACGCTCGGCCGACGCGTTCCGAACTCTGGCAGCCGCGCCGATGGTTGCGCATTTTCACGGCATTTCCGGAAGCGTTCCGCCGGCAGTCACGTTATTTCGCGCTTGCTGTGCTGATCACGGTTTTGGGCGGCGCTTTTGGTGGATTGGCGGTGCGCTATGATCCCGCTTCTGTAGACGTGCTCCTCCCCGCCGACTATCTGCGAAATCCGAGCCTGCGCGTACACCACGAGGAGAAAGGTCAGGCCCGGCACTTGGATTCCGGACAGATGGAGGCGGCGTTCTCGGCGCAACTCATCACCCACAATATTGAGGTATCGCTGCTTGCGGCGGGGCTGGGCGTTACGTTCGGCATCGGGACGGCGCTACTGCTTTTTGAAAATGGCCTGCTGCTCGGCGCAGTGGCGGTTCGTTACACGCAACAGGGCTTCGGACTGTTTGTGACAGCGTGGCTGTTGCCGCACGGCGCATTCGAGATTCCGTCCATTTTGATCGCTGGGCAAGCCGGGTTCTACCTGGCGCGATTGCTGCTGCGCCGGCGGGAGGATCGCAACATGCGTCAGACGATCCGTGAATGGCTGTTGCTGATCGCGGGCCTGGCGATGATGCTGGTCTGGGCCGGGTTGGTGGAAGCGTTTTTTTCCCAGCATCACGCGCCGGTGCTGCCGTATGGGTTCAAAATCGCGGTTGGCGCGGCGGAGCTGGCGCTGGTCACGTTCTATCTGCTGCTGATTGGGCGAAAAGAGACCGGTAGCGAGGAGGGTGCGAGGGTTCCTGCAGAGAGTTAATGATAGGTTCTCAGCCAAATCGCTTGAGCACGAGTGCAGAGCTAACCGTGGCCACGCCAGAAGGCGTGCTCTTTCGCTTGCCGCTGGCCGGTCCGGCGCCGCGGCTTTACGCGATGCTGCTCGATACCGCTATCGTTTTGGCCGCCGTGAACGGACTGGGTTACCTGGTTTATTGGGCCTTCGCAAAAGTGCCGGGATTTGGAGTCATGACGATCACGATCGCGGAATTTGCGATCGGATTCGCGTATGGCGCATTGCTGGAGGGCTTTTGGAATGGACAGACGATAGGAAAGCGCCTATTCCATTTGCGCGTGATTGACCAGTCCGGATTTCCGTTACGGATCGAACAGGCATGGGTTCGCAATCTGATGCGCGTGATCGATGCGCTGCCCTTCGCGTATCTGATTGGGGGAATTTCGGTGCTGAGCAGCCCGATTATGCAACGGTTCGGCGACCGCGTGGCGGGGACGCTGGTGGTTCGCGAAACTCCGCTAGCCGCCTCAGCGGATGAAATCTGGAGCCATCAGAAGTACAACTCGTTCACCGAATATCCTTCAATCGCCATGCGTCTCCGCCGGGCGGCGACGCCGGAACTGGCGAGTCTCATCCAGGATGCGCTACGTCGCCGTAACGAACTGGCTCCCTACGCACGACGGGAGATCTATCGCGAGCTGGCGGCATATCTGCAGGGCGAGGTTGCTCCATTCCCCGACGAATTGATTGAGAGGCTAAGCGACGAGCAGTATTTGACTAATGCGGCCGGCATGCTGTTTGGGGATCAACGGTGAGCTTCTAGCTCGGTTTGAGGAACGAAACATTACTCCGCGCCAAGCGTCTGCACAGCCTCATGGGAATATTCACTACACACGGCATCCGGCGCGATTAAACCTTAGCGGGCAGTGGTACCGGTCTTGCGGACGGCTGGAGCGTCAATGGTTTGGTTGGTGGGCCCGCTAGGATTCGAACCTAGGACCAACGGATTATGAGTCCGATGCTCTAACCAGCTGAGCTACGGGCCCGCACCTTCGCAACATCGTACACTGAAATGGCTTAATGAACATGAGGCACCCCAAGGGGGAATCTGCTCCTCCGGCCCGGTGCTAGTTCTGGTGTCAGTTGGAGTCGCTGAAACGATCCCGGCCAGTCGCTTGACGGCGGCCAGGGTATGCTTCGGCGTGAGGTGGGAATAGCGCACCGTCATCTGAATGCTCTTGTGGCCCATCAGCTCTTGCACCGTACGGAGTCCACGCCCGCCATCACTAAGCGGCTGGCGACTTAGCAGTCACGGCGTGCGCGAGTGGAAATATGACCGCGTCAAATGGAGCAGGGATCTAAAAGCGAAGCTTGCTAGAGAACGGATACTCAGTTTTGACAAGAAACGTATCCGCGAGGCGATTTATCGGCCGTTTACTAAAATGAACTTGTACTGTGCCGACGGTGTTGTGGATATTACTGGTCCGACGGACGAATTCTTCCCTGAAGCAAAACGTCAAGCGGAGAACAAAGCGATTTGGATAAAGGTTGGTTCAGAAGTGCCAATGTTCGCCTTAGTTGTAAATCTCGTGCCCAATTTGTTGACACAAGGTGGTTCTCAATGCTTCCCTCTCTACACCTACTCGGAAAAAGACAGTGAGCGGCGGGACAATATAACCTCGAAGGCGCTCGCTCACTTCCAGACTTTTTACAACGATAGCGAGGTCACGCGAACTGATGTTTTCAACTGCGTCTATGCATTGTTACATTGCCCCGCTTACCGCTCGCGCTACAATGAAAACTTGAAACGCGAGCTCCCCCGAATTCCATTCATTGGTGTGATCGGGGATGCGGACGGAGATGCGCCCGCCAGTTTTTTCCCGCTCGCCACGTGCGAGGCGATGCGTGGTGGGGCCAAACCCATTCACAACCCTAGGGCCAGCGCGAACCTTTTCCGCGCTTTCGTTGATGCAGGCAAGAAGCTCGCCGACCTGCATGTAAATTACGAATCTGCCAAAGGGTTTCCAGTGAAGCGTCAGGAAAACAGAGAGGTCAAACTCGACTGGTGTGTGGAGGCAATGAAGTTAGTCAAGCATAAGGGGATGCTGCTCTACAACGATTTCCTGACGTTGAGCGGTATCCCTTTCGAGGCCTATGACTATCGCCTCGGGAACCGTAGCGCACTGGAATGGGTGATTGACCAATACCGGGTCACCCGCGACGAAAACGGCAACATCGTCAAGGACCCGAACCGTCGAGATGACGAGCAATACATTGTACGGTTAGTTGGGAGGGTCATCAGAGTCAGCATCGAGACCATGAAGATCGTCAACAGCTTGCCGGTCTTTGAAACCGCGCAGACTGCAGACGATGAATAGACGAACTCCATTTACGGATACCCGATTGGGCTGCTCGCTCAAACGCTTCCCCGTTTTTTGACTATCGTTCAATTAACCAATTGATTGCATCCGGCAATCGCTTATTCTCTGATCTCTCGTCGAGAGGAAATGCGCGTTAAGACCTTCCGATGGTTTTCGAGATTGGTCCACCACGCTATGTTTAGAAGGGTGGATGTCGAGGGCTATATTCAATCACTAAACGATTAGCGCGGACATATGCGTGATTTGAATGTCGTCGATTTCCGCGCTGACTATTTTCCCGTTCTCCACGCGGCCCGAGACTGCCAGCGTAAAATTGCACTTACGGTTTTCGGGAACAAAAGATTCAGTACTCGTGACTCCGGAAGTATCTATGAAGTTATTTATAAGGCGCGACGGTTCCTTTAGGAACAGCGAATAGTTAATGCCTTCTTCGAGCGACGGTTGGACGGCCTGATATGTGAGCAAATTGCTTTTACCCGCGAGATTCATTGTGAAAACGTTGGGCGTTATGCGTAAAGTGCCAGTACCCCCGTAGGTGGCTTCCACATAGGATGAGCTTGGGGCAACCCGATACTCCGTAGCCTTGGTCAATTCAAGCGAGTCAATTTCGGCATGCTCGACTGTTCCATAAGCCGCCCCTTTAACCAGAAGCATGCCGGTTGCCACGCGCCGGAGGTCGGCGATACGCAAGAACTCAGATAGCCAGGCTTCCGTAACAGGATGCTCTGTTAGGGCATGTGCCCGAAGAAAGCCGCCAATATCTGGATGGAACGATACAGATAAACCCGCATCCGCAAGTTCCGCAGCGAGGTTAAGATGCAGCGCTTGCTCGTCTTTCGAGATTCGGAATCCGAGGTCCCTCGTGACGAACCCAATTCCCGAGCCTTTCTCGGACGCATATCGTTTCACCTGAAGCCACACAATGACATCCCTTAGTTCCTCTCCCTTGGCTGACGCTGGTCTACGCCTTTCAATACCGCGTCGGACGACCTCATCAAAGTCGATCTCCCCTAACCGCGGGAACAGTGACTCCGGCACGTCGCGACTCGGGTGTTGCATTCGGGAGCGCAACGAGTTGACCGCCCCACTAACATCCACTAGAGGAAGACTGGAATACGAGCCCCCACTTAGTTTCCTAACGTGCTCCCAAGCGCTCCTAGCCTCCGCGAGATATTCAGAAAGTTTCTCTTGAAATCGCGTTTCGACCTCATCGCGGACGGTCGTTGGAATGACCATTCGGGAATTTGTCCGTCTCAGATATGAAAAGAGTTCGCCGAATTGAGCACGCACGAAAGCCGGGTCTTCCAGGATGACGTTGCTATCTAGAATAACGTCCATTGGTGCGCTCAGTGACCTCTGGGCGCTAGTGTAGAGGGGAAAACAACCCAATCAACGTATTTTTCCGCTGACAAAGTGTTACGCTTCTTACCTGGCCAAAAACACGCGGAAATCGATGCATTCGGTCAGATTCGCGCCTCAGTGCCTGAGCCCTGAATCGCGCTGTCGCATTTTGAGATAGGTGGTGATAAGAAGATTTCTCGACAGCTATCCAGGCGAGCTGCCGTCCCATGGGCAAAACCTAGTTTCCGGTTACGCGACTAACCAGGCGAGTGGAGTCTGTTGGGAAAAATACAAAATGCGCCACAGAGGATACCCTTGCTGCACTCGCCTTCCATCCCGCCTATTCCTTGAAAACCACCGGAGGTCCGCTTACCCGATGGACCAGGAGGGCAACGTCAACTTCGACGCGGTCGGCTATCTTGATGAATGGAATCCCGCTGTTCATGCCAAATTCCTTGCGGTCAAAAGCCATGGTGCCCTTGATGTGGCCGTTGCCTGTTCCCTTTTCCTTGGGGTCAAGTGTCAGGGTCAGCGTTTCGTCCTTAGATACACCCCGAATTGTGAACTTGCCCTGCACATCGAAGGTAGTCGGACTGGTCTGCACAACTTTGGTGGAATGAAACGTGATGTACGGGTCGTCTTTGGCATTGAAGAAGTCTTTGCTTTTCAATTTGTCGTCCTTCATGCCGCTTCCCGTGTCAACGGAGTCTGCATAAATTTTGATGTCGATTACGCCTGACTCGGCGGCGGGGGACGCAAAGGTGAACGTGGCGTCCCACTTTTTGAACTTTCCGTCGATGGCGACCGAGGCCTTTACGAAGAATTTGACGTCGCTTTCTTCCGGCGTGACCTTAAAGACGGGAACCTGGTCCTGGGCGAGGCTTACTGACGGAAGCATAGTGGAAACCAATAGGCATAACACCGCCAATCGCATGGAGTTCCTCCTAAACAAAAAGGACAACGCTTCACCCCGATGCTATCACCCGATGTTGGCGACTGCAATTTGTCACCATCTATCTCGTCTTGAGTTAGGTGGTGGGAAGAGGATTTCTCAACAGTCATCCGACGGGAACAAACTAGCCCACTACCCCTCCTGCCAGTCGGCCTATCCTAGCGAAATGCGTTCTGATATTGTGGCGCTGATGGATCCAGGACAAAGCGAGCCGGTCCGCGTATCGCGAGGAGTACGGAATCTTCTCGCCGTGGTTGGTGTGTTGTTGCTGGTGCCATCGTTAGCGGTGGTGGCGTGGGCGATCTGGAATCACGCTGAGCCCCGAGGGCTGATCACCATTTTTCCGGGCGGGCTCTTGCTGGGATTGATTCTGATCGTGTTCGCGATCCGCGCGGGAAAATAATCTACAATCCAACCTTTCCGGCGTTTCCTCGAGTCGCAAACTTCGCGACGTTGGATAGCGACACCGGCGAGCCGGAAGCGAAGACCCTCGAACATCAGGGCGAGACCGTCTCGGAAGTTAGCTTTCCAAATAGGGTGTGGAGAACAGGGATTCCCACCACCCATCTCGTTTTGAGATAGCTAGTGATAAGAGGATTTACCAACACCTATCGGCGAGCGACGGACGTTGACTCTTACTGGGTGGTGCTAGCAGGCCGCGCGGTACCTGCCTCCAGTGATGGGACATTGATTTGGTTCCCAACGGGCATCAGGATTGACAATCCGAGTGCGGCTACGTAGGCTCGGCCCAGCGGAACTTCCCTCATGATTGGCCAGACCCTCTCGCACTACTTGATTACGTCCGAGCTAGGCCGCGGCGGAATGGGCGTCGTGTATCGCGCTCACGATCAGCTACTGAATCGAGACGTTGCCCTGAAGCTTATGCGCGAAGACGTGATCAACCAGTCGGAGCGACGCGCGCGCATTCTCGCCGAGGCTCGCGCGGCATCCGCACTGAATCATCCCGGAATAACAACGATCTACGATGTCGGCGAAACGGTCGACCATCTTTTTATCGTGATGGAGTTGGTGCTAGGCCAAACGCTTCGAGATCGCCTGTCCTCAAACGGCTCGATAGAACCCCTCGCGCTTACGCAGCTCGGGGCGCAAATAGCCGAAGCGCTTCATACGGCACATTCTCATGGCGTCGTTCACGGTGACATCAAGCCCGAAAACATCGTCGTGCAAGCTGGCGGAGCTCCGAAGCTGTTCGACTTTGGAATTGCCCGCCAGGTCGGGGCCGAGACTGCGACTCTCACCCGGTCCGTGCACGATCTTGGTGAAACTCCACGTGCAGCGATCGCCGGCACGGTAGCGTACATGCCGCCGGAAATCCTTAGAGGTGAGTCGGGCGACATGCGGTCGGATCTGTATTCCTTAGGCGTGGTTTTGTTCGAGATTTCAGCGGCGCAGCGCCCGTTTGTCGGACCAACGATTACAGCGCTGGTGTCACAGATCCTTCACGAGCCTGCGCCTCGGCTAGACGGTGCACAGAATATCGTGCCGCAAGAGCTTGCCCGAATCGTCCAAAAGCTTCTCGAAAAAGATCCCGGCTCGCGCTACCAATCGGCGCGTGAATTGCAGGTGGACCTGACGAATCTTCAGCGTGATCTTGAGTTGGGCGCTTTGCTACCCTCCGCGGTACTCGGAAAGCGCTCGGTTGCCGTGCTGCCGTTCAAGCTTCTGACGCCGAATCCGGAAGACGAATACCTGGGCGTGGCGCTCGCTGACGCCATCATTAATCACTTGGGCGGCAGCGGCGAAGTTCTGGTACGACCGATCAACACGGTGCGGCGCTATGCCAAGCAGGTGGTGGACCCGCTGTTGGCAGCGCGCGAGATGAATGTTCACATCGTTGTCGATGGCAGCATTCAGAAGTCCGGCTCACGGTTGCGCGTCCATGTGCAAGCCTGGAACGCTGCGGATGGAACAACGCTACTTACGGGCAAGTACGATTCGGAGATGGCGGCTTTGTTCGAATTGCAGGATAAGGTTGCAGAAGCGCTCGCTCGCGCCCTTGATCTTAAAACATCCGGCTCACCTGAATCGTCAGTTGAGCCTCCGACGAAAAACCCGAGGGCCTACGAATTATACCTACGTGCGATCGAGCGCTTGTCTCGAGTCAACAAATGGGATGCGCGCACTGCCATCGAAATGCTCGAGGACGCGACTAGGCTTGATCCCCGTTTTGGTGATGCCTGGGCGCGACTGGCGGAAGCCTGCGTTTTCATGGCGGGAACGTTTGACCCCACACCGAAGTGGTACAAGAAAGGTGAAGTTGCGATGCGGCGGGCGCTGGCATTGGATCCAACCAATGCACAGGCCCATTGCGCGCACGGCCGAGTTCTCTGGACGCCGCTCAAAGGATACAAGAACCGCCAGGCATTGCTGGCTCTTCGCGAATCTCTGCGGCGGAGTCCCGGCTATCATCCTGCGCTCGTTTGGCGGTGCTTGATATTTCTGCACGTCGGCATGCTGGATGAAGCGATCGACGGCTTACATAAGGCGCTTGCCACGCAGCCTGATGACGGTTTCGCGCTTACGTTTCTCGGTCAGGCCAGAATGTTGCAAGGCGATTACGGCGAAGCGGAGAGTTACTTCAAGCGCGCGTTATCACTGGACCCAGCGAGCTTGTGGGCCAACCTCTTCTCTCCCATGGTGCCTCTGTACGGAGCGAATCCCGAGGCTGCAGTCGAACTCCTAACGAGCGCTCAGCATTTCTTCCCGGGCGACGCGTTGCTGACGAGTTGGGAAGGCCTGCTCTGGGCAAAGAGGGGTGAGCCACGCAAAGCTGAGCAAGCGATCCGCAAAGCCATGAAGGTAGGCAAGTCCGTTTTGCACACGCATCATATGTGGCACACGGCGGCGGCAACCTACGCGATCCTCGAAAAGCCGGAGCTTGCGGTTCCGCTCCTCACGCGCGCAGCGAAAAGTGGCCTGCCCAACTACCCAGTCTTCCGGGACGATCAGCATTTTCAATCCATGCAGAGATACGGACCATACCTACGGCTGCTCGCTAAAGTAAAGAAGGAAACCGACGGCTATCGACGAGAATTTGGAAGCTCGTGAGCTACAGTCGTTTATTAGCAATGGCAGTGACGTGCGCGCTCTTTCCGAAACGAAGTCCCCAGATAACTGTCGAGAACAGGGATTATCACTACCTATCTCAGAGTGAGATTGCTAGTGATAAGAGGATTTATCAACATCTATCGCATCGGAACGCCAAGCCGAGAAACAGTGGACAGAAATATCACTAGCCTGGGAGCTCCCCACAGTCAGATTCGCTCGCCCAGACGACGTTGAAGAATATCTGGCCATGCTCGACAATATCCGAGCAGTTGAACGACTTGAGGTATGCGAGGGTCTCTGCGGCAGCACGACTAACGTACGAACTCCACACCTCCTTTGCGCCCTTATGGCTAACCGCATTGCCGTGCACCTCGCGCATTCCCGACAGTCCAATCGGTAGGCTTTGAATTGCTCCGTCTTGTAGGAGCCAAAGCTCGGTTCCGAGTACCGCATATCCGTTAGAGCCGAACCACTCAACCGCGGCCGCGGCGATTGCAGGCGGCCATGCTGCCTCGTTATCCGTCGTGTAAGCCGCAACTGCAAGTTCGGAGGGAAAGCCAGGAGGGAAAGACTCGAAAGGCGATGCTTTCTCCACGGTGTCCCACTCTACGCTGAGGATAAGCGAAATTCCAGAGGCTGGGCGGCAGCAATTGCCAAAAAACTGGTGTACTCGGGATAACTGTCGAGAACAGGGATTATCACCAGCAATCAGCGAGTGAATATCCACAGCAGTCCGCTACAATGGCCGGGACAATGGATGCTCCCCAATTCAATTTCCAATCGTTCCGTAGCGCGACGAACCTGGTAATCCTTGTCTGGCTGGCCAATTTAACCCTCATTGTGTGGGGCTCTCGATATTCGGAGGCGTCGATTTCTTCGAACCCTCGGTATGTAGAGTGGTGTCGGTTGGCTCACTCACCGCTCTTCATTCTCTTAGACTTTGCTTTCGTTGGTTTTGGCGTTTGGATTACAACGCGATACCGTCACAAATATTATGGGCTTTGCGTCGCCTTTTATTGCATGCTTCTCGGTAATCTTGCGGGCATGATAGATACTTGGGTTTCTTGCCGATTTTTCTTCGACAGAGTACTTCGCTAGCAGGATTTTCTCATCTCGCCCGAATTAGGTGTTGATAACAGGGATTATCACTAGCTATCTCAATCTGAGATAGATGGTGGGAAGAGGATTTCCCAACATCTATCCGGCACCCGCAGTCGCTCTTGTCTTACTTGATGGCTCGACTCGCCGCGTTAACCGCATTTTAATCGGGCGTTCGGTCTTGCTGAGAGTACATTCCACAATCGGAGGGCAGCGAGTCATTGGGACTTGGATAATCCTGATAAGTTCTGATAAGGATTTGGCAATGTCTTCTGACGAGAAAGCTATTTCGATTCAAGCACCTCACGGTGGTTGAGCTTCTGCGTTGGTCGATTATCGTGTGGATACAGCTTCGTGATGGTAGCCAATTGTTCGTTTGAGAGGTTCGAAGTGGACTTCAGAATGTACCAAGTGACTCCCTCTGTGCAGGGCGGAGTGGTGAGCGAGCCGCCGTAAGTGTAGTAACTGTGTTGTCTGGGCATGAGTTCTTCTACATTTACAGAGATCGTAGAACTCTCGACGGTTTTGTCCAGCTCTGGAGGAACATTCTTCCAAAGAGTTTCCAGAAGCGGATTGAGGGCGCCAACCTTGAAGAGAATGGCTACAACGGCGAGGTGGCCGTCTGAGTCGGAATGGACAAGGTGCGCGACCAGGTCGAAGCCTTTCCCGCTGACGTGTTCCTCGCTGGGGTGGTGGAAATGAAATTGTTTGAGGGTATAGGTCTTGTCGCCGACTGTAAGAGTGCTGCCCGGCGCATAGTTAATCATGATCGTGTGGCCGTTGTTGACGATGCTGAGAGGGACGGCTTCATACGCGAACTTTAACTCAGGAAGGTCGGCGAGTTTGGGGTTGCTGATGTCGATGGGCGACTGGTTATGGCCTATCTTGCACGTGGCGAACGCGGGATCGAGCGAACCCCAATGTTTCGGACCCCCCTCGCCTTCGTAGCTCCAATGCGGAGCGTGCGATTTTTGGGCGCGAGAGATCGCAGGAGCAACCAAAATGAACAGGGCTACGACAAGACCCCATGTCTTCCTTGTAGTTGAACTAAGAATCATTGGAAGCCCTCGTAATGACAACGCCCGAGCGGATGGACTTGAGAAAACTAATCCCGTGTTTTCAACTTTGGGTAACTCGCTGCACCCAAGAATTTCTTCTTTGGCCTCATGCCTCCCGTCCTCTCTAATCAGCGGCGCTCGCTGCTTTAGTGAACGCAGCCTCCCTGCCATCTTCCAAGGCCCTCTTGGGATCTAGGAAGCCGTAAAGCTCGATGGTCTTGGCCACCAGTCCGGTCCAGCCTGTCTGGTGGCTGGCGCCAAGCCCGGCACCGTTGTCGCCATGGAAGTATTCATAGAAAAGGACGTGGTCGCGCCAGAAGGGATCGCTCTGGAACTTCTCAGTGCGCCCATAGACTGGTCGCCGGCCATTCTCGTCCCGCGTGAATATCCGGCTAAGCCGATCTGCTATCTCCCTGCTCACCTCGAAAAGGTTCATGAGCTTTCCGGACCCTGTGGGGCATTCGATTTTGAAGTTGTCGCCATAGTACAAATAGAAGTTCAGCAGAGCCCGGATAATGAGCGCGTTCACCGGCATCCACACGGGTCCCCGCCAGTTGGAGTTGCCGCCGAACATGCCAGTGTTGGACTCTGCCGGTAGGTAGTCAACGCGGTACTCCTGGCCACGGGTATGGAGGATGTACGGGTGCTTCTCGTGGAATTTGGAAAGCGAGCGGATGCCATACGGGCTAAGGAACTCGTTTTCGTCGAGCATCTTAATCAGGATCCGGCGCAGCCGCTCCGGAGTGACTAGAGCCATGATCCCGCGCTCCGCCACACCAAAGTGTCCCGTGCCCGTAGGATGGATGGTCTTCCCGAGTTCGGGCATCCGGCGCAAGCGTTCGTTGATGTGCGCCATTACCCTCGGAATGCGCTCACGAGCACTAACCTCGGTGATGGTTGTCGCACAGAGAGGAAGGAGTCCAACCATGGAGCGCACCTTGAGCCGCGTCGCGCTACCGTCCGGAAGCCGTAGCAGGTCGTAATAGAATCCGTCCTCCTCATCCCACATCCCATCCGATCCTGGTTTGTTCATGGCGGCAGCAATGTAGTAGAAGTGCTCGACGAACTTTATGATCATGTCCTCGTAGGTGGGGTCGTAGAAGGAGAGCTCAAGGGCAAGTTCAAGCATGTTCTGACTGAATAGGGCCATCCACGCCGTGCCGTCCGCTTGTTCCAAGTGGCCGCCGGTGGGAAGCGGCGCGCTGCGGTCGAACACGCCAATGTTGTCGAGACCGAGAAAGCCGCCCTCGAAAACGTTCTTGCCGAAGCGGTCTTTGCGGTTCAGCCACCAAGTGTAGTTCAGCAAGAGCTTCCGGAATGTCGTCCTAAGGAACTCAACATCCGTCTTGCCGTGCAGGGCCTGCTCGGTGCGGTGCAGAAAGAGCGTTGCCCAAGCGTGAACTGGCGGGTTCACGTCGCTGAAGTTCCACTCATAGGCAGGCATCTGGCCATTCGGGTGCAGGTAAAGGGCTTGGAGCATCAACTCCATCTGCTCCTTGGCGAAGTCGGGGTCCACGATTGAGAGCGGGAGCGTGTGGAAGGCCAGGTCCCAGGCCGCATACCATGGGTATTCCCATTTGTCAGGCATGGAGATGATGTCCTGGTTCAGCATGTGGAACCATTCCGAGTTCCGAGAATTTCGATAGCCGGCATGGAGTGGGTTGGAGTGGTGCTCGTCGAGCCAGTTATCACCGTCAAAGAAGAAGAACTGCTTGCTCCAAAGCATGCCGGCGAGAGCTTGGCGCATCACCTTCGCTGCGTCGGGGGATATCGAAGGTGGGGTCACCGAGCGGTAGAAGTCATCAGCCTCCTGGAGCCTGAGCGTCAGGATCTTTTCAAACTCCGTGCTGAAGAAGGATGCGGTGGTTCTGCTTTTTCCGCTCTTGGCCGCCTCGGCTTGGCGAGTGAGACGCAGCCGCACGGTTGACGACTGGCCAGGAGCCACCAACAACCGATAGTGTGCCGCAACCTTGGTGCCTTGCTTTGCAGGGTTCACCACCTCCTTTTTACCCAATACGATGCAGTCGTTGATGCCGTCCTTGACGTAGGGGCTCTCGTTCTCTTGTCCAGGGAAAAGCCGCTCGTGGTTTGTTTCGTTCTCGGTGAAGAGCAACGGAACGTCGCCTTCGCAGGAAAAAATGAATTCACCCAGCAGCGGATGCGTCGCCGCAACCGCACTCGTGCCCGTGGCTGCCTCGATCTGCCTGAGGTTTGGTTTCTTAGCGGTCCTATTTGATTCGGCAATCCAGACTGCCCAGTCGTTACGGAACCAGAGCGTCGGCAAGAGATGAAGTTCTGCCGCCTCCGGTCCGCGGTTGGCTGCAGTGATTCGGACCAGGATATCTTCTGGGCCGTCCTTCGCATATTCCACGAAAACGTCGAAATACTGGTCGTCCTTGAAGACACCGGTATCGAGCAATTCATACTCAAACTCGTTCCGAGAACGCCGACGGTTCGTCTCCACCAAATCGGCGTAAGGGAAGGGCGCCTGCGGGTACTTGTACAGATACTTCATGTAGGAGTGCGTCGGCGTGCTGTCGAGGTAGAAATAGCACTCCTTCACATCCTCGCCGCGGTTGCCCTCGCTGTTCGTCAATCCGAAGAGCCGTTCCTTGAGAATCGGGTCCTTGCCGTTCCACAGGGCCAGCGCAAAGCAGAGGTGCTGTTTGTCATCGGAAATGCCGGCGATGCCATCTTCGCCCCAGCGGTAAGCACGTGAGCGGGCATGATCATGGGTGAAAAAATTCCAGGCGTCACCTCCCTCGCTATAGTCCTCGCGGACCGTGCCCCACTGACGCTCGCTGAGATATGGCCCCCACTGCTTCCAAGGCACACCCTCTTCACGAGCACTTTTCAATCGCTTCTGTTCTGCAACCTCAACGTTGGAAGAAGGAGCACCTTTCTGAACTTTAGAGTCAATGGCTCTTTCTTCTGAACACATGACGTTAGCTCCTTTCATGCCTCTGCCCGATGGTTGGCCGGTGGATGCGAGGTGCAGGTGGCAGAAACGGTGACAGTCTTTTTAGGCCGATTTCTTGCTCGAAAACGATTCGGGCTTAGATTTGGCTCGGCGCACTGCCTCAATGAGCTTCGCGTTGCGTTCCTCGGAAGGCAGACCGGTGAGCGCTTCTCTGTCTTTATCGCAAAGCCCGACCCGCGTAATGATTACTTCGTCATGGGGCAGGTGCAAATCGTACACTTGCGCTGTCCGTTCGCCGCAAATCACACAGTTCATTTCCATTGCCTCCACGCGTTCCAGTTCCATTGTGTTCTCCTTTGAGAGAGTTACTTCCCTGCCTTGCGTCGAGCGCGATCCGAAGACAGAATCGATTCCGATTCTTTCGGCGTGAGCGTCTCCATAGGTGACATTAGGTGGTAAGGGTTAGAGGCTACGTTCAAACGCTTATCGGACAGGTGAAATCAGCCCGAAAACGACTTGTCCGGTAGCGCGATGCAATGCCGGACTTTACCGGCGAGAAATGCTGCCGCTGCGATTTGTGAAGTCCGTCTCAACGACTAGTAAACGAGCCTGTTTTGACATTGAAATCTTCATTCCGACCCAGTCTCAGCAATGGAATTCGCTCTAACGGCTTTAGGCTTTTACTCCATCCGACACAACTAGGGAAATCCCTAGTTGTCCGCGATTTGGGAATCAGCTACGTGAGAGACTTGGAGTTTTCGTTTGAGTCGTCCGGGACGCGTTATGGCGTCTGTGGGGCTGAACGACCTCAGAACGTTGCCGCCAAACTCGGAGAAGGAAGGATCCCGATGAAAGTCAAGATGATCGCCTCGATTCTGGCCATGACGATGCTCTCAGCAGGTCTATGCATCGCCGCAGATGACAACGAGAAAAAAAGAGTCAAAACCCGCAAGATGGCTGCCGAGGAATTGAAGGATTTGTACAAGTTGGACCCCCCTTCCAAAGCAGCTATCCATAAGGCGGCGGGGTACGCCGTTTTCGACAACATGGGAGTGAACGTACTGCTATTGAGCACGGCACGCGGTTCAGGACTGGCCGTCAACAACAAGACCAA
>Ga0210406_10003598_pt1 | contig 16892 bp, 14 predicted proteins | sample IncBWC30MmetaG_FD_155454 | JGI IMG/M metagenome (GOLD analysis project Ga0210406, IMG submission 155454) | Forest soil microbial communities from Barre Woods Harvard Forest LTER site, Petersham, Massachusetts, United States - Inc-BW-C-30-M | ecosystem: Environmental > Terrestrial > Soil >... | reverse complement strand
CACGCTGCCAAACACACCCTCCGAACGAACTTGGACGGCGGGTTTTGCATCTGTCACGTCGGAAATCACCCTATTCACGACTGTCGCCAGCAGCACCGGCTCGTTCGCGATGTCCAGCGGGCGCGCATACTTCAAGAATTCAGTCACGACGTGGGTGATGCTGCGCGTTTGCTCGAGGATGCGGTTGGCATAATCGGATGCCTCTCCCCCTAATTCTTCCGCGCGGATCATCTGGGCGTACCCGGAAATTGTCGCGAGGGCGTTCTTGAACTCATGGGCGATGCCGGCGGAAAGCTCGCCGAGGGCGGCGAGATTGTCTTTCAGCTGCATTTGCTGCTGGAGGGCGGCGAGTTCGGTCAAGTCGCTCAGGAGGCAGATCGCACCGGTGATTTTCTCGTTGCCTCTGCGAATCGGAGAGATGGTGACTCCGAGGTGGCGGCGCTCGCCGGCAGGAGTCACGTGCTCTACTTGTTCGCGGCGGAAAATTTTGCCTTCGGACAGACACTCGGCCACCAATCGCGTGAGTTCGGAAGCGTCACCGAGGGCTTCGCTGTAGCGCCGAAAGCCTAATACGCGCATGCCTAGCACTTGCTCGGCTGCCGGATTCGCGCTGGAGATTATTCCGGTGGCATTTACGACCAGGAGGCCGGCGGGCATGTTGCGCGTCACTTCTTCGCTGAGGCGCTCGCTGTGCGCGGCGCGTTCCTTTTCGATGCGATGCAAGCGCTCCAACTCTTTTTCCTGATCGCGCAATTTTTGGATGACGCCTTGCATCGAAGCGGCCATGAAGGCCGAGGGATTTTGCGTGCCCGGTGTTCGCGGGGCTTCTTCTTTGTGCGCGTTTCGCGCATTCCGAAAATAGCGTCGCGTCATGAAGAGCACTACGATGGCTACGGCAAGGAGTCCAACAGCCGAGCCGACACCAAAGGCCCACCAACCCGGAGGCTTCGTTGTTTGCACGGCCGCGAGGATTGTGAGCGGAGTCATGTCACCTAAATAGCCGCGACCATTGCAGCATCATCGTTGGGCCGAAATACACTACGAGCAGTGCAGCGATACCGAGAAACGTTCCGAGCGGAAGTTGATATAGGCTGGCGAGCGCCCAACGCAAGGCGTTTACGCTGCCGAGACCGCGGCGGCTGGCGCGCTCGGCCAATTTGCGGTGCCGGCCCGCGATGTAGAGAATCACGATAATAGTGATACCCACGACCGTTCCCAGCAACGTCCCTAACAGAATGGTGAGGAAAGCCCCCCGCATGCCCAGGAATGCGCCGACCATAGCCATCATTTTGACGTCACCCATGCCCATCCCTTCGCGCCCGCGAACGCGCTTATAGGTTGCCGCCACGGCCCACAGCAGAAAGCTGCCGAACGCCGCACCAAGAAGAGCGTCGAGCAGTCCCTGAACCGGTCGCGAAGGCGTTCGATGGAACAGGACGGCGCAAAGGTAAGCGGCGGAGCCATCATCGGGAGGCACGAGCGCTGAGAAGAACAGGCCGGCTACGAAACCCGGCCAGTTCACGACGTCCGGAAGCAGGCGCACGCGCAGGTCGGTGATGGTCAATACAATGATTAAGGACGTGAAGAACAGCCATTTGACGGCGGTCTGCGTGAGTCCGAATTCCAAGGAGCATGCGACGAAGAGCAGGCCGGTCGCGAGTTCAACCAGGGGATATATGGGCGAAACAGGCAGGCTACAGCTACGGCATTTGCCTCTTAGCCAAATCCAGCCGAAGACCGGGACATTGTCGTACCAGCGTATCGGCGTTTCGCATCGCGGGCAACGGGAGCCCGGCGCGACGATGGAAAGACCTTCCGGAATGCGCAGGATGCAGACATTCAGGAAGCTGCCGATTACCAATCCAAGCACAAAAATGAAAGCGATGACCAAGGTGTGGGCCGCTCAGAGCCTCTGTATGCAATGTGCCACACCCCTTCTGCGCGCTCAACGCAACCGCTTGCTCTCAGTGTCCGATGCCTAACACTTCCCGTCCCATGATGTGCGTTTAGTCCGCAATCCTGGTCTGAGTCCTTCATAAGTGTCTTCTGCACAATACTTTCCGGTTCTGGTTTTATCTTCCGGCATCGAAATGTAAAATGTACATGTGAGCTCAACCAACTGGTTTGCACGCCGCATCCTCCGTTACGAGCAGCGTCGATGGAAAACGGATGATAACCGCTTGGTGCGCCCGTTTGCGTGGGGGCTGGAGCACATCGGCGGCCCTGCCGAGCATCCAGATCCTGGTGAATTCGTGCGCTCGTATGCGCAGGGCGTTCTCGAGAACAGCGCAGAGTGGTACAGCACTACCGCGGCGACGGACTACCGGCTTGATCACGAAAACGTTCTGACCTTTACCAGCTCAATCAAGTCGCCCTGGCTGGAGAACAATACGGTTCACGCGCAATTCTTTCCCGCGCGGACGCGAGGCTCGGCGGTTTTAATTTTGCCCAACTGGAATGCCAAGTGGCACGGGCAACGGGGGTTGGGTGAATGGTTGCAGCGAATTGGAATCAGCGCGCTGAAGATGAGCTTGCCGTATCACGACCGGCGCATGGCGCGTGGGCATGAACGCGCGGACCAACTCGTCGGACCGAACATAGGACTTACGTTGCAGGCCAACCGCCAGGCCGTGCAAGATGCGCGGCGATGCCTGCGATGGCTGGAGCAGCAAGGATTTTCGCGGCTGGGCATTCTCGGGACCAGCATCGGCTCGTCTGTCGGCTATATCACTCTGGTGCACGATTCCGCAGTGCGGGCTGGAGGTTTTTTCCACGTATCAACGTATTTTGCCGACGTTGTCAGCCAAGGAATGACGACCGAGCATGTTTGGGAGAGTCTGCGGGAACACGTCACGGTGGACGAGTTGCGCGAATATTGGGCGCCGGTCAGCCCTATGCCCTACGTCGAGCGGGGAATGGGCGCGGGCAAGAAAGCTTTCATGGTGTATGGCAAGTACGATCCTACGTTCTTGCCGGCTTTGACGGAGCAGATGCTTGAGGCGTTGCGTCGATATACCCCGCATCCGAGGACGCTGGCGCTGCACTGCGGGCATTATTCGCTGGAGCTACCCCCATTCAGCCACATCGCTGGGTATCGAATGCTTTCTTTTCTGCGTCAGGCTCTTGCCCAAGCTAAGCTTGCAGGGTCGGAGGTAGAAAGGTAGACTTATGTCTACCGAGGTAGTCGCATGCTAAATATCAAAGACCCCGAGGCACACAAACTCGCTCATGCCCTGGCCAAAGAAACCGGCGAAACTCTAACCGCTGCGGTTACTCAAGCGATCCGCGAGCGCCTCGAGACTGTACGCCGCCGCCGCAAGCGCGATAAGACGCTTGCCGCCCTGCTTGAAATAGGAAAGCGCGGGAGCGAAATCTTTACGGGTGAGCCGGTTGACCATGCCGACATGCTCTACGATGAAAATGGTTTGCCGAAATGATAGTGGACACCTCAGCAGCCCTGGCCGTCGTGCTCGGTGAACCCGGCTTTGAAGTCTTTGCCGGCGCTATCTCTACGTCCGAGACTCGACGTATTTCTGCGGCGTCCTTTCTCGAGGCTTCGATCGTCGCTGAGACTCGCGGAGGGGATAGCGGTCTACGTCAATTTGATTCTTTTATCCGCGAATCGGGGCTAGCCGTCGAGCCGGTAACACACGAGCACGCGCTCATCGCCCGTGAGGGCTTCTCCAAGTACGGCAAAGGTCGCCACCCCGCGGGCTTGAACTTCGGGGACTGTTTCGCTTATGCCCTTGCCAAATCTACTGGCGAGCCACTCCTCTTTAAAGGCGAAGATTTCCGGCAAACAGATGTTCTCCCTGCCTTCTAGAATGATCAAGGGTGTTCTTGAAAATATGCAGATCCAAAACCTCCGAGAGGAAGAGGTTAAATCAGTAGTGCAGAATCGCGGAGAACATGCCTCCGGCGACGAGGGCTGAAATCGCTTCGATTTCAGGTGCGAGGGGGCGATCTTGCATAACTTTGGCGGATTTTGCGCGTACTGCTTCGTAAGCTCTCTTGGCCAAAGGGCCCGTTTGCAGCGGGGCCAGCAAATCGATCCCTTGGCAGGCGCAGAGCAGTTCGATGGCTACGGTATGGCGCAGGTTCTGAAGCATACGCTCCAAGCGGCGGGCGCCGCTCATGCCCATCGAGACGTAATCCTCCTGGTTGCCAGAAGTTGAGATTGAATCCACGGAATGTGGGAACGAGAGCGATTTATTTTCGCTGGTGAGCGCTGCTGCGGTTACCTGCGCGATCATGAAGCCGGAATTGATTCCGGGCTCCGGGGTCAAGAACGCGGGCAGCATGCTGGTCAAAGGATTGGTCATCTGCTCGACGCGCCGCTCGGATATGCCGCCGAGCGTGGCAATCGCGATTGCGACTTGATCGGCCGCCATTGCGAGTGGCTGGCCATGAAAATTGCCGCCGCTGATAATGTCGCCGCTGCCGTCGCCCACAAACACAAGCGGATTGTCCGTGGCGCTGTTCAATTCGACCGCGGCCATTTCGCGGGCTTGCGCCAGTGAATCGCGTACCGCGCCGTGAACTTGCGGGGTGCAGCGCAAGCTATAAGCATCCTGCACGCGAGTGTCTTTGTCTTCGGAGCGGTGCGACTCGCGGATTTGGCTACCTTCGTTGAGGTGCGCCAGGTTGCGCGCGGTCATGGCCGCCCCGGTGTACGGGCGCGCGTGCATGATACGAGCGTCGAATGCGCCGGGACTTCCGCGCAACGCGTCCAGCGACAGCGCTGCCGCGACGTCGGCTGTGTCCACCAGCACGTCGGCATCGCGGAGAGCGAGACTGAGCAGCGCAAGCATTCCTTGCGTGCCGTTGAGGAGCGACAATCCTTCTTTGGCTTCCAAGGCGACGGGCGTGACACCCGCGCGCCGCATGGCCTCGCCACCATCCAGCGTTTCACCTCGGTAGATGGCCCGGCCTTCCCCGATTACCACGTTAGCCAGATGTGCCAGCGGCGCTAAGTCTCCCGATGCGCCGACGGAGCCTTGGGACGGAATCACCGGATGAACTCCGGCGTTGAGCATCGCGCAAAGCGTTTCCACGACAACCGGACGAATGCCACTCAGTCCTTTAGCTAAAGCATTTGCGCGCAGCAGCATCATGGCGCGCGTCTCCGGCTCGCTTAGCGGGGGGCCGACGCCGGAGGAATGGGAGCGCACCAGGTTTACCTGGAGTTGCCGCACCTGCTCGATTGAAATGCGCACGGACGCGAGCTTCCCGAATCCTGTGTTGATTCCGTAGGCCGTGCCGCCTGAAGCCACCACGCGATCGACCACCGCCCGCGATGCCTTCATGCGCTCAATGGAGTCTGACGTTAGAGCGACCTGCTCGCCACGCAATGCCGCCGCGTAGAGCTGGTCGAAAGTAAGATCGTTGCCATTCAGGGCAATGGTCACGAATGGCTCCGGAGCGGGGTTGATAACGGAGCGGTCCCAAGAATGACGCGATATTTTTCGGGTAGCAGCTTGGGCTTGCCGTTACTGCCGCAAATCACGTGCAGCGTTTCGCCGGCGGCGAGCAGCTGGTGGTCGCTGTCTCGCAGGATTTCGTAGGAGAAGCGGATGCTGCGATTTCGCGACTCCGCGATACGCGTGCGCACGCGCAGCACTTCGTCATAGCGCGCCGACGCATGGTAGCGGCAGCGGACGTCGACCACGACGATGTGGCAGTCGTCCTCAAGTTCCATGCGCTTGTATTCAATGCCCAGCGCGCGCATTAATTCCACGCGGCCGACTTCAAACCAAATGAAATAGTTCGCGTGGTAAACCACGCCCATCTGGTCCGTCTCCGCGTAGCGCACTCGTACCGTCGTGTCATGATGCTCGTTGTTTTGCATGATCGTGATTATTCGTGTTTGCCGTGCCACACCGGCTTGCGCTTTTCCAGGAACGAGGCCACGCCTTCCTTGAAGTCTGGCGTGCACCGAATACGCGCGTTCTCCAGTATGGCGCGCTCGAGATCGTGGTCCACTCCGGCGGCTGCCGCGGAAGTCAGAAGGTGCTTTGCGCGCGTGAGGCTGCTTGGACTCGCGGCGATCAGGTCGCCGGCCAGGGCCAGAGTGCGATCCATCAGATGTTCGTTGGGGACGACTTCGGTCACCATTCCGAACTCCCTCGCTTCCGTTGCTTCGATCAGCCGCCCGGTTAAGAGCAGGTCGCGCGAGCGCTTGTCTCCAATTTGCCGGGTGAGAAAAACGGAAACGATTGCTGGGAGAAAGCCGATCTTGACCTCCGTATAACCAAACTTTGCATCGGGCACCGCCAAAGTAAAATCGCAGAGGGTGGCGATTCCGCACCCGCCTGCGTATGCTGCGCCGTTCACTGCTGCGATCATCGGTCGAGGAAAGCTCCAGATGCGGCGCAACATCTTTGCGATACGCCGTGCGTCGTCCTGGTTCTCGGCTGGAGATTGTTTCGTGATGGCCGCCAGCATCTCCAGATCCATGCCGGCACAAAACGCTTTGCCCGCACCCGTTACGATCACGACGCGCGAGTGGCTCTTCTCGATGGTGTCCAGCGCCGTCTGCAAATCGGAAATCATTTGCGTGTTGATGGCGTTGCGCTTGTCAGGGCGGTTCAGCGTAATCTTCGCGATTTCTCCGCTGAATTCGAGCAGAAGCGTGGAATACATGAAAGAACCTCGCTAGTTCGAAAGTGGTGCGTGCGCGTATTTAACTCGAATTTCGTTCGTCATTGCCAATATTTTCGCGAGCCGGGCGGTGTCGATGCCGGTATCGGCACCGGCTTTGCCCAGCGCCGCAAGCACGTGCTCCGTGGCAATGTTCCCCACCAGATTGTCTCCCGCAAAGGGGCAACCGCCAAGCCCTGTCAGTGCGCTGTCAAAGCGACGGCAACCCGCATGGTACGCACCAAGAATCTTTTCCTCCGCGTTTTCCGGCCGGCTATGCAGATGTATGCCGAGTTCGATTCCCGCAACGTGGTCTTTTACCTGCCGAAACAGATCGCCCACGACTTGCGGCGAGGCTGTGCCTACTGTATCTGCCAGCGAAACAGTACGCACGCGAATGTCTTTGAGCCAATCCAGAGTATCCTGCACGATTTCCGGCCCCCATGGCTCATCATAAGGATTGCCGAACGCCATAGAGATGTAAATGACCAAGCCGCGATTTGCGGCGGCAGTCTCTTTCTTGAGCGTCTCGACCAGCGCCCGCGATTCCTCGCGAGTCATATTCGCGTTGGCCCGCCGAAAATAAGCTGAGATCGAATACGGATAGCCAATCGTGGTAACGCCGGGTGTCGCGAGCGCTCGCTCAAGCCCTTTTTCATTCACGACGATGCCGATGATCTCCGGCCGCTCAGCGCCGGCAGGGAAGGAGGAGTTGAACTTCTCCATTACCTCTTCGCTATCCGCCATCTGCTTCACATGCTTCGGCGAGACAAAGCTGACCGCATCGATGTGATTGAATCCAGCAACAACCAATTCCTTCAGGTATTCAGCTTTTGTTTCTGTGGGGATGAAGTCGGGTAGTCCCTGCCATGCGTCCCTCGGACACTCGATTATCTTGACGGTCTCCATATCAGGTCTGCAGGACTCCGGTCTTGAATTCTGCGATTTCCGGGTTTAGCGCTGCGGCTTCGAGGGCTTGGATCAGCGCATCGCGGGTATGCGCTGGATCGATGATGGCGTCGACCCAAAGGCGCGCGGCAGCATAACGCGGATCGGTTTGGTGTTCATACGTAGCGCGCACGGAATCGTATAATTCCTTTTTTACTTTCTCGTCGACTTTTTTGCCTTCGCGCTCGAGCTGCTTCAGTTTGATTTCTACCAACGTTCCGGCTGCGGCATCGCCGCTCATCACCGCATAGCGGGCTGTAGGCCAGGCGAAGATGAATCGGGGATCGTAAGCCTTGCCACACATCGCGTAGTGTCCTGCGCCGAAGCTACCGCCGCAAATAACCGTAATCTTTGGTACGACGGAATTCGCCACCGCGTTCACCATCTTCGCGCCCGCGCGGATGATGCCGCTCCACTCCGCATCCTTGCCGACCATGAATCCGTTTACGTCGTGCAGAAAAACCAGCGGAACGCGATTCTGATTGCAGTCTAGAATAAAGCGAGCCGCCTTTTCCGCGGCCTCGGTATAAATCACGCCGCCAAATTCGATGCGCTTCTGATCCGAGCCGCGCGCCAGCGTTTGCACATGCTTTTTCTGGTTGGCCACGATGCCGACCGCCCAGCCGCCAACGCGCGCATAGCCGCATAGCACGGTCTCGCCGTAACCCTCTCGGTATTCCTCGAATTCGCTGGCGTCGACGATACGCGCGATGATTTCGTGCATGTCGTATTGTTTCGCGGGATCTCCGGAAAAAATGCCATAAATCTCTTCTGCTGAATACAGCGGCTCGCGCGGAGCAACATGGCTGAACGGCGACGCGCCGCTAGCTCCCATTTTGTCCGCCAGCGCCCGAATCCGCGCGATGCACGCGTCGTCATCCGGCTCGCGAAAGTCCACCGTGCCACTGATCTGCGCGTGCATCTTGGCGCCGCCCAAATCCTCCGCCGACGTTTTCTGCCCAATGGCCGCCTGCACCAGCGCCGGCCCCGCTAGAAACAAGCCGGAGCCCTCAGTCATTAGAATGTGATCGCACATCACCGGCAGATACGCGCCACCAGCCACGCACATACCCATGATGGCGGCAAGTTGCGGAATGCCCATCGCACTCATCACCGCGTTATTGCGGAAGACGCGCCCGAAATCATCGGTGTCAGGAAACACATCTTCCTGCAAAGGAAGAAAGATTCCGGCCGAATCGACTAGATAAATTGTAGGTATGTGATTGTCGATCGCGATATTCTGCGCGCGAATCACTTTCTTCGCGGTCATCGGAAAAAACGCGCCAGCTTTCACCGTCGCATCATTGGCAATGATCATGAACGTGCGGCCGCACACGCGCGACACCCCGGTGACCGTCCCCGCGGAGGGCGCGCCACCCCACTCTTCGTACATCTCGTGCGCCGCGAAAATTCCCAGTTCAAAAAACTGCGCGCCCGGATCGATCAACTTCGCAATACGCTCCCGTGCGGTCAGCCGGCCCTTCTTGTGCTGCGACTCGATGGCCTTCGCGCCGCCACCCTGGCGGATTTGCTCTTCTTGATTCTTGATTTGCGTGAGCAAATCGATCATCCGGCGGGTATTCTTCTCAAACTCAGGCAACTTCGTATTGACGTTTGTTTTTAGGATAGAAGCAGCCACTCGCAGTCCTCAGCAGAACCTAGTTTGTCCAGCGTCGAGCGCAAAGCGTAGTTCGTCGGCGCGCCGCAAACGCCCCAGTATACGGTCTCTGCCCTCATACTGCGAGTCTCGCGCGGCACCGGAAGATTTCACCGGCAGCGCGCATTTCTCACTGTTACGGATACGCCTAACCACCGCACAGCCGCCTCCCGGCGGCACAACTTTTCTGCTAAAAAAGTGTTTATACATTCAATAGACGCTGAGCTGGTTTTCGTGCTCTTAGCAATGCAACTGGGCAGGCAAAACGCCGCACCAGAAAGGTGATGAAGATGCGAATCGTGAGATTGCTTGGACTAATTCTGTTTAGCGCCGGGATTATTGGCATGCCCGCGGCATCGAACGCACAAATTGCAGTAGGCGTGTCGGTTCGAATCGGCCCGCCGGTGCTGCCGGTGTATGCGCAGCCAATTTGCCCCGGCCCTGGGTATATTTGGACGCCCGGATATTGGGCTTATGGTGACGAAGGGTATTACTGGGTGCCCGGAACGTGGGTGATGGCGCCCGAACCCGGATTGCTTTGGACGCCGGGTTATTGGGGTTTTGGCGAAGGTGTTTACGTTTGGCATCGCGGCTACTGGGGACCACACGTCGGCTTTTACGGCGGAATTAATTACGGTTACGGTTACACCGGAGTGGGTTTCTGGGGCGGCGAATGGCGCGGACGGGAATTTGTCTACAATCGCGCGGTCACCAACGTCAATGTGACCGTGATTCACAACTACTATAACAAAACGGTGGTCGTGAATAACGTCAACCGCGTCAGCTTCAACGGTGGGCCGCACGGAATTCAGGTGCGCGAAAGCGAACGAGAGAGGATCGCCGAACACGAGCACCACTTCGAACCCAGGCGAGAGCAGATCGAGCACGAGCATGCGGCGCACGCAGATCGCTCGCAGTGGGCTTCGGTGAATCACGGACGCCCCGCGGTTGCTGCCAGCGGACGTCCGGGCGACTTCCACCGTGATGTGGTCGCGGCACGCGCCGACAGGGAAGAGCATCGCGCGGATCGTACGTCTGACCGTCGCGACAATAGTCGCGCGGACCGCCCCGGTAACGCTTCTTCCGGACACAACGACCGCCCGCCGAGCGCGGTAAATCGAGATTCCGCCGCCTCCCGGCAGAACTCAGTGCATAACAATGCGCGCGAAGCCCGCGAGGTCCGGTCCGTCCCAGACTCCCAGCGCTCCAGATCGCAGAATGCGAGCGAGCCGCACGGCAATCAGCACGCGGACCGCGCACCCGCGCAGCATGGCAATGCATCGCACGAAAATGCGTCGCATTCGAACGAGAAGGCGGAACACGGCAAACCCGAACGTCCGTAGCATCAGCCAATAGGCACTACACTCTTGTCAGGCCGGACGACTTCACGTCCGGCCTTTTCGTTTTCAAATGACCAAGCTGCCGGAGCATGTTGTTGTTGACGTCTCCGTCCCTTGGTCTCTACAATTCATCTGTCGCTGGATACGCACCATCGCTTTTAAGGAGGCGCCTGTGAATACCCCGGTGGAAGTCTTGGGGGGTTGGTGTGCCTCCGCCAATTTTCGGGCCACTGCCAGCACACTTTCTCCCTTCACTCTCTAAATTGGTTTCCACACAAGTGAATTCGAATCAAGCGCGTGGTTTTACCGCGCTACGGGAGAAGTTCAAGTGTCAATAAAACAATTGGGTTGGAATTCGTATTTTGACGCCCTTTGGGAGGGGCGTGAGAGCCCCGCGTGGCTGCCTGCACGAATTATTTCGCAGCAGCGAGGGCTGTGGCGGGTAGCGGGAGACTTTGCGGAAACTTGGGCGGAACCATCCGGCAGCCTGCGCGCTGCCGCGGAAACAGGCGGGGACTGGCCGGCCGTCGGGGACTGGATCGCGGTGGAAATGCTGAGCGGGGGCGGGCGGCCGCTTATCCACAGAGTGCTGCAGCGGCGCAGCAAGTTCGTCCGCAAAGTGGCCGGGCGGCGCCTGGAGGAGCAAGTCATTGCGGCGAACGTGGACACCGCGTTCGTGGTAATGGCGCTGGATGGCGATTTCAACGTGCGGCGGCTGGAGCGTTACCTGGCACAAGGCTCGGAATCGGGTGCGAAATCGGTTGTCGTTCTAAATAAGGCCGACGATTGCGGAGACGTGACTGCTCGGATCAGCGAAGTGCAGAGCATTGCTGCGGGTGTCCCCATTTTTGCGATAAGTGCGCGCACGGGAGAGGGCGTGGAGGCGCTGGACACCTTTCTGGCGTCCGGGGAAACGATTGTGCTGCTTGGTTCGTCCGGAGTAGGGAAGTCGACGCTGGTGAACCACTTCTTGCAGCGCGACGCGCAAGCGGTCCGGTCAGTCCGCGCAAGCGACAGCCGGGGACGTCACACAACCACGAGCCGCGAACTCTTTGCATTGCCGGGTGGCGCGCTGCTTATCGATACGCCGGGTTTGCGCGAATTGCAACTATGGGGTGCGACGGAAGGCGTGGAGCGGACGTTTTCCGAAATTGAGGAGCTTGCGACCCAATGCAAATATGGAAATTGCGGGCACACCACGGAGCCGGGTTGCGCGGTGCAAACGGCGCTCGCGGAAGGTGGGCTCGATGAGGAACGGTTGGAAAGCTGGCGCAAGCTCGAACGCGAGCAGGAATTTGTGCGCCGCAAGATCGATCCCGGCGCGCGGCAACAAGAAAAGGAGCGAGTCAAGCAGTTGCACCGAGGCGCGAAGCAAAAGTATGACCAGCGGCGTAAAGACGGAGGAAAGGTCTAGTCGTTGAACAGGGATGCAAACAGGCGAAGGCGCGGCTTACTGGGCGAGGCGCTTGTGGATGAACGCAACGATATCTTGCGTGGAGGTGCCGGGAAGAAAAATTTCCGCGATGCCCGATTTCTTCAGCGCCGGGATGTCCGCTTCCGGGATGATACCGCCTAGGACCACGGTCACGTCGTCCATGCCCTTGTCGTGCAGCAGGCTCATAAGCTGAGGACAAAGCGTATTGTGTGCGCCGGATAAAATCGAAAGCCCGATTACGTCGACATCTTCCTGCACGGCGGCGGACGCAATCATCTCCGGCGTTTGCCGCAAGCCGGTATAGATCACCTCCATGCCGGCGTCGCGCAGCGCCCGAGCGATGATCTTAGCGCCGCGGTCGTGCCCATCCAAGCCTGGTTTAGCAATCAAAACCCGTATCTTTTTTTCTGGCATGAAGGCGATCAGGTGATGGCGATTTCTTCGTAGGTGCCGAAGACTTCACGCATGGCGTCGCAGATTTCGCCGAGCGTAGCGTACGATTTCACCGCGTCGAAGATGAAGGGCATCAGGTTTTCGCTACCTTGTGCCGCTTTGCGCAACGCGTTCAATCGCCGCGTGACTTCATCGCCCGAGCGCTCGGCGCGCAATTTCCGCAGGCGTTCGCTCTGACGTACGGCCACCGTCTCATCGATTTGCAAAGTGTCCAGCGGCTTTTCTTTCGTCACGAAGTCGTTCACACCGACGATGATCTTTTCTTTCTTGTCGACGGCTATCTGATAGCGGTACGACGCTTCGGAGATCTCTCGCTGTGGATACCCGCGCTCAATGGCAGCGACCATCCCGCCCAGCGCGTCAATCTTCTCGATGTAGTTCCACGCCCCACGCTCGACTTCATTCGTCAATGTCTCAACAAAGTACGAGCCCCCGAACGGGTCCACCGTGTTGGTGACCCCCGTCTCATGGGCGATAATCTGCTGCGTGCGCAGGGCTATCGTGGCCGCAAATTCCGTAGGCAGCGCCCACGCCTCATCAAGCGAATTCGTGTGCAGCGATTGCGTTCCGCCCAGCACCGCTGCCAGCGCCTGGATCGCCGTGCGCACCACATTGTTATAAGGCTGCTGCGCCGTCAGCGAGCAACCCGCCGTTTGCGTGTGGAAGCGCAACGCCCAGGAGCGTGGGTTCTGCGATTTGTAGCGTTCCACCATCGCCCTGTGCCAGATGCGCCGAGCCGCGCGGTATTTCGCAATCTCCTCGAAGAAGTCGTTGTGAGCATTAAAGAAAAACGAAAGCTGAGGCACGAACTCATCGACCTCGAGACCTCGACGCATGCCCCATTCCACGTACTCGAGCCCGTCACGCAGCGTGAACGCCAATTCCTGAATTGCCGTCGAGCCTGCCTCACGAATGTGATAGCCGCTAATCGAAATGGTGTTGAACTTGGGTGTGTTCTTCACGCCAAACTCGAACGTATCGATCACCAGCCGCATCGACGGTTCCGGCGGATAGATATATTCCTTTTGTGCGATGTACTCCTTCAAGATGTCGTTCTGCAGCGTTCCGGAAATCTTCTTCCAGTCGGCGCCTTGCTTTTCGGCCACAGCCAGATACATCGCCCAAATCACGGCTGCCGGCGAATTGATGGTCATCGAAGTGGTCACGTTGGCAAGTGGAATTTTGTCGAACAGAACTTCCATGTCCGCCAGGGAACTGATGGCCACGCCACATTTGCCGACTTCGCCCTCGGAAAGCGGATGATCGGAGTCGTAGCCCATCAAGGTCGGCAAATCAAAAGCAGTAGAAAGTCCGGTCTGACCCTGTGAGAGCAGATAGCGGAAACGCTGATTCGTGTCCTCGGCAGCACCAAAGCCCGCGAATTGCCGCATGGTCCACAAGCGCCCGCGATGCATGGTGGAATGAATGCCGCGCGTGTATGGAGGCTCGCCGGGATAGCCAAGATCGCGGTCAGGATTCCATCCCGCGAGATCGGCCGGCGTGTACAGCCGCTGAATAGGGTAGCCCGAAACCGTGGTGAACTCGGCCTGGCGCTCTGGATTTTTCGCCAGCGTAGGCCGCAGCGTGTTTTGCTCCCACGATTTCTCGTTGTCTGAGGGTGTGCGTTGTTGAGAAAAAGAAGGCTCGGCAGGAGCTACCGTTTGCGTCGATCCCTTGGAATCGTCACTCATGCCGAAGCGCTCCCTTGATCCGAGGCCACTATTTTCATGCTATGCGAAAGATTGCGGCCAAGCAAGCGCGCCGCGCTGTAGGTGCGCGACTACTCGAATGTATTGATAATAAAAGAGGCCTATTTCTGAGATCGGCCGTCTGGCAACAAATCCAGCAGGTTTTCGGTGCCCACCACTTTGCCGTGCAGCGTGCCGGGAATCAGCGTGTCTTTTTCCACCTCGCCGTGCTTGGCATCCGCGATGTTTACCCGATTCACTTCCAGCGTGCGGCCCACCGCCCGCTCGTACTGGGCTTTGGCCTCGAGAAGATTGGCCAACGCCCGTAATTCCGCACCCTGGGCGCTAACTAGGTCTCGCTGGGTCAAAATCACGTTGTAAACGGTCGATGCCCCGAGTTGATACTTCTTTTGCTCGGCGTCGAACGTCTGCTGCTGGAGTTTCCTCTGCTCACTAGCGGTTGCAACCTGCACACGGCCCTGCTGGAGGGCGATGTATGTGTTGCGGACGTCCACCACGGCGGCGTTCTTGAGTTGCTGCATCTGCGCCTGAAATTGCCTCAAATCTAGAAGCGCGCGCTGATTGGTAGCCTGAGCCGCGCGATTGCGAAATGGAATTTGTAGGTTCACGCCGATCAGATAGTCCGGAAATGTGTTGTGAAATATCTGGCTTTGTGCGGTCGTAAACCCCTGCTGATTTGCCCCCGTGACCGCCGCCGAACTCCCTGGCTCAAAAAAGCCCGGGATCGGATTGCCATTGGCATCCACGATCTGGGCTCCGGCAACCGTAACCGGAGCGCCGGTAATAAGCGAATTGCCGGCCAGTCCCGCGCTACTGTATTGCGCAAAGGCCGTCAAGATCGGGCGCAGAGCATTCGCCGTCGCCCGCACATCAATATCTCCGTTGGTGATATTGATTGCCTGCTGGAGAAGTTCCGGCCGCTTCTGAAATGCTTCCTTGATGGCCTCTTCAAATGAGGCCGCTTCGGTCGCCTCTGGTGGTGTAGCCTTGTCCGTCGGTATGAGCTCGACGTTGATGAAATTGGGCGCCAGGGGATCCTTGCTAATCGCGTTTTTCAGGATCTGCTCATCCTGCAGCTTGGCTGTCTGCGCAACAATCAGGTTCTGCTGGTCCAAAGCCAATTGGGCTTCCGCGCGGGTCACATCCAGGGGAGCCATCGTGCCGATCTCCAATTGCTTCTTATTGTCGCCATACAATCTTTGCGACGTGGCAACAGCCTGCTGGAAAACCTCAACATTGGCACGCGCGAACACCAGTTCCCAATACGCTGTGATCGTGCTGGTCACGGTGGTTATCGCTTGCGCCGCAAAAACATAGTCCGCAAGCTTCCGGTTGTTCTTGGCAATCAGGATGTTTCGTCGATTGGCAAATCGTCCAAATCCGTTCAGCAGTTGCTGCTGCACGCTCACGACCAGGGACGACTGTACGTCCGGATTAAAAAAGTTAGCGGTTGGGGTGCTTGACGCTCGTGTGTTATTCCACGCCAGGGTCGCTGTCGTGCCGGTCGAGAACCCCTCCGATAAGCTATTGGTGTACGTATCGGTGTGGGAAAATAGCGTAGCAGCGGTCGCGGTCGCGCCAGTGCCCGTGCCGGAGATGAACGGGTTGTTAATTGGAGTCTTACGGTCATCGAAGGAAATCTGCGTCGTAAGTGTCGGGTCGTAATTGATAAAAGGAATGTTGGCGAAGGACTGCCGAACCTCGGCGCCAGAAATCCCAAATGGTTGAGCCCCAGCTTCAGTAGCGAGAATATCGGCATCTGCAAACCATACGTTGTAGCGCGAGACGGCAATGTCCATGCTGTTTTCTAGAGCCAATTCCACCGCATCCTGTAAGGTTATCTCTAGCTTTCCGTCGTGAATTAATTGATCGATGCGCGGCGAGTTCGTCAGCGTAGGCTCCGGAACGTGGATCGGGCGGTAAGGAGCAATCAAATTGGGGAATCCACGCGGCGCCTTCGTGTAATGATATTTCGACGTTCCGAGTGATACGGGAATCGGAGGATTCGTCGGAGGGGGCGTGTTGTAAACCTCTTGCGCCGGCGTTTGCGGCGTCGGAAGTCCAGGTTTCTGCGGAGCCGGCGCCGGTTGTTGCTGCGGCTGATCCTGAGCCCACACAGGTCCGGCGGCGACCACTACGGCCATGACGGCGGCCAGCATCGGTCGCGTGAGCTGTCCCAGGCGCCTTGCGGCCGCCTTGAGCGTTGATCGCACCGCATACGCCCAAATCGCAGACCGCTCCGCGTTCATCCGTTTCAAGTTCATCGTCTTCTTCACCCCTCAATTAGTGGTTTCACCGAACCAGTGAGATTTATGCTCACTTGTACAACGTTCAGGACACACAATTTGTTTCAGTCATTCGTCGAAAGCAGGGCAGTAGTGATGTCGCAAGGACCGGCCGCGCGAATCTGGCAGTCTAGCAGGCACCTGCATCGGTTGACAACGCGCCACGCGACGACTAGGCTGCTGGCAGTTCGACGCTTACAGACGCGTGCCGTGAGCCTGGCGGCTTCGCGTGGTTGCCGGGGTCTTATGCTGCAAGACGAAGAGTTGTTGCGCATGTTCGAGGCCTCGGGAGCCGTTCGGCGCGGACATTTTGAGCTCTCCAGCGGCCTGCACAGCGGCACCTACGTGCAATGTGCGCTCGTCTTGCAATATCCCCGCTACGCCGAAAAACTCGGTCGCGCCCTCGCGGCTCTTTTCTCAGATGCG
>Ga0210406_10003595_pt1 | contig 16906 bp, 9 predicted proteins | sample IncBWC30MmetaG_FD_155454 | JGI IMG/M metagenome (GOLD analysis project Ga0210406, IMG submission 155454) | Forest soil microbial communities from Barre Woods Harvard Forest LTER site, Petersham, Massachusetts, United States - Inc-BW-C-30-M | ecosystem: Environmental > Terrestrial > Soil >... | reverse complement strand
AAGATCAATTTCAGCCAGGTCTTTGCTGGTCAGGCCGTCGCTATCAAAGAAGTGCACGACCATATCTGGCTGGTCAGCTTTATGGATTATGATTTGGGATATTTCGATCTGGAGACGCGAGTGCTCGAACCGCTCGAAAACCCGTTCGGCCCAAAAGTGTTACCTATGTCTCCGGAACGTTCTGTTACCTATGTCTTCGGAACGGACATTTGAGAGCTGGAGGCCCCGGGCGGAGTCGAACCGCCGACCTGCGGTTTAGGAAACCGTCGCTCTATCCATCTGAGCTACGGGGCCATGTTATCAATGAGCTGAGGGTATCATTTAAGTATCTACTTTAAGTCAACAAAACGCTTTCGACGCAGTGAGTTTGGACGTATCCGCCTCGCGGTTTCGTCTTATTCCCCCCAGATTGTAGTCGCGTAACTGCGCCAGGTGCAACGAATACCCGGACGCAGAGCGCGCAACCCGTCCCGCCAAAGTTGTGGGCACCAGTCTCGTTGAAGGTCACCATCGCGTGTGAGAAAATTTGCGTGCGTGTCCTTGCCCTGTGAACTCCCCAGCAAGCGTGATTTAGGACCGAGAAGTTTCCTGCGCGCCTTTGGCATTTCTCTGTGCGCCTTTGTCGCCGCAGGCTTATTACCCGAGGCTCAATGCCAATCCGAAGGTCCTCCGCCATCGCAGCAGAGCGGGATGAGCACAGGCGTCCCGCGCGCAGCCGTGAAGGACGCGCAGTCCCGCCCCATCACGGCGGGCGGGTTTGTCGACGGTGCTCCCGTGGTCTTTACGGACATTACTCATGCCGCGGGGTTGGATCGCTTTCATCACAAATCGGGGACGCCCGAAAAGAACACCATCCTCGAAACCCCTGGCTCGGGAGTAGCACTGCTGGACTACGATCAGGACGGCTGGCTCGATATCTACCTGGTGAACGGATCTACTTTTCCCGCGCTGGCCCGGAAAGAGTCGCCGCCCAAGGCTATGCTGTTGCACAACAATCATGACGGTACGTTCACGGATGTCACCGACAAGGCGGGCGTTGCGAATGAACGATGGGGCTTTGGCGCAGTGGCGGGAGACTTCGACAACGATGGGTGGCCGGATTTATACGTGTCGAACTTTGGAAAGAATCGACTTTTTCGCAACAACCACGACGGCACGTTTACTGACGTAGCCGAGAAAGCCGGGGTCGCGTTGGGCGGGTGGTCGACCGGAGCCACCTGGGGCGATTACGACCATGACGGACTGCTAGACCTGTTTGTTCCAGGGTATTTGAAATTCGATCCAGCGAACCCAGCGATCGCGGGCAAAGGGGGACTGCCTCCGGGATTCTGTCAGTTTCGCGGCATCAACGTGATGTGCGGGCCGCGTGGGCTTCCCGGCGAAGGCGATCACCTGTTTCACAACAATGGTAATGGAACATTTACGGACGTTAGCGTGAAGGCTGGCGTGGCAGACGCGCGCGGGTATTACGGGCTTGCGTCGGTTTTCGTTGATGTCGATGATGACGGATGGATCGATCTACTGGTGGCCAACGATTCCGTTCCCAAATATCTCTACCGAAACAAACATGACGGCACGTTTGAAGATGTGAGCTACCTGTCGGGCTTCGCATTGAACGATGAAGGTCGCGAGCAGGCCGCGATGGGCATCGCGGTTGGCGACTACAACCGGGATGGCAAGGTCGATTTTCATATCACCAATTTCTCCGACGACTACAACACTCTTTATCGCAATGATGGCGAAGCCAGCTTCTCTGACGTCAGCTATGCGTCCGGATTGGCCAGCGTTACCGTTCCCTTTCTGGGCTGGGGGACGGGATTTCTGGACTACGACAACGATGGGCTCCCTGACATTTTCGTAGCGAATGGACATGTGTATCCCGGAGTCGACAAGCAGGACTGGGGAACGACCTGGGCGCAAAGGCCGCTTCTGTTTCGCAATGTGAAAGGCGCAAAGTTCGAGGAGGTGCCGCCAGCAAGCGGCAGCGGGCTGGCGGTGGTTGTTTCGGCGCGGGGTGCGGCTTTCGGCGACCTGTTCAACGACGGTAAAACTGATGTTGTGATGAACGTAATGGACGGGACGCCTGTTCTCTTGCGCAATGTGGTCAAGAACGCGAATCACTGGGTGGAACTGCAGCTTGTGGGCGGTCCCAAAAGTCCGCGCGATGCGATTGGGACAAAGGTATTTGTAACTACGGGAGGCGTTCGGCAACGGGGAGATGTCTTCAGCGGAGGGAGTTACGCATCAAGCTCGGATCCGAGGCTGCATTTCGGGCTGGGATCCTCGACCAAGATCGACAAGATCGAAGTGCAATGGCCTGATGGCTTGAAAGAGGAGATTCGCCTGCCCTCCGTGGACCGTATCTTTACGGTGATTGAAGGACGAGGCGTGGTCGAGAAGTGAATGCGTTCTCCATCGACGCGGCTCGTGGGCGCCCATTTGTCTCGCTCGCCGCCTCGATTTGCATGGCCCTAGCGGCTTTGACTGTTGCTGTGTGGGGTCAGTCATCGGCTGAACAGGTCAATCCCGCGGATTCGTTCACTGACATAACCCAGAAGCTAGGGGTTACATTTCACTACCAGGCATCCCATACGTCAAAGAAGTATCTGCTGGAAACGATGGGGCCGGGCGTTGCTCTCCTTGACTATGACAACGATGGGCGCCTTGACTTGTTTCTCGTCAATGGAGCACCGCTGGCGGACCCAACACCAAAGAAGACGATTCCCGCCAAGGCCGGTCCTGAGTACTGGAACCGCCTTTACCATCAGAAGGCGGATGGAACTTTCGAAGACGTGACCGAGAGGGCCGGTCTGCAGGGCTTCGGCTATGGCATGGGGGTGGCCGTCGGCGACTACGATAACGATGGGTATGAAGATCTCTACGTTACGGCCTACGGCGGGAATCGCCTCTACCACAACAACGGGGACGGCACATTCCAGGATATAACGGCGAAGGCCGGCGTGGCAGGCAGCGGATGGTCCACGAGCGCTGCGTGGGTCGATCTCGATGCCGATGGCTTCCTCGATCTGATCGTGTTGCGCTATCTCGAGTGGGACTTCGACGACGTCTGGTGCGGAGAGCACAAGGAAGGCTTCCGAGCTTATTGCCACCCGGACTTCTTCAAACCGATCTCCGCGCTTGTCTATCACAATAATAAGGACGGCACGTTCACTGAGGTTAGCCAGAAGCTAGGACTGGCAAAACCCGGCAAGGGTTTGGGAATCGCGCTGGCCGACTATGACCGCGACGGACATGTTGACCTGTTTGTGGCTAACGACTCCATGGCCGAGTTTCTGTATCACAACAAGGGCGATGGCACATTCGAAGAAGTGGGCCTCTCGTCGCAGGTGGCGGTCGATATTGACGGCCGCACTTATGCGGGAATGGGAGTGGACTTCGCTGACTACAATAATGACGGGTGGCCCGATGTAGTCGTCACCGACCTGGCCAATCAGCGCTACGCGCTCTACCAGAATGCCGGCGACGGGTCGTTCACGTATGCGACATCGACCGCCGGACTAGGACAGATGACAGTCTCTCACTCCGGGTGGGGTGTCCGGTTGTTCGACTATGACAACGATGGATGGAAAGATCTGCTGATCGCGCAGGGTCACGATTTGGATACCATCGAGAAGACTTATCCGAATCTGCGTTATCGCGAACCCATGCTGCTGGCTCGAAATACGGGCGGCCGATTTACCGACATTTCGGAGCAGGCCGGGAGCGTGTTTCGTCAGCCGTGGATCGCGCGGGGCATGGCCGTCGGAGACCTCGATAACGATGGGCGCCTCGATGCCGTCGTCACCACGAACGACGGCCCGGTGCACATTCTTCACAATGAGTCTGGGACCACGAATCACTGGCTATTGCTAAAGCTTATCGGCCATCGCAGCAATCGCGATGGAATCGGCGCTGAGGTCACACTCACCAGCGCTTCCGGGTCACAATATGCCACGGTTTCAACGGCCAGCAGTTACCTGTCGTCAAGTGACAAGCGGGTACATTTCGGCCTGGGCAAAGAAAAAGTCGTGCAGAAGATTGAGGTCCGGTGGCCGAGTGGGCTCCGGCAGACGCTGAAGGATGTTGCCTCGGATCAGATACTCGAAGTCAACGAACCGACCAGCCCGCCTGGGCCGCCGGAGCCGAAATGATGCGCAGTCTCCCTATCGGCTTGCTGTGTCTGGCCTCGATGGCGCTGGCTCAGACTGCGACAACTTCGCCTTCGGAGAGCGGCCCATACGCTCAAGCACTCAAGGACTTTCAGGGGGGAAACTATGCATCGGCCGTAAACCTGTTCGGCGAAGTGGAGGCTGCCTCCCCGGGAACCACCGATTCCCTGCTATATGAAGCCCGTGCCCTCATTCATCTGCAGGAATTCATACGGGCGGAGATGGTCTTGCGCGGTTACATCCGCGGCCATCGTGATTCTGCCGACGCGCTGTATCTCCTGGGATTCGTACTCCACCGCCGCAACCGGCCTACGGAATCGCTGGAGACGTACACGCACGCCGCCGCCATTTCGCCACCGACAAGCGATGATCTGAAAGTCGTCGGTCTCGATTACGTTTTACTCGACGACTACACCGACGCCATCAAATGGCTGAAGAAATCCCTCGAACTTCAGTCCACAAACAAAGATGCCTGGTACTACCTTGGGCGCGCCTATTATTCGAAGGCACAACTGCCGGAAGCGCGTGCCGCGTTCGAGAAGGTTCTGGAGCTTCATCCCCAAGACACGAAGGCCCAGACGAATATCGGGCTGATCCTCGAAACCAGCGGACAGACAGACGCCGCGATCGAAGCCTACCGTACGGCAATTGCGTGGGAGGAGAAGGGCGCGGAGAGATCGGAGCAACCGTATGCAAACCTCGGCAGCTTGCTGCTCGAACAAGGGCGGGCGCAGGAGTCGGTTACGTTCCTGGAGAAAGCGGCAACCATGGCGCCGCGCAACGCGTTCTGCCATTTGAAACTAGGGATCGCGTACCGGCAACTGGGGCGACTGGAGGAGAGCGAGGAGCAATTAACCCAGGCGACGAACCTCGAACCGGAGAATGCGACCGCACACTATCAACTGGGGCGGCTATACAAAGACAAGCATCTTCTAGACAAGGCACAAGTGGAATTCGATCGCACGGCCGAGTTGCAGGGCCGCGCTTCCCAACCCAAAAACTCTGAGGATCACTGATTCGGGGTGGCCGGTTCGGCCGGAGTCGCCGCAGTTCCCTCTTCCGCCTCGTACTTCTTCAAGCGGTTCTGGGAGCGTTCCGCCTCCTGATCTTTCAGCTTCTGGAACATCTGCATGGCACTGCGTGCTTCTTCGACGCGGTGCATACGCCGGTACGCGGTTCCCAGTTGATACCAGGCCTGCTCCACGACTTCCGGATCGGAATCGGTTTGCGTCGCGCGCTCAAAATGGGTGGCGGCGACGGCATCGTTTCCGAGCAGCATCTCGGCGCGGCCAAGGTTATAGTCGGAGTGGATCAGGGCGGGTTTCTGCCTCAGCGATTCCTCGATGAGTTGCTTGGCCTTGGCTCCGTCGCCTTGCTCGACGGCCAGCGCCCCCAGCTTGTACCTGGCCAGAACATTGTTGGGGTCGATCTCAAGCTCACGTTGAAAGGCCTGCTCGGCCTCGGGAATCTTGTTGGCGTTGCGATACTCCGAGCCGAGTTCTTCATGCAGTCCGGGCTGCGTGGGGGCCAGCTTGATTGCGGCTTCGTATTCGGTGATCGCATCCACGTGGCGCTCGGCTTCGGCATTCGCTTGCGCCAGCACGCGATGCACCCGCCACGAATTCGGATCGGCCTTGAACATCTCGTTGTAGCTGTCTTTGGAAACCAGCAGGTGCGCGCGACCCCGGTGGTAGAGAATGTCAGGATCGCCGGGCTTGAGCTTGTCGGCCCGGTCGAGGGCTTCGGCAGCCGCAGCGGCATGGTCCTGCGCGAGATTGACGACGCCCAGCCACATCCAGGCATTGGCGTCTTTGGGAAAGGCGACCGTCTCCTTCTTAATAGCGGTGATGGCCGCGTCGAGATTGTTCACACGAAATTCAGTGATCCCAAGAAACAGGTTCGCCCCATGCAGCCGGGGCTTTAGGGCGAGGGCCTTGCGAAAACTGGCGATGGCATCGTCGTACTGACCCTGCTCCTGCCGGACAAGGCCCAGATTGAAGTGGGCTTCCGCGAAGGTTGGGGCCTGCTTGACGACGGCGGCAAAGCCCTCGGCGGCCGCGTCGAGGTTGCCTTGCTGCATGGCCTGGGTGGCACGGGAGAATGTGGCGGCGAGTTCGGGAGACTGGGATCGGCAAGGAAATGGATTGGCGAACAACAGGGCGATTAGCAGTACTACAGTGTGACCCGATTTACACGCTGCAGAAAAGGCATCTCGTAGCTTGTCGACTGGGTATGAGAAAGGATGTGCAGACACCATAAAAGTCTACACCGGTCGCGGAAATGCGCACGCGCTGCGAAAAGCGAAGACCGGAACGAGTCCGGCCTTGGCTGTATGAGGTACAAGAGATTGAGACTGATGCCCGCCTTCAGAACTCGTAGCGCAGCATCATCTGCAACTGTCGAGGGCCGTTAATGACGGAGTGGCCGCTGCCGCCGGGAACCCCGAAGAACTGATCGCCGGGCCAGCCGTCAATCCCTGCAAACGTGTGGCGGTTAAATGCGTTCGGGATGTCGAGTTTGAAGAGGATGTCCTGGCCCTCCCGAATGGCGGTTCGTTTGATGATGGCAAAGTCCTCGTTCCTGTAACCTGGACTTCTCCACCAGGAAACCGCGGTCGGCAGGTCGCCGAACACGTAGCCACCACCTGCGTGTAGCGCCACGTCGCTTGGAATAACGAACGCGGTACAATCCGCTGGGCGGGGGGAAGCGGGATCATTCGGGATAAATACGCCGAACGATGACTTGCAGCCACTATTCCAACCGCCGTTCAGAGCCGGCGTCCACTGCACTGGGTGCGAGCCGAAAACGGACTTTCCCGGAACCAAACTGAGCCGATAGTTGTTAGTGCTATAAGGATTTGAGGTTGCGAATTGGTTGATGACGGCAGGTGACCCGGCCTGGTAACGATGAACGCCGCTCACTTGCCACCCTCCCGCAATCTTGCTAGCGACCCCGTGGTTTAAATACTTCTTTCCCGGCCCAAAAGGCAGCTCGTAGAGATAACTGAGCACGAACGCGTGCGGAATGTCCTGGTAACTGACCGCTTTCTCCCCCCGCAGATTGTACGGATTCTGTGCACCAAAGACACTGGAGTTGAAGCCCGTCTCGGTCGAGAAGGATGAATCCGCGTCGGTGATGGTTTTCGAGTAGGTGTAAGAGGCCAACAAGTTCAGCCCGTTCCGGAAGCGCCGTTGCAGGCTGGTCTGCAGAGCGTGATAGGTGGACTGGCCCAGGTTCTCGAGGCAGCAGTTGGTGGTGAGATTGCCATATTGGGGGAACGGCCGGAGCAGCTGCCCGATGGTCGCGGCCCCTCCCATGCCACTGCCCCAGCCCGGCACAAACCACGTGGGAACCGAGACCCCGAGTTGGCTCAGAATCGCTGGTCCGTTGTTCCCATCGCTCCCGTCGACTTGATAACCCAACTGGGCTCCCAGGGGGTTGAACTGTGGGTTCGGAGTATTGACCTGGGCAAGGTTCGAGCGCAAGCGGGTCCCGTGCTGTCCGACATATCCGATCGCCATGATCAGATCTGTCGCCAACTCATGCTGGTATTCAAGCTGCCAGTTCTGGATCATGCCGGGGCGGCCATAGCTGGGAGCAACGTAAGTCGTCGTATTGTTGGTAAAGGTATTTAGACCCGGGTCCTGCAAATTACTGGGCGGTGTGTAGGCGGGGAAGCCCGCGTCGAAGGACGACACGGGAGTGAAGTTGTCGTTATTCTGGAAGGTGGGATTGGACGTTGTTCCGCTCGACAGGTTCCCTCCGAAGTCGGAGTACGTCAGTGGAGCGTAGTAGATGCTGTACCCGCCGCGCACCACGGTTTTCGAGTTGTCGTAGGGCGACCAGGCAAAACCGATGCGTGGACCGATGTTCTTAAAGTACGTGTCAGCGCCAGTTGCGCTTTTTCCGTATACCAGAGCACCCAGTTGACCGGGTGTGAGTGGATTCACCGCGGTCGGCGAGAATACAGACTGGGCGCCGATTGCCTCATGGCGCGGCGTTTCAATATCCCAGCGCAAGCCGAGGTTCAAGGTGAGGTTGCGCCGAGCTTTGAAATCGTCCTGCACGTAACCCGCAAAGTAGTTCTGCGCCCAGCGCGAGAAGTGCGAGGTAGCGATGAGATCTTCCTTATCCGGTAGACCAAGAATGAAGCTGGCAATCGGGTCTCCAGTTTGAGAAGCGTTGGAATTCTGGCTAACCGGCGCGAACGCCGTTTGACGAGCGTTAAAAACGTACTCGGGAGACTGAACGCCGGTATTCGCTACCGAATACTGGTACGAACGCCAATCAAAACCGAATTGCAGCGCGTGCTTCCCGTGTGTCCACGAGACGCTGTCAGCAACTACCAACGCGTTGGGAACCTGGATGCTGAAGGTGTTGCTCCCAATTTGGCTATAGCCGATCCCATACTGACCACCGTCAAACCGCATCTGCGGGAAGGTCGGCCCACTCGCACCCGGGATACCTAGAACCTTCTCCCAGTCGGAGCCGTTCACGCTGACGCCTTTGTTTGCGGTATAGACGCGGTTGAAACCGACGGTCAGGTGGTTGAGGAGCGCAGAGGTGGCCAGGTAGTCCCATCCGAAGCGCAGGTAGTGAGTGAAGTAGTAGTTGTTATAGTTGCCATTGGTCAACGGCGCCGGCAGATCAAAGTTATTTCCGTTGAGGGAGTTCTGCTCGCGGCTGTGATAAGTAAAGAAGAATTTGTTCTTCTGCGTGAGATTTTCGTCAATGCGGAAGCTGGTCTGGGTGGTGATCACATGATCCAGGACTCCTGGATTGAGAAAATTCTGACTGAGGCCAGGGACACCGTTCAGGGTGCCTCCGGGTTGATTCGTTGCAGGCATATAGCTCAGAACGTTCTGTGCAACGGGACTTAGGTTCGTTATTTGGTTGTTGGCAAATGGAAGCCGGCAAGTTTGGCCGCTCACTACCTGCGTAGTCGAGGGATCAAAGATCTGACCCTGCAGAACCTGCAGGCCCGTGCATGGATTGATGACGGGGGCGTGGGTAACAGAGTCGACCACCCCTGGCCCCAAGAGCGCGGAGAAATCTCCTCCCCGTTCCGCGTCGGTCGGCAACGTCTGAAGGCCATTCGACAGGCCTCGCCGGTTACGATATTGCTCCCAGGCGAAGAAGAAGAACGTCTTGTCGCGGCCGTTGTAAAGCTTCGGAATCCAGACAGGCCCGCCCAGGGAACCGCCGAAGTCGTTCTGCCGGTCGCGCGGCTTCTTAGCCCCGCTGAAATTGTTGTCCCAGGAATTGGCGTCTAGTGCCTCATTCCGGAACAGTTCGAAAACACTTCCGTGGAAACCGTTGGTCCCAGACTTGGTCGTGAAGCTTTCTACACCGCCGGACGTGTGCCCGTATTGCGCAGTAGGCGTTGCGGTCGTGACCTTGAACTCAGTAAGGGCTTCGACCGAAGGCGCTGTCTGGTCGAAAGCAGTGCCCGAGTCGGAGCGCTGGACGCTCGCACCATCCAAGAGGATTTCCGATCCGAAGTTCTGGCCACCTGACAACTTCGTTTCAAAGACGCCTGTCGAGCCGTGATCGCCGACCGTGCCCTGACCAATGGCTCCTGGGGTTAGGAATATGAAAGTCTCCGGAGACCGTACGAAGCTTTGCCCAGTGGCGTTCAGTGCCAGAGGCAGTTCGTGAATCTGGCGGTCGCCGACGACAGTCCCTACGTCGGAGCTCTCCGTCTGGAGAGTTGGCGCATCGGCAAGCACCGTCACCTGCTCATTCACGCTGCCCGGCTGCAAGGTAACATTCAAAGCCGCGGTAGTGTTGATCTGTATTTGAACGCCGGTTTGCACCGAGCTCTTGAACCCGGCCGCCTCGACGGTCACGTCGTACTTGCCGATGTGCACATCGGCGATGCGGTAGATGCCGTCTCCGGTCGACTTCGCGGTGTAAACCGCACCAGTATCGACGCCTCGGAGGGTGACCGTTGCGTCCTTGATCGCAGCCCCCGTCGAGTCCAAGACTGAGCCCGCGATCGTGCCGCGGTCCGATTGGGCAACCGCGTAAACGGACAGCATCAGAAGCAAGCATCCCACGAAGAACTTCATTCCCGAACGGCGCGCACTCCGCATGGCACGTCCCCCAATACAGCAACTTCGTTTGTGATCTTGCGTGAAAAGTAAGCTCCCGGCTCACCCACAGTTGCCGGATTCAATTTTGCGATCGAGCCCCACGCTCGAACCACCGCTCGTTCCTTTGGGCAATAACGCAAAAATACTAGTCCAATGGAACGGCGAATTCTATGAGGAATCTGGGACGGTGTCTCTTATGCAATGGCTCAGTGGTCCTCTAATACTTTCGTATAGGCACGGGACCCGGAAGCCCTTCCAGGGTCAGAAGCTGAGGGTGCCCAGATTCAACTACACCGATTTTCCCGAGGAGGTGCCGCAGGGCCCGTCGAAGGATCCCGGCGGCATATCGAAGGAATTGTCCAGTTAATCGAGCGAGATGATCCCGCGCTGCACGGCTGCGGTGGCCGCCTCGGTGCGATCTTTCACGTTGAGTTTTTCAAGAACGTGGCTCACGTGCAGTTTTACGGTGATTTCGGCAATGTTGAGAACGCCGGCAATTTCTTTGTTGCCCCAGCCCTTGGCCACCATGCGCAGGACTTCCAGTTCCCTGGTGGTCAGAGATCGGTGCGACACTCGTTCGGCCAGATGGGAGGCCACGATCGGGTCCAGATGCCTCTTACCGGCGTGCACGTCGCGGATCGCGCGCAGCAGATCTTCCCGCAGCACGCTTTTCAGGATGTAGCCACGCGCACCGGCCTGCATGGCACGATAGATTTCTTCCTCGCCTGAATGGGTTGAGAGCATGAGCACGTGGGCATCGGGAAACGAGCGCAGAATCGCAGCCGTCGCTTCCGCGCCACTCATGCCGGGCAGGCGCACATCCATGAGCACGAGATTGGGCCGGTGCTGGCTGTAGGCGTCGAGCGCCGCCTGCCCATTGCCCACCTCGGCGACGACTTCCATGTCGGGTTCGGCATTGAGCGATGCGCTCAAGCCCATGCGGACCATGAAGTGATCGTCAACGACGATAATACGTATCGGCTTTGTGCTCTTCGTCAAGAATCCTTCCTGCGTCGATGCGAACCTCGACGGAGACACTGGCTCCGCTCTGCGGTTCGCTGATCATCTTCAAGTCGCTGCCCATCGACTGTGCGCGCTCGCGCATGTCCTGAACACCAAAGTGTCCGGTGGGCGACGGTTGCGCGGCATCGAAGCCCTTGCCATCGTCGGTGACGGCTAGTCTTACCGAGGCCGGCGTGTAGCGCAGTTCGACGCGGATCAGGCGCGCTCCGCCATGCTTTACTGCGTTGCCGACCGCCTCCTGGCCGATGCGAAGCAGGTTCATTTCCATCGCACTGGGTAGGCGTACTTGCTCGCCTTCAATCTTGACCTCAATGCGGCCGTCGCGGGGCGCCAAAGGCAGAACGATCTGGCGGAGAGCCGATACCAGGTCTCCGGTCTCGAGCAGGTGGCAGCGCAAATCCCATACCGAGCGCCGGGCCTCGACCATGCTGTGGCGGCTCATATTGCGCGCTGTTTCGACGGCTTGCTCGGCAATGCGAGGCGCGCCATGAAAACTGTCGACGGCGAGATCCAGTTGAAGGGTGATCCCCGCGAGCTCCTGCTCGAGCGTATCGTGCAGTTCGCGAGCAATCCGGTTTCGTTCTTCCAGCACGGCACTGGTTCTGAGTTTCTGGCGAATGATTTCCATCTGTTCACGAATGCGGCGGCGGAGGACAACCGTCCAGACCACCGCCATCAGCAGAATTCCGGCCGTGATCCCCAGCAACCACAGCGTGTGGCGCAGATTCCACCAGGAGGGCCTTCGAAGAACGACGATGTCCTGCTGAGAACGCAGTAGCATCCGAAATGACTGCGGAATGTGCCAAAGTCCCCCGCTGCGAACCAGGCAGACACCGGCGACCCGCACTTCACTGTTCAGCGGGATCGACCGAATCGCCTCCACTCCCACACCCGATGGCACCGCCGCGTCGAAAATCAACTCGCCCTTCTGCAAAAGCAAGCGCAGGCCATCGGGAAGTTCGGTGCGATTCAGTAGACGGGCATCCGTCGTCACCAGCGCGCCGTCGAACTGTTCCCACGGCTGATCCAGATTCAGTGGCAGTGCCTGGGGCGCTTCAGTGCGGCTCACGCGGTGGAACACGGCATCTTCGAGAATGGGGGCTGATTCGCCCATCGCCGGGAATCCGAGGACGTCAACGACGTCGCCGACACCGACGGGCGTGGCCTGTGGTGTCAGCACCCGCAAACCCTTGCCCTCGCCCTGCAAGAACAGAGCGTTGCCGAACTGCTGATATTCGACGATTCCTCGAATGCGCACCCGGTGGCGGGGACCTTCGCCGGTTGAAAACCGCAGGAGGCTCGACAGAGGAACTTCCCGCGCGGCCGCCTCGACCTTGATGAAGCTGAGGCGTGGAACGTAGACCAGAATTCCCGTTAGTTGCCGATTCACGTTGTAGAGGCTGCCGCACACGCCTTCGATCAAGACTTCATTGTCGATCCAGAAGGAGAAATCCTGCTCGTGCGAAATCGGTACGCGCACATCAAAATCGCCGCCCTCAGACGCAACTCGCAAAGCCAGTGCCGTCTCGCGCCAGGACGCCCGGTCAATCGATGCGGCTCGGACGATCCCACGCAACCGAACCCATTGGCTGTCTTGCTGGCCTTCGGATATCTCTGTAAACGGAAAGAGACGCGGTTGAGGCAGTACTCCGTGACCCACAATGCGTGACTTCTGCTCGCGAATCACGGGTGCGAATTTCCCCGGCCCGGTAATTCCTTCGATCTCAATGATCTCGCCTAGCAGATGGGGATAACGCGTCGACGCGCTGCCTTCCGTGTAAATGCCCGCCGTTTTGTCTTGGACAAAGAAGTCCGGCGCCGGAGCATCCATGGTGATTACCCCGCGGATATGTACGGGATACCCTTTCGCCGCCTCTTCCGGCGTGAGGCTTCGCACCTGTTCCGCGTGAGTAAGCGTAGGCAGCTTGTGCGCGGGAGACTGGGCACTTGCCATCGCTGACAGAAACACCACACAGGGGACGAATCTCGTCAGCAGGATCCGCACATACTCCGCGGGCGCCATTGATCCCTGAGATTGAAAAGCACGCGTCGACATGGACGAAATCCAGTTCTCCGAGGTGCGACTTTGCACCGCTAAGGGTAACTGAAACGACAATCTGGCGAAAGGCGCCAGCGTGACGCTTACGTGGTCGGCTTGACAAGCGTGAGATTCTGATTTTCACATCGCAGTCTGCAAGGAGAGCTTTACGCCCGGTACGCGCAGAGAATTTCTGAAGTTGTCCGCCGCCGGATTGGCCGCCGGCTCTCGGCTTCCCGCACTCTTGCCTTCTGGGTCCCAAGACGCGCAGTCTCCGCGCGGTGACATCGCAACATGGACCACCAGTGCGCTGCGCAAGCACGAGGCCGGCGCACATGTGAAATGGGCCGTGTCGAGCAATCAGCCTCCGGGAGACGTGGTTGAAGTTCAACCGCAGCGGCAATTTCAGGAGATTCTCGGATTTGGGGCGGCGTTCACGGACGCGTCTTGCTACATGTTCCAGCAGCTCGGCGAAGCGGATCGCGAGAAACTCCTCCACGAACTCTTCCATTCCTCGGAGCTCGGATTAAATGTTTGCCGCACCTGCATCGGCGCGAGTGACTACTCCACTGAGATGTACAGCTTCGACGAAGGCGAGCCGGACCCAGAACTGAAGCGCTTTTCGATCGATCACGACAAACCATATCTTCTGCCGGCATTGCGGGCAGCGCGAAAACTGAATCCCGATTTGTTTCTGTTCTCCACCCCATGGAGCCCGCCAAGCTGGATGAAAGCGAATGGCTCGATGCTGGGTGGCTCCATGCGCAAGAAGAGTTTCCCTGCGTATGCCCAATACTTCGCCAGATTTCTAAAGGCATATGCGACCGAAGGAGTAGAGATTCAGGCGATCACCTCGCAGAACGAAGTGGACACCGATCAGGATGGCCGCATGCCCGCATGTCTTTGGGGGCAGGAGTACGAGATCGAATTTATTGCGAAACATCTTGGGCCAGCGCTTCAGGCGGCCGGTCTCCCGACAAAGATCTGGCTGCTGGACCACAACTACAATCTGTGGGGTCGCGTGATCTGCTCGCTCGACGATCTTGAGGTGCGAAAGTATTGCGCTTCAGTGGCCTGGCATGGCTATGCCGGCACTCCCGATATGATGTCGAAAGCGCACGCGGCGCATCCTGACGTCAGCATGCATTGGACGGAAGGGGGGCCCGACTACACCATCCCGACGTATCTGACGGATTGGGTTTCGTGGACCAAGACCTTCAGCGAGGCCCTGCAGAACTGGTGCGGCTCCATCACCGGATGGAATCTCGCGCTCGATGAAAAGGGCCGGCCCAACATTGGACCGTTCCCCTGCGGTGGCTTGGTGACCATTCACTCGCAAACGAAGGAAGTCTCGCGTAGCGGCCAGTATTGGGCGTTTGCACATTTTTCGAAGGCGATTCGCCGCGGTGCCAAACACATCGGAACCACTTGTAACAGCCCTACGCTAACCCACGTCGCTTGTCAGAATCCCGGTGGCGACACGGTCGTGATTTTGGGAAACCCAGGTACCGCGTGTCCGGTGAATCTACGCGTGGGGAACAATCTCGCGAATCTCAGTCTCGAGGCCGATTCCGTAACAACCCTGGTTTGGAGTTGAGCAAAACGTGAACCCGCGAGGTGGCGCACAACTGTCTCAACGGGTCCGCGAACTCCAAACTCTCAATTCCACGATCGCGAAGGCCAGACGAATCGTTGCTGCCATCGTTGCCCTAGCTTCTCTGTCGGGTTGCCCTTCGTCAAACGAAAATGCGCCGCCCCCATCGACATTGCCGACCGTTCAGGTCTTCGAAACAACGGGGGACCGCTCTAAGCTGCTCCAGGCGCAGACCTCAACCAAATTCATCTCAGGTGGCGCGATACCCGGCGCCGCCATCACCTTGGATTCCGCAAAACGCTATCAGGTGATCGATGGCTTCGGCGCTTCTTTCACCGATTCTTCTGCCTGGCTCATTTGGAACAAGCTCAGCACCACACAGCAAACATCACTCATGGAGCAGTTCTTCAGCAGAACGAATGGGATTGGGTTGAGTTTCTTGCGACAACCGATGGGCGCGACCGATTTCTCAGCCAGCGGCGACTACAGCTACGATGACATGCCCCCCGGCCAAGCCGATCCGAATTTGAACAACTTCTCGGTCGCGCACGACAACGCTTACATCATGCCCTTGGTTCAGCAGGCCCTGGCAATCAATCCGGACCTCAAGGTCGTGGCGCTCCCATGGAGTCCGCCCGCGTGGATGAAAACAACCGGGACGATGAATGGGGGGAACATCGATCCCCAGTTCTACTCTTCGCTTTCGCAATATTTCGTGAAATTTGTGCAGGCTTACAGGCAGGCGGGTATCCCAATCTACGCGCTTTCCGTGCAGAACGAGCCGTTGTACTCGACCACCGCATATCCGACCGCATACGTTTCCCCAGAGGACGAATCCCGTTTCATTGCAGACTTCCTCTCACCGGCTCTCGCGCAATCCAGCATGTCAGACGTAAGGATTTTCGGATATGAGCACAACTGGGACAATACGAACTACCCCACGTCGCTACTGGGGAGTAGCGCGTCAGCCAATATCGCAGGCACCTCGTTTCACTGTTACGCAGGCGACCCTGCGGCGCAGACAACCATCAAAAACGATGCTCCGACAAAGGATATCTGGTTTACCGAGTGCTCTGGAATCACCAGCACGACTTTCGCAAACGATCTGGTGTGGAACGCTGAGCATCTGCTGATCGGCGCAACTCGCAACTGGGCTCGCAGCGTTTCGCTTTGGAATCTCGCGCTCGACCAGAACTCTGGCCCGCGAAACGGCAGTTGCACGAATTGCCGCGGCGTTGTGACGATCGATGACAGCGTATCGCCTGCCAACGTAGGTCTGAATGTTGAGTACTACATTCTTGGACACATATCGAAGTTCGTGCTTCCGGGAGCTCGCCGGATCGATTCCAACACCTTCGGCCCGGGCAACATCGAGGATGTGGCCTTTCAAAATCCGGATGGCTCGATGGTTCTGCTGGTTCTCAACTCCGCCACGGTGCAGAACAACTTCAGCGTCAGGTTCAATGGAAACGCGTTCAGCTATTCGCTGCCGCCTGGTGCCCTTGCGACCTTCGTTTGGAAATGATTAGCATGGCGCTCGTCCATTGCTCCACTTAGTAGTTCAGTTTCACTTATTTCGAAGAGGCAATCATGCGGAAATTTCATGTAGTCATGTGTTTCCTTCTCCTGTTACCGCTGGTCGTGGGACAGGCCCCCGCGCCCGATTCACCGGATATTGAGAAGCGCGTTGATTCCATTCTTCAAAAGATGACATTGGAAGAGAAGATCGACTACATTGGCGGCTATCAGGACTTCTACGTTCGTCCCATTCCTCGGCTCGGCATTCCGGCGATTAAGATGTCGGATGGACCAATCGGTCTTCGCAACGACGGTCCGGCCACCACGCTCGCGGGCGGAATTGCACTTGCGGCAACTTGGGACTCCGAATTGGTGGAACGAGCTGGAACCGTGCTGGGCGACGACGCACGCTCGCGGGGAGTTCATATCCTTCTCGGACCGGGCGCCAATATTTATCGTTCTCCGCGAG